>Ga0315276_10005423_pt1 | contig 11761 bp, 11 predicted proteins | sample YL17G05_0_MG_FD_204542 | JGI IMG/M metagenome (GOLD analysis project Ga0315276, IMG submission 204542) | Sediment microbial communities from Yellowstone Lake, YNP, Wyoming, USA - YL17G05_0 | ecosystem: Environmental > Aquatic > Freshwater > Lake > Sediment | place: USA: Wyoming | collected... | reverse complement strand
TTACCGTCTCCATGGAATGGGACGGCACAACTTACACACTGGTCGTCGCCGACAACGGTGTGGGTGTGCCCGCCGACCTCGACTGGGTAGCGACGAAATCACTGGGGCTGAGGCTGGTCAGGATGCTTGGGCAGCACCAGCTCCAGGGTCATATCGAGCTTGACCGCACGAACGGGACACGGTTTACACTCACGTTTGGCAGCAGGTACAGGAGGTAACATCATGGCACATGAAAACATTCTCATCGTCGAAGATGACGGGATTCTCGCCGCCTTTCTGCAGGACACACTGAACGCTTTTGGTTACACTGCGCTTCAGCCGGTGGCCACGGGCGAGGAGGCGATTGCCAAAGCGGCAGAACAGAAACCCCAACTCGTCCTGATGGATATTGAGCTGGCCGGGGAGATGAACGGCATTACCGCAGCAGAACATATACAGTCTGCCTCGGATATTCCCATCATCTACCTGTCGGGTTACTCGCAATACCCCCTGCTCCAGAAGGCAAAGGTTGTTGCGCCCTATGGCTACTTGGTCAAGCCGGTACCCGTGGAGGAGCTGGCCGCAATGATCGAGATGGCTCTCTACAAACACATCCTCGACCGGCGGGTCAGGGAGAGCGAGGAACGATTTAGAACAATCTATGAAAACGCCCCGATACTGATAGACGGGTTTGATAAAAATGGCCGTTGCATATTATGGAATAAAGAGTGCGAAAAAACATTTGGGTACACGATGGAGGAGGTTAAATCTCACGATCACCCTCTCTCGCCATTCTATCCCGATCAGGACGTACATGAGGAAGTAATGGAATCTGTTACTTCAAAGCCTGAAACAATATTCAGAGAACGGCATCCCATAACGAAAGATGGGAAAGAAATTGTTACTCTTTGGGCCAACTTTCAACTACCCGATGGAACTGTAATGAACATAGGTTACGACATCACCGAGCGCAAGCGGGCGGAGGAGGAATGTGAAAAACTCATTCAAAGATTTGAAGAACCCCTTGAAAAAGTGAAAACGTTGAGTGGATTTTTGCCTATTTGCATGTATTGTAAAAAGATTCGTGATGATAAGGGTTATTGGGAAGAGGTGGAAGCCTATATCCGGGATCACTCAGAAGCTAAATTCACTCATAGTATTTGCCCCGGATGCAAAAAGAAACTTTTATCTGGGGAATTTGAATGAAAATGATGAATAATTCAAGGATTCGAGGGTCCAAGGGGTCAAGTGGTAATTTTTCAAAGACTTAATTGATGTGACATTTTGTAGAAATTTATGCTCTTGCTTTCTATCCGTAATCATTAGTTCTACATACTTACAAAAAGTGAACAGTAGGTGAAATCTTCGCATCCGGCTTTTCCTTACACTGTTTCTAAGGTCAAGGCTTTTCTAATGAAAATGAGTTTGTTTTTTGATCTGATGGATCAGCCTCTTTTTGCAGTTCTTTTTTCTTTCGTCGTTCTTCTTTCTTTTTCTCCTTTGCTCTGAAGACTTCCTCAATGGATTTCACGTCAGCAGGTCTATCTCTGCCAAAACGTTTGAGATAAATATGTTCAATGAAGGCAGGCAGCGGTGCTTTCCAGGGTTCTTGCTTTTCATTTGCGATTTTCCCGAACTTCTTAGGATTCATACCCAGCTCTCTTGCCATCTGGATATGAGCATGTGAAAGATGGTATCGTATTCGAACATCAATCCAAACTTGAAATTTCTCTGGTATCCCCTTTTTCTTGGACATGGAACCTCCAGACTTTCTTCAATCAGTGGTTAATACTTGCCAACCGCCCTGTAATGTCAACCTACGCCATTGGATGATATTGACCGGTTTTCAAAATCAAAATTGATATCCTCTTTTCACCCAATATCGCCAGTCTTCCATTATCTGTTTGTTTTTCTTACTTAGTTTGATTCCTTCCAACTGAGATAATGGAACTGACAAGACATCCTTATTCCATTTAATGTTTACATACATATCATGCATACAATCGTCCTCTTCACCCATTCCGATCACCTCAACCCAATCTCCAATCTTCAAGGGTGAAGTTGATCTTTTTTGGATGCAACGTGCCTTAAAGGGGAATTTCAAACCGTCCTGGAGGTAATAATACCACCCCATCGCACGTTCCACTTCATTGTAGGCGTCAACAACGATCTCCATATCAATTCGTCTTTCACGCTCTTTGTTCTCTTTAATCTGGGACATAGCAATATCTCAATGCATTGGATGACTTCGATTTTGATAGGAAATTACTAAACCATTGGGAAAAAGTCAATATGTGCATTTATAGCCATACATTGTTCTTTCCCTCCGCATAACGGGACTGGAAAAAAGATCGTTCAATTCGAGTTTCTATTGTTTCCAACCGGGGCCAAGGATCTGAGCAAGTGATTTTGCCATACTGTCCAGTACGGATTCGTCTGGAATCTCCCCTTCCTCTGATTTTTCATTCCTGTTTGACTTCTTAGTACAAATTCAATTACTAATCAGTCCATAATTGTATAGACGGTAATGATTAACAAAAGATATTTCAAATCTCCCCAATAATCCCCTCCCCCTTCGATGGGGGAGGGCGAGGGTGGGGGTGGACAAGATGAAAACCCTTTGGTCCCCCTCCCCTTCATCCCCTCCCACCGAGGGGAGGGGAGATTTTTGGAAGAATATGTCTAATCAATTATGGACTCCTTAGTAACTAATTCAACTGATGAAGAACAAAGAAATAACCACTCGAAATTACAATTATAACCGCTGGGTTCGGGAAAGGTTTTTCGCGCTCTAATCTCCAGAACATGCGACTCTTTTATCTTGCTTATCCAAAATGCTAGACACTGTCTGGCAAATTTGAACCGATGTTATCTTCCTACTCTAATTCTTACGAATTATTTAAAGTGGCACATTTCCAGGGCCCTATTTAATTTATCTTCAGCCCCCTCTTTTTTGGATCAATAGAAAAAGTTATACTATTGCATAAATATATAGGCGGTGCACTGCGATGACAGAAAAAGAAATGAATGAAGAGGCCAGTTTTGAGGAACTTTTGAAAGCCAGTTCTGAGGCCCCAGGTCGCAAGCTTTTCCCTGGAGACAAAGTTTCAGGAAAAGTGTTGAAAGTCGGCAAGGATACGATCTTTGTTGATTTGGGGGGTAAAAGTGAAGGCATTGCGGATATTCAGGAATTCCTGGGTAAGGACGGCATCCTCACCGTCAAGGAAGGAGATTGGGTTGAGATGAGGGTTGCATCAATCAGGGATGGAATTCATCTCACCAGGGGGATGAAAGTTCAGGGTCCGGATGTCCTCGAGATTCTCCGTGATGCGAGGGAAAATCTTATTCCTGTTGAAGGAAGAGTTTCAAAGGTCATTAAGGGTGGTTTTGAAGTTGATCTTTCTGGCATCCGTGCCTTTTGCCCTTTAAGTCAAATCGACCTTTCGTTCTGCGAAAAACCTGAGGAGCATGTTGGAGCGAGATATCCGTTTCGCATCATAGAGATCAAAGAAAAAGGGAAGAATATTATCGTCTCCAGACGTGTGCTTCTGGAGGAAGAGCAGGAGAAGAAATCAAAAGAGACCTTAGCAAGACTCAAGCCTGACCTCGAGTGTGAAGGGAAGGTTACAAGACTAATGGATTTTGGTGCGTTTGTCGATATCGGCGGAATCGAGGGGATGGTTCATGTATCTGAGATCTCCCATGCAAGAATCAACCATCCTTCGGAGGTCCTTAAACCAGGCCAGCAAGTAAAGGTAAAAGTAATGAAAATTGAACAGGACAAGGGTGGTCGCCAGAGAATCGCCCTTTCTATGAAGGCTCTAGAACCTGATCCGTGGGAGAAGGGCCTTGGATTCCAGGAGGGGGAGATCATCCGTGGCAAAGTTTCCAGGTTGGTTGACTTTGGTGCCTTTGTCGAGGTGGCACCGGGTGTGGATGGTTTAGTCCATATTTCTGAGATAAGCTACGAACGTATCCCTCATCCCAGCAGACTTCTTCATGAAGGGGATATCGTTGATGTGATGGTCATGGGAATAGACCATCCAACGCACCGCATATCCTTATCCATGAAGGAGGCAGCGATCAAGAAGCGGATTGGAGAGGACGAGGATGGAAAGGTACGACTTGAAGTTGGCCAGATCCTGAAAGGGATTGTTGAAGATATCAAGCCTTACGGCCTTTTTGTCAGGCTTCCACAGCTCGGAAAAGGGGTACGGGGTCTGCTACCCATGGAGGAATTGGGAGATTCTGAAAAGGGGGATGTAAAAAAGAAGTTCCCAAAAGGCAAAGAGATGAAGGTCGAGATCATCTCGATGGACGAAAAAGGACGAATACGGCTCTCACAAAAGATGATGGAAGAAAGAGAAGATCAGGAGGATTATAAGAAGTTTCTTGAAACGGAGGAGAAGAGCGGAAAGCTGGGTACCCTGGGAGATATTTTCAAGAACCTGAAATTGGGTTAAGAGGAACTAGCACTTGAACTCTCAATCAAAAATAGAAAAAAATTTAGAAGAAAGGAGCTAAGATGAAATTACAGTTGATCGTCGTTTTAGGTATTTTAGTTTTAGTGAGCCAGGTGGATGCAAAGGAAGATCTGGTGCTGAAAAATCAGAAGGATAAGATCAGTTATGTGATTGGGATGGACATTGGAAACAACCTAAAAAAACAATCGATTGATATCGATTCGGATATTCTTGCGAGGGGGATTAAGGATGCGCTTTCTGGCGGGAAGACTTTAATGACCGAGCAAGAAATTCGTGAAGTTTCGACTGCATTTCAGAAGGAAATGATGGCTAAGCAAGAGGAGCGTAACAAAAAGCTCGGAGAAAAGAATAAGAAGGAAGGTGAGGCCTTCCTTGCTGAGAATAAGAAAAAGGAAGGCGTTAAAACCTTACCGAGCGGTTTGCAGTATAAGGTGATCAAGGCCGGTACCGGTAAAAAACCAAAATCAATAGATACGGTGACAACCCATTATCGGGGTACCCTGACCGATGGAACCGAATTTGACAGCTCTTACCGCCGTGGTCAACCGGCAACCTTTCCAGTCACCGGCGTCATTCCTGGCTGGACCGAAGCTTTGCAGTTGATGGAGGAGGGGGCGAAATGGCAGCTATTTGTTCCTCCGAATCTCGCGTACGGTGACCGTGGGGCTGGGCCCCAAATCGGGCCAAATGCAGCACTGATTTTTGAGGTGGAGCTCATCTCGATTCAAGAGAAAAAATAAAATATCGCAACAGGCAACTGGCGAGTCAGATCCACAATTGCTTCCCTTCAATTGTTGGGGTGGTTTCTAACTTCTTCAAGCTGGGACTGGATTCAACTGTGAAACATGAATGGGAATTCTTCAAGGCCATTCAATTGAAGTTTTCTGTTTCATAAAGAAATGACGAAGCTAAACGGCAAGGTTCGCAAGGCTGCCTAAGATCTTTTAGACGGAAGGGGGGAATTTCAAGAATGAAGTACTCCCCCTTTCCGTCCCCTGCTCTGGCTCGATCATCCTGTATCTTCTCTTTCTTCCATTTTCTGATTGATCTCTGTATTATTAACCCCTTAATTTTCTTGAAAAAAATTAAAGTTCATGTTAAGTTTTTGATAATTATGATCCATATGTCCCATGTTTCTAAGACCTATCCCAGTCAGATCGCTGCCCTCACAGATATCAATTTAGATATATCCCCCGGAGAATTTACTTTCATCCATGGAGCCAGTAGTTCTGGGAGAACCACCCTGCTCCGTATCCTATTTGGTGCGGAAAGGCCAACCAGTGGAGAGGTGATTGTCAATGGAATGAACATCACCCAAAAGGGTTTCAATAAGATCTATCAATTGAGAAGGACGATAGGAATCATTTTCCAAGATTTTAAATTATTGCGGGATCGGACAGTGAAAGAAAATATCGCCTTTGCTTTGGAGGTGACCGGTCATGGCGGGAGGGAAGTCAAAAAGAGGGTTTCGGAGGTATTAGAAAAGGTGGGACTTCAAGAAAGGGAGAGGGATTCCGTCCTTGCTCTCTCGGCCGGAGAACAGCAACGGGTGGCCATTGCTCGGGCACTGATCAATGATCCTCCCCTTCTGCTCGCAGACGAACCCACAGGGAATTTGGATGTGGAAATGACCATTGATGTGATGCAGATCTTCACGGACCTTCACGACAAAGGGACAACCGTGGTGTTCGCCACGCATGATACAGAATTAATCAAACGCTATCCATATCGGGTCATCTATATCTCGGGCGGGAGAAAGGTGGATACCAAAAGAGACGAAGAGGTGAGGAGAGGGGAATGATCTTTTTTCTCCGGTATGTCATAAGGCGAACTTTGCAGAACATAGGGGGAAACTTATTTCCAAATCTAACGACGATCGGTATCATTGCAATCTCCATGCTCATCTTCTCGACCTTCACCCTGATTGCCTTTAACCTTACCTCTTTCCTCAAAATTTGGGAAGACAAAATCGAAATCATTGCCTACCTGAAGAAGGAGACCCCTTTGAAAGAGGTGGAATCCCTTTTAAAAAAGGCCCGCCAACTCGAAGGGGTCGATGCGTTGAAATATGTCTCTCCTTCTGATGCGATGGCCTTTATGGAAGCAAAGCTGGGCAGCCAGAAGAATCTCCTCGAAGGGATTCAACCCGGAGTCCTCCCCCCTTCTTTTGAAATTCAATTGAAGAAGGAGTATCGGAACTCCACAAAAATCAAAGAGGTGGTCTCTCGGCTGAAACAGTTTCCACAGATTGAGGAGATCCAATATGGCCAGGAGTGGGTTGAGACATTCTCGGCCCTTGTTCATATCCTGCACGTCACCCAGTGGATCCTGGGAGGGCTCCTCCTTGCTGCGATGATCTTTATCATCTCCAATACGCTCCAACTGACTGTCTCCTCCCGACGGGAGGAAATCGAGATCATGCACCTGGTGGGTGCGAGCCCTGCCTTTGTCCAAGTCCCTTTCTATATCGAAGGGCTCATCCAGGGTCTTTTCGGAGCAGGTTTGGCCATATTCTTTCTCTTTCTATTACACAAAGGGTTTTTTCTCTACATTCCCCCATCGATACAAACATGGTTGGCAGGAATTCCCATTCTCTTTTTGCCGCCAGAGGCCATCGCACGGATTTTATTGGGGGGGATGGTTCTGGGCATTTTCGGCAGCGTTGTTGCTTCAATGAGGTTTCTGAGATACAGTGAGTGAGTCTCCGATGAGAAGATGGAAGCAGGTTTTGGTCGGGTCGGTCATCATTGGGTGGATCTTCACCGTTGGGACCACCGCCCTTTGGGCAGCGGGGAACGATCAGATTGAGAAGGACCTCACTGAAAAAAAGAAGCATCTCAAAGACGTCAAGAAAGAACTCTCTTTGACAAAGAAGAAGGAAAAAAAGATCCAGGGAAAAGAATCCTCCATCCTTGAAAGCCTCCATACCATGGAAACTGAACTTTACAAAAAGGAAAAAGAATTGAAACAGATGGAGGCCCAGTTGAACCAGACCAGAGAAAGGCTTCACCAGACAAAAAACCAGATCACTATGCTCAGTAAAGGGATGGAACGGACAAAAGAGGACCTTTTTTCCAGGATGACCGCCCTTTATAAAATGGGCCGAATCCCTCCAGAGATTTTTCTTCTTACCTCACAGTCCTACGTCGATCTATTGAGGACCGATAAATATCTAAGGGTCATTATCGATTTCGATGCCCGACTGGTTGACACCTATCGCTATCAAATGGCTTTGAAAGAGAGATACCAGGAGGAGTTAACCCAAGATCAGTTCCAATGGCAGCAAAATATCTCCGATGTGGAGAAGAAGAAGGAGGAGATCAAAAAGGTCAGAGAGAGGAAACGCGCCCTGTTGAAGTCGATTCAGGATCAAAGAGTCGTTTAACAGAAAGTCATTGGGGAATTAGAAGAAAGGGCAAAGGAGCTTCAAACCCTTATTGGCAAACTGGAGCAAGAGAAGAGCCTTTTTGCCTACGGGAAACCCAAATACGAGAGCCTCAAAGGAAGGCTAAACCCACCCGTTCAGGGGAAGGTGATCAGTTTTTTTAAAGAAAGGGGGCAGAATGGAATTGAAATCAAGGCCCCGACGGGAACTGAAATTAAAGCGGTCCTCTCTGGGAAAATCCTCTATGCTGATTGGTTTAAAGGGTTTGGGAATGTCGTGATCATCGACCATGGAGATCACACATTCACTGTTTCTGCTTACTGTTCTCAATTGTTGAAGAAGGCAGGGGATACCATTTCCCAGGGGGATACAATCGCTCTGGTAGGCAGTGCCGGATCCTTGAAAGGTCCCTGCCTTTACTTTGAAATTCGCCATCGGGGAAGACCTCAAGACCCCTTGAATTGGATCTCACACTTGGATAAAGTCGCCTTCCTCCCAGAGGGCAATGGGGTGGGAAAGAAATGATCGTAAAGGAGGATAACATGGCTCAATGGAAAAGGATTAGAAGTTTCAAAATCATTCTGTTAATCTTGGCGGTCTTCCTCTTGGGGATCACCATTGGGCTGGGCCGGTCTCATAAAGTTTTGGCCCTTTCCAATAATGTGTATGAAGACCTGAAAGTCTTCACGGATGTCCTTGGTTTCCTCCAGAAGGAATATGTCGAGGAAACGAATTCAAAAGATCTGATCAATGGGGCGATCAAGGGGATGTTGGAGACCCTCGATCCCCACTCCGCCTTCATGCCCCCCCAAATGTTTAAGGAGATGCAGGAAGAGACTAAGGGTCGGTTTGAGGGATTGGGGATGGAGATCACAGTTAAAGATGGTGTCCTGACCGTGGTCTCTCCCATCGAAGATACCCCGGCCTTCAAGGCTGGTATCTTGGCAGAAGATCAGATCCTGAAGATCGATGGAGAACCGACAAAGAAGTTTACATTGATGGATAACGTCAAACGATTACGGGGTCCAAAGGGGTCGAAGGTCACCATCACCATCATGAGGGAGGGTTTCACCAAACCCCGTGATTTGACCCTGATTCGGGATGTCATCCCCATCCGTAGTGTGCGCCATGAATTATTGGAGAAGCATTACGGATATATTCGGCTCTCTCAATTTCAAGAGAAGACGGACACGGAATTTGATAAGGCCCTGAAGGCATTGGAGGAAGAGAGCAAGGGAACCCTATGGGGTTTGATCCTTGATCTCCGGAACAACCCCGGAGGTCTTCTGGATCAAGCCGTCAAGGTCGCAGACCGCTTCATTGAATCGGGCCTTATCGTTTCGATGGAGGGGAGGAAAGAGGATCAGAAGCTGAGATTTAATGCCCATGCTCAGGGTACGATCACCCGTTACCCTTTGGTCGTTTTGATCAATGGCGGGAGTGCCAGCGGTTCTGAGATTGTGGCCGGAGCCATTCAAGACAACGGCCGCGGGATTCTTCTCGGAACCCAGACATTTGGAAAGGGATCGGTTCAAACCATATTCCCTCTGAAAGACGGATCGGGATTGAGGCTGACCACTGCAAGATATTTCACTCCGAGTGGCCGCTCCATCCAAGCGAAAGGGATTGTGCCTGATATTATCGTCAAACCTGTACGGCCTGAGGAGGAGAAGGAGGTGGTTGCCCCGAGAATGCCCACGGAAAGGGATCTGGAGAGGCATCTGACCGAACCAGAGAAAGGGGCTCCCAAAGAGAAAGAAAAGCCAAGGAAGGAGGAGACTAAGAAAGAGGAACCCAAGAAGAAGGAAGAGGTGAAAGAGAAGAAACCGATCGATCAACAACTGGATCGAGCTCTTGAACTCCTCAAGAGTTGGGAGATTTTTAAGAAGGTAGCCAAAGAAAATAAGTAGGGAACGGTTTGAAACCGTTCCCTACAGGATCTCATGCAAGGGTTCCACAGGGTCGGATGCCTAAACAGCCACACAGGCGGGGAAGATCGATGGGGTGGATGGGTTATTTCCTCTCCTTCCTCGCTGGTGCCGTTCTGACCTCTGGGGGCTATATCTATCTGGCCCGAGAAAAATCTCTCCCCCCGGAGGATTTTTCTAAGAAAGTTTTTCTTGTTAACCAGATCGTCCAAAGCCAACTTTATGAGATCGGCATTCCGAAAAAGAATATCCTCCGTCATAGTTCTTCCTTAAAAAAAGAGGGAGGGCTGGCCTGGGAACAGTCTCTCTTGGAGATCCAGGTTCTCCCCTCTCTTTCCTTTTCTCTAATCGAAGGAAATTTTAGGCGAAGCCTCTCTGCCCTTGGTAAACCCGTCTCGATTCAGTCCTCCCAGGTATCAGAATCCCTTCATTTGGAAGTCAAGGTTTTGGATCGAGTCACTCATCAGCTTACCTTTGTCCCCTCTGTACCACCCACTCTGAAAACGGCTCTCCGCCCCAAGATTGCCATTGTGATCGACGACCTCGGAGAAGAAAACAAAATTTCTCAAGAACTTCTTCGCTGGGATCTCCCCTTGACCTTCTCCATCTTGCCCTTTACGCCCCATGCCAAGACCATTGCTTTGGAGGCTCACCAGCAGGGTAGAGAGATCATACTCCATCTCCCCATGGAACCCCATGGTTATCCAAAAATCCGACCGGGTGAAGGGGCACTCCTGTATGAGATGGATGAAGAAAGGCTACTTCGCCAACTCTCCAAAGATATCGATGCGATCCCCTACGTCAAAGGAGTGAGTAATCATATGGGATCCCGATTGATGGAGGATCCTGCGAAGATGAGGATCATCCTTTCCGAATTGAAGAGACGAGAACTTTTTTTCTTAGATAGTCGGACCACCCCTCAAACGGTTGGCCTCCAAACAGCAAGATCCCTTGGGCTGAGGATGATGGAGAGAACCCTCTTTCTCGACCATTCACCAGGTGAAGACGATATCAAACAGAAGCTGGAGCATCTGATCCAGTTATCCCTTTCCACAGGGAAGGCGATCGGGATTGGCCACCCCCATCCATCCACGATCAAATGCCTCAAAGAGATGGTTCCCAAGATGCAGGAAAAGGGTATCGATATTGTCCCTCTCTCCTCCGTCATAGAATAAAATAGGTAAAGTTATTAAGAGGAGCATATGATAGTTTACAACACTTTAGTTCTTTGAAAAACCCTAAATTAGCCCCGGATCCGATAGGCGGGACATCCTTGTCCCGCCAAGACGGGGTTAGAAAACCCCGTCTATCGAGATGGAAAAAGAAACTCTTTTCAAAAGGCTAAATTGATATGATAGTTTACATTATCCCCAATAGGTCATTGCGAGGAGTGGTAGCGACGAAGCACCCCCTCCCAACCCTCCCCCCTCGAGGGGGAGGGAGAGGGTGGGGGGGATTGCCACGCCTGCGTGCCGTAACACCCTCCTGCACAAACGCTCCTAGGTGAAGGGGCACTCCGGCGTGCAGGCACGCCCTTCGGGCTCGCAATGAAAGCTTTCTGCGGTTCCGAATGCAAACTATTTCATGCTCTCGGTAATATCTGTCAGGAATGAATCCTATCGAATGGAGTTGTCAAAATGTTGATCATTGGTGAAAGAATTAATGCTTCTCGAAAGTCAATCGCTGAAGCCATCTCCTCGAGAAACGCAGCTTTTATTCAGAATGAGGCAAAAGCACAGGCTGTTGCCGGCGCAGATTATATTGATGTCAATGCAGGAATATTTGTAGGTGAGGAGGTGACACATCTCAAGTGGGTCATTGAGATAGTCCAAGAAGTCATAGACCTTCCCCTTTGCATTGATAGCCCGGATCCGGCCGTGTTCAGGGCTATGATTCCATGGGTCAAAAAAACTCCTATGATTAATTCCATCACACTGGAGACTTCTCGTTTAGAAGGGGTTCTGTCTTTAGTATCTGAATATCAA
>Ga0315276_10005422_pt1 | contig 11762 bp, 5 predicted proteins | sample YL17G05_0_MG_FD_204542 | JGI IMG/M metagenome (GOLD analysis project Ga0315276, IMG submission 204542) | Sediment microbial communities from Yellowstone Lake, YNP, Wyoming, USA - YL17G05_0 | ecosystem: Environmental > Aquatic > Freshwater > Lake > Sediment | place: USA: Wyoming | collected... | reverse complement strand
ATTTTCCTTTGCCGCATGTAATAGATTCAATGGGTAATAGAATACCTCTTTGCCAAGCGTTGAAACCTTCTTTTGATCCCAGATTCCCCGGCTTCCGATTTCTATAAAACGCCCCTTTTCCTTTAATATGGAAAAGCTTGTGGAAATATAATCGCCCGACAACGAGTTTAATACGATATCTACCCCCTTGCCTTCGGTAAGCGCCATGATGTCATCGGCAAAGTTGAGATCTCGGGAATTAAAAACATGTTTCACACCCAGTGATTTCACATATTTCCATTTGGAAGGACTTGCTGTTGCATATACCGTTGCCCCTGCCATCAAGGCGAGTTGAATAGCAGCGGATCCAATGCCACCGGCCCCTGAATGGATCAGTACATGGTCACCCTTTGAAATCTTGGCCAAATGGTGCAATGCATAATAAGCCGTTAAGAAAACTGTCGGTATTGTAGCGGCCTCGGCAAAACTGAGTCTTTTTGGTTTATGTGCGACCCATATAGTGTCAACCGTGCAGTAATTGCCAAAGATGCCCTCTGCCCACACTACAACTTCATCTCCTTTTTTAAATCGGTTTACACCCTTTCCGATATTGGTAACAACTCCGGCCGCTTCTAATCCGAGTTTGCCGGTCTTATCCGGATATTCACCCAAGTTAATCAATACATCCCTGAAGTTCAAACCATTGGCATGGATTTTCACCTCTACTTCATTTTCATTCGGCATGCGGCGGTTAAAATCCTTCAACACGAGCGAGCCCCGATTATTGGTTGTCAATTGATATGCATCCGAAGCGGGAATTTCGGCTGAAAAATCTGTCCGCTGCGCAGGTTTCAACCTGCAAACATAACGCTGACTTTGGCGATAAGCAACTTGATCCTCAGAATCCTTAGCGATCAATTCCTGAAAAAGCACCTCGGTATTTTCGATCCCTGAAAGAGGATCCATGTCTACGTGCCGATAGTGAAAATCAGGATATTCTTGGGCAATTACCTTGCCTAATCCGACGAATGGAGAATATGGTAATTGTGGAATTAATGCGTTACTGCTGATTGAATAAACTCCCTTGGTGAAGGTAATAAAATTCTTAAGTTGAATGGCACCTGTTTTGGCGATAGTCTGGACAATAGAAAGCAGATTATATAAGTGTTTTTCCTGAATTTTAACAATATCCGCATCGGTCACTTCTTGCCACAATTGGTTACCGTTGATTCCCCATAAATTTACGATGCCTTTTAATGGGAGTTTATTCTTCTGTAATATATCATCGAAAAGTTGTTGAAATTTTTCTGTCTGATTTGAGTTAATTTGAATACATTCATCACCGACGCCTTTTATAGCATCGGCGAGATATCCTTCCAGTTCTTTATCGTCGTTCAACAAAAGCCATAGACCTGAAGGCGCTGTAGAATCCCTTTTATTCGAACATTCGCTAAGAGGTTTCTTTATCCAGCATTGCTGATAAATCAGCTTAGATGCGTTTTCATTTTTTGCGGGCAAAAACTGGGATCTTGGTATTTTTTTCAACAAGTATCCGTTGATCTCTGCCAGGACATTCGATGCCTCATCCACAATAGTCAAATCTGCAATGAATAGAGAGGGATCTGTTGTAGTTTTTGGGCGGGCATAACACCATACCTTTGCGGGGAATGTATCGTATACTGTAACTTCTTGTTTCCCTATAGTTATATAATATTCATCCTCACCGATCTTGGGCAGTAAAGACAAAATGACATGACTGCAACTGTCCAGATAAGCGGGATGAATATAAAAATTTTGATTATTTAATGCCTTTCCAAATTCCACCTGCCCAACGGCAGCATCATCACATTTTGAGATTTGAGTGACCCCCTGATGACATGGCCCAAACTGATATCCCCACGCCTTAAGAGAATTATAATAATCCCTACCGGAGTAACTATTTTCGCATCTCTCTTTCAGTTTTTTCAAGGAGGATGTTTTTTTTGCGAATTCATCTTTCGGAACCGCACTACAAGAGGCCAGATTCATCCACGTTTTAAAACCACCCTCTTTTCGTGCACGAATCTGACATCTGATATCATTTTGTCCTTTCGTCACAGCCGCTTGAATCGTATATGAATCGCCCTCCTCCAAGACCAAGGCCTCCTGATAGGCGATATCTCTCATTATGAAGTTTTGGCTTAACTCCTTTTGTAATGTAACAAACATGATTTCTACATAAGCGGTTCCCGGCACAACAATTGTATTTTTCCCTATCCTGTGATCGGCTATAAAAGGAAACCGCTCTAAACTTATGACGAACTCATAGCAGCTTCCCTTCGATTCATCACCCTTAACTTTGGTCCCCAGCATCAAAGGGAGATTATGCTCTAACATGTAATTCCTCCATCAATTACAATTGTCTGGCCCGTAATAAATCTTGCATCCGGAGAAAGTAAAAACTTTATTGTACCTACAACATCATCCACTTTTCCCAATCGTCCAAGAGGGGTTCGCCTAATAATTTGCTGGCGTTGCCTGTCTTCAAGTGTGTTTGACATATCAGTATCAAGGTATCCCGGTGCAATGGAATTGACACGAATTCCCCTTGGCCCCAACTCCCGGGAAAGTGCCCTGGTAAATGCATCTAAGCCACCTTTGGTTGCGCTGTATACCGATAATCCCGAATATCCTCTCTGCCCGATGATTGACGATATATTAATAATAACCCCATCTTTTGTCTGAAGCATATACTTTACACATGCCTGTGTAAGGCGAATACTTCCTTCTAAATTCAATGCAAGTAATCGAGATATGTCTCTGGCCTGCATCAATGTCAAAACTGCATCAACAGCCACCCCCGCATTGTTGATGAGGGCATCAATTTTCCCATATTTGCTGAAAATCTTCTTAGCAAAACTGCTCACCTTATCATAGGCTGTGCCGTCAACGGCCTCCCAATAAAATCTATCTGCAAATTTTCCCGATTCCAATTCTTCAATAAACGGGCTTTTCATCCTGCTGAAAGTGGCAACAATGTCACCATTCTTAAGTAAGGTCTCTACTATCCCCTTGCCCAATCCTTTACTTCCGCCGCTGACAATAATGATTTTTGCATTATTTGCCATATGCTATTTCCTTATCAATTTTTGTGATTCTGTTACCTTCATCTTCTCAACAAACTCAAATAATCGGGGAACCATGTAATAGGGCAAATTTTCTTTACATATAGAAATAATATTCGCCTTGATCTTGGCCTTATCGTGACCGGGATTTGCACAAACAATCGCCTTGACGATATTTCCTGCTATAGGATTTTTCTGACCGACAACCGATACCTCCCTCACACCCTCGAGTGTTCGAATCACATTCTCTATCATGTGCGGCGTGGCCTTATAGCCTCCGATATTGATAACGTCATCGCGTCTTCCCAAAAAGATGACACGGTCTCCAACTGTCTTTACCAGGTCCTTGGTGCCCAACCATCTATCGCCTATTTCTTCGCTCTTCAAATATCCTTTCATCGAACGTACTGTAGGTTTTACATGAAGCTCGTCATCGATTACTTTCAGTTTTACATCATCCAGCAGATTGACATCAAAACCCTCCCGCCCGTCTTTTACGGCAATTACTGTTCCTAATTCGGAAGAACCATATACGTGTGTGATCCTCACTGCAGGCAGTTTTGATTTCAACAAATCCAGTACTTGTTGATCTACAATCTCTCCCCCCAGAGTTATGTGTCTCAGAGATTCGCCAAATTCAGTGCTATCCGTCATAAGAAGCTGGCGAATATATGTCGGCGTGCAATTTAAATAATTTACACGATAACGAGCAATGGCCTGCCTGCTGCCGGCCGGAGTATAATCCTTCGGGACAACCAAACACCCGCCGTTTAAATAGCTCTGCAGGAAGATCTGCATCCCGGCATAATGTGTGACGGGATAACCAAGAAACCATCTTCTACCCAAATATTTTTCACTGATCTTGAGCGCCCCTGATAATGCATCAGTATTAGTCGATTTTTTTTCATCAATTTTGGCTATCCCTGATAATGAGTTCCAATTATGTCTCACGCATTTTGGAGTTCCCGTCGTGCCCGATGTCAATAAACATATTCCGGGTTCTGTAATTTGGGCATCCCGGTTTTTATTCACCTGTTCATTCGAGACAATTTGCATCTTGGCATTTTCTATCATCACTAAACAATCCGCATCAAACTCCTTCATGAAGAAAATTGCCCTTTCCTTGGGGTAATAAGAAGACACAATGATTGTCTCAACATTAAATTTTGAAGTGGCGATGAGAAGTGCAATACAATCTATTGACTGACTATTAAAATGCAGCATTAGTCGAGAAGAAGTCATTCTTTCAAGTTCCTGCACATACGTTTCCACCTTATGACCGAACTCTCCCCAAGTGATGATGTTATCATTAACAATATAAGCTTCTTTTTCTGCATGATCTTTTGCCAATCTTGCCGCTGTAGTTATTAGGCTCATAGTTTTTTCTCCTTATGTTACTCCTTACTCTCCGTCTTGTGACTAACAGCAATTTTTCTAATAGAGGTCAGTCGGGCTTATATAAATAGCCTCTTTTCAAAAACACTTTTGAAATGATGCGTGTTCTACACGGCGCTTACAGAAGGTTTTCCAATGGCGTTGTCGCGCGCATAAAGTTCCTTCGGAGTGTCGTACACGAACTTTCTTTCTCACTTCTTGAACAAATGCATGGAAAAAATCTATTAGTAAGACAAAAAGTATTTTGACAGAAGAACATGGTCTGTCAGATGATCGAATGTACACTCGTCTTTACCTAGGAGCCTCCTTTCATATGGCTTTGCTGCTAATAAAATTTGAACAAAATGTAAATAAAAACTTGATTTTGTCGTATGGGACGGTGAGCAAATTTGCCGTGTGACCGGCGGTTGGACTGATCTTGTCACGTTGCTTTCTGCTCTTTTAGACGATACACATAGACTAATATTTCTGCCACGGCAGCATAGATCTCTTCGGGGACTTCATCTCCGATATCAAGCTCTATAAGTGTCCATGCCAGCGGCGGGTTGGAAACAATCGGTACGCCAAACTCTTCCGCTATCTCTCGTATCATATCGGCAAAGAGCCTCTGTCCCTTGGCCGTGATCTGAGGGGCAATCATCTCCTTTTCTTCATATTTTATGGCGACGGCAAGTTCCGTCGGGTTGGTGACGACCACATCGGATGTTCTAACCTGCTCGCGCACATCGCTCATAGCCAGTTCCCGATGAAATTGACGTCTTGCGCTCTTGATCAGCGGATCCCCTTCGTCCTGTTTATACTCGCGCTTGACTTCTTCTTTTGTCATCCGGAGCTGCTTTTTGTACTGCCAGCGCTGTACCATGAAATCGATAATCGCGATTGCGATGAAGACGACAAATACCTTTGCCAGAAAAGTTGCCACCACATGGCTTCCAACCTGCGCGGCCTTTTCAGGTTGGGCAGAAACGGTCAAAACCACCTCGCGCAGGCTGTCTGCAATCACAAGATATGCGATCCAGAAGATGACAACCATTTTAGCAATGTTTTTGAGAAGCTCCACAAATGTGGTGAACTTGAACATGTTTTTGAAATTCTCGATGATGTTCATGCGACGCGTTTGCGGCTTTAGAGGCTCGCCTGAAAATATCGGTCCTGTCTGGAGAAAACCGACTGCCAAGGCGATGAGTGCAATGAAACCCAAAAACGGCAAAATGATCTTGATATAGGACATGAAGGTCTGACGCATGGCAAGGAAGAGAAGTTCGTTTGTGATATCTTTGCTGATCGCGGTCTCAAAGCTTGACTGGAGCATCGAGCGGAATTGATCACCCATATAACCGCGCATTAATGCGATGAGGGCAAATGCGGCAATGAGAATCACAATGGTGTTGAGATCGCGGGAGCGCGCCACCTGCCCCTTCTTGCGCGCATCCCGCATTCGCTTCGGCGTTGCCTCTTCGGTTTTTTCCTGACCCTGATCTTCCGGCATATTAAGATTAAAATAACAAAATATTCAGGAATTAGCAACAAGGGTGAATAGTGGATAAAAAAAGTCACCTGGTAAGAGTAAGCGGCCGAACCGAAGTCATGAGAACACCATTGATCATCCCCCCCATCCCAAGTTGATCCATGATTCCTAATGGAGGGCATTGCCCAATCATATAGGCGGATCCATCGACTGGCTGAACATAATATTGCGGATCTGCGACAATATGAGTTTCGGAGACAGTCTGGAAACCTGTTATGGGAGCGCTCCCATCCTGCCCAGCTTTCGAATCCGAAGAGACCCCTGCACCCGAACCCGGGATAAACCCCTTGCGCGCCCTCGCAACGAGATGACTGATTCGTTTTGCATTCATCTCAACGATGAGCGGCCGGTCTATGTAAAGAATAAAACGTGCGTGCGTCACCTGTCCTTTGTCAATATCCAATTGTAATTCGACATTTCTTGAAATGGCATGGTTAATCAATCTGCCATATTCAGCAATAAAGCGGTAATTTGCCCTGCCATTCCGATCTTCAAGACGAAAATGGTAAATCCACGGCTCTTTTGTATCGACCGTTGCATCCACAGCAAAGACGCTGCTTTTGGTGATCCTTTCTTTTTTTAGATTTTTCTTGGCCCTCTCATGCGGCAACATTTGGAAACGCGGATTGATCTGCGGCATGATCATAAGCGCAAGATCATCTTGTTGTCTTGGTCTCTCCTCCGAAAAGTTCGTCCTCCAAAAGAGGTTGGACGGCAAGAGCCTATATTGATGTTCGATGAAGAATGGCGTTTTGACAATCCGATTCCACTTATTCTGACCAATAAAATTCACATTGATGGGCAACGAGACAACATGTTCATCATATTGTCGCGAGTCAATGGCATTCCTGGCAATGTCAACCCACTTGAATGCAGGAAGGTCAAACCGCAGGGTTTCATTCCACGCGGGTAGGGCCACTTCGGCCTCCGGCCCTAATTCCAGTATCGTCGGCATTGCATTAATGCCGTTCAGGGCCATCATAATCTCCGCTCCGAGCAGTGGCAGTTGCATGGCAAGCGCATCCCTTTTTTGAACGGTGGGAGCGCTTTGACCATCGTTGCGCACACCCATATGATCAAAGCGGTTGTGCGCCTCACTCAGAAGTGCTGATGACTCGGGGTCAATATTCTGAAGGACGCCCAAATAGAGGCTATTCCAAAAATTCTGCTCAAAGATCTTTTGCCAGACCAATTCACTCTCCGCAGTATCCGCAAAGTGATGCAACTTTTGCGCCGCATGTTCCCGCTCATTGCCTCTTAAGGTCAAGAGCGGTTGTGCAAGGAGATCTCGATACCAGGCATAATATGCGTCGGCCGTGGCGGGGTATCGTTCTACGAGATGTTTCAATGCCGACTGGGTCCTGTTGTAACCCTCTCCAAGCGTTCGCAAAGGCATTCGGTCATTCTCAGTGAGAATGATTTCATCTTTCTGCGCAGCATCTGCATTGGCGGCAGGATGATCATCGACCGATTGAACGGATGTGTCGGCGATTTCCTCACTCAAAATCACCTTAATCCGATTAAGTGTGTCTTGGTCGACAAGTCCATGGTCCATGGCCCTGATGAGCAAAGGGTAGTTGAGTGCCCTTCCCTGATCTCCAATGCTGTAAAGCCCCTTCAAAACATCCTTCACGTCCATAAGAATCCTCGACCTTTTATCGCGTATCTAATTAAAAAGTTGCTATATTTTTTACATGGTTCGCAAGATTTTTGTTTTTTATACCAATACTTTGAAAAGTGTGTCTTGTCTTGGAGAAAGTCAAGTTGTGTTGCAATTAGTCAATAAACTAAATTTGCCAAGAATAACAACAATATACAACATGCTAGATATCGGAAATGATCAAAATGTCGGGGATTTGTGAATATCGTTGTATAGAGTATAGAAGGCAGAGTTATTTTATGGGGGCATGAATCAGAGGCATATTTAATAAGGTCCAATTCAAAAACACGCCCATAACACCAACAATCATGGGGTCATATTTATGAGGCATTAAGTTTGATGTGTAGCCTCCTGTGATTTGAGAATTGGGAAGGATTTCATTCCCACTGGATTCGCCTGCCATTTTAAAACCTGTTATTGGATTGCTTCCATCCTGATCTCCATTCACACCCGAAGACATTCCCCCGCCAGAGTATGGTGTATAACCTTTTCTTGCGCGCGCAACGAGGGTATCTATACGTTCTCTATCCACATCTACTATCAGAGGGGGCTTTGTGTGAATCAAATAGCTGGCCTGAGTCACCGTGCCACCGTCGACATTCATTCTAAGCTCAACTTCCTTTTTGAAGGCATTGCTAATCACACTGCCGTATTCCACAACATAGCGACTTTTTTTGTGGCCTTCCCGGCCTTCAACATACGCGTGGTAGAGTTGAGTCCTGCCGGATTCGTGCGGCTCGCCTATAAATGCAACGCTGCTTTTTTTAATCTGTTCTTCACCCAACAACATTTTCATTTGAGACAGTGAGAGGCGCCCAAAATACGGCGGGATTTCGCGCGCCAAAAGTGATGCGAGTTTTGCCTGATTCGGTCTTCTCTTTGGGAATTCCATTCCCCAAAATGCGTTGGAAGGCAACAACCTGCGAGGATGAGTTACAAAGAAAGGACCATTCATGAGGTGTTCCCACTGATCTTTCCCTATAAGTTTGATATCTGCAGGCAGTGAAACAAGGCGATTATTAAATATCTGATGGTTTACAGCGTTCACTACCTGATCTAAGCGGTTGTATAAGGGCACGGAAAAACTCACGGTTTCATTTCTGCCCTCAATTTCTATTGTGACTTTCGGACCCAGTTTTTTTACTCGAGGCACCACTCCTCTACGATTGAGTTCCAGCATGATTGCCGCCCCGAGCAGAGACATCTGCACGGCGAACGCATCGCGTTCGTCAGCAGTCAGGAATCTCTCCTTTGTATTGAGGTCTTCTACGGCTTCAAAATGTCTGTGCGCATTGATTAATGTAGGAAGTGCGCCGGGAGCTACGCTTTGGAGGACACCTAAAAATATGGCGTTCCAGAAATGGTTTTCAAGTATCTCCTGCCAGATGATCTCGGATCGTATGGTTTGAGTGAGGAAATCAACCCTCCATCTGATTTCACGTTTATTATTTTCACTATCGTCCGATTGAGACTGCAGTGTCAAATCCTCAAGCCAAAAATTGTATGCAGTCGCAGTAACCGGATAACCCTCGTAAAGTTTTTTTAGCTCCTTATGAGCCAGTTCAAAGCTCGCCTCCGGTGTGTAATCGTCAGCGTAAAAAGCTATTTCTTGAGCATGAGTAGGAAAACCCAAGCTCGCCAGTCCCTGCACAAATAAGCTTGAAGAGCCGCCAAGCTCTTCACTCAACAACACTTCGATCTTCTTGAGCGACGGATCATCGACTAAACCTTCTTCCATTGCATGCAGGAGAAAGGGGATATCGAGGGTCTGACTCGCAAATCCAGTCTCTTTAAGCCTTTTCAGGAAGTCGTATGCACCCATGGTTGCTCCACTTATTTATCGCATACGGCAAAAAAATGTTGCTAGATTTTTTGGGTAGGGTCAATTCGGCGCGATAGACTGGTCTGCCTGGGGTGGCGGCGGCATTGAGCCGCTTATTTCCCTTGCTATATCGCCCAAACGTTCGAAAACATACCTTTCCTTTATCCTGTTTTCTTTCAGCTGGGTGGCCAGTGTATTGATCTTTTCACGCAGATTATAGAAGCCTTCCAGCGCCTTTTCGGCGTAGCTGGGGTGATTTATGGCACATTCTTCGTACACTTTAAGAAGTGTATCGGCGAGGTTGTAAATTAGAGCCTTCTCAGCTTCCATTCTTATTACATTCTCTATTGGGGCATTATCCGGGGCCTTGAAGTTTTCATTGCAGATATTGATTATATCCGCAAGGTCCCGTCCTTCAGGTCCTTCCGGGCCGGGCGTATATTTTCCAAAAACGTCAAGCATGGGATCGGGATTTAGTGATACGTTGCCCAAGTTGAGTGGCGGATAAAAAACCCTGTCGGGCATGGTGTTAACAAACGGAGGGCGCATAAGATTGCCGGTTGTCGGACTAAACCATTCGATTTTCAGCCCGACTTGCAGCCTTCTTGCCGCATCAACCGCCAGAGACCTCCATCTCCCGTTCACACCGCTGGCGCTATACGCCTTGACTTCGACGCCGTCATAACCGTTCGCCTTGGCATAGGAAAGTTGTTTTAAGATCTGCAATTGCTCGCTTACAAACTCTCGCCATGTTGTGGTCTCCCCATAGACTTCGCCCTTGTATGAAGACTTGACCTCCTCTATCCATAAGGGTCTGCCATCTGGAGCAACGTAGATTCCATCAAATTCAGCTATCTTCATATATTCAGCTAATTCTTTGTCAAATTTCTCCCGCGTCAATTCATCGCCATCATGCCTGCTTTTCTCTCCATAAAGCATCTCAGCAGTTTTAAAGATCTGTTCCACCAGATTCCTGAGCTGATCGAAATTTCTCCTTGTCGCATCATCTATTTCAAATCTGCCGCTGGAGAGCTTATAACCATGCCTCGCCCAGAATGGCGCCTGCCTTGCGAAGTGTCTGATTTCTGCCAACGCCCCGGAAACGCATGATTGGTCTTTGCTCAGGAGCCTTCCTGTCTTTTCCCATGCATGGCGGGGCTTGAAATATCCTTCAATGTTATACCCAAGGGCAAGCAGAACGGTCAGGTGGTCGAGCAATCCGGTAAATTCATGTGGTTCAATGGAACCCCTATTGTTTGACTTCTTGCCATTACCTGCGCTGCGTTTGCCGCTGACTGATATATCTTTCACATTATTCACAAGATCTCTTGCCCATCCTTTGTTGCGTTGGGCCAGAACGGCAAGCGTATATCTTTGGTCCTGCGTGAGCGGTGTTATGGAAGGCGACTCGATATTTATGCCGGCCTTGATCAGTTCATATGCAACCTGATCTGCTTTTATTTTGCACGTTTTTTGTGTCTTTGTTCGTATGATCTCAATGATCCTTAAAAGGCGCTGATCAAGTCCGTTTCTTGTCATAAAATCTTTTGAGTCAACCGGTTTTGGCAAAGTTAATCCGCCACTGCGCCTTATATGAGGTGTCTTGATAGTACTACCGGTACCCTCACCAGCAGTATTATCGCGTTGTGCTGAAGGGCTTCTTTTTGCCCTCTCTCCTGTCGGGTCGCGCGATGCATATTCACCGGCATCGGCAAAGGCTGGAGCAAACTCTGTATTCTTAATGTTATCGCCTTTTTTAAGCGTCTTCAGTTCACTGACATATGCCTGACGTATCTCAGGTGTGGCCTTATAAAGTTGTTTTCCATCGTAGAGAAGATTGAGACCCGTGCTTTCAAGAACCCTGTTTGTCTCAATAACCGACTCAACTGTATCACCTTTGTTCCTTGTTATCGTCTTTGCCAGTTTGTTGATCGATCCCCTCGACACATCGCCCTTCACGTGGGCCATATAGATCGCCTGAGAGAGCATGTCCGCCATCGGGGATTTTTCGCCGGCGATACCCTCAGCGAGTTTCTGCGATGCCTCCATGATCGGTTTTGTCCTCAGATTGTGGGCCGTCCGCTCGATTGCTCCTCTGGTCGCTACATTCGCCGCCTTCACTCCTAGCTGGAACTGAATAAGATTGATCCACTCCTCAAAGAAATACGAATCCTCTCTCTGCAGACCCGCCTTGTGGCTTGCCATGCCGCCCACCCAGAATGCCGCCGTGTGAGTCACATTCGTCAGCGCACCCAAGGCCAGCTCGCCTTCGGC
>Ga0315276_10005420_pt1 | contig 11763 bp, 12 predicted proteins | sample YL17G05_0_MG_FD_204542 | JGI IMG/M metagenome (GOLD analysis project Ga0315276, IMG submission 204542) | Sediment microbial communities from Yellowstone Lake, YNP, Wyoming, USA - YL17G05_0 | ecosystem: Environmental > Aquatic > Freshwater > Lake > Sediment | place: USA: Wyoming | collected... | reverse complement strand
CCGCCCCGCTCCCCTTCTCCGCGTGCGAGTGGGCGGGCATGTCGCTGACGCCGGCGCCCCAGAAGTGGGACGCCGTGTTCAGGCAGGGGGTGGCCGACGGGATTGCATGGGCCGAGGCCAACGGCTTCTGCGCCACGTGAGGCGAGGGAGAGAGAGGGAGCGGGACACGTTTTTTTTTGTCTTGCTCTGGGTCGCGATTGCAGCAGCGGGCCCGTGCAACGCGCAGCGGTGTCTGGAGTTTGGTTGAGAGTGCTGCCGTCTTTTCATTATTGCCCCGCCGCCTCGCCGCCGGCCGCCGCCGCCGCCTTGGCCTTTTGGCGCTCCTTCTTGCCCTTGCGCTTAGCTTTCTTTGGAGGGGGGTCGGTCGCGGGCGGCGGCGCCTCGGCGGCGCCCCCCTCCCCCTCCTCCTCGTCCTCGCTGCTGCTCTCGCCCACGCCCACCATCGCCGCCGCCTCCTCCACCGCGGCTTTGGCCTCGGCCAGGATGTCGGCCGCGTCCACGGCGACGAAGCGGAGTCGCGCGGCGACCTCCGCCGAGTCTTCGGACGACGACGGCGACGGCGCGCGCACGGCGGCTGCCGGCCGGTTGGGCACGCCCTCGAGAAAGGGGGCGCCGGTCGGCACCGCGCCAAACAGGCGCACGCCGCCGCCAGGCGGCGGCGGCGGCGGCGGCGGGGTGGCCGCGTGGGGCCTCTTTTTTGTCGCTTTGAGCTCGCCGTCGAGCCTCCTTTCCAGCGCCGCCCACAGCTTGTCCCGCGTCACGGGCGGCAACGTCACGTCCGCGTCCCGCTCCCGGTCCTCCCGCCCCGCCGCGTCGGCCGCGGCGCGCGCCGCGCCCGCGGCCACGGCCGCGCCGTCGACGGCGCAGCAGGCCAGCGCGGCGCGCGACGCGGCGTCTACATCGTCGTCGCTGGACGAGGAGGAAGAGGAGGACGCGGCGCCGCCGCGGCCCATGCCGGCCGGCAGAGTGCGGGCGGCGGCGCCTAGCGCGCCGCTGCCACACCCGGCGCCGGCCGCCATGACCCAAGTCGAAGCCGAGGCGAATGTCGCGCCCCCCGCCAAAGCGGCGAGGTGAGAAAAAGGGAGGCAGCACTGGGACGGCCGCCCGCGGCAACGGCCGCCGCGCATTCCCCGCGCCCGCCCTCTTCGACGCCGATACCTTCACCCCACAGGCTCTCCACCGGTCCTGCCGACGCGCCCGCGGCGGCCCGCGCGAAAAAGGCGGCATCCACCACCACCCCGCCTTCCCTCTCGACCGTGCTCCTCGGCGCGCCCCCGAACTGGGACGGGGTCAGGGTCACGGCCCTGCTGAACGAGCTCGGCGTCGCGCACGCGACGGCGCGGAAGAAACGAGGCGGCGCCGTCGCTTTCGTCGTGTTCGCGTCGGCGTCCCAACGCGCCGCCGCCGACCAAACTTTGACCGGCCACCGCCTGGGCACCCGTAAGCTGGCCCTCAAAGACGCCAACCAAAAAGCGGGGTCGGGCGGGCGCCCGATCAAGGCGGCGGCGGACATCGACATCAGGGATGTCGTGACCCCTCTGTGGCGCGTCCCGTACGCGCGCCAGCTGGCGGACAAGGCGGAGCGGTTGAAGGGGGTGCTGGCCAAGGTCGCAGCGGGCGTGGCGGGCGCGGCGGGCAGGGAGCGGGCGCCAGAGTGGGCGCGCGGCGAGGTGCCGCTGGTCGGCATTCTCCGGTCCCCCTCCACCGCCGCCTACCGCAACAAGTCCGAGTTCACGGCCGGGCCCACCGTGAGCGGCGCGCCCGGCGTCGGGTTCAATTGTGGCAGCTTCAAAGATGGGCTGGTGGAAGTTTTGCCGGCCGACGGCACGGCGCACACCTCGCGCGTCGCCGTGGCGCTGGCTTCCTCCATGACGCAGCACATTTGCACGGCATCCACGCTGCCCGCGTGGGACAAGCGGGCCAACAAGGGCTTCTGGCGCCTGCTGATCGTGCGCGAGGGGCGGCGGGAGACTCTACTGCCCCGCCCCGGCGCCGACCTGTCCTCGCCACTGCCACCGCCGCCCGCGTTTGCCGACCTGGACTGGGAGGCGTGGCTGGTGCGCGACCCCGAGGGCGAGGCGGCGGCTGAAGCGGACGCGCGCAGCGGCGCGCCGCCGCCCGACCCCGCGGCAGGCGCGGCGTCCGTGCCGCCGCCCGACATGGTGGCGGCCGTCGTCCAGATCGACCCTTCCGCGGCCCCTGCTGACGTGGCGGCCGCGGAGCTCGCCGCGCTCGCGCGCGCTTTGCGCGCGGCGGCCGCGGCGGCGGGTGCGCCCGCACCCGCGCTCGCGGTGCAGCACCATTCCGGCGTGAGCAACGCGGCGGACGAGGGGGCGCCCTTGTTGCCGTTTCCGGGCGAGGGAGGGGAGAGCGAAGGAGGAGCGGCCGGCGCCGACGCCGGACTCCCTCTCGGCTGCATCACCGACACCCTGTGCGGCCTGTCCTTCCGTGTGTCGCCCACCTCGTTCTTCCAGGTCAACTCGGGCGCGGCGGCCGCGCTCTACAGGCTGGCCGTCGCGTGGGCCGCCCCCGCACCCGGCGACGCGTTCCTGGACGTCTGCTGCGGCACGGGCGCCATCGGCATCGCGGCGGCCGCGGTGCTCAAGGCACGGGCGTCCTCGGGCGACGCCCCCGTGTCCGTCGCGGGCGTGGACATAGAACCCGCCGCGATCCGCGACGCGCGCGCCAACGCGGCCGCCAACGGCGTCGCAGCCTCCACCTTTGTCGCTGGACGCGCCGAGGACGCGCTGGACGCGTTGATGCAGGGCGCCGGCCTGTCCAAAGACGGCGCCAAAGCCATCGCCGTCGTCGACCCGCCGCGCGCGGGCCTGCACGCGCGCGTCCTGGCCTCCCTGCGCTCCTGCCCCGCCGTGCGCCGCATCGTGTACGTATCGTGCAACCCGGAGTCGATGGCCGCGGACGCCGCCTTTCTGTGCGCACTGGCGGGCGGCAAGCGGCGCGGCGCGCCGTTTGCGCTCGTGCGCGCCGCCGCGGTCGACCTGTTTCCGCACACGGCACATTGCGAGGCGGTCGTGCTGCTGGAGCGGTAGAGTGAGAGAAGAGAGGAGAGGAGAGTGGGGTGGGGCATTTGTGGCGTGATCGACCGAGAAAAAAAAAAACCGTGCCGCCCCTACAAGAAGCCGCCTTCCCGCTATCCGCCCCAAAACATACCCACACACACGCCGCGCCTACTTGCCGCTGAGCCGGTCCAGCCTCTCCAGCCGCGCGCGCTCGTCCGCCTCCTCCTTGTTCACCCTCTTCCGCGCGTTGACCGCGATGCGCGCCCAAAACACGACGGGCGGGACGGCCGCACAGGCGGCACCGATCAAGGCTGCCGGGTTGAGGCGCGGCTCAAACGTGGGCTCGGCCGCGAGCGCGGCCACGTCGGCGAGAAGTGAGGGGGGGAGGAGGGCGCGCTGTGGGGGCGCCCGCGGCCGCAGGGCGGTCCTGAGGCACACGCCGCGTCCCGCACGCGGGCGGCTGGCGTGCGCGGGGCGCATGGCAGAGTGTGGCGACGTCGGCGCGGCGATTGGCCTCACTCCCCGCCGCGATGGCGGCCTCCGTGTCGGCCACGGCCCTCCTCAAGCTCTCCCTGCACGCCGCCGCGCATGCCCAAGAAGCGGTGATCGGTGCCCTCGTCGGCACGCGCCGCGCCGACGGCTCGATCGACGTCGCCGACGTGCTCCCCCTCTTCCACGGGCCCGCCGCCGGCATGGGGCCGATGTTGGAGGTGGCGTTGTTGCAGGTAAAGAGGGCGGGGATCGGCTTGCACCGGCGGCGCACGCCGCGGCGCGCGCCGACCACTTTCTCTCCCCTTAGGCCGCCGCCCACGCCGCCACAACATCCCGCTCTCTCGTCGGCGTCTACGCCGCCAACGAGCGCCTGGACGACAGGGACCTGGGGGCGGCCGCGCGCGCGGCGGGCGACGCGGTGAGCCGCGCGGCGGGGAAGGAAGCAGGGGGCTCCCTCATGCTGTTGCTCGACGGCGCGGCGCTGCCCGCCTTTTCCGAGGGCAAGGGCGGCGTGCCCTTGTTGGCCTTTGCCAAGTCGGAAGCGTCCGGGAAGTGGGCGCCCGCCCCCGCGCCGACCGCGCCCGCCGCAGCGTCGACCCGTTTCGCCGACGCCGCCGCCCGCGGCGCCCTGGACGCCGTCGCCGACTTCGACGATCACTTGCTGGACCTGAAAGCGGACTGGTTGAATGTAGCGATCGTGGCGTGAAGAAGGGAGAGGCAGAGGGAGGGGCGCGCGCGTTCGTCTGCTTTTCGCGCCGCCGCCGCCCCCACTGCAACCCGTGCCGCTCCAAACCGCGAGTCGCCTGCCTCCCTTGCACGCCGCGCGCGGGCGCGGGCCTGCGCGCGCCCGCAGCGGCCGCCGCGCTCTCGCGCCGCCGCGCGCGCGCCACCTCTCATCTCTCCTCTCAGTCGACGTACTTCTCCAGCGTCTGCACGAGGGTGGATTTGGGGACCGCCCCGATGACGACGTCCCGTTTCTCGCCATCTTTGAAAATCATGACCGTCGGGATCGACCGAATGCCGTACTCCGTGGCCACGCCCGGCGACTCGTCCTACGGTGGTGGGGTGTGGGGTGTGGGGTGAGTGGGCGGGCGCGGGTGCGCGCGAGTTTTTTGTGTGTGTTTTTTCCGACCCACCCACCCTCCCCTCTCCCTCCATCCCTCCTCTCCCTCCATCCCTACTCTCTCCTCTTCTCGTACCGTGTTGAGCTTGTACGCTTTGACGCGGCCGCCGTACTCGGCCGCCAGCTCGTCGATGAGCGGCGCGATCATGCGGCACGGCCCGCACCACGGCGCCCAGAAGTCGACGAGGACGGGGAGGGGGGACTTGAGCACGAGCTCCTCCCACGTCGCGTCGGTGACGGGGCCTGGGGGAGGGGGGGGGAGGGGGAGGTGTGGGGTGGGGTGCGCGCGCGGCGTCGGAGACGGGGTCGGGCCGAGGCCCGCGACGGCGCACGCGCCGCAGCGCCCCTCTCCTGCCCATCGCCCCGCCGTCGCGGGGCAGGCGCATGCCCGCGAGCGCAAAGGGGCCCCGATCGGGGCGCGGGGCGGGCGCGGCGCGGCGCGCAGCGCGGCGTCGCCCGCCGCGGCGCGCCGCGCCCGCCCACCGCGGCCGCCGCGCGCCCTCTTCCCGCCGCGCTCACGCCACTTCCTTTCTCCTCTCACCCGCGGCGGTGTCGGTGTCGGCGCGGGCGAAGACCGCGCGGCGCGGCGCCGGCGGCGGCGCGCCGCGGCGGGACGCGACGCGCGAGCCGGCGAGCGGGCGCGCGACGGGCGCGGGGCGGAGCGCGGTCAGCATGGGGGAGGGAGGGGGGAGGCACGGGCTCTGGTTGTGGCGGGCCGTGGGATGGTCGGCGGGCAGCGGTGCGTGGCCAGTGCTGGGGCGACGGGCGCGCGGGAGACCCCAAGCACCCGCACCAGGGGCGCGACCTGCTCTGCGCCGGCATCGGGCTGGCCCCAGGCGCCCGGCGAGGGCTGGTGACCGCCGAGTGCGGCGCGTGTTGCCCATGGGCGACCCACCCGCCGCCGACCGCCGGCGCTACAGGTGCGACCGAGTTGGTGGTGGCGTGCCCGCATCGGCGCGAGGCACGGATCGCGCGCTTCCCCCGTAACCCTCACCACCCTTTCCTCTCCTCTCCTCTAGGCCGCCCCGCGCCGGCGATGCCCCTTGTCCATCCCAGGCCGACCTGGACGCTGCCGTGTCGGCCCTGCTGCCGGCGCCCGCGGACGGTGGCGGCGCGCGGCCGACGCTCGCGGCGGCGGTGTCGGTGTTGCGGGGCCTGGAGCGCGCGCTGGCTGCCGACGGCGCCGCGGGCGAGCCGCCGGTCGCCCCCCTGGTCGCCGCCCTGCGGCGCGCGTGGACGGCGCCGCCGCTGGCGCCGCTCGCGCCGCGCGCGCTGTTGCCGCAGCAGAGGCGGGCGCCGCCGGCCAAGCCGGCCTACAGGCCGCCGCATACGCGCACGACCACGGCAGACTCGGCGTCCGAATCGGACGCGAGCGACGGCGAGGGCGGCGGCGGTGCGGCGGCAGTCGCCGCTCGTGCGCGCGCGGCCGCGCTGCGCTGCGTTGCAGCGCTCGCGCGCGCCGACGCGCGCGGCCTGGCGCCCCACTGGTCGGCTCTGCTGCCGTCGGCCCGGCCAGAGACGGTCGGCGGTCGCTTGGTCGCCGCGCGCCGCGACGCGTCCACCCTCGCAGCCCCCGCCCTCGCCGACCCCTCCCCCACCGTCCGCGAAGCCGCCCACGCGGCCATGCGCTCCCTGTTTGAAGGCGCGGACGCGCGCTCGTTCTGGGCGGCGGCCGAGCTGCCGGCGCGCGCAGCGTCGCTGGCCGCGCGCGCGCCCGCCTTCACTCCGCTCTCGGTCGCCCTCGGCCGCGCAAGCGTGGGTGCCGTGGCGGCCGCGGTGGCGGGGGCGGGGGACAGGGACGCGGGCGCGGCGGCGGCCGCGCTGCGCGCGGCTGCGGCCGCGGTGGCGGCCCTGCCCCACGCCCGGCTGGCGGGCGCGGGCTTGGCGGGGGAGGTGTTGAAAGCGTCCATGGGCGCTCTGGAAACCGTCGACGCCGCGTCGGCCGACGGCGGAGCCGTCGCGGCGGCCGCGGTCGCCGCGGCCGGCGCGGCGCTCGCGGCGTCGTCGTCCGACGAGGGAGACGCCCGCGTGCCGCGCGCGGTCGACGCGCTACTGGCCCTGGCCAACGCCGAGGCTGCGCCGTCGTCGCTACGCGCGGACGCGCTGGCCGCACTGCGCGCGGCGAGGGCGCGCGCGCCCCTGCTCGCCCGCGCCGAGTCGCTCTCTTTCGACGCTTGGGCTGCCCGCGACGAGCGTCTCGCAACTTCCAGCCTGCGCCTGGCGGCCGCGCTGGGGGGGTCGGGCCCAGTGTGGGCCGCGGCGGCGGGCGCCGCGCGCGCGGCGCTCGCCGCGCCCGCGAGCGCGCCGCGGGCGGCGGCGCTGGAAGCGATCGCTGCGGCTCCAGCAGACTGCTTGAGAGAATCTGTCGACTGGGCGTGGCCCGCGGCGCTGGCGGGCGCGGGCGACGGGGCAGCCCCCGTGCGCGCGGCGGCCGCCGCGCTCGCCGGCGCGCTGGCGGCCGCGGCCGCCGCCGACCCCGCCCCCATCCTGGCCCTGCTCGCAACTGCGGCCGGTGACCGGTCGGCCGCGGTGCGCGGCACGGCGGGCGCCGCGCTGGCCGACGCGGCGGCCTCGCCGGCAGTTGCAGGCTGCGCGCGCCACCGCGCCGCCGCCGCCGAGGCCGCGCTCGCCGCTGTGACCGGCGGCGACCGCGCGCGCGCGGGCGGCGTGCGCGCCCTGGGCCTCTTGCTCGCCACTGACCCCGGCACCGACGCCGAACCCCCTCCCTGGTCGGTCCCCGCGCTCGACGCCCTGGCCGACGCCGTCGGCGGCCGCGGCTCCAAAGCCCGGTGGAACGCGGCCGCTGCCGCGGCGCGCGCGCTGCGCGGCGCGGGCGGCGCGCGGGCCGTGGCCGCGCACGCTGCGCCTGCCGCCCGCTTGCGCGCCGCGCTCGCGGCCGGCGCGGCCGACGTCAACGCCAAAGTGCGGGCGCAGTGTGCGGGGGCGCTGGAGGCGCCGGGGTGGGGGGGAGGGGGGGGGTGAGAGAGAGAAGAGGAGGGTCTTGCAGCTTTTTGCATTGAGCTGTTGTTCCAAACAATTATTGGCGTCTCCCCTGGGGCCGCCCCTCTCCACCCCCGCCCCGCCCCGCACGCACCCAAACGCGTCCCTGCTCACACCGAAAGCATAAGCAGCACTCCCAGGGCCGCGGGGCGCGCCCGCCGCGGGGCGCCGTCCGCCGCGCGCACCCCCCCCCCCCTCTCCTTTCTTTCACAGCTTGAACGGCAGGAGCACCGCGTCCACCACGACAATCGCTCCCCCCTGAGGACAGCGCCCATCGTCCGCGCGCACGACTTTGGCGGGGCCGCCCTCCGCCGCGACGCCGCCGCGGCCGTCGAGGGTCAGGCCGACTGCGTGGTCGGCGACGCCGACCGCTTTGGACGTCACCAGCGTGCTGTAACTCCCGCCGCGCATGTTGACGGTCCCTTTCACCGCGTGCCCCGCGATGACGGGCGCGGCCGAAGCGGGCGCTTCGCGCAGCAGGGCCAGCACCGACCCCGGCTCGGCGCCGTCGCCGCCGGGGGCCGCGTCGGCCGGCAGCCGGGCCGCGTGCAGGGCGGGGGACGTGGGAGCAAAGAGGGTGATGGCCAGGTCGGGGCGGGAGAGGTCGCGGTCCAAGCCGTGCGACTAGGGAGGGAGAGAGAAAAAGAGGGGGCTGGGCGCGCGGCGGCGGCCGGCCCAACAACTCTCCTGCCCACCCTCACCCCACCGTGAGCACGTCGGCCCACTCGGTCGTGTCGGACGACGCCCGCAGGCGGGCCAGGAGGGAGCAGGGGTCGAGCGCCGCGGGGTCGGCCGCGGCGGCGGCGGCCGCCAGGGTGGCCAGCAGCAGGGCTCGGACGGTGCGCATGCGGGCGCGCGCGCGGCGGGAGGAGGGGGCGCGGGGCGGGGAGGGGGCGGCGCGGGAGTGAGGCGCGCGCGCGGGACGCGGCGCGGTCACCCTCTCCCCTGCCCATCTGCGCGTCCGCCACCGCCCAAAAGTATTACAGTGAGTTGGTGGCGGGCGCCCGGCGGAGCGCGGGCGCGTGCGTGTGTGTCGGAAGGGGGTGGGGGTCGGGAGGAGGGGCGCAGGGTTCAGGGAGGGGCCGCCACGCGCCTGGGCGGATCGAGAAAAGGGCGCAGGCAGGGTCGGTGATGCGTCATGTGGTGTGCGTGTTGAGCAGGGCGGCCGGAGGCAGAGGCGCAAGGCGCTCGATCAAGCGTCGCCGACCGCGACCCCGGTCGCCGCCGGGGCTGGCAGCGGCGCCGCCGCGGCGGGCCCACCCGCCGGCCGCCACTCGGCGGGCTCGCCCTTGGCGGCGGCGGGGCCGGCTTTCGCCCCCTGGGTCGTGCAGTCAGCCGCGAGCGCGACCGTCGCGCGCGCGCCGCCCGCGAGCGCGGCTTCCAGGACCGCGATGCGGGCCTCGGCCTCCAAGGCGCGCGCGCGGGAAGCGGCGGCCTCGCGGCGTGAGGCGGCGAGGCCGGCGTCGAGCGCGGCGAGCCGGTCGGCCGCGGCCGAAAGCAGCGCGCGCGCGCCCGAGAGCTTGGAGGCCGCGGTCGCCGCGCACTCGGCAGTCGCCGCCGCGTCGGCCAGGGCGGCGACGAGCGCGGCCACGTCCCCCGCGGGCGGCGCCCCCCCGCCGACCCCCACTCCCGCCGCCGCCGTGCTCCGCGCCCGCTTGGCGCCCGCCGGCGCGGCCGGCGGCGGCGGCGGCGACAAGGAACGCTTGCGCGGAGGCGGCGACTCGCAGGCGGCGAGCGTCGACGCCGCGGCGATCATGTCGTCGGCCGCCGCGCCGAGCCGCCGCGCGAGCGCGGCCGGGCACCGCCCCGTGCCCGCCACCGCGGACGCGGCCAGCAGGGCGGCGGAGGAGCGGCGGAGAGGGGGGGAAGGGGGGGCGTCGTCGTCGGTGGTCCAGTCGCCGCTGTCCGCCGCCGCGACCGCCGCGGCCGCCGCGCCGCGCGGCCGCCCGCACGCCGCCGGCACCGCGGCCGGCGCCCCGGGCCCCTGCCCCGGCAACGCCTTGCAAAAGACAAACACTGGGCGCAGCCGGTCGAGGTGGGCGGCGTCGGGCTCGCCGGGGCGGCGGCCGAAGCGGCGCCACTCGGGGCGGCACGCGGCGTGCGCCACGAAGAAATTCGCGAGCTTGGCCAGGCGGTCGACCCGCTTCTCGCCGTGCCTGGGGCACGCGATCTTGTACTCGGCCCACCCGTGCGGCTTGGCGTCGGTGAACCGGACCTCGTGCTCAAAGCCGGCGGGGAGCGGGGGGTGGAGCGCGGCGGCCGGCGGGGAGGCCGTTCCGGCCTCGCCGGCGGCTGCTTCCGCGACGTCGAGCTCGTCCGACAGGTCGGCCAGGGCGGCGTCGAGCGCGGCGAGCAGCACTTCCCCCGCGTCGGCGAGCGCGGGCGCCGCGCACGCCCCCCCTCCCCCGTTGTACGCGCGCGCCGCGCCCGCGATGGCGGCGACGTCGGCGCGCAGCCCCGCCCGGGACTCGTACTCGGCGCGGTCGAGCCTGGAGCGGACGCGGTCGAGCCACATTTCTTGCGCCGGGGCCACATATTTGCCGTAATCCGGCACCGCCGCCTTGGACACGCGCGCCCTAAACGGCGCGTGCCCGGGCTCGCCGACGGCCGCTTTGGCGGTCGCGAGGGCGGCGGCGAGGGGGCCGGCGTTGAGGGCCGCGCGCCAAGCAGGGGGGGCGTCGTCCGAGGACGCGGCCGCGCGGGCGGCCGACCGGCGGGCGGGGCGGGCGTCGGTGTCGGACATGGTGGGGGTCTGGGAGGAGAGTATGGGGTCGGCGTCATCGTTTGGGGGTCGTTTCTGTTGTTTCGTCGTCGGCGGTGGTCGACGGCGCGCGCGGCGAGCGCGTTCTTGCCCTTCCCCGGCCTCCAACGACCCCTGAGCCCGCGTCAAATGCCAAACCCTAAACGGATGCGCGCCCTGGCGGGGCGCGGGAGCGGCGGGCGCGGCGGGGCGGAGCGCGCGGCCGATGGGAGCGTCGGCTCCGTCGCGGCGCCGGCGCGCGCTCCCACGCGCCTCCTGCGCGCCCGCACGCCTCCTCCGCCAATGTGGGGCCCTCCGATTGTCTCCCTAGAGCCCGTTGGCGGGCGTCGGGTGCGGCGGGAGGCCCGGCGCGGGCGGGCGCCCGGCATCGGCGTCGGCTGCGCCGCGCGCGCCGCAGCGCGGCGGGCGCGCCGCGGCCGCCGCTGCCTCCAAATGCGCTTTCAGATGCGGCCGCTTCTTCAGCGGCGCGGCGCCGAGGCGGGCGGGGGGACGCACCGTTGTGGGGCGGGCCGGCGTTCGGTTCGCCGCGCGGCGAGCGGGGCGTGCCGTGCGGCCGGCGGCCGCGTGCGTGTACCCGGGGGGTCGGGGGCGAAAGCGCGCGCCGACTTGCGGGCGGGCGAGGGTGGTGGAGGGGCGGATGGGCGGGCGGTGTGGGAGCGGACCGCGTGCCGTCGAGCTCGGCCGCCGCTCGAAGAGGGCGGCCGTTACTCGCGCCCGCGGCCCGCACGCGCCCGCTTTTAGACCGCCGGCACCTGCCAAGACCGGATGCGGGTCGGGCGCGCCCAAAGGGGCGGCGTCGGCCCGCAGGAGGGGTCTGCCGCAGTCTCCGCCGGCTCTGCCGGCGCCGGCCACACCCTCCCCCGCCTCCACACCTCGCGTCCCCGGTCCGCCTCCTCACCATGGACGCCCACCACCCGGCTTTCAACCCGGAAGCGTCCCTGGCCTCCATCAAGCGCGATTTCGGCGAGGTGAGAGGGGAAGAGGTGGCGCGCACGCGTCGCGCCCTCCCACCGCCACCAACCCGCCCCCACCACCACTCCACAGTTTGGCGGCGTCAACCCCAGCATCGAGGCGTCGACCACGTTCACGGGTGCGGGGAGGCGGGGGCGCGGGCGCGAGGGCGCGCGGCATCGGTGTCCACCCTGGCGTCCGGCGCGGGCCGCGCTCGCGCCAGATGATGTGTGGGCAACGCTCGAAACCTCTCAACGGCGGCCCGCCGCCCGCCGCGGTCGGAGCGCCCCCCGCGCGCCCGCGCCGCGCCCATTTGCCCCTCCCTCCCCCCTCCAGTCCTGCACGCCGACACGCTGGACGCCATCTTTGCGGGCGCCCGCACACCGGAGAACAGGTGGGTGGGAGGAGGAGGGTGG
>Ga0315276_10005419_pt1 | contig 11764 bp, 9 predicted proteins | sample YL17G05_0_MG_FD_204542 | JGI IMG/M metagenome (GOLD analysis project Ga0315276, IMG submission 204542) | Sediment microbial communities from Yellowstone Lake, YNP, Wyoming, USA - YL17G05_0 | ecosystem: Environmental > Aquatic > Freshwater > Lake > Sediment | place: USA: Wyoming | collected... | reverse complement strand
TTTCTCCTGACTCCCCGCATCCAACGGGATACTACATATTGTGGCTTAAAATCCTGGACATACATTTTGTTGTATTTTTGTCTTTACAAAAATTTACCGCCTTGGTAGAATGTCCTTCAAATTTGAGAAGACATTCAAAGGATTTCCACAGTAATATCGTTATCCTATGACCGCTAGGGGCTGATTCTGGACCAAAGGGGTGGCCATGAAAATCAAGAAGATCGAACTCTGTGGGTTTAAGTCTTTCTCGGAAAAGATCGAGATTGACTTTCCGGGGGGTGTCACAGCCGTGGTCGGTCCAAACGGATGCGGAAAATCTAACGTGGTGGACGCCATCCGCTGGGCCCTGGGGGAGCAGAGCCCCAAACAACTCCGGGGAAAAACCATGGAAGACGTCATCTTCAACGGTAGCGAAAGTAAAAAACAGCTAGGCATGGCCGAAGTGATCCTCACCTTCAACAACGAGAATGGGCACCCGATCGCAGACTATTTGGATTTCACCGAAATTTCCGTTGGCCGCAGGCTTTTCCGCTCCGGCGAGAGCGAATACTTTATCAATAAGGTTCCCTGCCGGCTGAAGGACATCACGGACATCTTTTTGGGTACCGGGATTGGGCACCGGGCTTATTCCGTCGTCGAGCAGGGAAAGATGGATTTTGTCTTGAACGCCAAACCCGAGGAGAGACGCATCCTCATCGAAGAGGCCGCCGGCATCACGAAGTACAAAGACCGCAAAGCCTCCGCCCTGCGCAAAATGGAGGCCACCCAGCAAAACCTCCTGCGCCTGAGAGATGTCATCGGGGAGATCAAGCGGCAGATGAATTCTTTAAACCGCCAGGCCCGAAAAGCCGAGCGATATAAAGTCTATCGCGAGGAGGGGCGCGCCCTGGAGCTGGGTCAGGCCGCTCAGACCTGCCATACTATGGAGTCCCAACGCCGGGAGATGCAATCTTCCCTCCAAGAGCTCCAGGACCTCGAGGCCAAGGCCACGGTGGAGATTCGGGAGGTAGAAGCCTCGGTCGAGCGTTTGAAGGTCAACTTGCTCGACATGGAACGGGACCTGGCCACCCATCAGGAGCGCCTCGCCGAAAACGCCGGGGCGATTAAGAATCGGGAAACTCAAATCGAGCTGGCCGCCCGCGAGGGCGAAAACCTGCAGAAGCAAACCTTACGCGCCCGGGAAGAAATCGGCAAACTCGACCAGCAAAGGGCGGAGGTCGATCGGGAGATCCAGGGCTACGAAGAAGTCCTGCGGGATCTCGACCGAAAGATCGCTGGCGATGTTGACTTTTTGGCCGGGAAAGAAAAGACGCTCCAGGAGAAAAAAGCCCGGCAGGCCGCGGCTGAGCAGGCGCTCTCGCAAGACAAAAATGGACTGGTGGACCATCTCGCTTACTTGGCCCACCTGAAAAATATGCTCCTCGACCTGCAGCGCCGCTCGGAAGAACTCTCCCGCCGGCAGGAGAAGATGGCGAAGGAAAGGGAAGAAGCGGAGCATAAGGTAGAAGAGACCCGCGCGCTCCTGGCCCACCAATCCCGGCAACTGGACGATCGCCGGAACACCCGCAGCCAGATCGAAGAGGAACTGAGTCACAAAATGGCCCAGGCCAAAGAACTGCAATTATCCCTGACCGACCTGCAGGAATCGTTGGCCGATTCTAAAGAGCGCCTCCACCGGGAGAGCTCCCGCCTCAATTCCCTCCAGGAGCTACAGAGGAATTTGGAAGGGTACCAGGAAGGGGTCCGGGCGATCCTGCTCAACCGCCAGGCCCAGGAACCACTGACGAATGGGATCTATGGCCTGGTAGAAGACATCGTCGAGACCGAGCCCAAGTACGAATGTGTGGTGGAGTCCGTCCTGGGCGAGCGGCTGCAGCACATCATCGTTCAGGACCATCAGGAAATTCTGAAGGCGATTGATTACCTGAAGACGCACGGATCGGGGCGATCGAGCTTTATCCCTTTACAGCTCAAACAGAACCCGGCCCTCTCACGGACATCCCCCATGGAGGTGAAGGGAATCCCTCTCATCGATGTGATCAAAGTGAAGGAGGAGTTTGCCCATCTGGCGACTTTTCTTTTCGGAGATGTATTAATCGTCTCCGACCTGCGGGAGGCCCTCGACCTCTGGAACCGCAATTCCCTCTGGAAAACTCAGGTCACCCTCGACGGAGAAGTGCTCCACCCTTCTGGCGTGGTCACGGGTGGAAGCAAAGCGCAGATGGGCTCCGGAACCTTCCACCGCAAACGGGAGATCCGTGATTTGACCCAGCGCACGGAGGAGCTCCGCCAGCAAGTGATTTCCCAGGAACGCAACCAGGGACAGCTTCTCTCGAGTATTAAAAACCTGGGAGGTTCGATCGAAGGGCTCAACCAGGCCCTCCATCAAGAAGACCTGAAGATGGTCAGCGGGACCATGGAGCTGGACCAGAACCAGGTCGAATTAAAGCGCTGGATGCAAAAGATCGAGACCCTGCAGTTCGAAGAAAGCCAGTTCGCCGAGGAGTCGTCTGAAGTCCAGCAACAGGCCCAGGAAAGCGTGACTGCCCTTCAGGCTGCCGAACTCCTGAAAAATGAGAAAGAAATAGCCCTGCGAACCCGGGAAGAGGAGCTGCAAGAATTAAAAGCTCAAATCGAAGGGCTTCTGGCCGAGGTCACGGAAGCCAGAGTGCGCCTGGTCAGCCTGCAAGAAAAGAGGCAGAGCCTCGACCAGAACGTAGAACGCGCCCGGCGGACCTCTCAGGAAGCAGAATCCCTTCTCCAAAACCGCCGCTCGGAAGTCCAGGAATGCCTCCGCCAGATCGACGCTGCCGAAGAGCAGCGAAGGGGGGCTGAGGTTGAGCTTCACCGTCTTCTCTCGGAACACCAGGCGTTACAAGCTCACCTGGAAGGCCGCAAAGAAGGTTTGCTCTCGGAGCGGGAGAAGCTGGAAAGAGCGGAGGGCCATGGCAAGGAACGCCGGGAATCGCTGCAAGCCCTCCATGAGCAGAAAAACACGCTATCCATGAAACTCATGGAGCTCGACCTCAACCTCAAACACCTTCTCTCCACCGTTGAGGAAAAGCACCGCATCAATCCCGAGGCTCTCCTGGCCCGCGAAGATGAGCGGGATTACTTCTCGCCGGAGGTGGCAGCCCGTCTGGCCGAGTTGAAATCGCTGATCGATTCCATGGGCGAGGTGAACCTTTTGGCCATCCAGGAATACGAGGAATCGAAGGCGCGCCTGGAATTTCTCACCGAGCAGGAGGCCGATTTGACGAACTCCCTGGAAGCCCTGGACCAGGCGATCAAGAAGATCAACCGCACTTCCCGCAAGCGCTTCGCCGCCACCTTCGCAGCCGTCAACGAAAAATTCAAGGAAATCTTCACCACCCTCTTCAACGGGGGGCGGGCTGAGCTTTTGCTCCTGGATGAATCTAACCTTCTGGAGACGGGGGTGGACATCATCGTTCAGCCTCCGGGAAAAAAGTTACAGAATGTAAACCTTCTCTCCGGCGGGGAGAAAGCCCTGACGGCTGTAGCCTTGATTTTTTCTCTTTTCCTGATTAACCCCAGCCCCTTTTGTCTCTTGGATGAGGTAGACGCCCCCCTGGACGATCCCAACATCGGGCGGTTCAACAAGATGCTCAAGCAGCTGGCCGAAAGATACCAGATCATCCTCGTCACCCATAACAAACACACCATGGAGATCGCCGACACGCTCTACGGGGTGACCATGGAGGAGCCAGGCACCTCTAAGCTCGTTTCGGTGAGATTGAATTAAAAAAAACAAACCTGACACCTCACGTTTTTTTGGAGGACCGATGGCCGAAGGGAAAAAAGGATTTTTCCAGCGGCTCAAAGAAGGGCTTTTCAAAACTCACGAAGGCCTGGTCAGCAAGATCGACGAGCTGGTCGCCGGTAAGAAGGAGATCGACGAGGGTCTGCTCGCCGAGCTTGAAGAAATCTTGATCACCAGCGATATCGGGGTAAAAACGACTCAAGAGCTGCTGGATAACCTGACGGCCAAGGTCCAGCGGAAGGAGCTCGAAGACGCCGACCTTCTGCGCCAAAGCCTTCAGGAGCAGATCTTCCAAATCCTCAGTCGGCAGGAGAAGCCGCTCAACCTCGAGGCCGCCCGGCCTTTCATCATCATGGTCATCGGGGTCAACGGTACGGGAAAAACAACGACCATCGGCAAGATCGCCCAGAAATTCAAAGCTCAGGGGAAGTCGGTACTCCTGGTGGCCGCCGATACGTTCCGGGCAGCGGCCATCGAACAACTGGAGATCTGGGGCCAGCGGGCGAACTGCGAGGTGATTAAACAGAAGAGCGGCTCCGACCCCTCGGCCGTCGTTTTTGACGCGCTGAAAGCGGCAAAGTCCCGGAGCAGCGACGTCATGATCGTAGATACGGCTGGCCGACTCCACACGAAAATCAACCTCATGGAAGAGCTGAAAAAGGTCAAGCGCATCGTGGACCGGGAAGTACCCGGGGCTCCTCACGAGATTCTCCTGGTCCTGGATGCTACCACCGGACAAAATGCCATCGCCCAGGCCAAAATGTTCAACCAGTCCTTGGGAGTAACCGGCATCGTCCTGACCAAATTGGATGGGACAGCCAAAGGGGGAATTCTGATCGCCATTTCCGATGAGCTGAAAATTCCCCTGCGCTACATCGGTATCGGCGAGAAAGTGGATGACCTGCGGGAATTTAACGCCCGAGACTTCGTCGAAGCCCTGTTTTGAAAAAGGGAAGCTGTGAAAATATCCCCCTCACCCTACCCTCTCCCGCGCGGGGAGAGGGTAATCATATGAAATAAAAAGAAGAAATTTCCTCCCCCTTGATGGGGGAGGCCTAGGGTGGGGGTGATTCAAGGGATTATTTCACAGCTTCAGGGGGTAAAAGGGGAAAGGGGCAAAAGGCGAAGAGGTTTCAGTCTTTTGTTTTTCGCCTAACGCCTTGCGCCTTACGACTTACGTTTAATTCTTTAATTTGATTTCCCCGGTTTTGGAAAAGGGAATGGTGGAGGTACCCAATCTTGTTTTGATGACTGCCGCTCCCTCAATCTTATACCTCAGATTCTTGCCAGCCAGAACAAGCCCCAACGAATTCCCCATCCTCCTTAAATCCGTCCGCAGGGGAACCTGAACCAGCGTCGAGGACGATTGGGCGATCAGGACTTCCTTCTCAAGTCGGCCATTTCCCACTTCCTGGTCTTCAATATAAACTCTATATTCCAACTCCCGCAGCTTCAAATCAGAACGGTTGGGGTTCTGCACCTCAATGCCGAAGAGGAAATTGATCTCCCCGAAAGAGATGCGCTTGACCACGACCTCCTTCAGAGTAAACGTCGGCTTCTCATAAAGCCAGCTTACGCAAGAAGGCAGAAGGAACAGGAGCCCGAGCAAAAAGATTTTCTTTGTACGCTCCATCTTCTGAAATCCCCGTTTAGGTATCAATCTATCCGATGTTCCCCGGTCTGTCAACGACTTGTCGTCGTTTACCAGTTATCCTAAACGTTGCATGAAAATCTCCCAAGAGATCACCCCCACCCTTCCCTCCCCCCTCCGAGGGGGAGGGGTGGGGTGGGGGGGCAAAAGTCACCCAAGGTGAGGTCTTGCTGCATTGTTGCAAACATCTATAAAAAGCACTTCTGCCACCTGAATTAAAGGGCACAAAGAATATTTTGGAAAATTCTTTTTGCAACAATAGGGTTATTTCTAGAGGTCGCCAACCTGTGATCGATCCGGACGATTTCTTTATTGTGGAACCACACGGAGGAACGTGTTACAATAAATTACAAGTGCATTGCAAAAAAAGTTTTTTTAACTCCGGAGGCGGTATGGAGACCCAATTAACCCTCAGAATCCCCCAGCGCCTCGCCCGGCAACTGGATTCTCTGGTGCGCAAGAAGCGGAAGCCCCGCTCCAGTATTGTGCGCGAGGCCATCGAAGCCTATTTCCAGCGCGAAACCGGCCGGCACAAAGATCATCCCTTCGATCGCGTTCAAGACTTGATCGGCTCGGTATCCGGAGGCCCGCCTGACCTGGGCGCCCGGCATCGGGAATATTTCAAGGAACTTTTTCATGGCCGAAGATAAATGGCTCTTGGATACCGGTCCCCTGGTAGCGCTGCTCCACCGGGGCGATCAAGACCACGAAGCCTGCGCCGATTTTTTTGCCCATTTCCGGGGCATTCTTTTGACGACCGAGCCGGTCTTAACCGAGTCCATGTTCCTGCTGAACCGGTTGGCCGGCGGAGCTTCATCCTGTCTTGAATTTTTTATCCGAGGCGGCGCGGTTCTCGTCCCTTTGACCCAACAGAGCCTTATTCGCTGTAACGCCTTGATGGCCAAGTACGCCGACGTTCCCATGGATTTTGCCGATGCCTCGCTGGTGGCGTTGGCCCAGGAGGCCCGGATTAAGAATATATTCACTCTGGATCATCGCGGCTTCGAAATTTTCCGCTTTTCAAAAGAATCCCGATTCATTATCGTTCCCTAGACTTCTGGTGCGGCAAGGGGCAAATGGCCTTCCGAATTCAAAGCATTGCCTTATCCCTAGAGGAAGAGGAACCCACTCTTCAGCGCAAGGCTGCAGAGATCCTCAAAATTTCGCCCGAGCAGATCCGGAAATTTAAGATCATCAAGAAGTCGATCGACGCCCGCCGGAAGAATCGCATCCACTTTGTTTATGCTCTCGAAGTATCTCTCTCCGAGGAAGAGGAAAGAAAAGTTCTCGATCAGCCTCCCCCCGGCCTGCAAATCCAGAAAGTTACAGAAACATCCGCCCCGGTCTCGGCCCGCATCAAGAAAAAGCCCGCAAAGCGCCCGGTCATCGTCGGCACGGGTCCGGCGGGGCTCTTCGCCGCCCTGAAGCTCACCGCAAACGGCCTGCCCCCCCTGATCCTGGAGCGCGGAAAAGAAGTCCCCGGCCGGGTCAAGGACGTGGAAAGGTTCTGGCATGACGGAACGCTGGAGACTGAAAGCAACGTCCAGTTCGGAGAAGGGGGAGCCGGGACATTCTCAGACGGAAAACTTTATACCCGCCTGAATGACCCCCGCGTTTGTGCCATCCTGGAAACCTTTCATCGCTTCGGAGCCCCCCCTGAAATTCTTTTTCTTCAGAGGCCCCACATCGGCACGGATCACCTCCGGCGAGTGGTTCTCGCCATTCGCAAGCATCTTCAGGAGCAGGACGCGGAATTCAAATTCCAGGCCAAGGTAACCCGGTTGAAAATATTCCATGATGAGTTCCAGGGAGTCATTGTCAATGAAAAAGATGAGATCGATTCTTCCATCCTCTTCCTGGCTCCAGGGAATAGCGCACGGGACACGTTGCGGATGCTCCAAAATTCCGGGGTGGCCCTGGAGCCTAAACCTTTCGCCATTGGCCTGCGGGTGGAGCATCCCCAGAGACTCATCGACCACATCCAATACGGCCGGTCCGCCGGCCATCCGCGATTACCCCCGGCCGATTACCAATTAACCCACCGCGACTCAAAGGGGCGAGCGGTCTATTCCTTCTGCATGTGCCCGGGCGGCTCCGTCATTGCGGCCAGTTCAGAAGGTCAAGGGCTGGTTACCAACGGAATGAGTCTCTTTCGCAGGAATTCCCCTTGGGCCAACAGTGCCCTGGTCGTCAGCGTGGGAGTTGAAGATTTCGGAGGAAAGGGTCCTTTCGCCGGGATGGAATTCCAGCGCCGATGGGAAGAGACGGCCTATCGATTGGGAGGCGGGAACTTCAGGGCCCCGGCCCAAGGAGTTCAGGACTTTCTGCAAAACCGGGACCCTTCTTTCGTCCGGGAAACGAGCTACAAGCCGGGGGTCACCCCGGCTCGTCTGGACGAATGCCTTCCTGCTTTTGTTCGGGAGAGCCTCCGCGAAGCGCTTCCTTATTTTAACCGAAAGATGTCAGGCTTCATCTCTTCCGAGGCCGTGTTGATCGGCATCGAAACGCGCACTTCCTGCCCACTGCGCATCTCGCGGAATGAGGATTATCAATCCCAGAGCATTCGGGGGCTCTACCCCATCGGCGAGGGATCGGGCTATGCCGGCGGAATCATCAGCTCCGCGCTCGACGGAATGAAAGCGGCAGAAGCGGGCTTGAAAAAATTTGGATGAATAAAAAATGCCTAAAGTGCGCTAAAGTGCCTAAAGTTAAAAACCATTCACCGCAGAGAACGCTGAGAGCGCAGAGTTGATGAACTCGTAAAAAGTCAAAAAGGGAGGTTTCCCGTCATTCCGGCGAAAGCCGGAATCCAGTTATTTCAAATACTTAAAAATTCTCTGGACTCCGGTTTCCACCGGAGTGACGACTTTTTACGAGACCATCAGAGTTGGATATGCAAAAATTAAAGACCCTATGCGCTTTGCGTATTCCTCAATTTAGCAGTTTACGACTTGCGACTCACGACTTACGGGAGAGGAGGCAGACGTGGCCAAAATATTCATCGGCGAGCTTAAGAAGGGCCAGGCCGTGGAAAGTACCTTCCTCGTCAGAGAAAAGGTCCTGACAAAAACGAAGAGCGGTAACCCTTATCTTGCTCTCCGTCTCGCTGATCGCACCGGAGAGATCGATGGACGGGTATGGGATAGCGCCACAGACTTTGTCCCCCTTTTCGAAGCGGATGATTTGATCAAGGTGCGGGCCGAAGTGGATGAATTTCAGGGAACGCTGCAGTTGCGGATCCTGAAATTGAGAAAGTGCCAGGAAGAAGAAATCCAACTGGACGAGTTCCTTCCCAAGACCCCCGGGAATATGGGAGAGATGCTGGCCGAACTGAGAAAAATAGCTTCCCAAATCTATCATCCATTTTTGCGGAAGCTTCTGGAGGCCTTCTTTGCAGATGAAAATTTCGTAAAAAAATTCAAGCTGGCGCCAGCCGCCAAGGCCGTCCATCATGTCTACCTGGGGGGATTGCTGGAGCATACTCTCTCCGTCGTCCAGCTGCTCCTTCTTATAGGACCTCGATACAAGGGAATCAACCAGGACCTTCTGGTTACGGGGGGGATCCTCCATGACATCGGAAAAATCTCCGAGCTCTCCTTCGACCGATCGTTCGATTACACGGACCCGGGCCGTCTCCTGGGTCATATCACCCTAACGGTGGAGATGATCGACGAAAAAATAAGGACGATACCTGAATTCCCCCAAGATTTGTCCCTCCTGCTGAAACACATTATCCTCAGTCACCATGGAGAATATGCTTTCGGCTCTCCCAAGAGGCCCAAGACGCTGGAAGCGCTTCTCCTCCATCAACTGGATGACCTGGATGCGAAGATCCAGGGATTTCTGGCCTGGATTGAGAAGGAAAAGGACTCCCCATCCCGCTGGACCACGTATCACAAGCTTTTTGACCGCTTCATTTTGAAACCCGGGGAAAGCGAATCCTAAACCTTCCGCCACAGAGGACACAGCGCGGCAGAACCGCAACCAAAAAACATCCACCACCGAGGACACAGAGAGCACAGAGATATTAGCAAAAACCAATGAAGGACATAGATTCCCACGACCAGCAAAGATGATAATTTCGTAAAAAGTCTGAAAAGACGTATTTCCGTCATTCCGGCGAAAGCCGGAATCCAGTCATTTCAAATTCTTAAAAATTCTCTGGACTCCGGTTTCCACCGGAGTGACGACTTTTTACGAGATCATCAAAATTCAGATGAATAAAACTACGAGATTTTGGCATATTGAAATTTGCCTTTTGAACTTGGGTTTCGAATTTAAGCAATCCTCCTCTGTGCCCTCTGTGGCAAAATGATATTAATGAATATTCCTTTTCTCCATCCCTGGAAGGTCAGCCCCGCAGAAGCGAGGGAAATTCAGGAGAAGCTGCGCAAGAGACTTCGCCTCCGGCCGCCCAGGGCCCCCCTGAAAACGATTGCTGCCGGTGATGTCGCCTACAGCCGCGAGGACGATATGACCTACGCCGCTTTTCTCCTGTTTACCTACCCGGATCTGACCTTCCTGGAAAGTGCCTCGGCCAAAGGCCGCGCTTCTTTCCCCTACGTTCCCGGCTTCCTCACTTTCCGTGAAGCCCCGATCTTGCTGAAAGCGTTCTCCAGATTGAAGACCCGACCCGATTTGATCCTGATCGATGGCCAGGGGATTGCCCATCCCAGGTTCATGGGCATCGCCGCCCATATCGGCCTGATCCTCAACCTCCCTGCCATTGGGTGCGCCAAAAGTCGCCTGATTGGAACGCACGAAGAACTGGCTCCGGATCGAGGCAAAGCCGTTCCTTTGCTCGTAGGGGATCGAACCGCCGGCATGGTCTTGCGAACGCGCGAGGGGGTGAAACCGGTTTATGTCTCCCCCGGCCATAAGATGAATATGGAGACCAGCGTGAAGATCGTGCGATCGCTCTGCCGCGGCTATCGAATCCCCGAGCCCCTGCGCCAGGCCCATATGTTTGTCAGTAAATTACGAGGAATGGTAAAATAAGACATTAGACTATAGACTTCAGACCTCAGACAAAAGGCCAGAAATAGAGAAGTCTGATGTCTGAAGTCTGAGGTCCGATGTCTGGTGTCTGGTGTCTGAATTGCAGGTAAAGTCATAGCCATGGAGAAAAGAATCTTAGGTAAAACCGGTTGGCCTGTATCCGTGATCGGGTTGGGAGCGATCAAACTGCCTCGTATCGGAGCCAAGGAATGCGAGCGCCTTTTAAACCGCGCGCTCGACCGGGGGATCAACTTTGTGGATACGGCAGACTGCTATGGGGATAGCGAGGAGAAAATCGGGCAGGCTTTGAAGAAAAGACGCAAGGAGTTTTACCTCTCGACCAAGGTGGATGAGAGAGATGGCCCGGGAGTTCGCGCGAAGCTGGAAAGGTGCCTTCGCCGGCTGCAAACGGATTGGATTGATCTCCTTTTCTTTCACGACGTGCGGGGTTCAGAATATGAGAAAATATTCAATGCCGGCGGCCTCGAAGAGCTGGAGAAGGCGCGGAAGGAAGGGAAGATCTCTCAGATCGGGATCAGCGTTCATGGTTCTCTCTCCATGATGCAGCGGGCGATAGAATCCGGGGCATTCTCGGTCCTGATGGTGGCCTACAGCGCCATCGATGAGGATCGGTTGACCGCTGACCTCCTACCCATGGCGGCTGCCCAAGGAGTCGGCTTGATTGCCATGAAGCCTCTGGCCGGGGGCAGATTGGCCCAAATCTCATCCAGAGGCTGGGAAGGAAATCTCTACAAGGGAGAATCGCCAGCCCAGATTGCCCTCCGCTACGTTCTGTCGAATCCCCACATTCATTGCGCGATTCCAGGCATGATGGCCCTGGATGAGTTAGAAGAAAACGTAAGAGTGGGGAAATCGAGGAGGGAGCTGTCGCCCGAGGAGATCCGCAGGTTTATGGAGAAAGCCGGAGACGCGGGAAAGGGGTTTTGCCGGAATTGCGGGTATTGCCTGCCCTGCCCGGAAGGAGTCCCCATACCCGACATTTTCCGGTATGAAAGCTATTTCCTCCATTACGGGTTGGACGGCTGGGCCAAAGCCCAGTATGCCGCCTTATCCACGAATGCCCAGGCTTGTTCCGAATGCCTGCAATGCCTGGATCGCTGCCCCTACGCGGTTTCCATTCCCTCGGGTTTGAAAAATGCCCATAAAATCCTAAAAGGAGCAATCACGCCGTTCTATACATGACGACGTAAATGTATTGTATAGGAATTTCCTTTTTTATCCTTCCCCCCTCACCCCCGCCCTCTCCCCCGTTTGCGGGGGAGAGGGCGGGGGGGCGGGGGTTTAACTTGAGGGGCGGTTCGCGAACCGCCCGA
>Ga0315276_10005418_pt1 | contig 11765 bp, 8 predicted proteins | sample YL17G05_0_MG_FD_204542 | JGI IMG/M metagenome (GOLD analysis project Ga0315276, IMG submission 204542) | Sediment microbial communities from Yellowstone Lake, YNP, Wyoming, USA - YL17G05_0 | ecosystem: Environmental > Aquatic > Freshwater > Lake > Sediment | place: USA: Wyoming | collected... | reverse complement strand
GGCTGTCAGGCGGCGGGTTGCCTCACCCAGGTTGACGGCGGTCGGGCGGGCGGTCTCCAGGAACGCCGCGCGATCGGTAATGGCGGCGACCGCTGCGGCCGCGTCGGTGAAACCTGGGCCATGGGCCAGCTCCGCGGCCAGGCCCAGGGCGGCGGCGATGGCCAGGGCGGGCGCGCCGCGGACGGCCATGTCCTGGGATGAGAGTGGAGAGTGGCGAGGGGTGGGGTTGAGAACAGAGACAACTTTTTTTTCCTTGTTCGCACTGCCCCTGCATCGCCTGATGCAAGATGTGGGCCACCAAGGGAGTGACTTTCAAAGCTGGTCAGCCTGGCTGATGCTCAATCGCAGGCCTCACACGGTTGCACAACGACGCGCCCTCCCCCTTGCAATTCGCAGCTAGCCGTCTTCCCAACTCCTTCTCCCTCTCCTCACCTTGATCGCCGTCCAAGCCTCATCCGCGCCCGCAATATCAATATATTCCATGGTGCCTGGGAGAAGGCGCTGGTCGAGAAGAGCCAGCCTTTTGGGGCCCGGGGCCCACCGGATGGCTTCTAGAGGAGCGGACATGATGATGAGAAAGAAAAGCCGGTCGGGTGTGAGTGCTGGACGTCTCTTCCGGCTCATTCATTATCTCTTCTTTTATCTTTTCTTTTTCTTTCATTCGCTCCCCAACCGCCGAATGGCCCTCCGCGCACACGTTCGGGTGAGTAACGCATTGCATCAAAAATCAGTCTGGGGAGTTGGGTAGGCGGCAAAAATGCGTGGTTGGCCCGCGTTTGCAAAGCGCTCGCATGGCAGCGCCGTGGCGACGCACCGCTTTTCCTCCAACCTCCTCCAACCCTCCACTCTCTCTACCACACACACACACAGGCACCCACCCGCTCCACCACCACAGCCACCCGCGGCACCGTCGTCGCCATGGCAACCCCAAAACCAAAGGTTGTCGTCACCGGGGCCGGCGGCAAGACGGGCAAGCTGGTCGTGGAGCGGCTGACGGCATCCCCGGAGGCGTGGGCCACCCCGATCGCGGTCGTCCGGTCGAAGAAATCGGGCGCGCCCGCCGCCAAAATGGGTGCGTCCGTGGAGGTCATCGACGTGACGGCGCCCGGCGCGGCTGACGCCTTGAAGGCCGCCCTCACAGGCGCGGACGCCCTCATCATCGCCACCTCGGCCGTCCCCCAAATAAAAAAGCGGTCCATCCTGCGCCTGATGGTCGCCAAGGCCCTCAAACAGAGCGGCATCCGCCCGGAGTTCCGGTGGAAGGGGGGGGAAGGCGGGCGGCCCGAGTCCGTTGACTGGGAGGGCCAGAAGACGCAGATCGATGCCGCCATCGCGGCGGGCGTGCGCCGGGTGGTCGTCATCTCTTCCATGGGCGTGACCCAGCCCGAAAATATGCTCAACTCCATTGCCGGCGGCAAGATCCTGCTGTGGAAGCGCAAGGCGGAGGAATACCTGTTGGGCTGCGCGCGCCGCGGCGAGGTCGAGGGCGTGATCCTGCACCCGGGCGGCCTGGTGGACGCCCCTGGCGGGGAGCGCCGCCTGGTGCTCGGCATCGACGACGCCCTGCTCGCCCGGTCCTCCCGCCGCATCCCCCGGGCGGACGTGGCCGCGCTGGCCGTCGCCGCCGTGTGCAGCCCGGCCGCCATGAACCGGTCGCTCGACTGCGTGGCGGACGACCCCGGCGAGGGCAGCCCGCCCTCCGCCGATTTGGAGGCCCTCTTTGCCGGGGTGAGCGGGACGGCGGCGTACGTGCCCCTGCCGGTCGGGTCCCGGGTGTGAATGGAGAGGTTGAGCCGGACGGCGGCGCGCGTACCCCTGCCGGTCGGGTCTCCCGGGTGTGAATGGAGAGAGCGACGTGCGTGACATGGGAGTTTGTGTGGTTTTTGGTTTTTGCACCTCTTTTTCTCACCCCTCCTCCATCAAGTGCGCCCGCTTGGCCGCCCGCTCGCCCTCGCCCTCGCCCTCGCCCTCACCACCCGACGCGCGTTCATACACCTGCACGTACGCCTCTGACAGCGCCACCACCTGGGGCAGGACATCTGACACAGACAGGTCGGTGACCTCGTACCAGGCGCCGTCTGCCTTGCGCCGCACGTGCGCCTTGAACGCCCCGCCCACGCCCGCCGCGCCGACCGCGGAGGCGGGGCCGTCGTGCACGATGTTGGCGACCAGGTCGAACGTCGCCGTGGGTGTGGTTGGCTGGGGCAGGGGAATGACCTCCCCCAGGCGCAGGCCCCGGACGGGGAAGGTGACGACCGTCGGGTTTTTCTCCAGCGGCGCGTCCCCGCCCAGCAGGCCTGCCCCCGCCCGCGCAAACCGGCGCACGTGCAGAATGAGGAACGGCGGCAGGCGGGCCAGCCTGAAGGTCTGCCGCCCCCGGGCCGGGTCGTCCGTGACGCGGCACCCGTCATACCGGCGGAGGAGGTCGGGCAGCGGCACCTGGGGGATGGACCGCGCTTCCAGGGCGTCCGGGTAGAGCGGGGCCGGCGGCAGGGTCAGGCCCAGCATGAAGAACGGGACGGTGACCGCCCGCGGCGGGGCGCCGAGGGGCACGCCGCCCGTCCCGGGCTCCGTGGTCACGGTGAGAGCGCCCTGGAAACAACGGGAAATGATGGAGGGCCGGCCCGCGGCCGCGCGCGCGGCGAGTGCGGGCGGGAGTGGCGCGACCCCGGGCGGGCGGGGCGGGGCCGCCAGCTCGGCATGCAGCGCGTTGAGGAGCCAGGCCAGGAAGTCGACGGGGTCGCCCCGGCCGCGGCGGGAGGTGGTGGCCGCGCCGCCCGCGCCGGGGCCCGCGGCGGGCGGGGCGGGACCGAAGCGCCCGCCTGACGCGGCCGCGCACGCGACCAGAAACTCGTGGGGCGAGGCGTGCCCCTTGAACGCCCGCGCATTCCACACCTTGCGCACCAGCTCCGCGAACGCAGCTGTGAGAGGGGGCAAAGTCGTGCCGCCGTCTCCTGTAAGGCACCAGTCCCGCAAGGGGGCCACGCGGCAGAGGGCTTGGACGGTGACGTTCGCGTAATCAGTCGACCCCAGGTTGTTAAGGCCGACCACCCCGGGCGCGTACGGCGTGCCGTCCAGGGCCCGCGCCCAGGCTGGGTCGCCGTCCAGGCGGGCGATGTCGGCGGGGGTGAATGCCGGGTGGAGGACGGCCCGGATGGTGTCTAGGGACGGGTCCTCGACCTCGTAGCCGTCGGGGAGGACAAAGGCCTGGAAAAGTGAAAAAGAGGAGGGGGGAGGGAAAATGAGGAGGGGTGGAGAAAATTAGGATGTGGATGAAAATAGAGAGGGGTGAAGGGCCGCTCCTTCCCTTCGTTTTTCGCTCCCTCCCTCACGTCTCACCTTGCCATCCGCCAAGCGCATGAAGACGTGGTGCCCGGCCTCCAGGGCGTGCGTGTGCGCCGGGCTGCTGGGCACCCGACCCGCCAAGTACCGGCCGCAGACCAGGCAACAATAAACGTTGACACGCCCCAACGTCACGGAGCAGCACTTTTCGAAGTCAAAGTCGAGGGCGGCCCGGGAGACGGTGGCGAGGTAGGGGCAGTCGGCGGCCGTGCGCTTGGGTGGGGGGGCGTGGAGGGTGGTGGGCGCGTAGTCGCCCTCGTCGGAGGAGGAGGAGGCGGCGGCAGCAGGAGCTGGGGGTGCGGCCGCCGTTGGCGCGGGCGGGGCGGCCGGGGGCGGAGGGGGCGGCAGGACCGCCGCCGCCACGGGCGCGGCCACCACCACCTCCGGCTGGGGCGGAGGGGGGGGCGGAGGGGGGGGCGGAGGGGGGGGCGGCGCGACGGGGGGAGGCACAGCCGGAGCAGAAGCAGCTGGGAGGACCACCGGTGGAGGCGGGCCCAGCGCCGCGTGCACACCTTCCTCACCTACCTCCACCATGGCCACATCCTCGTCCACAGCAGGTGAGGAGGATACCGGGGCGGCGGGCGCCTGGGCGGGCGCGGCTGCCTCCCTCTGCTCGGCAGCGGGGGTCGCTGGAGGGCCGCCTGCCTCCTCAGCCGCCGCCGCCCCCCGCCGGGGCTCCGATGCCGCTGGGGCGTCCACTACCGGCGCTGCGACTGCTGCTGCTGCTGCTGCCGTGCCGCGCCGGGCCCGAGAGGCGGGCGCGGGCGCAGCAGCAGCAGCCCTGCGAGCCGGGCGGGGCGGGGCGGGCAGGGCGGCTTCTGTAGCAGGATGTTGGGCCTCAGCCGCCGCCGCCACCCCGCCCCGCTTGCCGGTCGCCCGGGCGGGTGGAGCGGCGGTGCCTTCAACCACAGGAAAAGTAGCAGCAGCGGCCTTGGCTCCCCTGCGGGGTGGGGCAGGAGCAGCCGGCTGGTCCGCTTCTGGCGGCGGCGAGCCGGCGGGCGCGGCGGCGGCGCCACGCTTGGCCCGCGTCGCCTGAGCGGGAGAGGGGGCGGGAGCGGCTGAATCCTCTCCGTCGCCGCCTGCTGCCGCAACGGCTCGCGTGCGGCGGGGCGGCATGTGGATTTGGACGGGAGACAAAGAAAAAAAGAAAAAGTGAAAAATCGGCATTCAGTATGCATTTGCAACCCGACTTCCCTGCCGCCGCGGCCTCCGTCGCCTCGGCCGGCCTGGCCGTCCTGCGCGGCTTCCTGTCGCCGGACCAGGTCACGGCCCTCCGCAACACCGCAGACGCCCTGGCGTGCGACGCCCGGGCGGCGGATGAGGCGACCGCGGGCGGGTCCGACCTGGGGCCGGACTGGGCCGCGACGCACCGCGGCTGCATCCTGGAGACGGCGGCGGGCGCGGGCATGCCTGGCACCCCCTACGCCTGCGCGCGCACAGACCCGGGCCTGGGGCGGCTATTGGCGGGCCTTGGCGCCGCGATCCTGGGTGGTGGTGGTGGAGGCGGCAGCCCTCACCGACGGCCACTCCCTCCCTCATCCACCACCATCCGCCTCCTCAACGAGCAGTTCATCATCAAGCCCCCGCACTGCCCGGCCTCCGGCTTTGCCTGGCACACGGACGGCCAGTACGCGGTCGAGGTGGGCCGGCGTGCCGTGGAGGAGGAGGAGAGAGGCGGGGTGGCGGTGGCCGCCACCACCAGCGGGAGCCTATCCTCACTCCTCCTGTACCTTTCCGTGTGGGTGCCTTTGGACGCGGTCGGCCCCGCCAACGGCACCCTGGACGTCGGGTGGGAGGCCGCTCGCGTGGCCGGCCTCGTGGCGGATGAGGAGGCGGGGGGCGGTCAGGGCGACCCCCCCCCGGCGACCGGGACAACCACCACCAGGCGGACCTCCACCAAGACCTTCTCCATCGTCGCCGCGCCCGGCGACGCGGTCGCCCTGCTGTCGACCACTCCGCACGGGTCGGGGCCCAACTTGGGGGCCCATGCCCGGCGGGTGTGGATGCCGCAAATTGCGGTGTGTGCCGGGGTGGGCGGGGTGTTGGCCGGAGGGTGAGGCGGAAGTAGTAATCATTTTCAAGTCTCTGCTTGCGGAAGAGAGGGCGCACTCCCCTCTCCGCCTCGCCTTTTTTGTTCTCTCTCTCCCTTTTGCACCGCCCGCCCGGAATCGACTCCAGGGAGCGCCATGGCTTCCAGGTAAGGGGTGGCGTGCCTGGGTTTGGGCGCGTGCGCAGGCAAGAGGAGCCCTCTCTCTCTTTGCGTGCGCTGATGGGACGGCGGCCGTCGCGGCCACGGCCGGCCGCCGGCTGCCCCTCGCGCCCTTCTTGCCATCCCCGCGCGCCCGGTCGTGGATGCGCGATGGATAGTCCAAGAGGGTTGCGCGTTGGTGAGTGGGCACGACCAACAGGCGCGCCCACTCCCTCTCCCTCCCCCCCACCCCTCCCTCTCATTTCTCCCGCTCTTCTCTTCCGCAAATGCAGCAGCCCGCCGCCCTCCCCGCTCTACCTGGCCGCCGCCGCCCTGGCCGCCGCCTCGACAGCCTCGCTTCACCTGGCGGGCGAGGCGGTCGCGTCCTGCAGCGCGCGGGCGGCAGGCGCGGCGGCGGGTGCGGCGAGTGTGGCCCGCGTTGCCGGCCGCTTTGCGCTCGCCGCGGCTGTCCTGCCCGCGGCCCTCATCCTCGGCTGGCTCGCCTGGGTCGCGTCCGTCCTGACGGGGCCCCGCCCGCCGTCGCACCACGGCCGCCACCAGCAACACGCCTATGGCGGCGGTGGAGGAGGATTTCCCAACTACACCCACCGCGCGACGGCCGCGGTGGAGGTCTTTTTCCAGCAGGTCGTCACCATCAAGCGGCGGACGGGCAGGGCGCTCTCGTCCTCCTCGTCCGCCCGGCGCCGGCGGGGGTCTGCGAGCCTGCTCCACACCCCGCCCAAGGCGTCCGGGGGAGGTGGGAGCCCCTCCCCGCCGGGCGGGGCGTCCTCGGTCTCCCCGCCTCGCTCCCGCCCGGGCTCGGCCGGCCGCCTGGCCGCACTGGCGGGTCCAGCCCCTTCCACGCCCTCGCTCGCGGCCGCGGCCGCCGCGGCCGCCGCGGCGGCGACCGCCCAGGCGCGAGGCCCGCTGGTGAGCGCAGCAGTCAATGGCGGTGGCGCCACCTTCCGGGTGGAGCCCAGCGGGGAGGCGGTGGTCGTGATTGGTGGGGGCGGACGCGTGGGTGCGACGGGCGCGCCAGGCGCGGCCGCCAAGGCCTCTCCGCCGCCGCCGTCGTCGCCCGCTCACGCCCGGACGCCCGCCGCGATGCTGCCCTGCCCCACTTGACCTCCGTCACCTCTATCTGCCCCCTGTGTATGTGTGTGTGTGTGTGTCTTCTGATTCTTTTTAGGGCGCGGCGCGCGTTTTTCTGTGCGCCTGTCTTTGGACTGCCTCTCTCTTTTTTTTTACTTGACAAAACGCGTGTCCTTTTTGTTGGGGCGCGACGTTCAGTCCTCCTTGTCCTCACGCCAGCCTGCTAATACGTAGTCTTGCTGTACGTGATCAGGGGTGTTGGTGTTCGTTATTAGGGAAACAACGACAACGGCGGGAGAGAGAGATGAGACATACGCGCGTGCCAGGCAAGGTTTAGAGAGGTTTAGGCCCTCTCTCGATTCTTTCTCGCCGCCGACCGCCCCTCTCTCTATTTCTCTCTCTCTCGCCGATAGATACGATCTATGTGGGTGTGTGGGTGTGTGGGTGTTTGTGTGTCCTGTGCGTGCGTCTCCTTCCTGCGGACGCCGCCTCCCTTTCATTTTGTTTGTTGTGCTCTCTTTGGAGGTGGGAGTGGTTGAGGAGCGAGGAGAGAATGAGAACAACGGTTCTCATCTCTCACGCTCTCTCTTCCCGTGGGGGCGGCCCGGTCCCCGCGTGTGTGTGTGCACCTGTTGTTCTTGTAAAAAAAGAGGCCGCACGCGCGCCCGGAAAGCGTCCCTCGATCATCAATCGCCTTCCTCACATAGCAGCACCGCCCCCACCCCCACCACCCCCACCACCGCCATCACTGTCTGGCGCCAAACTGGCCAGCCTCCCGCCCGTAACGGCAGCCACGTGGGCGACAGCGATCGCGCGGGCCGCCCGACGGTACCGCCGCACGCGGGAGGACCACCGGTCGAACTCGGTGCTGGCCGCCGCCCGCCCGCACTCGCGCGCCCAGGCCGCCATCTCCCGCATCCGCCGCTTGCGCTGGGCCTCCAGCGCGGCCTCCGACCGCTTGTTGGTGGCCGCACCAGCGCCGACGCCGCCCTCAGCAGCAGTGGGCGGACCAGCCGCGGCGATCGTGGCCTGCGGGGCGGCGGCGGGGACGTGTTGCCCGTACCGGCGCTCACCCTCGCCGTGGAGGGCGGCAAAGGAGAGGCCTCCACTGCCGGGCACTTTTGCCGCGCCGGGCGGCCCCGGCACCTTCCCCGCCGCGGCCGCCAGCCAGCCCGGCAGCACCATCCCTTTCCCCGCCCCGCCCGCCGCGGCGTGCGCCGCGTCCGCGAAGGAGGCTTCCGCCTGCAGGTACCACAGCCGGGCGGCGGGCGTGGACCGGGTCTTCCATACGTTGTAATAAAAGTCGGAGCACTCCCAGGGGGTCCGCGCCCTGGTGGGCCCGCCGGGAGCGCCGACCCCGCCCGGCACCGCGCCCGCGCCGATGCCGCCCGCCGCGCCGCCCACGCCCGCACCCGCGGACGCCATGACGGACCGCATGTCTTCCGGGAGGGGCAGGCCCCACACCAGCACTTGGCGGCCCACCAGGGCGAGGGCAGACGCGAACGCTGCCTGGTCGGCGGGCGTCCACCCAAACGCGGCGGGCGGCCCCATCGTCCCCAGGCCCAGGCCCGTCGCCACCTTGCCGCCCGCCCCACCAGGGATGGCCAGCGTTGATGGGTAGATGGGTGGGGCGGCGTCAGGGCCGGGCAAGGGGGCCGGCGAACCCGCGGCGGAGGAGAGGGAGGCGGGATCGGCGGCAGCAGCACCGACCTTGCCCGGCCCCGCCCCTCCTCCCATCCCCACGCCCGTCACGGCGGCGACCGCTGCCGGCCCCGTCGCGGTCGCATACGCCCATTCGGTCTGCAGGATAGAAGCCGCAATGAGGGCGTCGCCGAGCGCGTCGGGCGCCGTGGGCGGCGGGGCCGGGCCGAGGAGGGGGGCGACCGCGCCCGGCGGCCCGATGTCGCCCGGCACCAACACCCGGCAACTCAACCACGCCCGCTCCTGCGCGTCCATGGCGGCGGAAGTCCCGTCCGCCGCGGGCGCGTCCTTGGACGGCTTGGCCCGTTGTTCGGGCAGGTCGGCCTGGTAGGTCGGCCCCGCCCGGGTGGCGGCCCGGCGGGCGGCGCGGGCGACGCGGGAGGGCGAGTCCGCGCGCGCGCCGCCGGGCCCCCCGGCCGACCACACCATGGAGGAGGTCTCAGAGTCACTACCCTCGCCCGCCCCCGGCGCCTTCCCCCAGGCGGCCTGGGCGAAAAAGGTCGGGGCGGCCCGCGCGCGACCGGAGCGGCGGGTGGCGCCGTCGTCGTCGCCCGCAGCTCCACCAGACCCGGCCCGCGCGCCGCGCCCCTCCCGCCCGCCCACCGTCATGAACGCCTCCTCCGCCGCCTGGGCCGCCCGCCACCGGGCGCCCTGGCCGGCCACGTTGCGCGGACGCTCGCCCAGGTTAGCGCAGCGCAAGGCGACCCGGGCCCGGCGCGCGAATTTGGCGGCCTCCTTGGCGGCCGCGCCCGCCGCGGTGTTGGGCGGGAGGGTCACCAGCAGGCCCTCCCGCGCGGACGGCAGCGCCCCGCGCAGGCCCAGGCGCCGCACGTACGCCAGCATCGCCAGCATGGTGGCCGTGTCCGCGTCGGCGTCGGCGTCGGCGTCGGCATCCCCATCGTCGTCGCCCTCGCCCTTGGAGGTTGCGGGCGTGCCAACGCCGCCGGGCGGGGAGCGGCGGGCGGCGCCGCCCACAGGCGGATGGGTGGACGGCACGCCCCGGCCGGCCTGCCCGGCCAGGGGCGTCCCAGCCGGCGCGCCCGCGGGCTGGGGCGGCACCGGCGTCGCCGTCTCCAGGCGGGCCTGCTTGCGCGGGCGGGGCGCGCCCAGCTCGTCGCCGCCGCCGTCGGGCGAGGCCAGGGATGCGTCAAAGGGCGCGAGGGTCGACTCATACAGGGCGGCCAGGGCGGGCCCGTCCCCGAGGCCCAAGCCCTCCCACCCGCCCACGGCGGGCACGGCGGCGGGGCCGCCGGCGTCCGTGACGGCGGCGTGGAGGGCGGCTAGGTCGATGGTGGGGCCGCCGGGGGCCAGGGTGACAAGGGTAGCGGGGGAGGTGCCTGGAAGGTTGAGAGAGGTTGAGAGAGGTTGAAGAGAGGGAGGGGGGGTCGCGCATCGGGCCGGCCCTTTTCTTCCCTGTCCGTCCGCTCACCGGCGGGGTGGGTTGCCGCGTGCGCCCGGCTTCCCCCCCTCAGAGTGGTGCAGAATAGTTTTGCCTCTCCGGGGGAGGGAGTCCGCCTGCCCTGACCGCCCTGGGCGGCCATGCAAGGGCGAAATAGCAAGGCAAGAGAGAGACAGAGGGGCCGGGTTTCGGGCGGCCTCTTGCGCCGCCGCCGCAGCCGCCTCTTGCTTTCGCCGCGGGCTCGCACCGCCGGTCCCGCGCGGGGCGCGTGCGTGCTCCATCGGGACCTTGCACCCACAAAGAAGGGAGCCGAGGGGTCATTAGCACCACCGCGAGGGTAAGCGGCCGTCACCACCGCGGCGGGGGGGCGTGGGAGGGCCGGGCCAACCCGCCGCGCCGGCAGCAGGTTCTCGCTCGCCAGAGGGCCGGCCGCGATGCCCCCCTCTCTCCCGCCCGCCTTTCTCACGCGCGCCCGCTCACACCCCACCCTCGCCCAGCGTGACGCCACCCCTCCAGACGCCATACCGTTGGTGTCCGCCCATGCCGCGTACGCGGCTGCAAAGTCGCGCATGCTGAGGGTGGTCAGGCGCGGGCCGTTTTTTAGGGCCGGGCCGGGTTGAAAAGAGGAGAGTTGTTGTTGTTGAAGGGAACGCCGTCAATCTCCGGCGTCCGTCAAGGCCTGGGTCGGCTCTGCCGTGCCCAATTCGCCTCCGGTTGGGAGATACAGGGTACGGTCGATGGTTTGGATGGTGAGTGCGGGCGGAGGTGGGGTGGATGGCTTGAAAGCCGGGCGAAGCTTGGGCCGCGAATTGAGAGACTGAAGGCCGGCGAGAAAGAGACCCCAGACTCGCATTGGCAGTGCCCTGCGACACACACACACGCCATCAAAATGACGACCGACGAGCCAGGCAACCACGCGCCTGCCCGCCCACGCATCGCCATCGTCGGCCCGCCCGCGGCCGGCAAGCGGGCCCTGGTGGCAGGCTTGACAGGGCGGGCCGCCCCCTCGACCACCACCCCTCCCCTCAAGTATCCCTGGGTGATCGACACCAAGTATTACGAGGCGGCCGTCGACCTGGTGTGCGTGCGGGTGGGGGGTGAGCGCGGCGGGCGCGGTGGACGCGGCGACGCTGCCGCCGTGGCGGTCGACGAGGAGGCGGCCCAGACCGGGCTTGAGGCCGCGGCCGCGGAGCAACGGGCCGCCCGGGCCCGGGTGGGCGCGGCAGACGGCCGGGCGGGCGCGGCCGTGGCCGCCTTGGGAGCGGCCGTGGCCGCCTTGGGAGCGGAGGAGGTGACGATCGATGACGCGGCGACCGCCATGACAGCGTCACGTGCGGGCGTCGCCCAGGCAGGCCGGCCCATGCGGGCCGGTGTCCACGAGCCAGCACCACCAGGAGAGGCAGTCGCACCACAGGCGCACCCCACTGCCTCCTCCTCCTCTGCCCCCACCCCCCTCTCCGCCGCCGCGCCCGCCGAGGCGGTCGTCCTCATCTTTGACGGCGGCGATGAGGCTAGCTTTGAGGTGAGACGAGATGGAGAGAAAGAGGGAGGGGAAGAGAAAGAGAGAGCCGGCCCCGGGCCCTTTTTGTCCTCAACCACACTCAAACCTGTCATTCATCTCCTTGACAATAGGCCGCCCGCGCGTGGACGACCGCCACCGGGACCGCCCTGGAGTCCGCGTCCATCCGCCTGTGCGTGGCCAACAAGGCCGACGCCCTGGGGCTGCACACAGGCAGCGGCGTCCCAGCCCTGCCGGCCTGGCGGGCAGGCGCGGCCGCCTGGGCCGCGGCGGCCGGGTGGGAGTGGGTGGATGCAGCCTTGGGTGCGGGTGCCGCCGTGGAGGCCGCCCTGTCCGCAATGCTCGCTGACGGGGAAGCCGTGGGCCTGGCCCGGGTCAAGGAAGCGTTGGAGGCACACATGTGGCCGGGCCTAGAACGCAAAATGGTGGGCACTGGCGGCCGCCCTCACGGACACGCTGGTGATGGTGCGCCCGCCCACACTTCTTCTTCCGACGGCGACGGCGACGGCGACGGCGCCCTGGAG
>Ga0315276_10005416_pt1 | contig 11766 bp, 6 predicted proteins | sample YL17G05_0_MG_FD_204542 | JGI IMG/M metagenome (GOLD analysis project Ga0315276, IMG submission 204542) | Sediment microbial communities from Yellowstone Lake, YNP, Wyoming, USA - YL17G05_0 | ecosystem: Environmental > Aquatic > Freshwater > Lake > Sediment | place: USA: Wyoming | collected... | reverse complement strand
TGTCCAGGCGCTCTTTGGCGGCCAGCGCTTCCTCCATTATCCGGTCGACCAGCTCCTTCACCGTCGGCACGTCGCGCACGAGGCCGACGCTCTGGCCCATGCTAACCAGCCCGTCATCCATGAGTCCGGTATCGACCACGTCCGGCCCCTGCCTCATGATCACCGGCAGCATCTCCTCGAGGGTGGCGCCCCGCTTCTCCATCTCTATCACCTTCTCGACCGGCGCATTCTTGGCCAGCCGCGAAGGGTTGTTGATCGACTTCATGCAGTAGACGGTGTCCGTCTCTGCGGCATGGACCATCCACTCCTTGAAGGCCGAGTGGCCGCGGCATTCCTTCGTCGCCATGAAGCGGGTGCCCATCAGCACCGCATCAGCGCCCAGGGCCAGGGCCGCCATCAGGCCACGGCCGTCGGCGAAGCCACCACCAGCCACCAAAGGTATCTTGACCGCATCCGCCGCTGCCGGAACCATCACCAGCGTTCCCACCTCGTCCATGCCCGGGTGGCCGCCGGCCTCGTGCCCAACGACGCACACAGCATCAACGCCCAGGCGTTCGGCACTGCGGGCGTAGCGGACGCCGGGGACCTTGTGCATGATCTTGACGCCGCCCGCGTGCAGGGCCTCGACCACCGCCGCCGGGCTGCTGCCTGATGTCTCGACGACCGGGATCTTCTCCTCAATCGTGACCTCCACCCACTTCTCGATCGGCTGGGCGCGGACTGAGGCAAAGAGATTGATGTTGAGACCGATCGGCTGGTCCGTGAGGTCGCGTGCCTTGTGGATGTCGTCTTTCAATTCGTCAATCGTCGGGTAGGTGGCGGCCGTCAGGAAGCCCAGCCCGCCGGCGTTGGCGAGCGCCGCGATCAGCTCCGCCCGGCCCACCCAGAACATACCACCGCAAATGATCGGGTACTTGATCCCAAACAGCTTGGTGATCCTTGTCTCTAACATCAGCGACGATTCTCCTTTCCTCTTCGTGAGACCGGCACTCTCTTGTTCTCCTTGGCCAGCTTGCTCCCCTCCTCCACCTTCTCGCGGTGGAGAGCAGCGTTGAGGACCTCATCTACGTGCTCCGCCAGAATGAACTGGATCTCTTGCCGGACATCGGCAGCGAGCTCTTCCAGGTCAGGTTCGTTCTCTTTGGGGAGGATGATACGCTTGATGCCAGCGCGGTGGGCGGCCAGCACCTTGTCCCGGATCGCCCCGACGGGAAGGACCTTCCCTCTCAGAGTGATCTCGCCCGTCATCGCCGTGTCTTTGCGCACCGGCCGCCGGGTGAGCGCCGAAACCAGCGCCGTTGCCATCGTCACTCCCGCCGATGGCCCATCCTTGGGGATGGCACCGGCGGGAATGTGGATGTGCATGTCGCAGCTATCGAAGGCGCCCGCCTTGATTCCCAACTCATCGGCGCGGCTGCGGGCATAGGTGACGGCGGCTTGGGCCGATTCCTGCATGACGTCGCCCAGCTTGCCGGTCAGGGTCAGCCGACCCTTTCCCGGCACGCACATCGCCTCCACGTAAAGGATGTCGCCGCCGACCGCCGTCGCCGCCATCGCTGTGGCGACACCGACCTCGTCCTTCTCGCCGGCCAGCTCCCAGTGGACGCGCCGCGGCCCGAGGAACTTCGGCAGGCCAGCGGCTGTGACCTTAACCTTCTTTGTCGAGCCGCGCACCACCTCGCGGGCCACGCTCCGGCAGATGGTGCCGATCTCCCGTTCCAGGTTGCGGACGCCGGCCTCCCGCGTGTAGCTCCGAATGACGTCCAAAAGCGCATCGTCCGTGATGGAGACCATCCTATTCCCCAGCCCGTTGGCTTCTCGCTGCCGGGGGAAGAGATAACGCTTCGCTATCTCCAGCTTCTCGTGCTCCGTGTAGCCGGGCAGCTCTATGATCTCCATCCGGTCGAGAAGCGGCGCCGGTATGGGGTCCATCAGGTTAGCGGTCGTTATGAACATGACCCGCGAGAGGTCGAAGGCAACGTCGAGGTAGTGGTCGACGAAGGTGTGGTTCTGCTCGGGGTCGAGCACCTCCAGCAGCGCCGAAGCGGGGTCGCCACGGAAGTCGATCCCCAGCTTGTCCACCTCGTCGAGCATAAACAGAGGGTTGTTGGACTCGGCGCGCCGTATCTCCTGAACGATCCGCCCGGGCAGGGCGCCGACGTAGGTGCGGCGATGTCCCCGTATTTCCGCCTCGTCCCGGATGCCGCCCAGCGACATGCGCACGAACTTCCGCCCCAGCGCCCGCGCTATCGATTGTCCCAGCGAGGTCTTACCCGTGCCCGGCGGGCCTACGAAGCAGAGGATGGGCCCCCGGCTGTCGCTCTTGAGCTTGCGCACCGCCAAGAAGTCGAGTATCCGGCGCTTCACCTTATCGAGGCCGTAGTGATCGGCGTTGAGGGTCTCCTCGGCGCGGGCGATGTCCAGGTTGTCCTCCGTGTGCTTGTCCCAAGGGAGGCTGACCAGCCACTCCAGATAGGTACGCGAGACCTGGTACTCAGCGGCTGCTTGCGGCATTGTTCCGAGGCGTTCCAGCTCGCGATCGGCCTCTCGCCGCGCCTCCTGAGGCATGTGCGCGTCTTCCACCTTCTGGCGCAGATCATCCAGCTCCGGGCTCAACTCAGATTCGCCGAGTTCCCGCTGGATCGCCTTCAACTGCTCGCGGAGGATAAACTGCCGCTGGTTCTTCTCCATCTCGCCCCGCACCTGCGACTGGATGTCCTTCTCCACCTGCAGGACTTCCAGCTCGCGATGCAGATAGCCGGTGACCAGCCGCAGCCGCTGGACGACGTCGAGTTCCTCCAGCGCCGCCTGTCGCTCCTCCGCCTTGATGTTCAAATGGGCGGCTATGAGGTCGGCGAGTGTGCCGGGAGCCGTTATCTCTGCAGCAGCCATCCCCAACTCATCGGGAAGACCGTCGCTCAAGCTGACCACCTTCTGGAATTGAGAAAGAGCGGTACGCGTCAGGGCCTCCAGTTCAATGCCGTCCTGGACGCGGTCATGGAGACTCTCGACGCGCGCGCGCAGAGAAGGCTCTTCTTGCTCCAGCGAGAGAAGCCGGACGCGGACGACGCCCTGGATTATCGCCTGGACAGCGCCGCTGGGGTCGCGCACCATGCGGACGATGCTGGCCGCCGTGCCTATGGAATAGGTCTCGCCGGCATGCTGGCCATCCGTCCCATGCTTCTGCGCGAACAGGGCGAGCATCTTGCTGGGACTTGCCGCCGCCTCGACAATCGCCTGCACTATCGCCGCTTCCGCCGAAGCGAGGGGCAACATTAGGCCGGGGAAGAGCACCATGGCCCCGCTGGCGATCGCGGGCAGTACCTCAGGCGCCTTTACCGGCATCTGTGCCGTGGCCAGCGCGCCCTCTTCCGTCTTCCGATCCTCGCCTTTGTCCTGCATTCTCTTCTTTCCGCGGGATGACTACTCGCTGGGGTGGCGCACGGTAACCCGTACGTGGTGGGAACGACGGCGTGCCAGCTTGGGCAGCGCGATGCGGAGAAAACCATCTGCGTAAGAGACTTCGGCTTTATCGGGGTCTACCGGCGCCGGCAGCGCGAGTACCCGCTCGAAAAGGCCGTAGCATATCTCGATCTGGGCATGGCGCTGATGGGGGTCCGCCTTACGGTCGCTTTTCTCGCCCCGGAAGGCCAGGCGGTCGCCCTCCACCTCGATCTCCACCTCCTCCTCCTCAATCCCAGCTATCTCCGCCACCACGACGACCTGATCGTCCGTCTCAAATATATCGGTGGGTGGTTCCAAGACCGGCAAGCAGAAGCCGGGCCGGCCGGGAAGGCCGCCGGTGAGCCTCTTCCACATCTGCTCCATCTGCTCGTGAAACCGTTCGAACTCGCGGAAAGAGCCCTCAGCATCGGGCATAGCCAGTCTCCCCATCACCCACGCGGAATGTAGCCCCGTTTGATGCGCTATGAGGTTAGAATAGCCGCCCTGCAGTCAGAATACAAGCAGAGAAAGGCTTAGATTACCTCTGGGAGAACGGTGCTAGGACGCGGGACTGCGCCCTTTGCCTGTCGGCGGCTTGCTCTTACCCTTGGGCGCCGTCTTCTTGGGGTGGGCCTTTGCTGGGGCGGCCTCGGAGCCGTTGTCGTCTTCTGGAGACGTCCCCTTCTTGCCGCCGCGCTGGCTGGCCTTCTGGGGCACCTGGCCCACGTCGATGCAAGAAATCGAGGCGACCGACTCGCCGGGCCCGACGTCCATCAGAGTGACGCCCTGGCTGGCGCGACCGGCCATACGGATGCTGTCGATGCGGGTGCGCAGTATGATGCCGCCCCGCGAGATGATCATCAGCTCCTGCATATCGTTCACGGTGCGCGCCACGACCACCGGCCCTGTCTTCGGCGTCACCTGGTGGCTCACCACCCCCGAGCCGCCACGGTGGTGGCGAGGATAGTACTCGAATGGCGTCCTCTTGCCAAACCCGTTGGCCGTCACTGACAGCAACTGCGTTCCGGCCGTGACGACCTCCATGCTCACCAGCCGGTCCTTCTTACCGAGGGACACTCCCCGGACACCGCCGCTGCTGCGGGAAGCGGGACGCAGCTCTTTGACGGAGAAGCGCACCGCCCTGCCTTCGCTTGTCACAACGACGACCTCGTCGTCCTCATGCGCCTGCTTGGCAGTGACGAACTCATCGGAAGGCTCCAGGTCCATGGCCTTCTTGCCGTCCCGTCGCACCGACTCAAACTCCGAGAGGGCAGTCTTCTTGACCTCTCCTCTCGCCGTCGCCAGCACGAGGAAGTCCTTGTCGAAACCACGGACGCCCATCATAGCCGTAACCGACTCGCCCTGATCGAGGTCGATGAGGTTGACCAAAGGTATCCCCTTCGCCTGGCGCTTGGCATCGGGGACTTCCCAGGCCATGAGCTGGAAGACGCGACCGCGCTCGGTGAAGAAAAGGAGGTTGTCATGGGTGTCGGCGACGAGCAGACGGGAGACGGCGTCGGCCTCACGCGTCACCATGCCGGTGATCCCCTTGCCACCGCGACGCTGCAGCCGGTACGTCTCAAGGGGCAGACGCTTGATGTAGCCGCGGTTGCTGAGGGTGACCACGATCTCCTGGTGCGGTATGAGGTCTTCCTCAGAGAACTCCTCGATCTCCTGGTCGACTATCTGGGTGCGGCGGGAGTCACCGTATTTCTTCTTAACGTCCTGGGCGTCTTCCCTGACGAGGTAGTCGATCTTGCGGGGGTTAGCGAGCAGGTCTTCGAGGTAGGCAATCTGCTGGATTATCGCCGCAAACTCCTCCTCGATCTTCTGACGCTCCAGGCGGGCCAGCCGTCGCAGTTGCATGTCCAGCACCGCCTGCGCCTGGCGGTCGCTCATCTTGAAGGGCGGCTTCATCAGTTTGTCTTTTGCGTCGTCGGCCGACTGGGCGCCTCGAATCGTCTTGATCACCTCGTCGAGGTTCTCCAGGGCCATGAGCAGCCCCTGCAGGATATGTTCCCGCTCCCTCGCTTTCGTCAAGTCGAACTGAGAGCGGCGACGGATGACCTCGCGCCGGAAGGCGATGTAGTGCTCCAGCATCCGCTTCAGGCTGAGCGTCCGCGGCTGGCTATCCACCAACGCCAGCATGTTCACCGGAAACGACGACTGCATTCCCGTGTGACGGTAGAGCTGGTTCAGGACCTGCTGCGCCTGACCGGCCCGGCTAAGCTCGATGACGATCCTCATTCCGTGGCGATCCGACTCGTCGCGTAGGTCGCTGATCCCTTCGATCCGCTTGGCGCGGGCGAGGTCGGCAATACGCTCGACTAAGGAGGCCTTGTTGGTCATGTAGGGGAGCTCGGTGACGACGATCTGCTGCCGTCCGCCGCGGCTGCTCTCCTCGATGTGAGCGCAGGCGCGCATGATGATGCGGCCGCGGCCATCGCGGTACGCTACCTGAATAGCGTCCTGCCTAGCTTCGACGCCGTCCTTCTTTACCCGCTCATAGCGGAATATGAGACCGCCAGTAGGAAAATCCGGCCCCTTCACTATCTGCGCCAGTTCGTCCACAGTCGTGTCCGGCTTGTCGATGAGCTGGCCGATGGCGTCGCAGACCTCGCCCAAGTTGTGGGGCGGGATGTTCGTCGCCATGCCGACGGCGATGCCATAGGCGCCGTTGACGAGGATATTGGGGAGGCGTGACGGCAAGACCAGCGGCTCGTTCTGGCTACCGTCGAAGTTGGGGCCGAAGTCGACCGTGTCACGGTCTATGTCGGCGAGCATCTCTTCCGCCGCCGCTGTCAGCCGTGCCTCCGTGTAGCGCATTGCCGCCGGCGGGTCACCGTCGACGCTGCCGAAGTTTCCCTGCCCGTCGACGAACAGATAGCGCAAGGAGAAGTCCTGCGCCATCCGCACCATCGCCTCGTAGACAGGGCTGTCGCCGTGCGGGTGATACTTCCCCATCACCTCACCGACGATACGGGCGCTCTTCTTGTAGGCGGTGTTGGGGTGGAGGTTCAAATCCGACATGCCGAAGAGGATGCGCCGCTGCACCGGCTTCAGCCCGTCCCGCACGTCGGGGAGAGCGCGGGAGACGATGACGCTCATAGCGTAGTCCAGGTAGGAGGCCCGCATTTCGTCTTCGATCTTGATCGGGCGCACCTTGCCTATGCTTGCGTCAGTCGTCATCTTTTCACCATCCCACCGTATCTAGAATCCCTGTTCCTGTGCCAGCGCTATTCTATCACAGCCGTATCTAAGAGGCTCGTCAGACTAAGCCTCCCCGACAGGAGATAAAGATCGGGGCAGAGGGTTTGTTCTCTGCCCCGATGGCGCAAGAATTGAAGGCGACGAGCCTGGTGCTCTACTCCTCGAATTCCTCCTCGTCAGCCTCTCGCTCGGTGGCCTCCTGGTAGTCTTGAAGGGCGATGTCTCCTTCCGTTGCCACCGTCTCGTGCTCCCAGTCCTCTCCCTCCTCCTCCCGTTCCTCCGAAGGCTCCTCCTCATCCAAGTCGTGGCGGACCAGTCGCTCCTTGACGTACGACCGGAAGGTGTCGCCGCCGCTGACCGGGAAGGACGGCTTCCCGTGCTGGCTGGGATGCTGGTATATCTCGCGGATTATGATGCGGACGCCGCCGTTGGAGAGACTGGCGACCGCCGCCACGTACCGGTTCCCACCCTCGATAAGCCGCGCCAAGCGCAGACCAAGCTTGGGCTCTATCTCGCCCAATTGGTCGCCGCCGACCGTCTCCACGGCGACAGTGTGGCCCTCTATGCGCAGATTCAGCGTGTCACCCGCAGTCAACCCGGCGAGGGTCTCCGGTACAATCGCCTTAAGGTTGGCGATGCCGGTGCTGCCGGTTTGGGCGATGAACAGCGCCGGATCGATGCTCTTGGGGCTTTCCACTCGCACGGCCGCGATGCTCTTTCTGGCGTCGAGCCGCTCCAGGTTCTTCCGAGCGATGCTGTTCCCCGGCTCCAACGCCAGGGTCTTCTCATAGGCCCGGCGCGCCTCCTCAGACTCCCCCATCTCCATTAGGGCCTTCCCCAAACGGTTGTAGGCGTCCACATCCGAAGGGAACACGCTTATGATGGAGCGGTTGATAGCCGCGGCTTCTTCCCAGCGGCTTTGAAGCGCGAGCTGGATCGCCTGATCCGCTCGCTGCCTCTTTAGGCGGGTGCTCTCTCCAGCCTGATAATTCATGCCCCCTCAGTCCCCCTATGTAGCTCGGCGGTTTTGCGCTCAAGTTGAGCGGTTTCTCAGGCCCCCGCCGAGAAAAATGTCAATTTCTCTTGATCGTGCCTCTATATGTACACCAGCGGAGAAATACCGGAAAAATCACCTTAAGTCAAGTAGAGAGGGGCCCTATTTTGAAGAAATCTAGCAGCCGGAGGGAAAAAGGGAGAGATGGTCGGGGTGGGCAGATTCGAACTGCCGACCTCACGGTCCCGAACCGTGCGCTCTAGCCTAGCTGAGCTACACCCCGTGAACTGGTGCGGGCTTGGGCTGCCGCCGTAGAAAAGAGGGCCGGTCTCGCAGCCCCACCGATCATAGCAGAGGTCGCTTCCCCTGTCGAGGTGTCCCAGCCGCAGAGGCAGCCCTTCTCCGAATCCGGGTCCAATCCATATTGACGGCCCGTCGCGAGGGCATTACACTGAGCCCCGATGGCCAACCTGCTTCAATCGGACGGAGCCGTCATTGCTCTAGCGATTGCCCATCCGCCTAGAGCGGCGAGATAGAAAAGGCTCACCTGTGCGAGCGTCGAACGAGCTGCGGCGAGACTTGGGGGCCTTGCGACGGCACCTCTGGTTTGTGGCCCTCGCCTTCGTCGTTGCCCTCGCGGCGGCCGCCGTCTCCCTCTTCATCCAGCCTACCAGCAAGGACGCCAGCTTCCGCGCCAGGGTATCGCTCTCCGCCCTTCCCCCTCTGTTCGGACCCGAGACCCTGCCCAGCATGGACGATTTCGCCCGCCTTGCGACCTCGCCAGAAGCGCTGGCCAAAACAAGCCAGGCACTCAGCGCCCAAGACGTCACGATCTCCGCTGGGGAACTGGCGAGCATCTTGTCCGCCCAGGCCCGCAGCAGCCAAAACGCCATCGATTTCAACGTCGAGGCGGATGATGCCGATCTTTCTCTGACAATCGCCCGCGCCTGGAGCCAAGTATTCGCCGAGATCGCCCCCGCCAGCAGAGCCGAACTGGAACGGCAGGCAACGCAGCCCTATCAGTCCCAACTCGAACAGGCACAAGAGGAGTTAAATCTGAAGCGTCAGGCCCTCACTGACCTGGGGGTCACGACTCTCCCGGGGCAGACGGCTGCGGACTCCGCGGCGCGGGTCAGCGCCCTGGGACCGACCTATGAAGCAAAAGCAGGGGCACTGGCCCTGAAGGAGATAGAGCGTTCGGACGTTCAGAGCACGCTCGACACCCTGCGCGCCGCCGTCGACAGCGGGACAGCCCTCTCTACCAGCCAGCTCCGTCTCCTTCTCGCCGGCATCTTGCCCGCCGACACGGACCTGGGTACGTCGCTCACCACCCAGCAGGCGATCACCGCCCTCGAGCTGCGGCTCACCGCCCTGGACGGCTCTCTCGGCGCTCTGCGGCAGGAGGTCCAGAGTCTACAAACGACTCTCGACCAGCGGAGCGCCAGCCTAGCGCAGGCAACCAGCGAACTGTCAGCCGCTGAGGAGAACTTCCAGGTGGCTTCCCGCCTCGCCCAGTCCTACGAGGTCGTCGGCGAGCAGATGACGGTGCTGGTGACCACCGCGAAGGAGCCGCAACAGGAGGGCAAGGGCGTGCTGGACTGGCTGGCCCGCTTCGCTGCCGCCGCCGCTTTCGCCGCCGTGGTGGGAGTCTTAGGAGCGCTGGCGCTGGAGCAAGTATCGGGGAAGGGCAGCCACCCGGCAGCGACCGCTACCCACAGACCGGCCCCGCAGCCTTTCACTCGCAACCCCCCACCACCCACCAGAGTCAACCTTGCGAAGTCTTGGCCGAATGTCCAGAGACAGCGCAAACGCCCGGGATGGGAGCGCCCCCTGCAGTTCACATCGACGGCGATGGCCATCCTCTTGTTGCTTGGAGTGCTGGGAACATTCAGCCACCGGCAACGCTCTCGCCACCGGCGGGACGGCTGTGATACCTTATGATGAGTCACGGCCGGAGAGTAAGGTTCCTCAGACGGGGCTTTTCTCGCGACCAGCATTCCAATGAACATTCTGATGATATCTGCCCTCGACGTCTGGTCGCTGGCCGACGGCAAGGGTGCACCGACGCTCTATCGCACCCTCAGCGCTTACGGCGAGAGGGGACATCATGTCCATTTTCTCGCCCCCACCGTCGGCGCTAACCACTTCGGCCCGCCCACAGCGTCATCCAAGGGATCGCGTCCCCCCCAGATCGCCAACGTTACATTCACACGCTTCGACGTGCCCAGCCTTAGCCGGCTGCGTTTGCCTCTACCTCAGATTGCCGCCAAGGCCGATCAGAAGCTGCGCTTCGCCACCGCCTTCCCCGTCATCGCCGCTCGCCGGGCGGAGTCCCTGCTTCGCCGCCAGCACATCGACCTCCTCTATGCCTACGAGGTCCACGGCGCCCTAGCCGTGCGTCTCCTTCAGCGGAAGTGGAAGCTCCCAACCGTCTGCCGCTTTCAGGGCACGATCATGTATCCCTATCTCGACGACCGCCTCTCTCTCCTCCGCCGTCGCGAAGAGGTACTGGCGCTCCGTACCCCCGCCGACCTCTACGTCATGACGAACGACGGCACCCGCGGCGACGAGGTTCTCGCCCGTCTTAACCCCCGTTCCCAAGGCCGTGTCTGCTTCTGGCGCAACGGCCTCGACCTGGAGAGACTGATCCCTCCTCTGTCGCGTCAAAGGACCGCCGCCCGCAACTCACTCGGGATCGCTACTAGCCAGTTCGTCATGACGACGGCCTGTGTCCTCCTCCCCTGGAAGCGGGTGGACAGGGCGATTCGCGCCCTTCCTCATATCCTCCGGGACCTGCCACAGGCTCTCCTAGTCATCTTGGGAGACGGCGAGGAGAGGGCGAACCTGGAAGCTCTGGCCCGCGATCTCGGCGTCGCTGATGCCGTTCGTTTCGAGGGCGCCGTTCCCCAAGAGGATGTACGGCGCTACCTCTGGGCCGCCGACGTCTTTCTCTCCCTGAACGACCTGTCGAATGTCGGCAACCCACTGCTGGAGGCGATGGCCTGCGCCAAGCCGATAGTCACAATCGACAACGGCACGACGAGCGAGTTGATCCGTGACGGGGATACGGGGCTGCTTCTCCCCTCCGGCGAGCCGGAAGGGGTAGCCCAGGCGGTGTTGCGCCTCGACCACGATACTCCTTTGCGCCGTCGCGTGACCCAGGGTGCCCACCGCTTCGCGACGGCCAACTTCTGGACGTGGGAAGACCGGCTGAACGCGGAGCTGACGGAGGTGGAGGAGCTGGTGGACAAGAAGAACTCTGCCGGAGGGAGCCGACCTTCCTGATGAGGTTTCTGCGCGACATCAACCTGGTCTTCTTCACCTACATCGCCAACTACCTGCTCGCCTTCGTCCTCAACATCCTCATCGCCCGCGGTCTCGGCACCGACGGCCGCGGCATCTACGAGATCAGCCTGCTGACGATATCCATCGCCCAGGCGGTCATGAGCCTCGGCGTGGGCGTAGCCAGCCTCTACTACATCGGCAAGAAGGCATATTCGGCACGCGACCTTCTGTCGAACGGCCAATTCATCGTGCTGGCCTCCGCCGCTTTGAGCGGCCTCCTCGTCCTCCTGGCGGCAGGCACCTTTGGGCCGCGCCTCCTCGAAGAAGATTTCCCCTACTGGATCTTCCTATTCGGCGTGCCCCTCTTCCTCAACTTCAACCTCGTGACCGTCTTCTTGCAGGCCCACAATCGCTTCCTGGCGATGAACTCGCTCACCCTCATCCGACCCGTGATCATGATCGCCCTGCTGGCGGGCGGCTTGGCCTTCGGAGGGCTGGACACCACCAACGTCCTAGTCTTCTGGGCAATCGCTCTGCTTGTCGCTGTGGTCGCCGGCCTCCTCCTGCTGGGTATAGATAAGCTCCATCTTCCCACCATCCTCTGGCCAAAGTGGGGCGTCCTCAAGGCCCAAATGACATTCGGCCTCCAGGGACAATTGGGGAACATCCTCCAGCTTCTCAACTACCGCGTCGACAAGTACGTCGCCCTGATCTTCGTGGGCACCTCGGGAGTGGGGATCTACGCCGTCGCCGTGGGCGTGACCGAGAGCGTCTGGTTTATCGCCAACGCCGTGGCCGTCGTCCTTCTGCCCCACCTTACGAGCGCACACAAG
>Ga0315276_10005415_pt1 | contig 11766 bp, 8 predicted proteins | sample YL17G05_0_MG_FD_204542 | JGI IMG/M metagenome (GOLD analysis project Ga0315276, IMG submission 204542) | Sediment microbial communities from Yellowstone Lake, YNP, Wyoming, USA - YL17G05_0 | ecosystem: Environmental > Aquatic > Freshwater > Lake > Sediment | place: USA: Wyoming | collected... | reverse complement strand
GTTCCATCGCCAATATCTCATCTGGCCACGTCTCCGGCGTATAAACAAAATCTTTCAAACTGCTGCCCATCTTGCCCCTATATCCGTATGTTTCTAAAATAGTCGTTGTTGTCTTTACCTATTTTGTACAAACCTAACATACGATTTGGCCCGTGCAAAGTTTTAATTTTGCAAAATTTAAGATTACCCTTCCTCCGCCTGCCCGTTCCAGGCCGACATCCTGCCAAGCTGCTCATTACCCCACTGCGCCATTTCTCCCTTTTCGATTTGTTTTCTTATCTCGCTCATCAGCCGCTGATAAAACCTCAGGTTGTGAATCGTCGTCAGAATCGGCCCCATCATCTCGCCCACGTTGAAAAAATGACGGATTGCCGACCTCGAAAAATTCCCGCAGGCATAACAATCGCAACCCTGTTCAATAGGCCCCGCATCAGTTATATGCTCGTTATTTCGCATGCGCAGCGGCCCACTCATCGTGAACGCGTATGCGTTTCGCCCGTTGCGAGTCGGCAGCACGCAGTCGAACATATCCACACCCGCCATCACCGCCGCGATAATGTCTGCGGGCATCCCAACGCCCATCAAATATCTTGGCTTATCCTCAGGCAAAAACGACGCGGTATGGCGAACCGTTTTTATCATATTTTCGTGCCCCTCGCCGATGGCAAGCCCGCCCATCGCATAGCCGTCGAAATCCATCTTCACCAGGGCCGCCGAGCAACGCTGCCTCATCGTCAAATCTATCCCGCCCTGCACTATCCCGAAAAGCATCTGCTTCTTGTTGCCGTGCGCGTCTTTGCATCGTTTCGCCCAGCGAACGGTCCTGTCCACCGCCCGCTCTAATTCCGCCTGCTCACAACCAAACGCTGGACACTGGTCAAAGCACATCGCGATATCACAGCCCAGCCGGTTTTGAATCTTGGTCGCGCTTTCAGCATCAAGATACGCCTTCGCCCCGTCGATATGACTGGCAAATTCGACGCCATCGTCGTCAATTTTGGTCAGCGAACTAAGCGAAAATACCTGATAGCCCCCGCTGTCGGTCAATATCGGCCCATCCCAGCCCATAAATTTGTGCAGCCCGCCGATACCTTCTATCACGTCAACGCCGGGCCGAAGCATCAGGTGATATGTATTCGCGAGAATTATTTCCGCCCCCACTTCCCGCAATTGAACAGGCGTAATCCCTTTGACTGTTCCAGCCGTCCCAACGGGCATAAACGCCGGCGTCGAAACCTCCCCGTGCGCCGTCTTCAAAATGCCACGCCTCGCTGCGCTGTTTTTATCCCGGCACTTTACCTCAAAGCCATTCATTTAATAAGCTTTCACCATTTTTGAGCCGGGATAATAATGCGAGAGAATTTCGCCTGCGGTCTTGCCCTGCATTGCCATACCCTGCGCCCCGCACTGGCACATCCCAACGCCGTGCCCGAACCCTCTGCCCGCCAGAAACGCTACCTTGTTTTCTATAATGGCAATTTTGCAGGCGATGCTGCGAATCCTGTTGCCCGCCGGGTCAATCGTCAGCCGGAGGTCCTCCGCCCTCAAAAAATCGCTCCTGCCGTTGGTGCCGGTAAGTTTCACCATTGTTATGCGAGAGAAATCCGGGTAGTCACTCTGTTTGACCGCCGATATATTCGCGATATCACCAAGCTCTTTTAGCTGCGGATATTTTTTCTGCACGGCTATCGCGACCGTTTCTTTGTTAAACTGGACCATCGGCCAGAAAAATATATCCGGCCTTGCAACTTCCCTGCAATACGGACAATCAACTCCCCTAAGCGGCCCAAACGAATCCCCGAAAACGTTTTTGGCGTCCTCGGTATGCCCCCCGCAGCTTGAACTGTAATACGCCGGGAAAAGCTCCTCACCTGATGCCCCCGCGCCGGGCAGGCCCGCCTGCTCGCACATCAGAACTTCTCCCGATGTTTCGTTGACCGCCCTCCATACGCTCGCCGATTCTCCCCTCAATCCAAGGTAAACCTGGCTGGCCTGCGTCCTTGCCACGTCCCAGTCGCGCGTGTAGCCGAATTTCTTCTTGTTATAAAGGCAATAGGTCCTCGCCGCAATTGCCTGCGCCTTCAACGCCTCCGCCTCCCAGCGGTCAGGCATCTCCGCACCCACGACACCAGCCAGATACGGCTCAAGAGGCACAACGTTTATCGCCTCAAACGAAAGCCCGTCAACGTTGGCTTTCAGCAGCAGTTTGCCGCGAAATTCGTTGCCGTCCATCACGAATGTGAACGGCTCATCGGGTAAAATCGTAATCTCGTGGGTCGCAAATCTCCTGCCGCCGATTGTAAACTCCCCGCCCATAACTCCCACGTCCATCGGCTGCCCGCGATTGGCAAATATCGTATCGGGAATCAGAACGCTACCGTCACTGTTAAATAAGCTAAAGCCCCCTCGTATCTTTACCGTGCAGTGATTCGCATCATCCGCCAGCAGCACTCGCACCATAAAACGCTGTTCAGTATCCATCTGCGGGGTGCTTCGCACGACCATTTGTTCGCGGCAACTGAAAAACGCCACGGCCCCGGCCAGCAGCATTCCCGCCAGCAGACAGTTGCCGACCGTCCTTTGTATCCCGAAATCTCTGCGCCACCCGAATTGCCGCAACCACATACTTTTCAGACCGCCGCCCCGCAACGCTAATCCCGCTCCCGCCTGCGCAACGCCTCAGCCCCCGCTTTTGCGCGATTATTACTCCAACGTCCGCAGCGATAAACCAAGATTCGCCAGCACTCTTTTAACTTCGTTCAAGCTCGTTACGCCAAAATTCTTGCAGCCCAGCAGTTCCGCTTCCGTAATCCGCGTCAACTCTCCGACCGTGCGAAGGTTGAGCTTCAGCAGCGCCTTTTTCGCCCTCACCGACCACTGCAAATCCACTATCGGCTTGTTTGACAATCCCTGGTCCGCGATCGGCTCATCGACAACACTGGTCTGGGCTGGCTCGACCGAACCGAACTGCCTGTCCTCAGGCATCATCCCAAGCTGTAAATTCTTCGAATCCAGAATCGCCTTTATCTCCCGCAAGCTCGTCTCGCCGAAATTCTTAAACGCGAGCAACTCCGCCTCCGTGGTCCTCAAAAGGTCCCCAAGCGTATTCAGATTCATCTTCTTCAGACAATTCCTGCTTCGCACCGAAAGCTCAAAATCCGATAACGGCGTCTCGATAATCTGCATCTTGCGGGTCTTCTTCTTCTCTGTTTCCTCGTCATAAATCATCGTCTTGGAGCTTTCGATGTCTTTCTGGAACAAAATCGCCCGCTTATGATTCGGATGACACGCCAAAACCTTATCAACGCAACGCGCCGCCTTGTCGTAATCGCCCTTGTCCTCGTAAATCACCGCCAGATTCAGCAATGCGCTTGTGTACCCCGGCGACGATGAGGCAATCGCCTTGTAATAATCAATCGCCGCATCCTCATCACCCGAAAGGTCGCATCGATACGCCAGGTGAAACATCGCCTCCTGATGCCTCGGCGAGAGTTCTAAGGCCGCCTTGTAGTTTTCTACCGCCTCCTCATACAGCCCCTGCGCCTCACGCAATCGGCCAAGCTGATAATGATATTCCGCGCTGACGTTCTTGAAATTTCCGCAGCCCTTCAGCTCTTTTTCCGCCGACTCGAACTTGCCGGCTATGCGATGCGTGGCTGCCTTCTCCAGCGAAATCGCCAGCGAATCGGCCCCTTGTTTTGTGCCGGCGTTAAGGTTCTCTATCGCCTCATCGTATTTGCCAAGCCGACGAAGTGCAAATGCCAGGCACATATACTTCTCTTTGCAGTCGCTTCCCTTCTGCAGTTTCTCGACCGCCTCGGCGTCTCTGCCCAGGATAAACAGTCCCATACCCACGGCAAGACACCCTTTGCCTCCGGTCCTGCCTATATTTTGCTCAACCTGTCCGGCGAAAGCCAATCGGCTCGCCTCGCTCGAATTTACCCGCTCCGACAACTTCTTTATTTGCTCTATGCTCAGCAACTCTTCGCCGAATAAATCTGTTCCGCTCTGCGCCTGTGCCATTGCTTCCATTAAGCTTCTCCTGAAAAAAACCGCAACCGCTCGGACTCTTGAATTCGGTTAACCAAAGAAAGTAACATTATAAGCATCGCCGCCGTTCTTGCAATACCTTTTTAACACGCGATTGCCCGTTTTGGCACGGGATATGCAAACAAGGAAGTAAGTTTTGAGTGTCGAGTTGAGGAAGGGTTCCCGGCAAATGTTCCTGCGAAAAGCTAATCCCTGGGTCGGCCGGGGAAAGGGTCCTGAGGAATATCGTTTTGGGGAGGGTTTTTTCCTGCCTGCTCGATATTGGCAAGGATACCGCGCGAGGTCTGGTCGTTGGGGTCTTTATCAAGACAATAGCGTAAATGAGGGACGGCCAGTTGCAGTCGGCCTGTGCGATAAAAGACGAGGCCGAGGTTATAGCGAGCAGTAACGAAATCCGGCGCCAACTGGACGGCGAGGGCGAGGTAGTTTTCCGCCTGCGGGAGAAGATTGGCGTTTATGCAAATAGCGCCGAGAGAGTTGAGGGAATTGACATTTCTGGGGTCAAGCTTCAATATCCGCTGATGGATAGGCTCTGTGGCCTGCAGGCCGCCGGGGCCGGAGAGGCGAAGAAGCGCGAGCAATTCAAGGACTTTTGGATTGTCGCGGTATATGTCCACAAGTGCCTGGACGTAACGCGGCCCCTGTTCATAAAGCCGCCGCATTTGCTGGTAACGAACATCGTCCGGGAGGACGGTATAGGCCTTGTCGAGTCGGCCCGTCAACGCAAAGCGATTGGCTTCGGCACGAAGCGTAAGAGCTTCGTGCAACTGTTTTGCGGAATCGTCGGAGCCGGTGTTGGTCAGGCGGGGCCAGATGTCCTCCATCGGCTCGATAAAGTCGGCATTACGAAGGGCGGGGCCCCGAGAGTATCGCGTCATATACTGTGTAAAGGGGAGGTCGTCTGTATTGACCGGACCATCACCAGTCCATCGCCGGAGTGAATCCTCTGCGCAGAGGAAGGAATCGAGGAAGCCGGCGGGGATATGCAGGCCGTAGGGTTGGAGGTCCCGGCGGACGGGTTCGGCGTTGAGGCGGTCCTGTAGTTTAGCCACGTCAATTTTAAGGGGTTCTGGCGTGGCGGCGAGCAGCACATAGGAGACGAAGCGTGCCTGCTCGTCAACGCCGTGAACAACCCACATGCTGGCGTGAGGGAATACGGACTGGAAGGTTCGGGTGATGATTTTGAACTCGGCGACGCGGAGGCCGTGAATGGGGACCCACTCGACGAAGACGCCATTATCGGTGAGGTGGTCCCGCACCTGCTGGTAAAATTCCTGAGTATAGAGGACCCAACTGTCACCGGATTTGGGGTGTGTGGAGTCAGAAATAATGACGGGCCACTTTCTGGGGGAGGTCATAATGAAGTTCCGGCCGTCGTCAATGACGACGCCGGCCTTTGGGTTTTGGAGGAGGCCGTTATTTTCCTGTGAGAGGAGGGCGGCGGCCTTAACAACGCTTTTTTCCAGGTCCACTATTGTGAGGGATTTGACTTCGGGCAAAACTGAGGTTGCGCCAGCGGCGATCCCTCCACCGAAACATATCATAAGAACATCATCTGGTTTGGGGTGGAGCATTGGGGCAAGGTCGCCAATCATTTTGAAGCAGAGCTGATGCGGATAGAGGATGGGGACTTCGGAAACGCCGTTGATGTAAACCGTCCTGCAATTGTTGATGCGGTCACGAGTTACGATGGCGGTGCCGGTCCGGCCTTCGCGGTAGAAGAGGATGTCAGTGTGTTTTGCCAGGCCTAAATCCGTGGCGAGGAACACCCGCTGGCAAAGGTCCGCAGGAACCATTGCAAACAACAGGAATAAAACGACGGCATAAGTGATGGTTGCCGGCAGCAAGACAGTGCCCATAGCCAAGCGGTCCTTCGCATTGGCGAAGGCCAATAGCGCAAGCCCCATAACACCATAGAGCGTGGATATGAACCATAAACTCATCTGTATGCCGAGGAACGGAATAAGAACAAAAATCGGCAAAAGGGTTCCGAGGACGGTCCCTATCGTATTTACCGCAAAGAGCAAGCCGGTCCGACTGCCGAGTGTTTGCACACCGCGACCATAAACAGTGCATAAAAGCGGGAAGGCAAAACCCATCAGGACCGTGGGAACAAAAACTGTGAGCAGTGCCATACCTTTCTGGTCGAGCGGAGGAGGAGGGCCGCCGGCAAAAATCAATGCGCTGGCTATAAAAGCGGCAGGAACCGACAGTGCCATTAACAATTCCACTATGCCGAGCATTCTTGCCGGCCGTCGAATCCTCCCCGCCAACAAACCATACATCAAGCTGCCAAGTCCCGTCCCGAGAAGATAAATACACAGGATAGTAGGAAAGACGTAAGTAGAATTGACCATAAAGGACATATACCGCACCCAAAGGACCTCGCAGGTAAGCGATGCCAAGCCATTGAGAAACGCAATGGCCAACAATAGCCAGGCGGACATTTCCGTTTCGCGATTATGGTCGTTTATCGGTAAATGAGACGTTTGTGATGGCGAGGGAATAGATATACCCTTATACCTGGATAGTGCCAGGGCCGCAACGGCAATCGCAAAGCTAATTACGACGGCGATAAAATTAGTTGCTCGCAGACCAAATGCGCCGGTCAGCCAGAACCCCCCTGCCAGACATCCGAGGGCGGCGCCGAGGGTACTCACGCAATACAGCAGGCCAATGCGTGAGCCGATGCTTCGGTCGGACTCCGTCACAACCCTGACCAGCAGTGGCAGCGTCGTACCCATCAGGAAACAGGGCACCACGAGAATAGCGAAAGACAAACCGAAGCGGGCGAAGGTGCTTATCAATAGCGAGTGCGACGACAACGCCGGAAGAGCCAGAACGAAAGTCCTAAGCCAATCCAGCGCATCGGGAATAGCCAAGGCATAAGCGGCGATGGCCGCCTGGATGATACCAAATGCAAGTGTTCGCTGCTTAATGCGGTCTGCCAATCGGCCGCCGAGAAGACCGCCGAGACCGATGCCTGCCATATACGCACAAAGCACGATACTAATTGCGTAAGAGCTGTTGCCAAAAACAGTTACGAACTGACGGCTCCAGAGAACCTCGAACAAAAGCGACGTGGACCCGGACAAAAAGAAGCAGGCGTAGATACCCAAGCGAAACAATACTATCCGGGGACGTCGGGCAAGTGGTGCTGGCAATTTTACGCTCATACGGCCAAACGCTCCATAGCAACCTAAGGATAGCCACTTATTTGGGGGGTATCCTTCCTCACCTTGTTTTAGTTCGATTAGCCGATACTACAGTTGTGAGCATACGCTTATACACTTGATATGTCAAGTTAAGGGGATTAATTTCCGGATTCCTGCTTTCGCAGTAATAATAAAGGTGGTAATCTGTTTAATAAATAATGCTGTATTGATGGGAGTATAATTATGGATTGTCCGGTCTGTAAAAACGCGATGATAACGCTGGAATTGACGGAAGTGGAAGTTGATTACTGCACGGGCTGCAAAGGGGTGTGGTTAGACGCCGGGGAACTTGAAATGCTTCTGGGCGACGACGGCAAGGCGAAGATGCTTATCAGCTCCTTTATCAAAGATATGAGCTGTAGTGAGAAGCCGAAACAATGCCCGATATGCGACAAGAAGATGGAGAAGATTATCGTGGGAGAGAAAAAGCCAACGCTGCTGATAGACAGGTGCTCAAAAGGCGACGGGTTGTGGTTCGACAATGGGGAGCTGAATAACATAATCGCGAGAGCCAAACTTGATGAGGGTAACAAGATAAAAAAAGTTCTGGCGGATATGTTCGGCGGACAAAGCTAAATATCTGGATTCCCGCCTTCGCGGGAATGACAGATGGATGTTATTACCACTTTTTACGCCACCAGAGAAAGCCGACCGTCGCAGAGGAGGTGGCGGCCAGCCCGGTGATTATCCAGAACGCATGCTTGTACCAGGCAATGGGGATTACGACGTTCATCGAAAAAACACTTACGACAAGGGTAGGCAGCATAATACCAATTGTTATGAGCGTAAGGGCCTTGATGCGGATATTGAGGTTGTTGCTGATAATGGAGGCGCGTGCATCCATCAAGCTGGCAAGCACCTGTGAATAGATTTCGGTCTGGCGGAGACACTGAGTATTCTCGATTTGGATGTCATCGAGGAACTCGACATTTTCCTGGCTGAAGCCGATTTTGGCGGCGTTGTTTTTCAGTTTTTCGATAACGGCGTTGTTGGAGTGAGTGGCGTCGAGATAATAAACCAGCGATTTTTCGAGGGTGAAAAGGTTCAGGAGATACTTATTTTCCATCGCGGAGTTGATTTGCTGCTCAAGCTCATTAGAAATCTGGTTGATACCCCTGAGGTGCTCGACGAAATGGGATATAGCGCGGTAGATGAGACGGAGAAAGACGTCCTGAATGGATTGAATCTTCGTGAATGGTCTGCCTTCGAAGATGGGCGCATCTTCCGCGAGGACTATTACGAGTCGGTCTTTGAACATAAAGGCACCGGTTGAGCCGACCCTGAACAGGAAGTTATCAATTGCGGAGTAGCGTTTAGGTCTTTTGAAAATCATCGCGATGTGCTCAGGTTCGAATTCGAGCCGGCTGACTTCGTCGGGGTCAAGCGATGAGTTGAGTGTATGCTCGTCGATTTTAAGCTGGTCAACGAGATATTTGCGTTCGGCCTCATCGGGGGCGATATAGACACAGACCTGGCCGGAGCCATTCTGGCTTTCGGTCAACTTGCCGTCACTTATGTTAAGCTGTCTGAGCATAGTAAAATGTGCCGTTCATAATCCAAGCTATGATATAAGCTATTGAATTTAGCTTGTGTCCGGCAGGAAAGCAAGAGCATCGACAAGATTTCCGGCCATAATCACGGCGATTCAGAAACGCGAGGAAACGGCGGTTTTGATTGACAATCGCCGCCGGCGGTTTATAATTCGTTTCAGGATTCAAACAGAGGCCAATTTTGTTTTGTGGAAGAGCGAACAAATCGATGATTGAAGGAGAAAAAATATGGGTATAGGAATGATTGCACTGATTGTTTTGCTGGTGATTGCGGCGGGACTGCTTTTGGTGATCCTGTACGTAATCGGGACTTACAATGTTTTTGTGGGGCTTCGCAACCAGGTTGACAACGCGTGGTCGCAGATAGACGTGCAACTGAAGCGGCGTCACGACCTGATTCCGAACCTCGTCGAAACGTGCAAGGGATATATGAAGCATGAGCGAGGGACTTTTGAGGCGATAACCAACGCGCGTGCGCAGGCGATGGGCGCAAAGACGGTAGCGGAAGCCGGGAAGGCGGAAGGAGCACTTGGCGATGCGCTTAATAAATTTATGCTTGTTGTCGAGAATTATCCCGACCTGAAGGCAAACCAGAACTTTTTAGCGGTCCAAGAGGAGTTGTCGAGCACGGAGAACAAGATTGCGTTTTCGCGGCAGGCGTATAACGACCAGACGATGTTCTTCAACAACAGGATACAGATGTTCCCGTCGAATATCGTGGCGGGCATATTCAGCTTTACCAAGCGGGATTTCTTTGAGGTTTCAGCGGCGGCGGAACGAGAAGTGCCTAAAGTTAGTTTTTAATGTCATCGGCGGGGCAAGCCCCGCCCTGCCACTGAAAAAGAAGTTATGTGGGAACTGATACGGATAAATAAGAGAAATTCGGTCCTGCTGTTGATGCTGATGGCGGTGTGCCTGCTTGGGCTGGGGGCAGTTATCGGTATGGCCATCAGGGGACCTGACGGGCTAATGCTCGGGCTGATGATAGCGACGGGAATCTGGGTGGTGCTTACACTGATTAGCTTTTCATCGGGCGACCAGATTCTGCTCGCGGCGAGCAACGCAACGGCTGTTACGCACGACGTTCACCCGCAGCTTTTCAACGTCGTTGAAGAAATGGCGATTGCCTCGGGCCAGCCAATGCCAAAGGTTTATATTATCAACGACCCCGCACCAAACGCGTTCGCGACGGGGCGCAACCCCAAAACCGCATCGGTCGCGGTTACGGCGGGATTACTTGGGCGACTTAACCGCGATGAGTTACAGGGCGTTGTGGCGCACGAGATGAGCCACATACTGCATCGGGACATTTTGTTTGTGACGCTGGCGGGGATTATGCTGGGGTCGGTAGCTCTCCTTTCGCAGGTCTTTTTGCGAGGGATGATGTATGGCGGAGGGTCGAGGAGAAGATTTTCATCCGGCGGGAGCAAAGGCGGCGGCGGAGCGGCGATACTGTTAATAATAGCGATTGTGGTGGCGATTCTGGCGCCGATTATGACCCAGTTGCTGTATTTCGCGTTGTCGAGACGACGTGAGTACTTAGCCGACGCGGGAGCGGTACGACTGACGCGGTATCCGGAAGGGTTGGCAAGCGCTTTAGAGAAAATCGCAAACGACCGCGCCCCGCAGCTCGCGTCGGCCAACAAGGTAACGGCGCCGATGTTTATAGTCAACCCATTCAAGAAAGCGGGACAATGGAACTTGTCGGACCTGACGAGCACGCACCCGCCGATATCAGAGAGGATACGAATTTTGCGGAGTATGTCGCAGGGGGCGTCATTAAAGGATTATTCGGACGCGTTTGTAAATGTTACGAAAAGCAGAACCGTTATGCCTGCATCGGCGTTAACGAAGGAAGATATCGCCCTTCGGCAGGCAAGCGCGGAGGCCAAGAAGGAACAGAGGGAAAAGCAGCTTCACCATGTCGGGGATATTATGCGGAAGGTAAATGGTTTTGTCTTCCTGGCGTGCGCGTGCGGGGTAACGCTGAAAATACCGCCGAATTACAGCGCGGCGACGGTTGAATGCCCGCGCTGCCACACAGAGCATAATGTAAAAAAGACATGAATACGGCAAGACGCGACCCCGGGAAATTTTACACTGCTTTTACCTGGAAACCAAAAAGAAGCCGGGCCGCCATTGCAGGGAGGTTTGGTAGCTAGGCAGCCCGAACTTTTACGGTCTTGCTGGTTTTCCCCCCAGCCGTCCCGTTCATTAGTATCTACGTTTACCGCACCGGATATGTTTATGTCATTCAAAGTAAAATCTTCCCCGGTTATCCAGTAATCGTAATTATACAGCATAAAAGGCGGGTTATCGGCAAAGTAAGGCATTTGGAATCTAAAAATCAGGATTGCCCCTACCGGCAGCAGAATGATTTAGAAGTTTGGGGGCATTCATTTCGTCGGGAAGGTCGATATCGCCGGTATAGTCGATACGTTTATCGGCAACAACAGCTAAAAACGGGAATCCGTTATTTAGAAGTAAGAATAAACATCCTCTTTTTTCGAAGCAGGGTTATGACCGTCACAAATGTTTAGACTTGACCGCGTGCGAATTGAGTCGATCATTGGATTTATGCCAACAATGTTCCTGTGTTCCGGCATGTTTATTTGATAGCGATTGATTTCGGAAAGGAGTATGAGCAATGGCTTACGAAAAGAAGGATATGTCAAGAAGGACGTTCCTGAAAAACACAGCCACAGCGGCAATATTGGCCGCCGCCGGTGCTGGCCAAAACGTTATAGCGCAAGGCCCATCAACAACGTTACGACTTGGCGGTCCGGTATTCGGCAACCCCAAAGGCCCGGACGAATGGGCATCGGCATTGAAGACGCTTGGCTACAGGGCGGCATATTGCCCGGTCGAAACAAAAGCATCGGACGCCGTTGTAAAGGCATACGAAGAGGCCGCCAAAAAGGCGGATATCGCGATTGCCGAGGTTGGCGCGT
>Ga0315276_10005410_pt1 | contig 11768 bp, 9 predicted proteins | sample YL17G05_0_MG_FD_204542 | JGI IMG/M metagenome (GOLD analysis project Ga0315276, IMG submission 204542) | Sediment microbial communities from Yellowstone Lake, YNP, Wyoming, USA - YL17G05_0 | ecosystem: Environmental > Aquatic > Freshwater > Lake > Sediment | place: USA: Wyoming | collected... | reverse complement strand
AAATGGATTTTCCGATCTGTTCAATGAGAATCGGAGCCAGGCCTTCCGTGGGTTCATCCATCAGAATCAACCGCGCCGGACCCAGGAGCGCCCGGGCATTGGCCACCATCTGCAATTGCCCTCCGGAAAGGGTCCGCCCTCGGTCCTTGCTCTTTTCTTTTAATACGGGAAACATGGCATAGGCTTTGTCCAATTCACTTTTTTCATCCGGGATGTCAGCCTGCACAAGAGCCAATCGCAGATTCTCTTCCACGGTCAGCATGGGAAAAATATGTCTGCCCTGGGGGATGAGCCGCACACCCCGGCGGAAGATTTCATAAGGTTTTTTCCCCTGCATTTCTTCGCCGAAAATTAAAACTTTTCCAGAACGCGGCGGCGTGAGGCCGATGATCGAGCGGATGGTCGTGGTCTTGCCGGCGCCGTTCCGCCCCAAGAGGCAGACAACTTCCTTTTCCTTCACTTCCAGCGATATACCGTGCAGGACGTGGCTGATTCCATAATAGCTGTGAACTTCATTCATGACCAGCGCGCTCATACGCCCCCTAAATAAACCCGGCGCACCTCCGGGTTGTCCGCCACCTCTTCCGGGGACCCCTCGGCGATCTTTCGCCCGAAATTCAGGACCACGATGCGGTCGGAAATATTCATTACCAGATCCATGTTGTGTTCAATAAGCAGGACGGTGAAATCCCCAGAGAGGTCCTTGATCAGATCCATGGTCTGAGCCGCCTCGGCCGGCGACATGCCGCTGGTCGGTTCATCCAACATGAGGAGCTCCGGCCCTGTGGCCAAGGTCATCCCAATCTCCAAGTGACGCTGATCCCCATGGCTGAGTTGCCCCGCAGGCACGTCGGCCCATTTTTGAAGACCAATGCGCTCCAGGATCTGGGCTGCTTTTTCGCCGACTTCGTTCATTCCCTTGGCTCGGCTGAAGAGACTCAGCCTCTGGGGGGATTTCGTCTGAACCGCCAAAAAAATGTTTTCCGAGACCGTGAGTCTTTTAAAGATGTTGGTGATCTGAAAAGAGCGGGCCAACCCCGCTAGGGTGATTTCAGGCGCTTTCATTCGGGTGATGTCCCGCTTTTTGAAGAGAATCGCTCCGGCGCTCGCGGGGAAGCGCCCGGTAATCACGTTGAACAGGGTGGTTTTTCCTGCGCCGTTGGGTCCGATTACGCTTGTGATCTTACCCTCTTCAATATCGAGGTCAATGCGGGAGAGTACTTCGAGAGCCCCAAAGCTTTTGTCCACCCCTCGCAGTTCAAGGATGGCCATGTTTTTTCTCCCTTTTTGCCCACGAACCGATTTTTTGGACGAGCGCCAAGACCCCCCCTGGGCTGAACAGAATAAAAGCCGCAAAAATGCCCCCCAAGACCATCATCCACGATTCAGCCAGCCAGCTTGAGAGAATGTCCCCGAGAATAATGACCAGAGCGGCCCCGAAGATGGGTCCGATCAGCGTCCCCATCCCGCCCAGAAGGGACATGATGATGATTTCCCCTGAGACCGCCGGATGGTAAAAAGTGGGAGAGACGAAAGAGTTGAAAGCCGCCATGAGCCCCCCGGCCACCCCGCCGTAGATTCCGGAAATGACGAACACGCGGCGGATGATAAGATGGGTGTCGAAGCCGAGAAATTTCGTCCGCTCCTCGTTCTCCCGGACTCCCACCATCACCCTTCCGAAGGGGCTCCTGATGATCAGCCGGGCGAAGAGATAAGCCGCTCCCAGACAAGCCAGGGTAAAATAATAAAAGGCAACGGGGCTGGAGAGATTCAGCCCGGGAAGCAACCAGGGCTTGGGCACCCCGGAAAGGCCGTTCGCGCCCCCTACAAAATCCCAGCTTTGGGCGGTGACGAAGAAGAACTGGGCGAAAGCGAAAGTGAGGAAGACAAAGTATATCTCCCGGGTCCGTAGCGCCAGGAGGCCGACCACATAAGCGACCAAGGCGCTGGCAAGGATCGTAATGGCCATGGGAGGCCAGAACCAGGGGGTCCAATGTTTCAGGAGCATACCGATCACGTAGGCCCCCGTGCCAAAAAAGAGGGCGTGGCCATAAGAAACCATGCCGGTGTAACCGGCAAGCAAATCGTATCCGATAACGATGATCGCGAAGATGAATATTCGCGTGAGGAGCGCAAGATAGAAGGAGCTGTAAAGGAGCCCCTCGCCCAAAGGGAAGGCGATCAAGAAAGCGAGAAGAATCCCAAGGTTCAGAAGGCGGCCCATATTAATCCTCCTTTAAGAGGCCTTCCGGCCGAAAAAGGAGGACCAGGACCATTAAAGCCCAGACCGTAAACTTGGCTATCCCGGTAAAAAATTGGGCCCCAAAAGCGTCGGTAATGCCCAAGAGGAGGGAACCCACTACGGCGCCGCGAAAAGAACCCATGCCCCCGATGACGATCACCAGGAGCGCGCTGGTCAAGAGCTCAAAATCCATCTCGGGATTGAGCGCCCGCATCGCCCCGATGATCACCCCGGCCAGAGCCGCCAGGGCGGCCCCGATGGCAAAGACCGCGGTGAAGACCCGATAGATGTTGATGCCGAAGGCGTTTACCGTCTCCAGATCGTGCATCCCCGCCCGGATCACCATTCCCCACTTTGTGCGTTTGAGGGTGATCCAAAGAACGAGCGCAAGCGAGGCGCTGAAAAGGAGCACAAAAAGGCGGAAGCGGGGATAGTCCAATCCAAAGAAATGGACATACCCTTTAAAATAGGAAGGGAGGAGGATCGAACGCTGGTCCCCTCCCCAGGTAAGGAGCACGGCATTGGCGATGATCATGCTCAAGCCCACGGTCAGCAGGAGCTGGTACAGTGGGTTCAAGCCGTAAAGAGGCCGGATGGCGAAAGCCTCCATGAGGATGCCCACTCCAGCCACAAACAAGGGGGCGATCATCAGGGCAAGCCAGAAATTGCCGGTAACCTGAACGAATGTATACCCAAAGTACGCCCCCAACATGCAGAGGCCCCCGTGGGCGAAGTTGAGCACGCCCATCACCCCAAAGGTCAGCGAAAGACCGCTGGCCACGAGGATCAGGGCGCTCCCGATCGTGACGCCATACAGCAAGTTGGCAAGAACAAGGGAAAGGTCCAAGGGATATCCTTTTATTTACCGAGTTTGCATTCTCCCCCGGGACCATCCGGACCGCCGGGGGTGCTCCAATTGCCTGTATTAGCGACGGTCTTGTGAACCAGTTTGCCGTCCTTTTTCTGCACCTGAAAAATGTAGATGGGGACATTGGCCACGTGGTTCGGATCCATCTTGATGTGGCCGCGGGGACTCATATAATCCACTTTCTCAATGGCATTGACAATTTTCTCCGCGTCCTCGGGGTCCCCGCCCGTAGCATCCAGCGCCTTGATCATGATCGTCCCGAGTTCATACCCGAGAACCCCATTCTCTTCGGGAAAATCGTTGGGGAACATCTTGGCATGGGCGACTTTGAAAACTTCGTTCTCCTTGTTTTCCAGCCAGGGGCTGCTGTGGAAAAGCTGGTAGTGGCCGATGGCCGAATCTCCAAACCCGTCGAGCCCGCCGGCTTGGTAACCTCCCAAACCGACGATGATGGGGATGTTTTCTTTCTTCAGGCCGAATTCTTCGTACTGCTTGGTGAAGTTGACCAAATCGGCCCCGCCGATGAACCCGAAAAGGGCATCGGGTTTGGGTCTGGCGCTTTTGATCTTGGCCAGGTAGGGCGCGAATTCGGTGGTTCCCAGCGGGCTTAAGAAAGAGCCCACAACCTGGCCCCCTTTTTGCTCAAAAGGAGCCCTAAAGAATTTGATGACCTCATGGCCGGTGGAATAATCCATGGCAATCAAGTAGACTTTCTTGCCCATCGTTTTGAGGAACCAGTCCACCGCCGGAACACTCATGTTCCAAGTCGTCTGGCCGCATAGGAAGGTATAACGACTGCAGCTCTCGCCGCAGAGTTTGATGTTCGCGCCGTAGGCTTGCAGCATGGGTTTCTTCAGGGGCCTGATCGCTTCGCTCACCGCCAGCGATTCATGCCCGGCAATGGGCCCGGAAAGGAAATGGATTCTTTCCTTGGTAATGAGCTTCTGGGCCTTTTCGATGGCCACGTTCGGCTTGCCCTGGGTGTCCTCAGCAAAAAATTTCACCGAGTCCTTGTATTTGGACATAGCAAAGGCCAAGCGGATCCCGTTCTCCAGCCGCTTGCCAATAGCCGCATAGACCCCCGAATAAGAAGAAGTCATCCCCACACGAATTTCCTTACCAGCCGCCCTTGCCAAAAAGAAGGGGCCTGATAATACGGTGGTAGCCGAAGTGGCGGCCGCTGCTTTTAAAAATGCCCTTCTGGAAATTCCCCTTTTTGTCGATTTCTCCTGCTTCATATTTCCTCCTCTTTTTGAAATGAGTATTGTCAAAATCTAACCACAGAGGACACAGAGAAGATATTAATATTCAGGGAGTTTAAAAAATTGTTATTCCCCCCTCTAAATGATTAATCTCTCTATCCCTTCTCTTAACCAACCCCCATTTAAATCGCTCAACAACCCCAATCCTTTACCTAGCCCCGCTCAATAAATACCCGCTGGGATTTCATCCTGCACATTTCCTTACCGCTTTCCTTTTAATAATAACCTCGATTTCGACCGCCTAGTCTGTCCACAGGCACCGCTGTCTTTCGCTTATCTCTTTAAAAAAGTCTTTTTGAGGACACAGAGTCTTTCTCGGTGACCTCTGTGGTTCCAATGGTTACCCGAAAGCGTTGGCCGAAAAGTGAAACGAACCCACCCCGTCCCCGCAGGACTCGGTCTTTCCTACCAGACCGTCCAGCCGCCGTCAATGCAGATCGTTTGTCCCGTGATGTAGCTTGAGGCCTCTGAAGAGAGAAGGAGGGCAAGCCCCATGAGCTCCTTGGGCAACCCGCATCTCCGAAGCGGAGTCCTTTCCAGCGTCCAGTCGAGCAATTTCTTATTCGTGCGGATGTTGTCGCGCAGAGCCGTATCGAAAAAGCCCGGAGCGATCGCGTTCACCGTGATGTTGTACTCGGCCAATTCCAAAGCCAGGACCTTGGTCATCTGGATAATCCCCGCTTTGGCCGCTCCGTAAGGAGCCATGCCCGGAAAGCCCACGGACCCGGCGATGGAGGAAATGTTGATAATCCGGCCCTTCCTGCTCTTGATCATCTCCGGGCAAACCGCCTTGCAGCAATAGTAGGTCCCCTTCAGATTCGTGTCAATGACTCGCTGCCAATCCTCCTCGGGAAAATCGACCAGGGGCTTGGGAGGGACGTTCATCCCGGCGTTGTTGATCAGGATATCGATTTTGGAAAAAGACCCGATTACCCGCCCCACCAAATTCTGTACATCGGCGAATGTTGAGATATCACAGCGGATGGCCTCTGCCTTCCCTCCGGCTTCGAGAATTTCATGGGCCGCCGCATTGAGCTTTTCGAAGTTCCTGCTGGCCAGTACGACCGTGGCTCCATTCTGCGCCAGGGCCTTGGCCATCTCTTTTCCCAGCCCCTGGCTTCCCCCGGTGACGATGGCTACTTCACCCCGCAGATCAAAGCTTTCGTTCATCCGAACCCTTCCTTTGTTCCTCCCCGCTCCCCTCCAGAAAACCGCCGCGATTCAACCCGTGCGATCCGCCTCTCCAGGGTGGACATGTCTCTTCATTTGCGTATGCCAATAAATATCCTTTTTCGGCGGAAAAAAGTCAAGTGAAATGAGGGCTGAAGCATTTCCGGATGCGGAATACTTTGATGTCCAGGTGCAAAACAATAGAATTCTTGAATATGTTTAATTGAAGACAGAGGGGGGATCAAAAAATAGACCTGACTCCCAGTCTCCACTTATTAATCAGTCCATAATTATATAGACAGCGAAGACGAAATCCCTCCTTCCCTCCCTTTACAAAAGGGAGGAATTTCCCCTCTTTGGAAAAGAGGGGTCAGGGGAGATTTTGCAGGAATATGTCTGGTCAATTATGGACCACTTAGTAATATATTCTATCATCTCCCGTTAAAGATCGGCATCGATAAGAAGGAAAGTAGCTCGTTCCAACCTTTCCTGAAAGGTCCTTCCCTCAAGGTTCATAAAGTGGTGGGCTAAATTCAGAAGACCTTCCCGTTCCTTTTCGGGCAGCCACCCGTAGGCTTTACCCCATTCCTTCCCAAGGTCTTGCGTCCCTTCCGTTTGAGTTTCAGCCAAGGTCACGATAGGCAGAAGGATTTTAAGAAGAGCGGCGGAAGCGACCTTCTGCAAAGGGGGCGAGGCCCGGACCACCTCCCAGGCCTGGTGTTCCTCTTCAGTCTCTGAGAGGAGGTGCCGCAGAAGGGCCACCTGGCTAAAACCTAGGCCAATCTGGGCCAGCCATTGACCCACCTCCCGGTCTTTAATGGCCACAGAAAGAAAATAAACGCATTGCTGGAGAAGGGACATGTCCAGGCCATGAGATCGAGCCGCCTCCTGAAGCCCTTTCGAGAAGGTGAAGGTGTAAAATTCCAAAGTGCCATGGTTTAGGGCATGGGCGATTTCATGGTGAACAACCCCCTGGATGATGGAGCTGGGGATTCCCGTCAGCCGCTCCTGGCAGATATGGATCCTCGGATAACCCCTCCACGCATCATGGGTGGCCAGGAATTCGGTCTCCTCCCCCGTCACCACCCCGAGGGCATCTTTTTCACTCCGGCTAAAGGCCTGATACTTGTCCATATTCTTCCAAACCATGAGCTGCAGAGCCGGTAACGAGTTGGGAAAAGAAGTTCTTTCCAAGACCTCATTGGCCCAGTAACGAATCTGGGTCAAAAAGCCCTCGTCGATCACTTCGGGACATACGATTTGGATGCGTTCGCTCATCTCATTTCATGGCCTTATTCTTCAAAGACATATCCCCTGGATAAAAAGTAACCCTCAATGACTCGCTGGACCTCCTGATTTACCATGTGATTGAGATCCGCCGCCGGCCGGCTCCTGAGTTCTTTGATCAGAAGAGAGCAATTATAACGGATTTTACTTCTTCTTGTCCTGATTTGACAATCTCGCCCTCTCTAATTATTCCCAAAGAAGAATTCTTTACTTCCGCTTTTCGCTATGCCTGATGTGCTTTGCGATTTTCCAAGAAAAGGGGAATTTGCGCAAAGTTCCCAATCAAAGCCAAAGGATAATCAGGGATTGGCTTAGGATTTGACCCGGCCAATCGTTTTTGCTATGATTGACCCAGTTCCAAACTTCCCCAGTAAACCTCTTTCCCTGGATTTGAAATCCAGGCCTCCCATTTTGGAGGGGGGATAAGAATGCGGGGGGATCAGCTTTCCCGCCAATGGCGGACCATCCGGGCCAGCGAGGCCAGTCTAAATGGACTGACCGTAACAGAGATCGCGCAGCGGGAAGAAACTGGAATACACACGATCTATCGCGACCTGGAAGTCCTATACCCGAGGTATCACGCAAAGGCGCAAAGAGCGCCAAGCGAAATATTCAAAATCTTATTTCCTCCTCTCAAGATCTTTTTACTGCTACAGCATTCAAGGACCATTCTTTGCGTTCTTGGCGCCTTGGCGAGAGATAAGATGTCACGCAAAGCCGCAAAGTTCGCCAAGAAAACCGTTTTGCATCTCCCCGCCCTAAATACATATTTGGTTCGATCCCTAGCCCGTGTTTCACAGCTGGGAAAAGGACCTTTGCGTCCTTTGCGCCTTGGCGTGAGATACGACTTGCGACTTGCACCTTTCGACTTACGGTTGTTTCTATGTTGAATGTTGCGACCTAACCCTATTGCCGCTTTTACTTATTGGGCAAAGGGATGAATGAGAGTTTCAAATATAAAAGAAAAGGCTTTTACCAAGAATGAAGATTCGACCCCCAAAACACAAAAATATAGAGTAAAAAGTGATGATGACCCTTAAGAATTTTTCTTCGAAGCCGGAAACAATTCCAGCGATAACATCCTGGTACCTGGCTGATTTGGGAGAGGCTCGGGGGAAACAGGAGCTCTTCACCAGACAGTCCCCTCAAAAGCTCAAAGCTTTACGTGAACATGCCCTTATTGAGAGTGCCGTATCCTCGAATCGGATAGAGGGGGTGGAGGTCGACCAATCCCGCATCCGTACCATCGTTTTCGGAAAGCAATTGCTGCGAGATCGTGAGGAGGAAGAAGTCCGGGGATATCGAGATGCTCTCAAGCTCATTCATGAGCAAGGCTCGCGAATACCCATTTCGGAAGACACGATTTTAAAACTCCATCAAATGATTCGGGGCGAGATTTGGGATGCAGGGAAATATAAAGAAAAGGACGGCCATATTATAGAAAAATACCCCGACGGCCATGAGCGGGTAAGATTCAAGACTGTCGATGCAGCCAGGACTCCGGAGGTTACGCGTGAATTGGTCGCAATATGTGAACAATGCCTCCACGAAAAGTGGGTACATCCGCTTATAACTCTGGCAGCCTTTAACCTTGACTTCCTGTGCATTCACCCATTTCGGGATGGGAACGGACGAGTCTCTCGCCTTTTACTACTGCTCCAGTGCTATCACCTGGGGTATGAGGTTGGACGTTATATCAGTCTTGAGCGCCTTATTGAGCAAAATAAGGAACGATACTACGAGACCTTGGAGCAGAGTTCGCAGGGCTGGCATCAAGGCAAGCATGACCCTTGGCCTTATATAAACTATATTCTTTTTATCCTTAAGACGACCTACCGGGAGTTTGAAGAGCGCGTAGGGCAAATGTCCTCGCCTAAAGGTTCCAAGACTGAAGTAGTCTTGGCAGCCGTTCGTAAGCAGGTCGGGGAATTCAGATTAGTGGATATTGAAAGCGCCTGTCCCGGAGTGGGGAGGGAATGGATTCGTGTTATATTCGGCAAGCTAAGAAAATCAGGTGAAGTGAAATGCCATGGAAAAGGCCCGGCAGCCCGATGGGTTTACCGGGGGGGAAAGGGTAGTACCTTTAAGTAAGCGTATTAGTAAGGGTATTATCTCAGTTTATGGAAAGAACCGTACTCCGAAAGGGAACGAATAGGATCACGGAACGATTAATGGGATCACGAAAGGTTATTGAAAAACTTCCCTTGATCTTTTCAAGGTCACAATTTGTGATCTTGAAAAGAGGATACAACCTCAAATATCTTCCGTACGCTTTTACGGAGCAGGGCGTAGCTATGCTCTCAAGTATTCTCCGCAGTAAACGTGCTGTTCAGGTCAATATTGAAATCATGAGGACGTTTGTCAAATTACGAAAAATCCTTTCCTCCCATGCTTGATGAACTCGTAAAAAGTCGTCATTCCCGCGCAGGCGGGAATCCAGAATCTATGAAACTCATTGAAAAGACTGGATTCCCGTTTTCACGGGAATGACAGAAAAGTAAATTTACGGACTTTTTACGAGATCATCATGCTTAGCTGGCCCATAAGTTTGAAGCCCTGGAGAAGAAATATGATGCCCAGTTCAAGGTCGTATTCGATGCCATCCGCCAACGGATGGCCCCCAAGGAAGTACCAAAGAAGCGAATCGGGTTCCAATTAAAAGAAAAACGGGCTGCTTATTCGGCAAGGGGATGAATGAGAGTTTCAAATATAAAAGAAAAGAATTTTGTCAGGAATGAAGATTCAACCTCCAAAACTCTCGGGAGCCGAAGCGGGATTTTTGACTTGAGGCAGGATTGGTGCTAAATTATGCTAACCTCGCAGCAGAGAGGAGAACGTACAGATGAGCAGCCCTTTAAAAGCCTGTTCCAAAACTGGGATAGGCTTTTTGTTTTGGTTGATCGAAGCCGTTATATTAATGGTCAGCGAGCAGAAATATTTAATTATTTATGCCTAACCCCCCTTACTCCTTTGCGTCCTTTGCGCCTTGGCGTGAGGAAAATAGAATTTAGGGCAGGATTTTTCGAAAAAAATAAGAGTATCTATAAATTCACTCGGAAAGAACGTGCCGTAAAACCGGAGCCATAAAAATGAACTATAGTGAAATTGTTAGCTTTATATGGGGCGTAGCGGACCTCATCCGCGACACTTTCAAACGCGGCAAGTACCAGGACGTCATCCTTCCGCTCACAGTCCTACGCCGTCTCGACTGCGTGCTGGCCCCCACCAAGGAGAAGGTGCTGAGAAAACAGGCGGAGCTGCGCGACAAGAAACTTGAGAACCTCGACCCGCAGCTCCGCAAGGTCTCCGGGTTCGCGTTCTACAATACCTCCCGCTACGATTTCGAAAAGCTTCTTGCCGACGCCCCACACCTGGCCGCCAACCTGCGCAACTACATCGCGGGGTTCAGTCTAAACATGCGCGAGGTCCTGGAGAAGTTCGACTTCGACAATACCATCAGCAAGCTCGACGAGGCAGGGCTGCTCTTCCAGGTGCTCGAACGCTTCAAGAACGTGGACCTGCACCCGAACAAGATCGACAACCCCACGATGGGGACGATCTTTGAGGAACTGATCCGCAAGTTCAACGAGGCGCTGAACGAGAACCCCGGCGAGCACTTCACGCCGCGCGACGTCGTGCACCTGATGGTCGATCTGATGCTGGCTGGAGATGAAAGCCGCATTCGCCGCCGGGGTGTGGTCCGTACGGTGTACGACCCGTGCTGCGGCTCCGGCGGGATGCTGATGATAACGAAGGAGCACATCACGGTTGGCCTCCGCAAGAACGGGGAAATCATCCGTCGACCGATCAATCCCGAAGCGGAGATCCACCTTTTCGGCCAGGAGGTGAACCCCGAGACGTGGGCCGTCTCGAAGTCCGATCTTTTCATAAAAGACCCGACTGGTCGTGACGCCGACAACATTGCCTTCGGCAGCACGCTCTCGAATGACCGCCACGCCGGAACGCAATTCGACTACCTGATCGCAAATCCGCCCTACGGCAAGGACTGGAAGCGCGACGAAGAAGCAGTGCGGGCCGAGCATGAACGCGGCGCGGCCGGGAAGTTCGGCCCGGGGTTGCCGCGGATCAGCGACGGCCAGCTCCTCTTCCTGCTCCATATGTTGGCGCACGCAAAGGATGCGAAGGAAGGCGGCTCGCGGATCGCAATCATCATGAACGGCTCTCCGCTTTTCACGGGCGACGCTGGCAGTGGCGAGAGCGAGATCCGCCGCTTCATCCTTGAAAACGACCTCCTTGATGCGCTGATCGCGCTGCCCGAGCAACTCTTTTACAACACAGGCATCGCTACCTACATTTGGGTGGTAACCAACCGCAAAACCACGGCACGACGCGGCAAGGTGCAGCTCATCGATGCCACCTCCTTCTGGGTGCAGATGCGCAAAAGCCTGGGGGACAAACGCCGCGAGATTCCGCTCGACCGCGCCCTGGACATCCTGAAGATTCTCAGCGACTTCAAAGACGGCGATACGCGCGAAGTGGCGAAGGACAGCAAGGAAGGGGAGATCGTCGTCAGCAGGATCTTTCCGACGACGCACTTCGGCTTCCGCAAGATCACCGTCGAGCGGCCGCTCCGGCTAAATTTCCAGGCCAGCCCCGAGCGCATCGGGCGCATTGAAGAAGAGAGGGGCTTTCAAGCGCTTGCGCAATCGAAGAAGAAAGGCGCCGCGGGGGCAAAGGAGCAGGCGGAAGGGCGCGCGCAGCAAGAGGAAATTCGCAAACTCCTGCGCACGCTGCCAGCCACGCTCTACCGGGACCGGGCTGAGTTCGAGGCCGTGCTCGAAGGGGCGGCAGGAAAGGCGGGGATCAAGCTCTCCGCGCCCGTTACCAAGGCCATCCTCTCCGCCCTCTCCGAGCGCGACGAGACGGCGGCGATCTGCCGCGACAAGGAGGGTAATCCCGAGGCCGACCCGGAACTGCG
>Ga0315276_10005408_pt1 | contig 11772 bp, 19 predicted proteins | sample YL17G05_0_MG_FD_204542 | JGI IMG/M metagenome (GOLD analysis project Ga0315276, IMG submission 204542) | Sediment microbial communities from Yellowstone Lake, YNP, Wyoming, USA - YL17G05_0 | ecosystem: Environmental > Aquatic > Freshwater > Lake > Sediment | place: USA: Wyoming | collected... | reverse complement strand
CACTGTACGATAAATTTTGATCAACACGCATATCAATAATTAGTTATAATAACTTATTTCCTTTTCTAATGTTTGCTAAAGATTCTAAAGGTCTAAGATTTGATAGGGACCAACAGTCTTTGAATTCTTGGCAATCCATATTTTCATAATGAAAACTACTATGAGGCATAATATGATCTATTTGCCATGTACGTTTATTTGGGTTATATCGACCGTAATTTCCCCAATTCATCCAAGATTCCCATAAACTTTCAATATGTTGCCTTAATTCTTGTATAGTATAAGGAAGTTTTTCTAATATAGAAGAACCTCGTTTAGAACCTTTATTTTCTTTTAAAGCATTGAGAACAGAACCAGAAATTCCATGTCTCAATTTAAAACAAGGATTTATTTGATATTTTTCTTTCCAAAGTTGATTCTTTCTTTTTTTAACTTCTGGTTTTTGACAATATGATTGATTTTTTTTTAAAATTTCTTTTTTATTTTTTTTATAACGTTGTTTTCTCTTTTTTATATTTTCTGGTTTTGCATTTCTTTTTTTATCGTATTGTTTTTTTCTTTCTTTATTTTCTGGTTTTTCCCTTTCTTGTTTTTTCTCTTCTTTATTTTCTAAATAATATTCTTTAACTCTTTCAGTTTTTTCATATTTGTTTCTACAAATTTTACAACGCCCACGCAAACCATCTTTATTGTGTTTGTTTTTATGAAACTCATTTTCATCTTTCTCTTCTTTGCATTTACTACAAACTTTCATATTTCAATGATACCTCAATTTTTTTTATTTGTCAATATTTTTAAATTCTTCTTGGATCCATGGTCTCATTCAAAGTATCAATAACAAACCTCTTTAACACTCTACCGTCTAATTGCAAAATTATCGGCTGTTTCTCACCTCTATTTTTCTCTCCTCCGCTACTGGCAGCAGCAATTAACTGAGTAAAATTGTTTGTAGCACCGGCCTTCGCACCCTCATTAGTCTCACGATATCTAACCACTTGATCAACTAACAATTTCACATTTTCAACCGTTTCGGATTTAATTTCGGGCAAACTTGAAATAGCCTCCATGCTAGCATTAAATGCAATTGTTTTCTCTGTCGGTAATTTGTCTATAGCAGCAACTATATTCAATATGCCTAATGATATATTATTCAAAGCACCGATAGAAGTGCTAGATAAAGTTGATATCACTGAGAACATACTTCCTATTGCTATTATAGCACCAAGACCTTTAGAACCAGCTATAGCTAAAGAAACTGCTAATGCTCCAAGACCCACTACCAATAAAGGCATAGAAAGACTCAACATTAAACCAGCCAATCCTAATGCTAAAAATGAAACTGCCAATGCACCAATTAACAAAACCAATTGCGGCAATATTGGCATTATATCTTTTGCTACTTTCAAAAATGTTGCCATACCCCAACCTGCTAGCGCAATACCTCCACCTATCATAAGTAAAGCAGCACCAACAGCTAATAATGGCGATACTGTAGATGAACCAACAATTGCCAAAACAATTAATCCAGCAGCAATAGCAACAAATCCTAAAATCAAAATTCCTACTATTTTAACCAAAGCGTCGGCCTCTGCGCCCATGCCCTTCATAGATTCTGCTAATTTAGAAAACCCATAAGCCGCTATACCAACACCAATTCCAATCATTAAGATAGCAGCTCCTAATGCTAACATAACAGGAACAAGCGTAGCAGTTGAGGCTGCTTTAGCTTGTGCTGTCGCTACAGTTGTTGTTCCAACCGCATTACTTGCCACTTCTGCTTGAGTTTGGCCTACCGTTAAAGCAGTATCAACTATTTTCTTTTTTCTTAGCAAATCTAATGCTGCCCCAACCCCTCTCATTAATGAAGAGCTACCTTTCAATAATTTCCCCCAAACAACAAATACCCCTAAAAGTCCAACCATAACAGGAATAAACACTCCACCAGTCATATCATTTAACTCACTTATTTTAGTCATTATCCATCCCAAACCATCAACTATAGGTTTAATCCCAACAGCAAAAGCCAACATTATTGATTTCAATTTATCTTGAATTGGGATGGCATCTTCTATCATTTTGTTCATTTTATCTTGTGAAAGTGCAGCCTCTTTAGCTGCGGTTGATTCTTTATCAAAATCTGCTTTCATGAGTTTACCTAAATCATCTACACTTTTCATTCCTGGAATAATTTTAGTAAGAGATTTTTTCATTTGAAAACTCATATCATCAAATGACTGCCCTCCTGCTTTTAAAGCAGATTGCAACATTTTAGCTACACCTAAACCTCCTTCTGTTGCAGCAGTTTCCATCAACTTAACACTATCTATAACATTTCCTCTTAAAATACCATTCAATTGACCAGCAACGTCAACAGACCCTTCAAAAGTATCTACAGCATCGCCTATTTCCAAAAAATTCTCAACTTCCATCGATGCTGACTTAGCAGCAGCAGCCATTTGTCTGAATATATCTTTTCCTTTACTACCAAATGCTGCTAACTTAGGAGCAGCAGCAGCAAAATCAGCTGCCATTTTAGAAGGTGCTACACCTAATGCTTTAGCAGTAGCAAATATTTCTTTTTGTGCCTGCATAGATTGTGATACTGTTAAACCCATTCCTTTGGTCATAGAGGTCATAATTTTACCAGTAGTTTCTGCTGAAATACCAAATGATTCAAAAGAAGCTGCCATCAAAGTTAATTCTTTTTGTGTATTCTTGCCGACTTGATTAAAGTCAAGAAAACTATGTTTCATACCTTCTATGGCTTTTGCTATTTTTTCTGAATCTAGTCCCAAAGAACGATTAGAACTTTCAAGACCAATTATCATATCATCATATTTGCCAGCTGCACCAGTAGCACGATTAAAAGAAGACAAAGCATTATCTTGTGAAACAGCTAATAATAAAGTACTTTGTACAACATTCTTTTGTAAAGAGGCAAATAAATTACCTGCCTCAAATGCTTCAGCAAATCCTTTACCTATTTTTTTTAATTGATCGCCGATATTAGCAAAACCTTTGCTTTTACCCTCAAATAATTGTCCTACAAGAGAATTCTTAAAAACATTACCAGAAAGACCTAATTTGTTTGCAAAAGATTCTCCTATACCTTCTAATTTCTCAAAATGTTCTTCTGCTTTTTTTAAAGTTTTTATTGATTCTTTTTCAACTTCCAATTTTAACTTTTTTGCTTCTAGTACTTTTAGTTCTTCTTCTCTTAATTTTAATTGAAGATCATATGTTTCTTTAGTAATAGCACCTAATTCTTTGGCATTTTCAATTTCTAATAATTTATTTTTTAATATCTTCTCTTCTTGTGATAATTCTTCTTCTCCTAAATCAATTTCTTTTTGTTTAATGACTAATTCTTGATTTGCTTTATCATTTTCATCTATTAAAATTTTTAATTTTTGTTGTTCTAACAACAATTCTGCTTTCAAACTATCTACAGATTGTTCTTGTATCTTTAAAAATTCTTTATAGTTGGCTAAAGTTTCTTTTGATATATCTTTAGGATCTGCCATCTGTCATTTAATCCTTAAACGGCCACTTTATATTTGTTGTCCTCTCAAAATCTTTAATAGAACCTTGTAATTTTGCTTTGTCTCTATAAGTAGCTGGATTATCTAAACCATATTTTCTCCAAGATTCAATATATTTTTTTTCTCTATTTAAAGTTTTAGCAAAACTGTCAACTTCTGATTTTGTACCTTTTATTGTTGCTGGAATATCCAATCCTTGAAAGAGACCGCCTAATAAAGTTTTTATCCAAGATCCAAACATAAGACCCCAGTCCTCATTTAATATATTTTTTCTTGCTTCTGCAAAGTCAATTGTAATAGGAATTAGATCTTCTGATATTTGTCCTTCGTGAATTCCACCAACAGGATCACCGCTTAATTTGATGGAAGAAGCCAAAGGTTCATCTTTCCATTTCCATCTTATCTTCATTATCTTTGTTTTTCCAGCAGAAACTAAAATACTTGCTTGCCCTACTGGCGTCATACTAACTTTTCCTGTAGCAAGAGCAAGCAATTTAGAATTATCTATAGGATTCATAACTGTAGCACTATAATTCCCGTTTTTACTATGACCAGTTACTTTAATATAAGGTGGCATACTTTCTTCAGCATCAATCCAAACAGATTTTATATGTTTTGTTACTTGATCCTTATTAAATTTCTTTTTATAAACATTAAATAAAGAATTTCGCAAAGTAGATAAAATTTGTCCACCTATCTCTCTCGTTTTGTTTTGTATTTCCGGTTTAGAACGAATATATTCTACTCTTTCGTTATTCTTTAAAGGTAAATTATATTTTTTAACAGCATTCCCAAAAATTTTATTTATGTAAGAATTGAAGTCTACATCAAGAAATTTCCCCAAACTACCTAATCCTGGATTTTTAAAACTGATATCGCCTGAACGTTTAGTAGATTTGGCAGATATACCAAGAAAAGTATTATTAGAAAATTTCAATAAAATATCAGTTGGATTTTTGCGAGAATCTACAGGATATCCTACTGCGCGAGATAATTCATTAGGTTTAGCAGTCCACCAAACAGCAACGGGATTACCATCAAAATTATGCTGATTTGCCCATTTTATAGATTCTTCTGCCATTACTTTAGCACGATTATCTTGATCACGATATTCTTCTGGAGATACTTGTTTTTTTCTTTGTTCTAGTGCTGTTTGAGCAACTTGAGCATTTTGAAAATTTTTCCAAGACCCTCCTAAAGCATAAAATCCTACAAGAATCTCGTTAATACCAGCTGGAATCGTATTCGCCACTTCGTTCATTAACATTTCTTTTTCTATTTCTTCTCGCAGTATTCTTAAATTTCGTGAATTAAGATATTGATCGATTATTTTATCAGAAGTCATACTAATTGCTCCTTGAATAGAAATATACTATACGAGAATAAATAGTTGTTTTAAGAAGATTAAGAAAGAAAATTAAAAATTTGCGTCATTTAGACGCTTTAGAAAATATCAAAAAAGGTAATAAGATTGTTACTACAGAAAAAAATCAGGAAGGATTTTGTTCAAACATCAAACAACGCGCTCTCGAACCAACGTTGCCTTAAATTCTGGTTTACCATAGGCAGTCCTACTATCGACATGGTAAAGTCTTACAAAATCGCGACACCAACGCACATTAATTTGATCAAACCGAGCAAGAGCGTTCTTTCTGTTTGTATCGACAAGAATACGCCTTACACTGTCTTTTCCATGTGTGTCGCGCCGGCCAATAACGATTTCGTAAAATGTAACCGTTGGTCTGTTAATCCAATTAAGGTTCTGTTCACTGGTCCGCATACAATTCTCCTTTTCTTTCTGTCCCAATGGGACTGTTAATTACTGCTACTACGCTTTCTCAATCATCGATCTTAGCTTCGCTACACCGACTGGTGCCAAAAGCCCAACCAAAACACCAACACCAAAAATAATCGCTCCAGTAATCATGGTCGCCTCCTTTCTTTTTCTCTTTCATTCTACATTTATACCACATTATTTTGTGGTTGTCAAGATATTTTTTTCAAATTACTCTTACAAACTAAAATATCTCTAGTTTTATATTTTCCTACTAATTCAAAAGTCCAAAATCTAAGATATTTATTATTTTCATACATTTCAAACCCTGTTACTATCCCATACCCAAATTGTTTATGTTTACACAAATCGCCCGTTTCAAACACTTCATTCTCGTTTTGATAAGGATGAGAATAAATCAATGCTTCTACCCAACTATCAAAATTCACTGGTTCAAAAATTGGTTTTTCATTTTTATTCCTCATTTTGTGCTCTCAGCGAGACTTGAACTCGCAATCTCTGGCTTGAAGGGCCAATGTCCTAACCAATTAGACGATGAGAGCATTGGTTGTTCCATATATACATTAAAGGAACAACCGTTACTTCACCTATTGATTCCAAATTTTATTTTTCATAATCCTGAAAATATAAAGAGAAGACACTCCATACTTTTGGGCAAGAGATTTATAAGTTACTTTTGTCCCATATTCCTCACGAACTTTATCCGCAAGTTCTTTGCTAAAATTCTTTTTACGTGGATTTCCTTTGCGTGCAGATGACATCTTAGCGCGAGTTTCTTCAGACACAATTCTCTTAATTTTGGTTTCCATTTTAAACTCCTTTTCTTTTTTGGTTGATGGAAACAATTTCATCTTACAATTTAGAGTATACCTTGTAAAAAATAAAAGTCAAGAGTATTTTTTTTTATTTTAGGAAGATTTTTGCATTACTTTCTCCTTTTCTCAATTTTGTTAAACTTCGTTAATCTATCGCCAATAAACCAAACATCTAAAGGGTATCTCTTCAACCATCCAGCATCAAACCAATGTATTAAATAAACAATTTTGCGGATCTTTTTAGCTCTTTGTTTTTTAACAACAATCCCAATTGGACTTTGAGGGTGATTATAAAACTTTAATTTCACCAAATCTCCAATTTCAATCATTTGCTCACCAACAAAAGATTCCGACAATTATTCCAAAGAGAAAAAGTTGAATCAAAACCTGTTAAATTTTGCCAATGAACTTCATAAAAATATATTCTATATTTTTTACTTTTCACTCTTGCAACAATAATACCAAGTCCTAAATAAGAATGATATCTTGATTCTACTAAATCACCTACTTTATATTGTGTATACTTCTTCATTTACTTAACTTTATCTGTCACTTTGTTCAACAAATCTACTGCCTCATAGAGATGATCGTTTAAAACCGTTTCAACATCTTCAAAAATATCAATTGGATCACCGAATGAAAGACTACATTCACTTGTTTCAATCACTTTCAAAACTGATAGGATATTGTTTAAATTTTTTTGCGCTGATTCTATTGATTTTATTGAGTAATACAAATTTTCAAAAATACTAGCATAATGATCGTTACAAACCAAAACTTCTTTTTTATCCATTTTGTTTCTCGCTTTCAATTATATGATAGCATCTCAAATGAAAAAGTCAATCAACTATGATTTTAATGATATCAACAACATGCGGCAACTTGTATAACCTATCAATTTCTTTATCATTTAATGATGACAAAGCAGAAAACCACACTAACCTAAGATTGTTTTGATATTCCAAGCTGTTATCACAGTTTATGTCATTGTGCCAATTTTCAACTAACTCGCGATAATACTTGACTATTTTTTGCGATCTTTGAATCATTTTTTCTCGCTTTCAATTATATGATAGCATCTCAAATGAAAAAGTCAATCAACTATGATTTGAGCAAAATCATACACTTATAAAATCTCAACAAAATCAACTCCTTTTATCTTTCGTAACTTCCTGAAAGTATTCTTGTCTATTCGCTAAACTTGCCCTTTAGACGAATTTAACGCCTTGTGGCTGACTTTTCTTTGTTCCTTAGGAGGATGCCCTTGCCTGATATAAAAATGCCTTAAAACGCCTTTAAAATGATGCTTAATAAAATCAAATACTTACAAACTATTTCATAACTCAGTGAAATCATACAATTCTTAATCTATTGACTTTTTTAGTTTAGAAAGTATAATAGTAAGAAAGAGGAAACAAAATGTTTAATAGAAACAGTTATCGATTCGGCAGTAGGAGTTATCACAAAAAATCAGTATCCTCTCAACCTACTACCTACTCTCAAATCGCCGATAAAGACGGGTCTCTCAACCTTGCGAATAGATTATCCACACTACTAGCAGATCCTTCTCTTACTGAAAGTAACAAACAGTTTGTCAATAGTATCAATAGTTTCTATAACAAACAAAACTACCTTTCACCCAAACAATATGAATACTTCCAAAAGATTGAAAGTCAATATAGTGCAGCTTCGAAAAAAGAAAAATCTGACTGGATAGATTCTTTTGACACAGAAAAGAGAAAAATTTTTGATAATTGTGTAAAATATTATATTGCTGAAGGGCATAATTTTTACTCAAACATTCTAGAAAAAGCAACTAACGATCCTAACTATATTCCAACTTTTGAAGAATATAAAAAAATCTGTGAAAACAATTATTCCTCTAAAATAATTAAAGGTTATAAAGCACCAGCAAAATATAAAGTTGACGATATTGTGATAATTGTTGATAAATGGTTCGATAAGAGTCTAATAGTTCATCATGTATTAGCAAGAATAACAAAAGATAAAATCCCACCTACAAGATTAACCAATTATGTATCAAATCCTACTACAAAATCCTATGAGACTCAAAAAGAAGAAAATCCTACTTATGTTATCTGGGCCATTGATGAAATAACACCAGTTAGTGCATGTAAAGGAAACAAAATTTATACTCTTTTTTCTCTCTCTGCAATAAATAGTGAAAAATCAAAAGTAGTATATTGTGAAGAAAGATATCTAAAAAAGGTGAAGTAAATGAAAATCAGTTCAGCAAAGCTAGGCAATTTGATTTCCCTTCGCACATATATAAATACTCACAAAAATACACTCCCTATAACAGGTGGTTATTATACTTTAATAGGAATGATTTTAGATATAAAACATGATATATTAACGGTACAATGGTTTAATCATCCCAACGAGGTTAAAACTTCTTTATTACATAGATCAACCATAGATATTTTAAACACAAAAATACTTGACAAGGATTAAACAAAATGAATTATAAAATTGGCGATTTAGTCAAAGAAAAACGGTGTGATAGTTTAGGTTTAATCACGCACATTAGATCTTCGATAATAGATGGATGTATTTCTTACAGTTATAAAATTAAATGGGGATTACATTTTGATCTTGACAGTTTCTCAAGATCGTTTGGAAGTTCATCGTGGTGTAGCGAATTTTGTATAGATAAAATAGCATGAAACCAAAATATAAAATAGGAGATTTAATAATTACGGATAATACTGGTTGGGATTATGATCATGGTGTCCGTCAATTTGATCAAGATATCGGCATTGTTTTAAATGTTGAATTAAGGTATATATTGGTATATTATTTTACCAATCAAATCTTTCTTCAGTTCGTTATTGAATCAGCCCGCGACATTGAAACAACGGTGGTGTCATAAAACCAAAAAAACCACAATTTCAAATAGGTGATTTAGTTAATACTAAAAAAAGCGCAGCAGACAAAAATCGTCATATTGGAATAATCATACTTTATAAAATAAGATGTTATAAAGTATTAATAGGAAATAAAATACATTGGATTCATAATTCTTGGATAGACTCATTATAAATTTTATTTTTTCTTATTACTTGCCTTTTTTATTGCCTCTTCCTCATCTTTCAATTGCTTTGCTAAACGCTGACAAAACCAATTTCTAATCTTAATCGGCAAATTATAAGTTTCAAATATAGAAAACCCTCCATGATACTTCATTAAAAACATTTGCTCATATAGTGATTCTATATATTTATCATCTAGGCCAAAAAAACTCAGCCGCTAAGGGCATAGTCACCTCCTTTTCCTCTTCACAGTCTGGGCATTCAACCATAAATGTCATATCTATAGAAGGCACACTGTCAGCATACGTTTTTCTGAGATAACGAGAATCAATGGAGGGTAAAGAACCAATAAATTTTGATATAAAATTTTTATCAGTATTATTGTTTACTGAAACAATAAACAACCTTAATTGATCTGTTAACGGAGTTTCCTGAAGTTTATTTTTCTTCTTGCTCTCGATTAACTGTGTTAGAAACTTTTCATCTAACCCTGTCAATAACCTACATTTTACCTCTGCTTTGGTTTTAGGCAAGACAAAAGATAAAATTCCATCTTCTGATAATACTTCTGGATTGCCTGTCTTCACTTTTATTTGCGAGAGGTCAAAAGAATAATTAAACTTAAAATCACAAGATGGACAAGTAATTTTTGTTTTATAGTCACTACCATATCCAGAAGATCTAACAGCAATAATCAAAGCATTTTTGTCAAATGTAAACATATCATCTAATTTGATAGTTTTGTCAACTATCAAATTATATAACATTCTGTCTATAGCTATACCCTTTTTGAGATATGTTTTGTTATTAAGAATATCTTCTTCTGTTGCTGTCATAAATTTGACAGTTACAAATTCCCTACCTTTCATAGAGCTACCTTCGGGATAGTATTTGCCTTGTGAGGGCAACTCTACCTCTTCTGTTATTGAGGGCAATTCTATGTTAGAAGTTATAGGGGGTTCTACGGTGTCTACTGGTTTAGCACCAATACGATCTAAATTATCTCTCATTAATCACCTCTTTTAAAAAAAATAAATACTATGAATTAGCAGGTCGAGCACCTTGTCCAGATTTAGTCATCTCGGCAAAATCATATGTAAGTTCAATTGACAAAGTTGTCAACTCTTCCGAATTATAATCCAATTCACCATATTTTACACTAGATATCCAAGCATTCCAGAGCACCCATTCTTCTACTATTTCGCCTTCTACTGCTCCAACCTGTTGTATTGTTACTTGTCCAAGAGCTGAACAAGCACTTCTTTTAGAAATAGTAGATATATCATCAGGATTTTCTGGAAAATGATATCCAGAAGCAGAAATAATGTCCTGAATAGTCCTAGAAGCATCAGGAGCAACAGGATCTACCAATTCAACAGTAATCTTTTCCCACTCTACCCCGCCTGGATAATGAAAACTATGATTAAGATATTTATGAACAGTATCTTTAATTGTGAAATTAGGCTTACCTGTCTTTTTCACAATCCATTGCGGAATACCTCCGATCAATAACAAAAATCTAAAATTTCTTTTTGGTTCAGTATTTACATCAGTCCAGAATCCAGTAGGCATTATTTAAAGTCTCCTTCTTATAAACTAAATAGTAATATTGCCCGATTTATTCCTTTAAATATTTTCTTTCCAAGTTATGTTGTTGACAATACGACTAATATTTGATAAAGAAATATTATATTCTTTAGATAATTCTCTTTGAAAATAATTTCCAATTTCATATTTATTTCTTATTTCTCTAATTATGTCCCAATTCAATTTTTCTCTTTTTTCTCTTTTTATTTCTATATGATCTTTTTCTTTCCAAGTTTTATTTGTAACCACAAAACCAACAACATGTTTTTCAACATCATATTCTTTTGCTAACGTATTATAACTATAACTACCAGTTAAATATTTTTGTCTTATTTCTCTTACTTTTTCCCAAGTTAATATTGCTGCTGGATGTTTTTCTCCTGCTTGTATCCCTTTATGCGCTTCACTTAATTTTTTTTTCATTTCATTTGTCATTTTTGTCCCTCGCATAGGACTAACCCAACCCTTTTTAGCTACACTTATTTTTTTTCTTGTTTCTTCAGAACGCTTAATTCCTAAACTACTACCAGCAACACAACAAATATTATAACCATTGTTCCTTTCATAACTTTTATAAAAATCCAACCAATATTGTTCTCTTTCTAAAAGCTTTTCTTTTTCACACTTCTCTAATACCTGAAATTGAAAACTTTGTTCTCCATATTTATTCCAAGCATTCTGAAAATAAGAATTTTCATGTATTCTACTACGACAACTTTTTTTATGATTTTTCCATCGAACATCAATATCTATAGCGCTACCTATATATTTTTTGCAAGTAACAATATTGATAATTTGATATATCCCACACTTTTTCATAATTTTATTATACTCTTTATATTATAAGTAGTCAATAAGATAGTAAAGTGCCATATAAAATGACACCTTACTATTCTATAAGTTATTGATTATTCTGCGAAACTGGCTCCGGTTGCACTAATAACAAAATCAATGGCTATATATTCTATTGCCCTGGCAGG
>Ga0315276_10005407_pt1 | contig 11772 bp, 16 predicted proteins | sample YL17G05_0_MG_FD_204542 | JGI IMG/M metagenome (GOLD analysis project Ga0315276, IMG submission 204542) | Sediment microbial communities from Yellowstone Lake, YNP, Wyoming, USA - YL17G05_0 | ecosystem: Environmental > Aquatic > Freshwater > Lake > Sediment | place: USA: Wyoming | collected... | reverse complement strand
TGCAGAGGTGTATGCCCGGTTAAAGCGTCAATACTCAACACAATGTCAGTGGGCGTCAGAGCGCATTGAAGAGCTCAGGCAGCAGCTTGCCAATATGGAGCACCAGGCCAAAGCGGTGGCCAGTCTGCAAGTCATGCGCGATCAACTTCTAGACAGACTCTCAGAGTTCAGCACCACAGACTGGCGGAAGCTGTTCACCGACCTGGGCATGACTGTGCATGTAGAGGAAGATGGGAATGCAATCTGCCACTTCAGTCTGCCTTACCGACAGGTGGTAGATAAAACCGCTGATATTGTGTCCAGCACACCCTGGTGTCCTACAGGGTGGAAACTGCTATGTGCCAGATGAAGGGACGCTCACGGCTATTTCGTTCCGGCAATAAGCCCAGTGATGATTGCTGCCGCCGCTCCTATGACTGCTCCAGCAAGGCCAGTAAAGGCAACTACTATCAGAGTATCGCGCTCTCTTCGAAGTTCCTTGTGCTCAATGGGAGAGTACCCGGGCTCGTAGCGGTAAAACAGACGGCACTTTCTGTTCTGCGCCAGCTGCTTGTCAAGCTCTTCGTCAATCTCGCTGCCCTCGAAATCGAACTCACCCCACACATGCCTTGAGCAGAATACAACGAAATCGTGTACTATGCGGTCTTCAATGAGATTGGCGCGCTGCCGTTGAGAGCATTCGTGAGGCTCCTGCAGACCGAGTTGCTTCAATTGCAGGCGCCTCTCTAGTCCGTCCTCAGGCGTCTTGGCGCTCAGCCACTGCGGCACTGCCAGATGTCTCGCCAGAAACCCGCAATCTCTGCATCTGACCGACTTTCCAAACATGGTGGCGTAATTGTAACATGACTGCAATGAGGCTGAGACTGTGAGCAATAGGCCAGTGCACACCCTGTGACCATCTGGGGCTGAAGGGATAGGGAGGACAGGCTGAAGTCTTACGAGTGGATGGTGGGGCAGTGGCCTATCGAATCAGAACTTGATAGTCTGCACAAGGTCAGCATTTGCGTCCCTTGAGAAAATCAGCACCTCATTGAGTCCTGAGTTCTTATTCCTGTCGTAATTTGCTATCCAATGTGGATATATTTGAGCCTCCGCCTTAGCCCACTCCGCATCAGATGAGTTCCAAAGCTCAATCCATCTCTGTGCAGCCATTCTATCGTCTAACAATATGATATGAATCCTTCCGCTATCGAAAACGTCATGCCAATCCTGATGTAACCGATTTGCCAAATCCCTTGCGGATACTTCATCAGCACTTGGGGAAAGAAGGACAACAAAACAAGTCTCGCCCTTGCACCCAAGCACCTCGAATGTCATGGCGGGGCCTCCGGTGTTCGTGGTGTCCCTAGTGCAGACGCCTATAACGCCACCGATGATGCCAAGCACGACGATGATTATCAGACAACCCACCCAGGTTGGGGGCTTCTTCTCTTCCGTGGACTTCTCCGCTGGTGTTTGGGGAAAGCCCTTGGTGGGCTTCTTCTCTGCGACCAGTTCTGATTCTCCTCCAATTGTCGCACCGCAGAAGGCGCAGAACTTGGAGTTCCCCGGTAGCTCCTTCCCGCATTCCTTGCACAACATGACCTTCTCCCTCTAAATAGGGTTGAGGAATACTAGAGACCCAGTATCTGTTTCTTCTTCTGTTGGAACTCGTCTTCCGTGATGATTCCCTTATCCCGTAAAGAGGCAAGCTTCTCCAAGTCATCGAGACTAGAGGGTGCTTTCGGTGCAGTCTGGAGTGAGTCGATTCTCCTGTCGATTGCCTCCTTCATTGACACAAACTCCTTTTCCTGCCAGTGGTCGAACATGACAGTGTTGGCGCTGTCGATTCCAGAGCCGAACTTGCTTTCTCCGCCGCCAACGAATGAGAATTGCAGCCGCCCAGAGAAGAATTGGCCGGCCTTGGTGAATTGCACGGCAGAGACCCTAGAAAGGAGTATCTCTTTGTCGCCCTTCCGAGGCCACGTGCCTTTCCGAGATATTCTCACTCTATCTTTCAGAAGCAGCAACTCGCCGTCAAGCCCCTTTGCCCGCATGATTACCTTCTCGACACTTGGCGTCTCGACATTCTTGTGGCTTGTGGGGGTGCGACAGGTTACACAGAACATGGCATCCTCCAGAAGTGGCCTTCCACAGTTGGAACACACGCTATCTCCTGAGATGACGCCTTTGTCCAAGAAAGGGGTTGGCCTTCCTGCCTCGTTGATGTCTGAGCGTGCTTGGTTCTGCTTCAACGTAGCAAGCCGCTCTTGGACGGCTGATTTGAGTCGCTCAAATTCGGGTTGCTGTTTATTGGTGAATACCACTGCGTTCTCGTAATTGGCGATTTGAGCGAATCCGGTCTTAGGAACCATACCTCGATACACGAACTGAATGTGGCCATTATTGAACCCCGCTGGCATATACTCAATGGAGCCAAGCTGAGACAGCGGTATCTCCTTCTCCTTTGGCCCCTTGACCAAAGAACCACGGAAGCCCTTTCTCTGTATGAGTATGCTGTCTTCGAAGAACCGGCACTGGCCGTTGAGTCCCTCCGCGTACATCACCAAATGGCTCATACGGCCTGCCTCCTCACTGATGGTACAGCGGTGCCTGCTCCGTAACCGGCCAGTTTAGTCATGAGATTCACAAGCGGGATTATAGCATAGCCTATGATTGAAGGGGCCGGGCAACCAGACTAGAGACAGAGCCCAATCACCCAGCCCCCTTTCCAAAGGAGACGCCATGACGTCTAGTCTTTGCGCCCCAGAATGGCGTTCATGCTGCCGGCCAGTCCCTTGTCAATCGGCAGTCTCTTGCGTTTGCCGCGTCCGTCCTCGTCCTCTTCGGTGACGGTGTGCCCTGATGGTTTGGTTCGCCCGCCTGAATCATGTACCACTGCCTTGAAGGATTGGGCAAGACGTTCAGCGACTGTTGGGGCCGGTGCAGTGGCCTTGAATCCAATCATGGCCTTGTGCGCTTCCGCTTCGAACGCCTTGCACCCCGAACATGGGCAGTTGGCCGGGTGACCAGCGATGTCGGCGATTCGGTAAGGGTGTTCAATATCCTTCGTTCTGATGCCAGATAGCAGCTTGTCTGTTATGCTCATTGTCGTACTTCCTTTCTATCGGCTAGAGTCCAGCGGTGCCCTCTGTAGCGTGGATTGCGGCCAGAGCAGCATCTTCAGAATGGCGACTATCTGGTGCTGGTCTGCGGGAATCTCGCGGGCAACATTGAATCCAGGGTCCAGCCCGTCCAGTAGGTCCATGATTCTGGCATTCGACGCGGCTTCAGCAACATGGCCCCTGGCCGCAGCACCCTTGTTTACGGGATTGTCCAAACCGGATTCCTGGGCGGCTTGGCTGACCTTCTCGTAATCCACTCTGCAATACTCAGCGATTGCTTCACGGGCGGCTATTCTTTCATTGTTGATTGTCTGCATGGCCGTAGCTGCACGCCAAGCTGGTGATTCGGCAATCTGGCCGACAAACCTCTTCAGGGCTATCTCAGCCGTCCGGGCCTTGGTTATATGGTCCTTGGCGGCGGTCATAGCCTCTTCCTGACGTTCCGGCCAACGGTTTTGGGCGTTCCAAGATTCAAGTTCCTTTGACAGCGTCGGCGCTGCCTGTACCTTTGCCTCAAGTTGTGGCAGTGCTTCAGCGGCACGCCTGGCCGCGTCCAGGTCGGCTTCTATTTCGGCTCTTGTTCGTGGCCTCGGTGCTGGCCATGTCGACCTATCACGTTTCGTCGGTGCCGTAGTCGGCAGTTGTTCGGGGCTTACTCTTTGCATGTCTTTCCTCCGTTCTATACTCTCGCTGCGCCTTTGGAGTGTTCGCGGACAATGGGCAGAGGCGTGTTCCATTCAATCGTCCCCAGGTCCATCACCTTCTCTACGCTGGCGAAGAAGTCCTCTTCATCAATGCCGGCTTGTGCGCCTTCTGGAGGCATGGGACCAATTCTGAACCATTCCCGAATCGTCAAGGCCATCTGCAGCTTACGCTTGTCAATCGAGTCTGCCAGAACAAACGCCTTCAGCTTGGGACGGTCAGCCGGAATGGACTTGGCCAACTCTTCAAGCGTCATCTGTGCTCTCCAGTCGGCGGGGACCTCTTCGACCTGAGCACCCCAAACGGGGCGTCCAGCCTCTTCGTCCTGGCGTTTTCTCCAGGCGTTATCGTCAATCATCTCTTGCCGTATCCAGTCCAGCTCCGCCAGGGTGATTCTCAGGTGAACGGCTTGGGCCGCCTTGCTCCAGGTCTCCGGCCAAGTCTTGTTCTTCTCCCGTTCCTCAACCACCTTCTCCATCGTCTTGATGCGAGACTCAGAACTTGGCATGGTTCGGCACCTCCAGCTTCTTCTCTAATTCATCAAGGCGGGCCTCCAGCTCGGCGAACTCAGTACACTTGACCAAGGCACTAGCCAGGGCTGCCATTGCCTGCGCCCTCTGCGGTAGTAGTTCGCCCTTGTGTACCTGCGTTATCGCGTTGGCCAGCAGGTCAAGCACTGGTCTCAGTCGGGCGGGCAGGCGCTTCTCCAGTTGTATAGCTCTCGCCTTGTTTCTTCCGCCAAGTGCTGCTATTTCTTTGAAGTTTGGAGAGTGCGCTGGGCACAGATGGGTTGTCTTGGACCCCCATGCCTTACACGGAGACCCGTCCCGGCGAATTGCCAGGCAATATCTAGGGTTTGATTGTTCAGTCATTCGTTCACCTCCAGTTGTTCAACTAACTTCTTCAGCACGTCACCATGACAGGGTTCAGGCTTACACCAGCAGCCCAGCCTCTTGCCCACCAGCTCGTGAAGGTGTGACGGGAGGACGCCGGGTTGCGGTAGTCTGCCGGTGAAGGTATAGCAGGGATGGCCAAGGATGTATTGTCGATACTTCTGGATGACCTCGGCTCTGGTGCCATCCCGTTTGATGCCGGGCTTGTCCGCCAGGTATGGATTACCCCACCCCGACGCGGCGAAGAATCTTCGGCCATAGAATTGACGCCTGCCGATGTAGACATCTTGCGGGTTGTTCTCCGGGTCGAAGTCCAGGCAGGTCTTGATATTGACCACTTCTGTTATCACTCCAGCCCTCCCCTACTTAACTCATGGCAATTTCCACGCTCGGATTTCCGTGTTTTGTTAAGTGATTTGTGCTTGAGCAACTGATTCGCAATCATGTGGTCACTTCCAGTCCCACGAGGTCGTCGTCTCGAAGACACACCCGCCGATAATCTTGAACCCCACGGTTAGCCCGTTAGGGTCCACCTTTGGATTGGCCCACGACTTACCTTTGATTATGGTCAGCTTGCCCTTATCCATGCTGAGGTAGAGGCGGGGCTTCTCCAAGCTGAACTCTTGGCCACGGCCCAACTGTGCGCCTATTTTCTTCTGAATGGCCACGACAACCAGGCCGGAGCCAATCTTGTGGCTGTACTTCGTCAGATGGGAGTTCACCCTGTAGACCTCTTCTGTCATTTCCAGGTAGTCAATGACGTTGACGCAATCGGGGACAATGACGTCCTCGAAGTCTGCGGCCCGCTCGAACGGCTTGAACTTCCAATCCTCAATGCTCATGCCGGGGAACTGGTCCAGGCGGTCACGCAACTCCACATTGCCCATTTCAGAGCACCAGTAGTAGACCGGGAACTGGTCCATGTTCAGGCGAATGAAGTTCAGAAGCAGGGACGTTTTGCCGGCATTGGGAGAGCCAGCGACAGCCACGACGTTGGCGGGGAACAGATGCACGTATTTCTCAATTCCAAGAGGCCACTTGACCGGGAGTGCTCCCGTCTTAGGCGCTGCCAGGATGTCCAGGGCGGTGACGGCCTTGTTGACGTAGCGCCATTGCTTGTTGATGGTCAGGTGTTGCTCGATAACACCCTTATCCCTCAGCCGGTGCAGAATCTTCTTCCGGTAGTCTTTCTCCTCGGGGCTGCGGAGGTCCAGTTCTGAATCAAGTTCAGACGTTGACCACCAGCCCTCGGAAGTCTTCACCCACTCCAGCACCCGGTCAGACAGGGGGACAACCTCTGAGGGGGCAGGGGGACACGTTGAAACTGTCCCGATTCCTGTCCCCTTTTGTGCTTGGGAGCGTGTGTCCCCTTCATACATACTTACATGATTACGTAACCCCTCCCCACCCCCCGTAGTTACGGAGCCATTGTTTGGGGGATACCTAGACACACTGGCAGCAATGGCTCGGACCTCTGATTCTGGTAGGGGCGGTAGGCATTGGGTGGCGTTTGTCTCCAGCAGGGCGGCGGCAATGGCATCCTCTGACATTCCAGGCCGCCTCATTGCCCCGGCAAGGCTGGTTAAAGTGGCATTCCTCTGGTGTTCAGGGATAGTGAGCGTCTCGCCCTTCGAGATGGCCTTCTGAGGGCCTTCTAGGGCCTCCAGGACCGCCGCAGGGAGTTGGCTCCAGTCAATGAGGTTGTCCGGGCTGGGCATCCTGAGTATTTCGTATGACCCGGCGTGGTTGTGTCCCGCCACGTTGACGAATCCGCCGTCTCCCCGGACGTCGAGGCCAGGGAGTATGCCCGCCCTTGTTTTGACAGGGAATCCCGGAGCCTTACAGTAGTAATGAAAGCCGCCGCGTGGTGTCTTCACATGGGGCATGAGTCCGGCCCTCTCGAACATCGCCGCCGCCTCTGGCTTGTCGCAGTCGAAGACATCCACCAAGCGTCCAGTGGTTACGCCCCATAGCTGAGGGCGATGCTCGTCTTGCCACTGGTGCATCTCCTCGTCGGTCTGTTGCCGGTGCTGGTATTCCGTCCAGGCGACAAGGGGTTGTTTACCACTCTCGCCGCCGCCTGATGGGATAACCGACAGGCCCAGATTGTGCAGTTCCCACGCCACGCAGTACAACTCCTCCGCCATGACAGTCATCCACTCCTCACCGTCACGGGTCCATGACACAGGGGACACTCGCCAACTGAGATGTCCGACGACACTGGCTCCAGTTCAACCCCGGCGTCTCGTATGACGTCAACGATGCTGACGTTTCGGCGAAGATAGTCCAGCAGTTCCGGGAATCTTGCTTCTGCTTCATCACGGGTTATGTCGGGGTAGTTCTGAATAGCCGCGTACTGTTCCCGAACTATGGCCGAGACATGTCTGTTCACGGCGTCACCCCCAAAGCCAGGGTTAACTGCTGGGGTTCACCTGGACGCCGAACGCTCCAGAAATGAAGGGGGAGGCATGTCTGTGGGCCGAATCCCCGGTCGAACCTGAAGCCCTTCTGCTGGATTCGGGCGAGGGATGCCGAATAGATGGTGTGGGTCTCGGTGTCGTGAACCTCGACAGCTTCAGCGCCCAAGAGGCTGGCCGATTCAAGGGACCGCACGTCGAACGCCCACGCCTTCGGCTCCCTGAGCATGTGACGGCTTCCCCGGACCCGCTTGACGAACTTACTTCCAACCACTTCGCCAACCACCTTGTCATTGACCCGAATTGTGGTAGAATCGCTCCTGAACACGGGATTTCCTCCTTTGTTCAAGCCTCGACCGCCGGCGCCAACTGATGGTCGGGGCTTTTCTCTTTCTCGTTACCTTGTGGCGCTTTTTTCAAGTTCTGGGAACAGCTCTGCCTCGCCCACGCCCAGTGCTTTGGCCAGTTGGCGACGCGCTTTCGGGTATGCCTGTGTCTGTCCAAGTTCAACTTGGCTGAGAACTGCGTGGTTGACTCCTGCTTTGATGCTCAACTGGCTCTGGGATAGACCTGCCTTCAATCGATGTTCTCTGACAGCGTTATTGAACATTCCAACCTCCTCGTGTATTCATTCACACTCTCAGTCTATACTTGACAGGCGACACTGTAGACTATATACTGCTTATTGTTGCTGACGCGGTGTGCGGAGGAAGCCAGAGATGGGAGTAAAGAGCGGGCTGGTTGCCGAGATGAAATGCCCAGTGGCGGCGTCCTATGACATAGAACACAAGGTTCTGCGCGGTTCCGGCGTGGCGAGATGGTACAACCCGCTTGAAGACCGGAAGCTACCAAGGGAGTTCGCTAGGGTCACCGATGACCGAAGCCTTCTTGCGTTCGCTCATAAGTACGGAGAGCTTGGTTACCACTTCATCGAAGACGTCATCACCCGCCCGGAGTACTACAACGACCGAATCAACCAGCCGGGAGAACCTGTGGAGTGGATTCTGAAGCATGCTAACCAAGTGCGTGTGTTTCTCCGGTTGTACGGTATCTTGAGGGACACACTGCAAGAATGGGATACGGTAGATAGGAAGGCATTTCTCGCATATCTAGAGGTGGGGCAATGGCCAGACTGGTCCATGCTGCCGCCGTCACTCAGCAGGGACGTAACGAAAGCCGTGAGGGACCTGGAGAGAACCACGCCAGGAGTGACTATCGAGACAGCGAAGGATGGCACTGAGTCGACAAAGACAAGTGTCATCATGCTGAATGGCGGAGAGGGCGCATATGTTGAGGGATTCGAAAGGGGCCATTATGGCAACGAGGACATAGCCCTCATCTATCGTCTAGCACATAGCATAGTCAATGAGAACACCCATGCCGTGATGGTTGACTTGAGGGAAGCCCCAGACAAGAGAACGAGGCCAGACCAGGCATCTGTCCTACAATGTAACTCGCTGCTGGAGGCCGTCTACTATCTTCTGAAGACGGCTCTATTGTACCGTGTATGGGAAGGCGAAGATGAGCCGAGGCCGTGCCGAAGACGGGGATGCCCGAATACTTTCAAGTCAATAGACCACCGACGGCAGTTCTGCTCAGACGAGTGCAAAGACAAACACCGTAGAGAGTGCAACCGTCTATATCAAATGAAGTGGCGAAACGACCCAGAGAGAAAGAGGCGAAATAAGGAGGGGCAGGTCGTGTCAGAATAACCAAATAGAATTAAGTAGAATCGACGAAGGCGAGTTAAGTAAGTTCTTGAGCGAGGATAAGAGGAGGTGAATCACATGAGAAGTGTTAAGCAACTCGGGTCAAAACAAATTGGGCAGCCAAAGTCATTTTCTGGTAAAGTATATAGAGCTTGGGCCTGTGGCTCAGAGGGAGAGCGTCTGACTGGCAGTCAGAAGGTCGGGGGTTCGAGTCCCCCCAGGTCCATTTCCTTCTCAAATCCACCCCCTAACTGGACAAGAGCCCCAGCCACACCGCTCATTCAGATTTCGTGAAGCCGAAGTGGGATGGGGAAGGGCGACTCGATCCTTATAGCATCCTACTTCATGTTGAATGAATACAAAGCCCACAGTGACTTGCGCGGCGTAGCTCTCAAAAGGGGATGGCGATGTGGCCTTGCGGCCAACCTCTAAAGACCGGGGGCACCAAGACAACTTCGTTTTGGCACATGCCCATGGTGGATACCGGGCGGATGTGGCAGAGTACATCTTCCCGGCGATATTGCGGATCCTGGCCGGAGGTGAGTGACGATGCGTGACTGAGGAACGCCCTCCTGAGGAATCACTTCGTCCTTCTGGGCCATCCGGCTCTGGAGATCGGCGACTGTATGTTGGTCCGTCCGCCCCTCTTGAAGCGGAAGTCGCACTTATCGTATCCATCGGCCAGTGTCTTGGTTCTCGTCAGTCCCCAGTCGAAGGCTTCACTGTAGACATCGTCCACGATACACAGATACGGACCAAGTTCCGGCGCCCCGTGCTCACTCAGGAACTTGCAGGATGCGCACTCTGTGAAGTCCACCCCCCAGTCAAACTCCTTGCCGTCTCCCTCTACGAACGTGTAGACGTAGCCGCCGGGATAATGGCGCTGATGGGATTCGGCGGCTCTTTTCTTCAGGTTGCCCAAGAGTACTCGGGAGAAGCATATCCTCCCGATGAACCAGCGCACGAACCAGGGATAGTCGTAGGTCATCTTCCAGGTCAACTCATACACGAGTTGCCCGTCTTCTTCAAGGGTGCGCCCGTGTGCCTTGAGCACTCTGTACATGGCCAGGCACCAGGCGGTGGTGATCACGAATCGGGTAAATGGCTGCCCGCCGCCGATGTATGGCAGGTCCGGTATCAGTCTCTCGTATTCCAGGCGAACCTCATCGGCCATGGCATCGGCTTGCGCGCCAAGCCTCGCGACAAGTACCCTCCTGATCTGCTTCGACGTCTTGTCGAAGTCCTTCAGGAGCTTCTGCTTGTGATCAACGTAGTAGCCATGAGACATGGAACCCCCTTCCTTTTCAAGCGCTGGATGTCTGATCGAGTTCTGTGGATCGTCTGTTAGGATACACCGACACCACGATGGCCATCAACACCACGTTGACCATGTTATTGACTAAGGCCGTCATCATCGCCAATTGGCTGCAGAGTACGTCCCCATGGCCGATGCTGAAGAAGGTGACCGCTGAGAAGTACAGGTAGTCGTGCGATATGTTGGGATCCTGGCTGTCTATCGCGTCGCCGTTGAACTCGTCGCTTGTAGGTCCGTGAGTCAGATACCCCAGTTTGATCCCCTCTACAACACCAAAGAGGGTGGAGCAGTACCTACCCAACAGGGTGGTGGTTGCCCTGTCATGAGGAGGCTACCCGTTGAATACTGAGGTTCTGCATGTCAGGGATTACGCAGAAGACCAAATCACGTTTCAGGGGGAGTTCGACTCTCCCTCGTCTCCACCACAAAGGAGAACTGGCAAGGTTACCTAGATTGTGATCTCAAACGGCAGGGCTGCGGGTGTGGGTCTATTGCGGGCCAGCGAGCGTCACACCGTCTCCGAGCCCGGCTAGATTTTCATGGATTTTCCAGATGATAACTGGACGGGTTTCGCTCCCCTAGCCGTTCAGGCTGCTACACCGTATAGAGCCAGATACCTGGCAGTCAGAAGGACGGGGGTTCGAGTCCCCCCAGGTCCATTTCCCTCACAAATCGACCCTCTAACTGCAACGGAGGGCTTGACACACCGCTCATCCAGATGATCACAGAAAGCATCTGTACCCAAGCTGAAGTTGACACCACCAGTCGCCCAATGCTATTGTCCGAGGCGACTTCTGCATACATACACCCCAGCAAGCAAGACCAGGAGGCGCCACATATGACCGGGCAATTCAAGGAACAGGGGCAGACTAGAAGTTTGTGACGAAAAGGAGGTCACATGGCTCACTTCAAGCATACCCCGGTAGATACATCTGGTTCTACGGTGGGCGTGGTCAGAATGGACGCCAGCAAATCCTACGCAGGCATCGGCCAACTCCTGCAGAAGCACATCAACCATGCAGATGAACAGGCTTGGGAATTAGTCAAGTCCAAGATCGACTACACGTATGAGAATCTCGATCTTGCCTTCGGTCCCTTGGAAGCGGCAACCTCCTTCAGCAGGGACGTGAACCTGAGGATTGAGAAGGGGCAAAGGCTGCTCTTCAAGCCTAATCTGGTGAGTGTATTCAACATAGACCCTCAGACTCACGGGCCTGGGCAGGGAAGCACCACTTGCACCGAATGGCCTTTCGTGGCGGCTTTGATGAGGTGGTTCCACGACAGGTTGAATATCAGCTACCATGCGATGGCCTTGGGCGACGCGGCGAGCATGACACCGGCTGCAGCGCACTTGTTCACAATGATGAACAGAGAGGGGCCGGTGACAGCAGAGGCGGCGATAGAGGGGAAGGCCGGCAATTTCTACGGAGGATGGGGCTTTTACTTTGTCCGCAAGTACCTGGCCCAGAGCCATGATTCATCTCATCGTGACAACCCTATGCAGGGCTATCAGGAAAGTGTTAGCGGCACCTATTTGCCCCCGGGATTGGGCCGAGACAAACTCATGGTCTATGACCTGAATCAGGTCTCCGACGACCCCAGCAAGGGTCGCGTCATCGGTGTGGCAGATGG
>Ga0315276_10005406_pt1 | contig 11772 bp, 8 predicted proteins | sample YL17G05_0_MG_FD_204542 | JGI IMG/M metagenome (GOLD analysis project Ga0315276, IMG submission 204542) | Sediment microbial communities from Yellowstone Lake, YNP, Wyoming, USA - YL17G05_0 | ecosystem: Environmental > Aquatic > Freshwater > Lake > Sediment | place: USA: Wyoming | collected... | reverse complement strand
GAGGGGCAGCGGGAGCGGCGGGAGCGCTCCCCTCCCACACCCGCCCCGCCTGCGCCCGGCCGCCGCAAAGGCCGCGGTCGGCAAGGGGATCGCCTTTGAGGTATCCTACGCGCACCTCCTGTCACGGGATGACCGGGTGCGAAAGGCGGCGATGGCGGGGGCGGCGGGCCTGGCCCGGGCGACGCGAGGGGCGGGGATCGTGCTGTCGTCGGGCGGCGGCGGCGGGGGCGGCGGCGGCGGGGCAGCCCAAACCTTTCCATGCTTTTTGCGCGCCCCACGCGACGCGGCCGCCCTGCTGGCCGTCGGGGCGGGCTTGGGTAGGGGGGCGGCCCTGGCGGCGGTATCCAGCCGGCCGGCCGCGTTGTTGGAGAGGGGAAGGCGGCGGGTGGCGGCGCAGGCGGAGGTGGCGGCGGGTGGAGGGGGGAGGTGAGAGGAGTTGTAGCCGCGTGCGAGGCTCACTTGCATTCTCAATCATTCGTTCCACCGCCGCGCCGCGCACACCTCCAAACCCGGCCAAACTCGAGCCCCTCGAAGACCATGGCTGTCGATCCAGGTGGGACCGGGACCCCGCTTTTTGCTGACATTCGGAGCATCTGGGCGTCGACTGTCGCGGTCCAAGCCCGCGCGCTCGCCCTCGCGGCAGCTGACGGTGCTGCCTGCCACACGGCGGCGGGACCGCCCCAGGACCGCCGTAGTGCCGTACTCGCTTACCTCTTAGAAAACACCGTCGACGCAGACGACGTCATCCTGGGGTCCGTCACCGCCCTTTTAGCAGACCTGGCCGAGCTGGGCGCCCGCGGCGGGGCCAGCCAACAAGCAGCAGCGGCCGTCCGGCGGGCTTTGTACGCCTCCGCCGCGGCGGCGTTGGCCTCGGCCAAGCGCGACTTTTTGCCTACCCTCGCGGCCGAGTGCGGGGTGGCCGGGGCCTACGCGTCGGCCCTCCTACAGGGACTCGGCAGCAGCAGCGGCGAGGAGAGCTGTGGGGGCCCGCCACCACCTCCCTGGTCGTCCCTGCCGGGCCTGGAGAGCGTGGCGGGCCTGGAATTTGGCCTGACCGTCGTCCTGCCGGTCGACCTTGGCCGGGACCTCGCGCTGCTGTCCGCCACCACGCCACCGCCGCCCCGAGCCGCCATCGTCGCCCGCCTGGCGTCCGCCCTGACGGACGGGGACGCCCTGATCCACCGGTGCCTGGCTGCCTCGCTCACCCGGTGGGCCCGCCTGGAGAGCGCGCGGGTGGAGGTGGGCGCCAAGGCGGCCGCAGCCGCGGCCGCCGCGGCCGGCCGCTCGCCGGTCGGCGGGTGGGGCTGCGCCCGGTCGCCCACGCCGCCCACTTCGCCCCGGCGTGGGGCTGTTGCGAGCGTGCGTGGCGGCTGGCAACAACAGCAGCAGCAGCAGCAGCAGCAGCAGCAGCAGCAGCAGCAGCAGCAGCAGCAGCAGCAGCAGCAGCAGCAGCAGCAGCAGCAGCACGCCTCGCCCGCCCGCCCTGCCCCCTCCTCCTTCACCCGGCCCAGCGGGAGCCTCCGGCACAGCCCGCCCCCGCCGCCTCCCCCCGTCGACCTGGCCGCGCCTTTGGGCGGGTTGGACGCCATCACCCTCTTCACCCAGGCATCCTGTACACTGTGGTGCACAGTCGAGCGTGTGGCGGAGGCGGCCGGGTGTGGGGCGGAGCTGAAGCGGGTGCAAGCGGACCGGGAGGAAGGGCGGGCAGTGTGGGGCAGTGGGGAGCCGGCGTTCGCGCTGGTGTCGCCGCCGCTGTCGCCGCCCACGCCCCAGGGTAGCGGCAGTGGTGGAGCCCCAGTCGCCCCCCTGACATTAGCCGCGGCGTTGGAGGGTTTGGACGTGGCGGCCTGTGAGTCAGGGCGGGAGGTAGGCGGGACGAAGGAGGAGGAAGGGGTGGCGGCCGCGCGGCTGGGGCGGGTTGATGAATAGGTGGCGGCCTGTGAGTCAGGGCGGGGGGTAGGCGGGACGGAGGAGGAGAAAGGGGTGGCGGCCGCGCGGCTGGGGCGGGTTGAAGAATAGGAGGAGGGAGAGTTGCATTGTTTTGTTTTGTTTTGTTTTGAGCGAAAAGCGTCAGACCCAAACGCACGCGCACACCGCCCTCGCAAGCAGCACGTGCGCACGCTCGGCGCCACGCGCGAAGCGCATCAATCAGCACCCAGCAGCGCGGCGGTTGCGAGGAATAGGGGAGGGCTCGCATCTAATCTCCTTTTTTTTTTTGAACTCCAACCATGGTGGACGCCGCCACAGTCCAGGCCGCCTTGGAAGCCGGCCTCATCAACACGACGTCCGTCTCCGTCATCGACGTCTCCGGCGGCTGCGGCTCCGCCTTTGAGGTCGCCCTCATTTGGCCTGGGTTCGCCGGCAAAACCAGGCTCGCCCGCCACCGGGCTGTCACCGGGGCGTTGGCGGAAATGATGCCGTCCATCCACGCGCTGAGCATCAAGAAAACGGCGACGCCGGAGGAGGCGGAAGTAGCCGCTGCCGCCCGCAATGCCCGCTGAGTAGAAGACACAGAGGCGTGTGTACCAATGAAAAATAGACGTTACAAAAGACATCACTCTCCATCCATCCATCCATTCCATCCATCCATCCATCCATCCATCCATCCATCCATCCATCCATCCATCCATCCATCCCATCCCATCCATCCATCCGATGTTCTCATTTCTTTTTGTCCACGCGCTCGTACACGACCAGGTACGCGTCCCCGCCACCCCCGCCCCCACCAAACCCGCTGCTATCCCTGCCCCCGTCCTCCCCCGCCCAGGGCGCCCCACGAGCCGGGCGGACGTCGGCATCGTCAAAAATGAGCCAGCGCCCGTCGGGTTGGGCCACGGACGCCGTGTAATGGCCGGACGCCAGGCCGTTGCCGTGGTGGGCGACGACGCCGACGAGGGCGTAGTGAGGGGGCGCCCCGCCTCCCCCGGACATCCACCCGGATTTCAGGCGCAGGGATGCCGGGACTGCGATCGGTGTGGCCAGCTTGCCGCCGCCCCGCCCGTCGTACGTGAAACGGTTGAGGTGGAGCAGGAGCGTGGGCGGGGGCGGGTGCGCCAGGGTCAGCGCCTTGGTCGCCCGGACGGTGGTGGTGACGGCGCCGCCAGCACTGCCCCCAGCCACGCGGTACCCCTCGATGGGCTCGGGGCGGGCCAGGGCGTCCAGGCAGGAAGGGATGCAGGCGACCCCCCGCGCGCCCGCGTCCAGGGGCAGGACGGTGAAGGGCTGCACCGTCGCGGAGGGCGGGGCCAGGCCGCCCGTGCGGACCTCCGAGCGTAGCAGGCCCCCAAAGTAGGCCCGAATGGCGGTGAGAGGGGTGGAGGAGGGGCAGGAGGAGGCGCCAGGGGCTGGAGGCGGCCCCAGGCCGGAGCCGCGCGTCACGGCGGCCGCCCGGCGGGTGCGGCCCGCCGTCACCCACGACCCCCCGCCCCCGCCCTCCCCGCCCTCCTCGCCCTCATCGTGCCCCGCATGCTCCGGAGGGGCGCCAGCCACGGCGGCGGCAGACCCACCGCCGCCGCCTGCCCGCCGCCCCGCCAGGGACGCCAGCTCGCAGTGCGCGGCATCCAGGAGGTGGGTGAGGTATTCCTGGGCGTCCTCCTGGCGGGGTGCCGCCGCCAGGGCGGCCCGTGAGACAGGCCGGTCGCCGCTGGTGGGCTGCTGCTGGGAACCAGCAGCAGTGCGCTTGCCCTTGCCCGTGTGGAGCACGGGTGGAGGGGCCAGTGCTGCCCGCCCCGCCCCGCCCACGCCCACTGCCTTCAGCGCGTCCAGGGAGGGCAGGATGGCCCGGGCGTCGACGGGGCGGCCGCCGAGGAGGGTCGTCGTCGGCAGTTGTTGTTGAGGAGGGGCGGTGGCGGTGGGGGTGGAGGGTTGGGGCGGGGGTGCCGCCTTGGCAGCAGCGGGCGCCTCACCGCCGCCCTTGACCACCCCGACCGCGGCCCCAAGCTCCGCCAGGGCCGCCAGGGTGGGCGCGCCCAGCCGGCCCAGCCTCTCCGCGCCCACCCCGCTCGCCACGCCTAGCAGGCGCGCCCAGGCGGCACTGCCCGCGAGGGCTTGGAGGGCGGCGTTCATGTAGCAGGCCGCGCCCGCGTTGGTCAGGCCGCGGGGGGCGAGGGTGTAAGAGGCAGGCGAGGAGGACGCACCCAGCGTTGGGTCGAGGAGGGGCGCCACAGCAGCCGCGTCGGCGGGGGAGAGCTGGGTGGGTTGTGGCGGGGGCGCTGCCGCTGGCGCTGCTCCTGGCGCCGATGCCGGGGCGGCCGCCTCCCGGGGCGGGTCGGCCGCGGCAGGCGTGGCCGGAGTGGGCGACGGTGCATGCTTCGCAGGAGCAGGAGCGGGGGCTGGCGGCCGGGGCGGTGGCGCGCTCGCAGCCGCCGCGCTTGCCAAACGGGCGCGGGCGGCCCAAGAAGACGGGGCGGGTGGGGGGGGGGGTGGCCCCGCCGGTACCTCGGCCGCCGCCGCCTCCACGCCCTCCTCCTCCTCCCGCGGTGCCGAACCCATCAGCTGCGCGGCCGCCGATCCTTCCGCGGCCGCCGCCTCCGGCGTCGTCGCGTCCGTGGTGAAGAATACTAGGCCGACCGGCGCTGCGGCGGCCGCAAGAGTGGGCGGGCGCTCGCGAGTGATAGCCGGAGGTGGGAGGGGAGGAGGGGGGCGAGGAGGCGGAGGCGGCGACGCCGGCGCTGCCGCCATCACCGCAGGCACGGCTTGCTTCTGCTGGGGCGGTGGCGGTGGCGGTGCCGGCGGTGGTGCCGCCGCGGGCACGGCAAACAGGGCCCGGCCAGTGCCGGCCGCACCCCAGGCGGCCTTGGGCGGCAGGTCGGTGGCCGCGGACGCTTTCGTGCCGCCGCCGCCCGCTTTGGGCTCACCACCCGGCGTGGATGCAGGTTCAGCCTGTGAGGGTGTGGTGTCGCGTGTGAGCAGGCGCGCGCATGTGTGTGTGGAGGGGGTGGGGGCGTGAAGGAAAAAGGAGGACGACAAAAAAAAGGGCGAGAAGAGCGCTGCCGATGGGGCAATGAGCTCTTATCCTCACCGTGCGAGGCGGTGCAGGCATCGAAGCTGTGTGTGTGTGTGCGTATGCAGGCACGCGCGCCTGTGCTCTCTCTCTCTCTCTGCAAGTCTATGCGGCGTCAACGGGTACAGGCGAGCGGGTGTACACGCGTGTGCTTCGCGGCCACAAAAAAAGAAGTGAGACCGCCGAGTTTTTCTCTTTGCACTTTCCCACTCCAGCATTTCACATCAGTGTGCAAAAGCGATATGGCAGGCCTCACCACACGCCCTTTCTCGGGGCCTCGCCATGCTGGGGGGCCGAGGCGGCTTACCTACCTACCTGGCCTACGCATACGTGTGGCGCCACGCGCGTCGCCCGACCCTCCCGGCCCGACCTCTTCATCCTCCGCCCAACCTCCACCTCAACCCGCCGACCCCGACGTCCCGCCGCCCGCCCTGCCCGCCTCCGCCCTGCCCGCCGACATGTGGTCCCTGAAGCCGGCTTGGTGCCAGCCGTGGTCCATCATTGGGACGGGCGTGATAATTACGGCCGGCGCGAGCGCGCTCAACCCGTGGCTGGGCGGGGCAGCCGGCTTTGGAGTGGCAGCCTGGTGGTGGTTATTCTTGGTCATCGTCCCTGCAGACTACGCCGCGTACGCGGCGGCCGCGCGCGAGAAGGCCGGGCAGCAGCAGGAGCAGCAGCAGCAGTAGTGGAGAGAGAGAGAGAGAGAGAGAGAGAGAGAGAGAGCGGTGCACGCATTGTGGTCGTTTCATTTCTTTTTTCCATTCATCCATCCGTCTCCATCTCCTTTTCTTTTTTTTACTTCTCAAATGAACGACCCGTCGTCCGCCCCCCACTCCGGCACCGCCACGCTCCGGTCCCCGTACGCGTACTTGCGGCTGAACGACCAGGGCTTGACCGCGATGGCGGCCGCGGCCGCCGCCGCCTCGCTGACACCCGCCGCACGGGGCGCGTTGGGGCCCAGGCCGTGCGTGGCGAGGTACTCGGAAAAGCCAGGGAAGCGCTGGTCGACCTCGCCCAGGGAAAAGTAATTAGAATTGAATTGTGGGGTGGACAGGATGCCCTCCGTGCGGCGCAAGTCCGCGCCCGCCCGGATCAGGAAGGTGAGGGCCGCGTCCAGGGCCGCGTCGGGCGGCGCGCCCTGGGGCGAGTGCCACCCCGAACCCACAATCACGCGGTGCTTTGTCTCCAGGGAATCGTACGCCAGCGCGATGTCGAAGAACGTGCCGCCATTGGCGGGAAAGGTGGCCAGCGTGCGGACGGTTGCGGCGGGCGGGTCCAGGCCCGGGAGCGGAAGGGTGCGCGCGCCCGCAGCCGCGGTCTCGGCCGCGACCGCGGCAGCCGCCGTCTGTTCGGCCGTCAGCTCGGCGGCGGGCACGAAGTCGACCTGGCCCTCATTCAGCAGCCTCTCATCCGGCACCAGGTCCTCCAGGCAGCCCCGCGTGCGCAGGGCGGCCGCCAGGTCGGCCGCCTTCCCCTCCGCCGCCGCCCGCTGGCCCCGGGCCGAGATAGCCCCCGCCGGGACGGGCGCGGTCCAGGCCGCCCGCTCCAGGGCCAGCTTGTTGCCCGGCGGCGCGCCGCCGACCTCGCCGAACCAGGCGTCCCGGGCGGCGGCCATAGCGGGCTGGTCGACGGCTGGGAAGAAGTGCGCTCTGTGTGAACATGGGAATGGAGTGGGGGAGAGGCGTGAGTAGCCAACAATGGGTAGGGAGCAATGAGGTGAGAGTAGAGAGCGAAAAAAATGAAAAACGACGCACTTGTAGTAATACGCCTTGTCCGGCCGCCGCCCTAAGACTGTCAACAACGACCGGCGCAGGTCCGTGGAGAAAGCGACGACTTGCAAGGCCCGGGCGTCGGAGTAGATAGCAAAGACGGCGGCGGCCGCGCCGTCCGGGATGGAGGGGCGGACGAAGCCCTTTTTGGATGGAAGAGGGGATAAGGGTAAGGGGCGCAAGTGAATGAATAACTAGCCGCCGCGTCGGCCAAAACAAAAATGCTCCGACACCTCTCTCTCTCGCGCACCTGCTGGTCCAGGACCGACTTCATGTCCAGTTCGGCCAGCTTGGGAACCGTCGAGCTGGCTGGCGAGGCGGTGGAGGAGGAGGCCGGGGCTTCCGCGGCGGGCGGAGGGAGGGGGCCGCGGCGGCGACGCATGGCCAGGCGGCGCGACGGCAGGGCTGCACGCGGGGCGGCGGTGGCGACGGCGGGCGTGGCCGCCGCCCGGGCAGGGGCATGCCTGCAGGCTGAGGTGCGCAGGGTGGGTGCCTGCGCCTGCATCGCGAGGGCGGGCGGGGCGAGGAGAGAGAGGCGGGGGTGCGTGAGAGTGAGAGTGAAAGGTCTAAACAAATCATTCGCACACAACATACACAAAAATGGGGTAGGGCGGGCCACGGAAGAAGGGTGAGAGAGAGAGGGAGGGAATGCGTCCGCTGCCTAGCACGGATACCTTCATGGTCTCTGAACCCCTGAACATCGTCCGCACAGGAAAAAAGGGGGGGAGGGGGGGGGGGAGGAAAAAGGGACAGGGAAAACCGGGCCTGCCTAGCGGCACCGGCTCCCTTCTAAAGAAAGGCGCACCCCCCCCGCTCAACAGGCGACCGCCTCGCCACCGCCCCGGCCGGCGGCGGCCAGGACCCGGCCGCCCACCCCATTGGCCGCGTCCACCAGGGTCAGGCCCGTGCGGGTGATTTTTGAGGGAGGCACAACCTCCTGGGAAGGGGCCTCCTCTCCGCCATCCGCCCAGTCGGGCACGCCGGCCGCACGCGCGGCGGCCGCGACGACGGCGGGCGGCAAGCCCGCAAGTGGACACAGGGCGCCCGCGGACGCGGCGGCCTCAACTCCGGCGGCCGAGGCGGCCCCGCAAAACAAGAGGCACGGCGCCCGGCCAGCGGCCGCGGCAGCGGCCGCGCGCACGGCCGCCAGGGGGGAGGGCGCCACGCAGTCCGGGCCGTCTTCGAGGGCGCACGCCCGGATGTCCACCTCAAACAGCTCCAGGCCGAGCAGGTCGGCCACGTAGCGGGCGCGCTCGCGGGCGGCCTCCGCGCCCGGTCCCTCGCCCGTCACAAAGGCAGCAGCCGCAGGGGCGTCCTCGGCCACCGCCGCCAGGGCGGCCGCGACGACGGCGGATGCGGCATCACCCGTGACGGCAACGACGGGCAGGCAGCCAGGGACAAGGGCCGCGCCCACGGACGCCTGGACCGCAGCCAGCGCGGCCTGGCCGGCCTCGGCGGCCGTCAGGTTGGACAGCGGGGCGCCGCCGCCGCCCTCCTCCTCGTCGTCGCTGCTGCTCATGACGCCCGTGTAGAGGGGGAGGGGTTCGGCGCGCAGCAGGGTAGGGGCCGGTCGTGGCGCCCGGCGGGGGCGGGATGCCGGGCCGGCAGGGCGGGCGGCCCGGGCGCTGCGGGAGAAAAGAGGTTCTGAGGCGTTAATTTTTTGGGGACAGCGGAGGAAAAGGATGCCTTGCTGTTCGGGGGGCCAGGCGCGCATCCGGGAAGTTGCTCAATCCGCCCCCGGGGGCGGGGCCACACTGCTGCCGGACATGCATGGGGTGGGTGGCCGCGACAGAGGAGGGTTGGGGGCGCGGCGAGGCGCGTGTGCACACGTGGCGCGACGGGTGTGGCAGCACGGGGCCTTTTAATCTGTCCCGGCGGCGTCTCCTCCTCCTCCACCCGCCCGGGGCCTTGGAGGAGAAATTGACAAGGTACACACGCTCACGCACCTGAGAAGTGCCGGCCGGCCGCCGCGGGCGAGGGCGAGCATGGCGTGGGGCGGCGCCGAGAAAGGAGGAATGAAATGAATGCGCCGCCGTCTCTCCTCGACCAGCCACGCCAGCTCACATTCGTTTCTCTCCTCCTCTTATTTGCGGCTGTGGCTCCGCCCTTTTGTCCCAGCAGACCACGCATTATGCAACCCACGGTAAGCCAGTCCATTGCATCACCACCCCGGCGTGCCAGAAGTTGCGTCGACTCACCCGCCTCGCTCCCCAAGCGCACCTCCCACGAAATGCGGCCGCCGACGTGTGAAGCGGCCGCCGCCGGATGGAAGGACACACACACACCTGGCGCCTACTCAGCGCCTGGCCCGCTAACACACACGCACACACACACACACACACACACACATGTATACACACATAAAGGCACCCCCGCCTGGGGCGGGCCGTGGGACGGCGACGAAGCCTGGCCGCGCCACGACGACACCATCCGCCAACCCGCCCCGACGCTCGCCGCCCCGCCCCGCCACCCCCGCCCGCCGCCGCCGCCAAGCCGACCTCGGGGAGCATGGGGCCCCGCCCCAGCCACCCCCTTACACGGCCGATGGCGGCGGCGGCATCGGCGACTACGCGGCGGCCGCCCGGGCGGCGGGGTTCGACCCGCTGACCACCCCGCCCTCGGCTGTCCTGCGGGGCCTCCACCCGGGCACCCTGGGCCGGGGCGCGCACTCCAACGCCGCGGTCATGGAGCGGGCCATGATGGAAGCCACGCGCTTGGCGGGTGAGGCCGGCGACGACTTTGGGGAGGGCGACTTGGAGGCCGAGGAGGCGGCGGCGGCGGCGGCGGCCGAGAAGGCCGCGCGCAAGCGCGAGCGGGCACAGGCTGCTGCTGCCCCGCCCGCCGCCCCGTCGCCGCCCGTCGAGGTCCTGCCGCCCCTGGATGCGGGCCCCTCCATAGAAGAGGAAGCCCAAGGCGCCGCCTGGGCAGCTGCCGTGGGCGAGGAGGAGGGCGGCGACGGCGACTGGGAGGTCGGCTCGGGCAGCGACGACGACTCGGATGAGGACGAGGACGGGGACGGGATCGGCGAGGATGATGAGTGGGAGGCGGCCGTGGACGCCGCCGCGGCAGCCCTCGCCTCCAGGGCCTTCTCCAAGGCGGGTGGTGGCCCGGCAGAGGACAGCTCTGATGAGGACGAGGAGGAGGAGGACGTCGGGTACCTGCCACCCCCAGACGCCTGGGACGAGGCTGCCGACGCCGGCCGCCCCCGAGGAGGGGGCGGGCGGGGCCGCTCAGTCATCATGGCCCTCTCCGTCGCCGCCGCCGCCGCTGGCTCGGTGGGCGACCCCCCCCAGCTTGACCTGCTTGACCTGATCACGGGGGAGACCCTGGCCCAGGACGTGGCGGGGGAGGGGGACCGGGCGGTGGAGGCGGGCGCGGTGGCCAACCAGGCGGGCGGGGCCGGCACCCTGGCCGACGCCCTGAACGCCGTCGTGAACGTTGCCTCCCTCGTCGCGGCCGCCCGGGCCCTGCAAGGCCGCCTGGGCGGGGCCGTCCACGCCGAGCTGGACGAGGCCTTATCGTCCCAGGCCCGGCTGTACGACAAAAAGTCCATTCCCGCCCTGCGCGAGGCGGGCGCCATCCTGACCGGCCTGGCCGCCGTCAGGGACGACGGGGGCGCCCCGGCGCGCGGCGGCATGGCCAACCTGAAGCTGACCATCCACCCGGGCGCCCTGGGCGCGGCGGGCCTGGTGGAGGAGGAGGCCGAGGCCGCCGCCGGCCAGGACGGGACGGCCGCCCTGCCCATGCCCCAGCACGGGTTCTCGGTGCGGGACCCGGTCGCCCTGGCGCCGACGTCCGACCTGGGCGGCGCGCGGCCCGCGCCCGGGCGGCCGGCCCCGATCGAGGGCACGGTCGTCCAGGTGCGCCGGTCGAGCATTTCCGTCTCCATCCCCGCGGGCCGGGCGGACGATGCCCTGCTCGCCTCGGCCGGCCAGGCCTGGCGCCTGGACAAGACGGTGCCGGACGTGACCGCCATGCGCCAGTTGGCCGCCCTGGCCGCCCTGGACCGGCCGTGGGCCGAGGTGGCGGGCCGGAAAGGGTCGGGCATGGGTGGGGGCGGCGCCTTTGATGAGGGCGTGGCCCGCTCCCTGCGCACCCTGCGTGACAGGCAGGGCCCGCCCACGGCGCATTCCGGAGCCTGGACGGTGGCGGAGCTGCGGGTGCGCAGCGTGCTGTTGGGCGCCCCCGGCGCCAAGGAGAAAGCGGAGACGCCCCCGCCCTGGGCGGAGGGGGGGACCGGGGGAGGCGGGGAACGGGCGGCCGCCTCGGCTGCGGCCTGGAGCGCCCTCGCGGGGCGCCTGCTGTCCGAAGAAACCGGCCTCAACCAGTCACAGCGGGCCGCCATCGCGGCCGTCCTCTCCTCCAGTGTCACCCTGTGGCAGGGCCCGCCCGGCACGGGCAAGACGCGCACGCTGACGGCCCTGCTCACGGTCCTCGCCAAAGCCTCGCGCGGAGACGCCAGTGGGCGCCCCCTGACGACGGCGGGCGCGGACGCGGTCCAGGCCGCCCGGGCGGCCGTGCCTGTCCTGGCCTGCGGCGACACCAACGCGGCAGCCGACGGCCTGGCCCTCGGCCTCGACGCGTCGGGCGTGAGGGTGGTGCGCCTGGGGTCCGCGCCGGGGCCAGCCGTCAGGAAACTGACCCTGGCCGCCGTGGCCGCCATAACGCCAGCCGGCAAGGCCGCCTCGAATGCCCGGTCACTCGCGACCGCGGCCTTGTTCAGATCCCGTGCGTTGCAGCGGGCGGGCGACGAGCCGGGGTGCTGGGCAGCAAAGGACGAGGCGGCCACGTGGAAGCGCGAGGCGCAGGAGCTGGAGGAGCAGGCGGCCGAGGCGGCGATGGCCTCGGTCGAGGTCGTGTGCACGACCACGGCGGGCGCCGGCGACGCCCGCCGCATGGGCGGCCTGCGCTTCCGGGCGGTCGTCCTGGACGAGGCGACGCAAGCCACGGAACCCTCCCTGCTCGTCCCGCTCGTGCGTGGGGCGGAGTGCGTCGTCCTGG
>Ga0315276_10005401_pt1 | contig 11778 bp, 10 predicted proteins | sample YL17G05_0_MG_FD_204542 | JGI IMG/M metagenome (GOLD analysis project Ga0315276, IMG submission 204542) | Sediment microbial communities from Yellowstone Lake, YNP, Wyoming, USA - YL17G05_0 | ecosystem: Environmental > Aquatic > Freshwater > Lake > Sediment | place: USA: Wyoming | collected... | reverse complement strand
GGCCGACGACCGTGCTTGGGAAAGCTGCCTGACCACGAGCTACCAGTGGTCGTTCCTCCCGGGCGCCGAAGTGCGGCCGGCGGCGGAGATCATCGAGAACCTCATCCATATCCGTGCCCGAGGCGGCAACATGCTCCTGAACATCGGGCCCCGGCCGGACGGGCGGATCGCTCCGGCCGACGAAGACCTGCTCCGCGACCTGGGCCTATGGATGATGCTCTACGGCGAATCGGTCCGGGGCGTCCGGCCTTGGGTCGTCACGAACGAGGGCGATGTCTGGTTCACCCGGAAGCGCTCGGAGGGGACCGTCTATGCCCTGGCCGGGCTCGAGAACAACTCCCGGAGTCTCGTCCTCAAGTCGGTCGCGGCCTCGCCCGAAACCAAGGTCACGCTCCTCGGCCAGGAAGGGGATTGCCCTTGGGAACAAACCCCGGCCGGTCTGAAGATCACCCTGACACGGAAGCAGACCGTGCGCCTGGTCAAAGCTCCCCCGGCCCCCGGCGAAAAGGCCGAGAGCTCCGACAAGCAGCGGCTGACCTGGGGTCCTAACTGGCCCGTGGCGGTCAAGATCACCAAGGCCTCTCCCGCGGCCGGCGGCGGGAAATAGGGCCGCTCGCGTGTTCCTGGCGATGGTCGGGCTCTACGTCCTCTTCGGCTGAGATCATAGGTTCCCGAACCTCGGGTTGACGACGTTGCTGTAGATCGACCCGAAGCGGTAGCTAAGCCCGATATCGAAGCGGAGGTAGTACCCCGAGGCCAGGCGCTTGAGCTCGAGGAGGATCTCCTCGGGCGTGTATTCCCGGCCCGGAAGAGAGATCTGGTCCCGGATGCGGCTGTACTGTCCGCCGACGTTGAACGAAAAACCCTTGAACAGGTTGATGTACACGCCGAGGTCGGCCCGGAGGTTGTTCTTGCTCAGGTCGTGGAGGAATGTCTGGCCCTGGACCGAGGCGCCGATCGAGCCCCAAGGCTCCTTGATCTCCATGACCGCCTGGAGGGCCTGGCTGAAGATGCCCTCTTTTTCCTTGCCGAAGATCGTGACCTCATAGTAGTCGCGCTGGGTGTAACTCAGTCGGTACTGGAGGCGCAGCTCCCGGCGCGTCGACTGCGAGTACGGGAAGATGTCGTATTCGACGGCCGGCCCGACCGACGCGAAAAGCCGCGCGTTGTCGTAGGTCGAGGAGTAGAGGCTGACCGTGCCGCCCCAGGACCAATGGCCGTCGATGCTTCTGATGAGCGACGCCGAGAGGCTCTTCCGGTTGCTGTCGCTGATGATCGGCTCCTCGTCGGGGATATCGTAGCGGCGATGGTTGTAATTGACGCCGCCAGAGAACCGGAATTTGACCTTCTCGGTCGTCCGGTTGGCCGATACATTGACCTGGTAGGAATAACGTTCGGAGAGGTCCTCGAATTCGCCGTTCCCCCTGACGCCGATGCCGAAGACCCAGTAGTGCCAGGGGTCCGACCGGGGTGTCGGGCGGTAGTCCTTTTTCTGGGCGTAGCTGACCGAGATGAATTCGGCGAGCGGCGTGTCGTAGACATAGGGGACGAGCCCCTGCTTGAGCGAATTGACCAGACCCCGGCGGAACTGGTCTTCCGTGTCCGTCGGTTTCGAATAGTACCTCAGCGTCGCGTCCTTGCCCTTGTGCCGTCTCAGCCCGATGAAAGCGAGCGTGTATTCGTTGCCGCCACTGCCGGTCTGCTCGCGGGTGACGATGATCTGGACGTCGGCGCTCTGGCGGTCGAGGACGTAATTGACGAAGGTGATCTCGGTCTTGATGTAGTTGAAATCGCAGGTCCGCCTGTCGCAGTCGAGGTAGACGTTGGGGGCGACGCTCCGCAGCTCGTCCTGGGGAACGACCTGGGCCCCGCCATTCTGGGCCGCCGCGAAGCGGGGCGCGAGGAGGCCGAGGCCGAGGAGGAGGCCGATGAGCGGCAGGGACGCTTGATGGGATACTTGGGCTTTCATGATCGATGTCCTTGGGCCGGCTATTTCGTGCGGACGAAGACCTGGGACCAGGGGATGATGTTGACCTCCGAACCGCGGGCGTAGTCCTTGCCTCCGAGGAATCGTTTGTAGAACCAGGACTGGATGACGTAGATCCGGACGATGGTCGAAGAGGGGACGTCCGAGGCGGGGACGACGGTCGATGTCTCCTCGACGTGGTCCCGCCGCAAGAACTCCTTGCCCGTCTTGAAGTCGTAGGCGAGGATGTCGACCGGAGCGGCGAAGCGGCTGAATCGCCAGTGGATCGGCAGGTCCTTCCCCGCTTCGAGGACGGCCGGCTGGGGGTCCGTGAGGACGAGCCAGGAGGGGAGGGTGAACTTCTCCCTCATGACGGGCCGGTTCTTGGCGGCGATCTCGACTTCCACCTCCGCCGGGAGGCTGTTCTTCCCAAGGATGATCCTCTTTTCGTAATTGTCCGTCTTAAATTCCAGGTTTTCGGCAAAGGCCGAAACGCGGGCGTCGGCCACGGCTGGCCCATCCTGTGAGCCGCGGCGGAGCTCGACGTAGACGCGGACCTCGTAGAGGTCGATATCGTTGTTGTAGTCGTAGCGCGACAGGCTCACGGTCGGGTAGACGGTCACGCGGACGAAGAGCGGTTCTGGCGGCTTCGGCGTGTCCTGAGTCGGGGCCTCCTGTCCGTTGCACAAGCCGACGGCGGCCAGAAGGAACAGGATCGACAGTTTGGAGCTTCTCGCCCGCATGGTCGCCTCCTTGATACGTTCGACGGGACGGATCGATTTCCGGGGCACATTATACAGGAGACGGCGAGGGGGCGCGAGCCCCGCGAGGCCCGTCCCTGTCCCTCTTGTTTTTCGCCGCGGGGCGTGACATACTGGGGCCGATGGGGGGTCGCTCTTGACGCCCGTTATAGGGGAGAAACAATAATGGGTAACACGAAAACTATCTGGGAAGGGGACATCGCGCCGGACTTCACTTTGAAGGACCATCACAACCGGGATTTTCGGCTCTCCGAATTCGCCGGCCGGCGCGTCTTGCTGTCCTTCCATCCGTTGGCCTGGACCCCCGTCTGCGCCGACCAGATGAGAGGCCTCGAGAGCCAAAAGGCCGTCTTCGACGGACTCAAGACCGTGGCCTTCGGTGTCAGCGTCGATTCGTTCCCGACCAAGCACGCCTGGGCCAAGGAGCTGGGGATCAAGGAGACGCGGCTGCTGTGCGATTTCTGGCCCCACGGCGCCGTGGCCCACGTCATGGGATTGTTCCGCGAAGACGACGGCTTCTCCGAGCGGGCCAACGTCCTCGTCGACGAAAGCGGCCGGATCGTCCTGATCAAGCTCTATGAGATCCCGCAGTTGCCCGACATCGGGGAGATCGTCGCCTTCCTGAAGAAGTGAGCCGTCACGGCTGGAAGGCAAAAGGGCGGCCGTGACGACAGCCCTCATCTGAAGGCGAAAGCTCAAGCAAGAGAGGGACAGCCGGCGCGGGACTTGGCCTGTCATCGCGGTGCCGGCGATAATCCTGAGAGGGAGGGATACCCATGGACGTCCATGCCGCCATCGAAATACGACGGGCCACGCGCTCGCTCGATCCCGTCGAGATCACCCCCGACCTCGTTCGGGACCTGGCCGGTCACGCCCGGCTCGCGCCGTCGTGCTCCAATAACCAGCCCTGGCGGTTCGTCTTCGTCCAGGATCCCGAAAGGATCGAAGCCATGAAGCCGGTGTTCAACGAGGGCAACACCTGGTGCCATGCCGCCTCCCTGATCGTCGCCGTCTTCAGCCGCAAAGAGGACGACTGCGTCATCAAGGACCGGGAATACCACCAGTTCGACGCCGGGCTGGCCGCCGCTTTTCTTATCTTGAGGGCGACGGAGCTCGGACTCGTCGCCCATCCGATCGCCGGCTATAGCCCCAAAAAAGCGCGCCAGGTCCTCGGGATCCCCGAAGAGTACCAGGTCATAACGCTCATCCTCGTCGGAAAACGTTCGGCCGGCCCGAGCCCGCTCCTGTCCCCCAAGCAGCTCGAGGCGGAGACGATCCGGCCGGCGCGCCTGCCGTTCGAGAAGTTCGCCTTCGTGAACAGCTATGGCGGCTAGGCGGATCCTCCTCCGGGCATCGGCAGCCCTAATCTGAGGACAACAACCCCGGCTGCTCTCAGATTAGGACGGCCGTCACGGCCGCCCTCAGCTGAAGGCTGGTCGTTCAGATGAGGACAGCCGGTTTCCGCAGCCCTAATCTGAGGACGATAGCCACCGCCGTCCTCAGATTAGGACTTCGCGGGGGATCTCCCGAAGGTTGAAGTTCGAAGCCATGCTCCGGCAGTAGGCGCCGGCGCACAGGACGGCGAGGACGTCGCCGCTCAGAGGCAGGGGCATGGACCGTTCGCGTCCGAAAATATCCCCGGTTTCGCAGAGGTTCCCTGCGACCGTGATGCGGGCCTTGGCCTGTCCGTCGATCCGGGAGGCGTTGACGATCTCGTGATGGGCCTGGAGATAGATGGCCGGCCTCGGCACGGTGTTGAACGTCCCGCCGTCGACGCAGGCGAAGATGTTGCCGTAGCTTTCCTTGACGTATTCGACACCGAGCAGAAGCACCCCGGCGTCCCCGACCATATATTTTCCCGGCTCGATGGCCAGGGCCTTGACCGAAAGTCCCGCCCCGGCGACGGCGGCGGAGAGATAGGCGACATAATCCTCGAGGGGAAATATGGAGCGGTTTTTCAGATAGCGGGGGCCGAAGCCGCCGCCGAAGTCCAGGAATTCCAACGGGAAGCCCGCCTTCTCGATCTCCCGGGCCTTGCGGACCAGGCGGTCCACGGCCGTCTGGACCATGCCGTAATCCTCACGCACCCAGCCGGAGCCGAGGTGCTGATGCAAGCCGACAGGGCGGAAGCCGAGCTTGCGCGCCCGGGCGAAGACCCCGATGACCTTTTTGTCTTCGACGCCGAACTTGATGGGCGTCCCGTCCGACGACCGCTTGCCGGCGGTGATGACGCGGGCGTTGAAGCCGCGGCCGATGCCCGGGTTCCAGCGCACGAACACGCGGATGGACTTGGCCGGGAATTCGGCCCGCCTGACCTCGCTCATGAGGTCGAGCTGTTCGGCGGCGTCGATGTTGACGGCCAGCCCGTCGACGGCGAACACCCGCCGCAGGTCGGCCCGGCTGACGCTCGTCCCCGTGAACAGAATGCGCTCCGCCGGAAAACCGGCCTTGAGGGCCGTTTCGACCTCGCAGGGGGACACGGCGTCGATCCAGGCGCCCCGCCGCTGGAGGAGCCGCAGAATGCCCCGGTGCGGATTGGCTTTCATGGCGAAACAGATATGGGCCGGGAGCTTGGAATGGCGGGCCAGGATGTCGTCGAGACGCGCGTACCTTTCAAGGATGCGCTCTTTGCCGTAGACGTAGAGCGGCGTGCCGTACCGCCCGGCCAGAGACTCGGCGCTCTGCCCGGCGATCCAAAGCTTATTGTCCTTGACCGCGAGGAATTCTGTTTCCCACCAGTTCATGTTTCGTCTCCCGCGCCGCTTTTCCCTGCCCCGCTTCCGCCTGCCGGGAAGAGATCCCGCTGCCCGGACCGGATCCTCCGGACGATCTCCCGCAGGACGGGGTACTTCTCGAGGAGAAGGTCGGGGATGTCCACCTTGTCGCCGGTGATCATGTTCCGGAGCTGAAGGGCGTTGGCCATGGCCTGCCCCCGGTAGTGGTTGTTGGTGATGACGTAGACCTTGCCGCTTTTCTGGCCGAGCTCCTTGATGCGCTCGATCCAGTCCCCGAGCTCGTCCCTGGCGTAGAGATAATCGTAGCGGGCGTCGCGGCCGGCGCCTTCACGGAACCAGTTCTCGTGATTCCGGCCGTGGAAGCGGACGTAGGCGAACTCGGGGCTGGTGCTCACGGCCGAGGGCCCGATCGAGTTCTTGAAAATGGGCTGGTCGATGTTGCAGAAGGCCACCCCGTTCTCGCGCAGAAGCTCGTAGAAGCCGGCCCCGTCCCAGCTCCCGTGGCGGACCTCGACGGCCAGGGGGAATCCGGCGAACAGGCCGATGAGCCGGAGGAGGTAGTCGGTGTTCGCGGGCGTGTTGGCATAGGACCATGGAAACTGGATGAGAAGGGCGGCCAGCCGGCCTTGAAGCCGAATGAGGTCGGCGGCGGTCTTGAATTCGTCGACGTCCTTTTGAGTGAAACCCGCCCGCTCGTGGGTGAAGGCCCGGTGGAGCTTCAGCGAGAAAAGAAAATCGGGGCGGTCCTCGATCTTCTTCAGCCAGGAAAGGGCCAGCGCGGCGCTCGCCGGACGATAGAAGGTGCTGTTGACCTCGACGAGGTCGATGTAATCGGCCAGGTAGGGGAGGGCGTGGAAGCCGCGGGGCTTCGGGACCGGATAGACGATGCCGTCCCAGTCCTCGTAGCTCCAGCCCGCCGTCCCGACGTGATACTTGGCCATGCGGTCTCTATTGTACCCTCGCCGGAGGCAATCTACAATTCGCCGCAGGACTCGGACGTTACCGGCACGTCATCTACGTTTTGTTGCTCGGGGTATTCCCGCGGTCGGCCGCTAAGGGTCCTCGGGCATCGTCTTCGTGCGCTGCGGTGATTCTTAACGCCATCACGGTCCTTATCCGCAGGAACGTATTCGGACCGTGATGACTAAATCACCGCTTTATGCTTCCTCCGACGATACCCTTCGGCCCTTTCTTCGCGGCCTCCTCGGGGATCGCCCTGATAAAGAGGGACTGTCCCTCTTCCCGGGAGAACTGCTTTTCTTGGAAATATGATTCTGGAATGTGGTAAGTTAGGGCCTGGAGGCACGGCATGGCTTATGAAGCGGTGAATTTCCCCGACAAAGTGAGAGAGGCGTATGGGCGGATCGCGTCCGACATCCGGAGGACACCGATCGAATATTCCGAGCCGCTGAGCCGGGAAACGGGGGCCAGGGTCTACGTCAAGTGGGAGTGCGATCAGATCACGGGCTCGTTCAAGCTGCGGGGCGCGCTCAACAAGCTCCGATCGCTCTCCGACGCGGACAGGGATCGGGGCGTCGTTTCGGCCTCGACGGGGAACCACGGCTTGGCCATCAGCCACGCCTCGCGGCTCGAGGGCATCGGGCTCAAGCTCTTCCTCCCCGAGACCGCGGCCGAGGTCAAAAGGAAACGGATCGAAGCGATGGGCGTCGACGTCGAGGTCCGGGGAGCGAGCTGCGACAAGGCCGAGGCCATCGCCCGGGAATTCGCCGGGCGGATGGGACGCGTCTTCGTCTCGCCTTATAACGACTGGGACATCGTTTTCGGCGCCGGGACGGTAGGGCTCGAGCTCTCCGACGACCTCTCCCGTTTCGAAGACGTCCTCGTTCCCGTCGGGGGCGGCGGGCTCATCGCCGGGATAGCCGGTTTTCTCAAAGCGACCCGGCCGGGGACGCGCATCATCGGGGTCGAGCCCGGGACCTCGGCCTTCATGGCCGCGTCCATCGCGGCGGGTCGCCTGGTCGGGATCGAGGAGAAGGACACGATCGCCGACGCGGTCGCCGGAGGGATCGAACCGGGCGCGATCACCTTCCCGCTCTGCCGGGACCTCGTCGATTTCATCGAGGTGGTCCCCGAAGCCCTGATCTCCCGGGCCATGGCCCTCGTCCGCGAACGCCACGGCCGAATGGTCGAGGGGGCCGGGGCGCTTCCCTTCGCCGCCCTGCTCCATTCGCCGGCGAAATGGCGGGACAGAACGGTCGTCGCGGTCGTCAGCGGAGGCAACGTCTCCCCTGAGCGCTTCCGCGAGATCGCCGGCCCGGCCTGACGATCCGGGCCTCTTGCACGCGGGCCCGGGTTTGGACTAAGATGAGGGCGACCGGCCATGAATAAAACGGCGCTCTCCGTCGGCCTGATGGCAGCCCTTCTCTTGGGACCCTCGTGCCGTAGAAAAGAAGAGGCCCCCGCCGCCAGCGCTCCCAAGCCTTATGTCATCGGCATCTTCCAATCCGTGGATTCGCCGACGGCCAACGAGGCCCGCCGAGGCATCCTCCAGGCCTTCGCCGACGCGGGCCTGCGCGACGGTGAGGAGATCGTCGTCACCATCCGCATCGCCAACAATGACATCTCCGAGGTCCAGAGGATCGCCCAGCAGCTCGTCGCCGAGCGGGTGGACATGATCGTCCCCATGTCGACCCAGGCCCTCCAGGCGGCCATCCTCGCCGGCCGGACGACGCCGATCGTCTTCAGCGCGGTCGCCGTGCCCTACCTCGTCGGGGCGGGCCGGTCGGCCGACGACCACCTCGGACATGTCACGGGGGTGACATCCACCGGGCCCATCCGGCAGACGATGGCCCTCATCCGCGAGGTCCTCCCGAGGGCGAAGCGCGTCGGGTCTCTCTGGACACCCTCCGAGATCAACTCGGAGTATTACCTGGACCTGGCCCGGGAGAGCGCCGCGGAGCTCGGTTTCGAGATGATAGCCGTCCCCGTCTCAGGCCCTCACGGGATCCACGGCCTGGTCCAGGGCCTGATCAACGAGAAGGTCGACGTCCTTTTTCCGATGTCCGACAACACCATCAACAGCTCGTTCGACGTCATCGGCCGGGCGGCCGAGGAGAATGGCTTGCCGCTCTTCGGAAGCTTCCTCCGCGCCGTCGAGTTCGGCGCCTGCGCGGCGCTGGGGTTCGATTTTTACGAGATGGGCTACAAGACGGGCCAGATCGCGGTCCGGGTGAAGAACGGCGAGAGCCCCGCCCGGATCCCCATCCAGTCCATGGAAGAGGTCCGGCTCTACATCAATACGTTGGCCGCGGGAAAACAGGGCGTCAGCTTTTCGAAGGGCCTTCTCGACCGCGTGAACAAGGCCGTCAGCATCGCCCTCGGCCCGTCGACGGCCGCCGGTCCGGTCCTCGACTGAGGTCGAAGGTCCACCGGCCCGCCGCAGCCGGGACGGCTTCGCGGATGGCCTTTCCGACCAGGGCGATCCCCAGCCGGCAGGCTTCTTTGAGCGTGCGTCCTTGGGCCAGGTGGCCGAGGATCGCGGAGGACAGGAAACAACCCGTCCCGTGGACATCCCTGACCGACCGCCCATGTTCGAAGTCCGTGAACTCGCGGCCGTCGTAAAGGACGTCCACCGCTTTTCCCTCGAGATGGCCGCCTTTGAGGAGGCACGGGATGCGGCTTGCCCGGGTGATCTCGGCTGCCGCTTCCCGCATCGCCGGGACCGACCGGACCGGGCCGCCCACGAGGATCTCCGCCTCGTCCAAGTTGGGCGTGATGAGGTCGGCTTGCCCTTCGAGGCCGTCCAAAAAACGCGGCCAAGCCTTCTTCTCGAGAAGGACGGCGCCCGAACTCGATCGGAAGACCGGGTCGACGACCCGGGGGATCCGCTTCTGGCGGGCCAGGATCCGGGCGATCGCGGCCAGGTTCCCGGCCGTACCGATCATGCCGACCTTGATTCCGGTTATGACGACCGTTTCAGCCAGCCGGCCGAATTGACCTGTGACGGCCAGCGCCGCGAGGGGATAGACACGGTCGACCCGTTCCGGGGTCTGGGACGTTACGGCCGTCAGCACGCCGAAGCCCCGATAGCCGAGGCGCTCGAAGACTTTGATGTCGAGAAGGACGCCCGCCCCTGCCGAGGGGTCGTAACCCGCGATGGAAACCAGATTCTTGATCATTTTCCCTGATCGCCCCACTGGGGCCGGTGCGATTCTACCATACTAGCCCCGGCATTCATGCATGGGAGTCCGGAGGTTGACTTTTTTTGGGCCGATAGGGTATTAGCAAGAGTGCCTGATCCCGCCGAAGGAGGCGAGTGCATGAAAAAGATGTCTGTCGGGCTTGCGGTCATTCTGGCCCTGGCTTCGGGGCTCCTGGGGAACGGCCTGAACTTGAACGGGTTCGGCGCCCGGGCGGCGTCCATGGGCGGCGCCTTCGTCGGCCTGGCCGACGATTTCACGGCGGTCTTTTGGAACCCCGCCGGACTGGCCCTGCTGAGCAAGGGGACATTCGGGTTGACCGGAGACTTGCTCGTGCCGAAGAGCAAGTATTATCTGAACTCTTCCTTCGACATGAAGACCAAGAATAAATACTATCCCGCCGGGCTTATCGGCTACTTCCAGCCGATCGGCGACAGGGTGGTCGTCGGGCTGGGCGCCTACACCCTGTCCGGCCTCGGCGCGGACTGGAACAACACCGGGTTCGAAACGGCCAAGGCCTATCCGACCCCGCCGACTTTTTTCGATCCTCCCCTGGAGAATTACATCTGGCGGAGCTTTATCGGCTCCATCACCTTGGCCCCTTCGGTCGCGGTCAAGATCGCCGACGGGCTCTTCTTCGGCGCGACCCTCAATATCAATTACGGCTTCTTCCAAACCGACCAGTGGGGGACCTCCGCGGTCCTCCCGACGAAGCCGCCGACGCTCGTCAATTTAGGCCAGCAAAGCCTGGATATCAAGGGCTGGGGCTACGGCGCGACCTTCGGCTTCCTGGTCAAGCCAAACGAACGGATGAGCTTCGGGCTGACCTACCGGACGCAGTCGAAAATGAAACTGTGCGGGACGATGGGGATCGAGAACATCGGGCTCCTGGAACTGCCCGTCTCCTCGGATACGAGCCTCGAGGTCCCCAGCCCGACTTGGCTAGCCGGCGGCGTCGCGGTCAAGCCGCTCGAGAACCTGACCGTCACCTTCGACCTGCAGTGGACCAATTGGGCCAAGCTGTCGACGCTGAACCTCGTCTTCGACGACCCCCTCTGGGCCGCGGCCCTGGCCGCCGAGTCGGCGATGGTGCTCAATTGGAAGAACAGGCTCCAGGTCCGCGGCGGCCTGGAATACACCGCCGGCGACCTCGCGATCAGGGCCGGGTATTATCACGACCCCGCGCCCGCGCCCGCCGAGACCATGAACGTCCTCATCCCGAGTTTCACCTTCGATGGCCTCACCGCCGGGTTCGGCTATAGGAAGGGTGGCTTCAAGGTCGACGTCGGCCTTGAATACCTGATCGGCCAAAAACGGACGGTCGCGGAAGGCATGATGCCCGGAGTCTATGAGATGAAGATCTGGGTCCCGATGCTGGCCCTCGGCTACGCTTGGTGATCCCATCGGGCCCGGAGCGCGCAACCGTGAACAGTAAGGCCTTTGAGATCCTCTCCCTCGCCGGCCGTGCCGCCGTCGTCTCCGGTGCGGCCTCGGGTATCGGCCGGGAGACCTCCCGGCGTCTGGCCGAACTCGGCTGCGCGGTGGCCCTTCTCGACATCGACGAGGAGAACGGACGCCGGGCCGCGGACGAGATCCAGATAGCCGGCGGCCGGGCCCTGTTCGTCCGCTGCGACGTCCGTTCGGACGCCGATTGCCGGCACGCCGTAGAGCAAACCGTGGCCGCGTTCGGACGGGTCGATATCCTTTTCAACAACGCCGGCCTGGTCGTGCGCAAGAACACCGTCGACTGCAGCGAGAGCGAATGGGACCGGGCGGTCGACGTCATGCTCAAGGGCACGTTCCTCCTGTCGCGCCAGGTCATCCCCCACATGGCCCGCGCCGGCGGCGGAAGCATCGTCAACATGGGCTCCGGCTGGGCCCTCAAGGGCGGTCCCGACGCCGTCTCCTATTGCGCGGCCAAGGGAGGCATCCTCAACATGACCCGGGCCATGGCCATCGACCACGGCCCGCAGGGGATCCGGGTCAATTGCGTTTGTCCCGGCGACGTCGACACGCCCCTGCTCCGGAGCGAGTGCGCCCAGCTCGGCCGGGACGAGGCGGAGTTCATGGCCGAGGCCGCCCGCCGGCCCCTGGCCCGGGTCGGGACGCCCGGGGACGTGGCCAACGCGGTCCTCTTCTTTGCCTGCGACCTTTCG
>Ga0315276_10005400_pt1 | contig 11778 bp, 15 predicted proteins | sample YL17G05_0_MG_FD_204542 | JGI IMG/M metagenome (GOLD analysis project Ga0315276, IMG submission 204542) | Sediment microbial communities from Yellowstone Lake, YNP, Wyoming, USA - YL17G05_0 | ecosystem: Environmental > Aquatic > Freshwater > Lake > Sediment | place: USA: Wyoming | collected... | reverse complement strand
TGTATATCAAGAAAATGTACCATATAGGACAGTCAAGGGCACTTGTCATACCACCGGCTATTCTAAGGTCTCGTGGGTGGGAAAACGATAAATATTTCATATTTGACGATCGTGATCCGGATATTTTGATAATAAGGAGGTTGATTGCTGTTGAAGAATGTATACAGCGGAAGTGCGAAGATCCTGATCGCACAGATTGACATAACCGAGCGGATAGATCGGATGGAAATAAACTCCGATGACGTAAAAGAGCTCGCGGAATCGATTCGCGAGCAGGGATTATTGCAACCGATATTGCTCCGGAAGCAGGGCGTACGCTTTGAGCTGATAGCTGGCCATCGTCGTTTATTGGCGGTTAAGTCGCTGGGTATCGTGGAAATCGAGGCCATCGTCAAGGAAATGACCGATGAACAAGCTGTTTTGGCACGAGCGGTGGAGAATCTACAGCGTGTGGATTTGACCATAATCGAAGAGGCTCGTGTCTATAAGGCCATGCATGTAATGCTAAATATGTCTTTTGATGAGATTGCTCGTCGTCTTGGAAAGGGTCCAGGTATAGTCCGTCGAAAATGTTCGCTGCTTGAGTTGCATCCTGCATTAATCGAGGCGATTCACCAGAAGCGGGTTATTTATTCGGTTGCCGAGGAGCTACAGAAGTTGCCCAGTGAGTCCTCAATTTTGTATTATCTGAGCTTTTGTGTCGACCATGGGGCAACAATGATGGTGGTGCGGCAGTGGGTGGCAGATGAGCTATCAAAAGAGAGATCGAAAGCACTCGAAATCGCTGGGGCGCGGGGGGAAGTACTTGTGCCAAAATCAACGCCTACGTACGTACCGTGTGACCTATGTCAGGGTGCCATGCGCATTGGTGATGAGGTTGTTATACGCGCGTGCAACGCGTGTGTAAAAAGGTTGAATCAGGTTATAAACGAAGATTAATAAACATTGTGGGGGGGTGAAATAATGGAAAGGGATTTAAATCGGTTGGAATTTGAACGGGTGAAAAATTTGGTTACAGCCTTCCATTGGGAGGTGATAAAGGAAGAGATCCAAGATGAAGATATAGTCCTGGTTATCAGGAAAAACATTACCCTGGAAGTTGTAATTCTTCCGAGTATTGAAAAGGATAGGCTGCGAAATCTGGTTGAAAGCTTCGGCTGGTATATTTTTAGAGAGGAGTCACAGGATGAGTGGATCGTTATGTCGCTTAAAAGGAAAAGAACATTACCTTTCCAAGAAGGAACGGCAGGCATTGGTTGATGAGGAAAAGGATAAACCTAAAAAGAAGGTAAAGGATAAGCATCGTCAAGGCGAGTTGTTTGAACTAGCGCAATCGGATGGATCAAGGTTGTATCCGTTATAAATTTATTTGAATTTGGTGTTAAAGGCCTGCGCCGCTTGAGCATAGGAGCAAAAGATAAATCCCGCAAGCGACACAGGCCAGAGAGGAATGGCCTCCGGCGGTTCCGAGGGATCGAGGAAAATACGGGGGGAGCCTGTCAGTTTTTATCGACAGGCTTTCCCCGTATTAGTCCGGAGGCCATTCCTCTCTGGCATGTCAATGGGATTTTGCTTTTGCACGCTTTTAATTCTTGGTTCGTGGATTTCCGTTTCACGAAATCGAAACTTTACGGATATAGGGAGTGGAGTATAGGTTGGTCTTTTTAAGTAACAAAAGTGAATGTGCTGCCGTTGATTTTAAAAACACTTGTGCGCAGGATGAATAATTCGATCGATTGAGTAAGGTGTAAGTTTTATGAGAATATTGATCGTAGGTAAAAATAGATGAAATATTCGATCGATTGAGTAAGGTGTAAGTTTTATGAGAATATTGATCGTAGGTGAAAATAGTAGTTGTGGACTATCCTATGATAGGTTCTTGGGATGAATAGCTTGGGATATGTTTTGGATTTTCTAGAAGGCTGCCTGTGTTTCCTTGGGGAGGTCGTTGATCATCGAATCTGGGGCAACGTTGTGAGTAGGTTCTGTTCGGTGATGCACGGAATGTTCAAGATGGTTGTTTTTTATTGGCCTGGCGCACGGAAAGCGAGCGAGGCAATTTATGGTAAGAGCAGGTGCTCGGGGGCTCAACCCATCTTAAGAAGCTTTATTTCCAATGAATCGCACACGTCCAGGATAGTGATAAGGCTAAGGCGATGTCCGCTTTGTTCATAATCTTCAATACACCTGGCAAGCAAATCCAGTTTTGACTTTGGTGTTACCGGATCGGGATAAAGGCCAGCGCCAAGGATGATGGTCTTGAATTTAGATTGCACGGTGTAGTCATAGCGGACCTGGTCTTCACCCTCGAGGGAACCCATTGTATAAAAGTGACTGCCGGTAGCCAGAGATCCAAGTAAAAATCCATTCCAGTCGTGGGCGTGATATTCCATCATCGAGCGCAGCGAAGATTTAGCTGGTGAGGCAAGCTCATCCATAATATCGGTAATCGGAGCCCAGGGCTTATTACTGTGTGGCCATCCTCCGAAATATTCAGGTCCGGCACCTTCTTCCTCAAGTACTTCCTGACTTAAAAGGTTTTTTGTCGTAGGCGAAGCTACCTGGCATTTATTGATGTCTTGCACTGCGTCTAATGCGTTCCATCCTTCGGAGTTTGAGGCCAGCTCTTGCTGAGCCAGGTAGTTGGCAACCATGACTTGGTTGAGTGTTTCATCATCTGGCTGATAGCCAGATGCCAGGACTAAAAGCGCAGCTTTTGGGACGCGGGAGGCGGGGTAGAGCGCCGGTGAGGTGTGCGGCGGAGCGTAGTTGACGCTGACTGGTTGACCGAGGGCGCTTCGGATTCCGCCAGTGACAACATCTTCAACGAAACCAACAATAGGTCCCAGGCAAAGCCCCACCCCGAATATCTGATCTGTGGTTTGGGCGACTTCTATCAGGTTTCCCTTTGTGGGGAAAGGCTTACTGAGCCTCGCAGCTCGTTTGACGCTGGCTTTCTTGCTGAATGGATTATCGCCGGTGGCGAGGTCACCAGCGCGCTTACCCATCATGGGTGCCGTAAACAATCGACCAAGGGTCATAACCAGATTGATACAGTCTGCCGCTGTCATTATCCATCCGATCGGGCCAAGGAGAGCCTTACCGATGATACGTGGCGCGAAATGTATGGCGAGCTTTCCGACTACAGACAGTGTTGTCAGGGCGTCTTGGCAATCATCGAGGGATGTTAAAATGGCTCCCGCGTTTTTTAAAATGCTGGGCGTAGGGCTGCTCAGCATTGCCTTGTAGCGATCGCGTTTTTTCTGCTTGTCTTTGCGTAGCTCAGCGACGCGCTCGTCGGAGAGCTTGTTAAACTCTTTGCGTTTCCATGCGTCCTTCTCAAAGTCGCTCATGGGTTCGACGGTGCCGATATGGATGATGTCTTCGAGGCTTGGCACGGTGATGGTATAGCCTTTTTCGGCTACATATTTAGCCTTTTGCTTGGCAAACTCATCGGTTTCCATTTTAGGCGTGTGGAAGGGCGCTGTCCAATCAGGCATGTTTTTACCTCGATACCATATCTTGTGGTTGGGTCGTCCGGATCCAGCCAGGGTGGATACCATATCTTGTGGCTAAACTTCGCCCTGGGAGGCATAAAACACAATATATGTTGTGGTAAGGGATTTTGTCAATCCGGAAGGATAAACTGTTTGACGCCGGAGCGAGCAGAGGCTATTGCGATATCTTCATCGACTGAAGACGATACAAGAACGAGGGTGACTGGCTTGTCAATTTTGGGATCCTCGCGCCAAAGGCTTTGATAGGTAATAAGTTGACCGAGCGCTCTCATGCCGGGACGGTCTGATACCTCGATAATCCAGATGCTATCCTCAAGCTCGGCCAGGGCGTCGATGCGCTTAGCTGTATTAGCTCGCCACATGACCATTATGGGGTCTTTTTCCTGGTCTGGGGAGAGCCAGGGACCGCCCACCAGGCATGAGTAGTAAACGGTATTGATATATTGACCGTACCGGTAAACAAATCTCCACCAGACTGGGACGTCTTGTTGTAGCATGTGGCGGGGAGTGCCGCGCCAATCAGTAGAAAACCCGGGCCCCAGGGTTGTTGGCATTAATCTTTGTCCTTATAGATAAAGTTGAGCAGTGTCTCTATCTTTGTGAGTCTACGCTCAATCATGATTAGTGTAGCGAATACGGGAATAACAACTGATGCCCAAAAAAAAGCGATGACCGGATATTCCATAATGTTTCTGCCTTTTAAAAAGAGGGCCATACTTGTAACGAAAAAGTTAAGATCCCAATTAGACAGGGAATCCCCAAATTTCATAATCAAAGTGTTGACCAAGTTTGTCCCCCCACGTGCCTGCAATATCTTGGTAATAGCTCGATCCCCATCGAAAGCCAAAGCCGAACGCGACATAGTAATCTCCCGCGTCAACGGATCCCGATCGTTGAACGGCAAGGTAATAATCGGTGCCAAGCTCAAGCAGTGGTCGGCTGGGAAAGTAGAAAATTATAAAGTCTTGGTCCACGGAAAATAAGGGAAGTACAGCGCCGGAAATTGTGGTTGAGGTTCCTCCGGTGATAACGGTATTGGGCTTACCATCCCCGTCCGTTGAGTAAAAGGCCAGGCTAACATTGTCAAGCGGGGCTCCGGATTTTCCGACTTTGATTTTTACGGCTGCAACGTTGCCGGTGGCGTCAACGCCTGCTATATTTGCGAGTCGTACCTGTAGCGAGTCGTTGCCAACATCAAATCCTTGATCGCCAGGCCATTGTTGTCGGAGAAGCTCGCCGATGTCTGCCGTTGCGGAGCCGCAGCCGCTGTAAGAGTGGGGCGGGCCGGGTGTCCATGGCAGATTAGTGATCGGAGGTATTGGGCTGCCGTCGCCGGGCCAACCTGGCGGCAGTGATTCTGGTCTTGTTCCGTCCGGTGTCGGAGTTACTACGCCGGGCGGATAATAACCTGGCGGCAGTGATTCTGGTCTTGTTCCGTCCGGTGTCGGAGTTACTACGCCGGGTGGATAATAACCTGGCGGCATTGATTCTGGTCTTGTTCCGTCCGGTGTCGGAGTTACTACGCCGGGCGGATAATAACCTGGCGGCAGTGATTCTGGTCTTGTTCCGTCCGGTGTCGGAGTTACTACGCCGGGCGGATAATAACCTGGCGGCATTGATTCTGGTCTTGTTCCGTACGGCGTCAGAGTTCCTACGCCGGGCGGATAATAACCTGGCGGCATTGATTCTGGTCTTGTTCCGTACGGCGTCAGAGTTCCTACGCCGGGCGGATAATAACCTGGCGGGAAGGCTATAGGGAAACCGTTATTGTAAGAGAAAGTAGCTGGATCCCAGGGAGATCCTGTAGCAAAGACTTTAACAAACAGTCCACGAGGCAGAAGTCGTGAGAGGGCCGGGTGAAGTAAAATCCACAAAAGACGATAGGCTAACGCACGACGAAACCACGCGGGATCCTTTTTCCAGAGTTCTTTGGTAAGCTTCCTCTGCCTTTTGGCTTCCGCTGTCAGGGTCATAATTACTCCGTGATCGCCTTGAGGAGTTCGTTGAAGCTCAGGGGTTGCAGGATTGTTTTTGGCAGTACTCCGATATTGATGATTACATCTTTACCTGTGATAACGCCGTCACCCCATATTTTTGCAATCAGGACGTTCTCGCCTGGTTCGAGCTCGTGGAACTCACGGAAACTGATGATTGTAGCGTTGCCCACAAGGGTCGCGCCGCGATTGGAGGGAAACAATTGATGATCGCCTTGGAAGATTTGGACGTTGACGCCGTGGTTGCAGCCGTCCTGAAAAAGAATATCGACCTGATGAACGATGCCGGCCGACAGGTGCATATCTACCCGGGCGGGAGTCGCGACAACATTGCCGGTTGTGACAGAGTGCTTGTATGCGTAAAACATAAGCCTTGCTCCGTTATGGGTTAATCAAACTCGAGCACCATGAAACGAACTATGCAATTGCCCGTTGCATATCTGGTGTATGCCGTGACCGTAGTCGAGTTTGTTAGCGTGACGCGGAATAGTCTGGAAACAGAAATAACATTGGCATCATCACTAGTAACTCCAAGATATGATAGTAAGCTTTTTGTTGTGGTCACCGCTGTAATTGTTGCTGTCTTTGAGGTTTGTGAATCGGTAAAGCTGATGGTTCCCGATTGTACGTTTTTTATTCCCTCCAAAAACTCAAGGACGACGAAACTGATATCTAAGGTATTTCCTGCTAAGCCGGTGTTCTTTGTGGCCGTGACTGTAGTTGTGTTTGTTAGTGTCACGCATCCAACGCCTAGGTTAAAAATTCCGGAGGTTGAATGTTGGCCCGATAAAAATAGTATTGTTTTGGAGAGATCAACCGCCGTAATTGTTGCTGTGTGAGAGGATTCTTCTGATAATATTTGGATAGAACCATGTTGAATGCTTTTAAGTGTAAGATTTCCCGTGTATGTGCCTTGAACGCCGAAAATCGTCACGCCATTTTTGATGTTGCCGGCGACAAGGTCGGCGTCCTGGGCAGTGCATATTTTCCCTGAAGGGTAGTTTGCAGCGGGAATAGGTATCGTTGGATCGCCATCATCACCAAGGACATTATCACCGGAAAGGGGCGCATGAGTGCCTTCAACGCCGAAAATATTCACGCCGTTTTTGATGTTGCCGGCTACAAGGTCTGTGTCTTGGGCAGTGCATATTTTTCCTGCGGGGTAGTTTGCAGCGGGAATAGGTATCGTTGGATCGCCATCGTCACCAAGGACATTATCACCGGAAAGGGGCGCATGAGTGCCTTCAACGCCGAAAATATTCACGCCATACTTGATGTTGCCGACCACAAGGTCGGCATCATGGGCGGTGCATGTCTTTCCTGCGGGATAGTTTGCTTCCGGAATGGTGATGATGAGCTCACCATCATCACCAAGGACGTTATCGCCAGGAGTGCCGCCGCCCGACTTTGTATAATCAGACTGCTCAGTAAGCTGTGATTCAGTCATAGCAAAAATCACTTTGAGGACGCGATTGCATCCAGGAGGGACTTTAAATCAAAATCATCTTCATGAAAAGGAACGAGGGAAAATGAAACAGTGCAAACGTGGGCATATTGTGTACTGTCGTTCCAAGTGACGAGGTCAATGATGAAGGGTTGTTCGCCAAGCTTTATGCCAAGGGTGAAGCTCATCAAGGCGTCGTCAAGCCGGAAGTTTTCGCCAGTGTTAAAGGGGAGTATCTGATGAGTGCCGATTTTTGCTAGAAAGTGCAACGTCCCGGCTGGGCCGGACGGAAAATAGATTTGACCGCCCGTGAGGCGGCCCCTGGTCAATTTGAGCTTTGTGACCAAAGGGGCAGCCTCAGTGGTATCTTTTGGTGTGCTGATGTATTTGACGAAATCCATATCAGCCTCGCTGGGCGCTTATGCCGCGTATTTTTTGAGTTGTTGAGAAACGATTTCGCACGTGCCGCTGGCACCACTGCCTGCGGTAATAGTAAGCTTGAGGTTGCCGACCTTGGACACGTCGTACCAGTCTTCAATGATTTCCTTTTTGCCCATCCAGAGAGCGAGCGCCCCATGGGGTCCGGAGCCGGTGACAGTAAGCTGGGCAAGTGCGTCGCTGGTGCCAGTGGCATTAAACGATCCGCCTGTGCTCTGGGTGGTAAAAAAAGCGGTGTCAGCCGCGCCGATGCCCAACGAGGCAATAGCCATGAGGTAGGTCGGCGTGCAAAATACTGGGGTAGCGGAGTCCATGTCCTGGACGAGTATCTGCTCAGAGATGCGCGGGTATTCGTTGTAGAGTTTGAAGAGGTCTGTGACGAGTTCATCATTGATAATGACCTTGGCGTCGTTGTCCTCGCTCAGTTTGAGCTTGTTGTAGTTTTCCCAGGGCTGTTTACCGGCGGTCAACGATTTGATCATCATAAGTCGGTAAGGGAAATCACGCGCTAAGTCGATCTGCTCCTTTGCGCTAGCTGCCAGTGTGTAGCCATATTGCTCTTTGCTCATCAGGAACCCTGCGGGAGTGATGGCCTTATCGTCAAATACGTGCGCGTAAACAGAAAGCGTTGAAGCGCTTGGAGCTGCGCCGCCGAGCGCTTTGTTGTGGGTGATCTTGAGCTGCGGATTCTGGAATTTCCTCGGATCCAGAGCAAGAAGTTCGTCCCAAAGATAACGCCCGAAATTGATTTCAGCGAGCACAGAGGATTGAATTCCGGACACATAAGTTATCAACGATACGGGCAACCGGCCGGTTTCATAAAAATTCAAAGCCTGAGCCTCGATACCGGAGAGTGAATAGAGGACATTGCTGCCGTCAACTACCTCGATCTTTGTTACAGCTTTTGCAGGATGGCCTGTTGGATCGTTAGAGCCGTTGGTCATTTTGTACTGTACCGTTATTCTGCTGATCGGTTTGTTGAGGGTTATGTCGAGTGTTTTTGTGGCTGCCGTCGAAGCATCTTCGGCGGCAAGCATTGATGCAATTCGGTGATTCATATAATGCCATCTCCTTTCATTTATTTTTGTTTGTGAGTAGGCGTAAGATACCGTAAATCAACTGAAATACTCCGTTTGCCCGAATAGCGGGAGATAATGAAAGGGCTTCGGATATGGCAAAAAGAGCTGCGACAATTATTACGATAGTAACCTCATCCATGATTATGCGCCTGTTACGCCCCCAGTTTCTCGGCTACCATCGCGTCAACAACCTTTCGCACGCGGTCGATGTTGCGGGGATCTCGGCGTGGAAATTTGGGACCCAGGTCAATACGGGAAATAGCCTCTCTATAGGGCGCGAATCCTTTAGAGTAGTCGGGTCCCGCTGTATACACACCTTCCGAAAATCGACCGGGTCCTTTCTTCAGAGCTTTCTCCTGCCATTTCTTGCTGCCTGCAGCAGAAACGCCTTTGCCAAAGAGTCCTTTGGCTGCGGCGGCATCGATGCCGGCCTTCCAATTGCCTTCTCCCGCAGCGGTTGCCTGTTGCCAATCGCGTCGAGGGTTAGCGATTCCTAATTTGTAGTCCTCGGACCTTCCCGGGGTAACTCTTGTCCACTTGTCAGAAATTGATGCCATACTTTTAATGTCTGCCATGTCTTTATACCTCCTTGTGTCAATTTATTGACGCAAGTATGAGCACAGGATGACGTAATATGCAAGAGGAATAAATGTAGGGGGGTCGCGGGGGGAAGTTCCCCCCGCGCGCAGCCGGTTATAGAACGATCGTTCTATTTGTTGGTGGAGTTTAAAGGTAGGGCCAGGAGGTCCGTCAGGCGAATTGAGGGAGAAGATCTTTTATACGCGTGAGCACTCCCTTGCAGTCACGGGGTTTTACATCGCCGGAGAGCTGGTCCCTATTGGGACCGCGCCCGTCTTTGTTTTTTAGATAATCATATATGTTCTGAAGCGCATCGCTAGCGCCGGTGATTTTTTCTTTTACGAACAGTTTTATCGCTTTCGCGGTAAGATAAAATAATGAAGGGAGTCTTTTTATGTGTCCATGCTCATGGTTTGCCCATCGTTGCTGCCGCCAGATATATCCATTTGCTTCGAGCCATTGAAGATAACGGAATGTCATTGCCCGACCTATGTTTATGCCGTGGTATGTGGAAAGCTGGGTTCTGAAGGTGAGGGGCGCGACAATCGAATACGGCGCTTTGTTTATCCGATTGAAAGCAAAAATGGTGCGCAACAGTGCGTATGATGGTGATAAGATTTTCATTTATTCCTTGACAAAACCTTCTGTATGTGTTTACCGAACATCATCTTCCGCTCGCTTCACAGAGGGGGTCCTCCTAGTCTGTGGGGGGTGGCACTTCATGGTTGATCATGGTGCCACAACAAAAGGGCTCCGGGTTGGGTCGGCCGTCGTAATCCCCCCAACCTGGAGCTTTTCTTATTTTTTACGCTTTGTCAACAGAACTTTCGTTCTATAAAGCCAGTAGCGCCTTTATTGCTTCGTCCTGTAAAAAGTGAACAAGATTACCCGCTTCGATCAAGACGCTACAGTGCGCCTCGGCATCTCCTCGGGTCATACTTCCTCCGTTGACGTAAATAATGCAGATTTTATACAGTGTGCAATCCACCCGCTGAAACAGGTTTAGCAGTGGGGTCATTTCTTTTGGTGCCAGTGGCACCGTAAACTTTTTATTTTCTACTTTCCCAGCCGCCCTTAGCCTATCGAGTTCCTTCTGAACCTCAATCGGCGCGATCATCGTACCGCCTAGGGGATTGTTTTTGATGTACCGTTGTTCTTGCAGGAGCGCGAATATTGCTGCAGCTTCGGCGGTTTCGCCGGCGCGTGCACCGTCGAAACCTCCTCCGTAATGTCCCCCCACTGTGCAGTAGTACGATCCCCCCCTAGCAAAAATAGTTACCGTGCTTTTCCTTTTGTACATAATTTTGTCCTCCTTCATTCTCCCAGGGGAAGCTCTTCCCCCAGGTCCAAAAGCTGGTTTTTTATGTTGATAATTTCCATTTCAGCGCGTTCGATCTTGTTTTGCTCGCGCAGCAGCCCGTTCTTCAGCACTTGGATCAGCGGTTCGTTGTATTCATTTTTTGATCTGCTCATAATACTTTTACCTCCTTTCAGTTATCTCCATTCATGGTTTTTCTTTCCGATCTTGTGTCGAGGTCTCAGCCAGGCCGGTCCGGCCAGCGCAGCAGGCGGGACCGGCCGGCGGCGCTTAGGTGGCGAGCGCCTTGTAAATATTTGGCTTTGTTGTTTCTATCCCCTGGCCATCCCCACCCAACTGGTAGTAATTTGGTTTTGAATTTCTCGGCTGCCGGAAATCTTTCCGTCCTATGGCGTAAAATTCACCGACCTCGATTTCATCAAGAATCAAAATGCCCTCTTCACCTTTGTCTCCGAGCCATGCGCCGAAATGAAACTTAAGGTCGTTACCTACAAGGGTGATTTTGGCGATCCATGGCTTGCCGTGCCTCCTCTCATTATAACTGTCTGTGTCCCTCGTGATCTTCATGATTTTATCCCCCTTTTTGTGTGCCGGCGTGATTGCCGTTATCATCTTATGAGCAAGATTCACGCCATGATGTGTTTCACGTGAAACATTCTTAAGTGCCTGTAAATGTTGCGTAATAGTCGTCGTGCCATTGTGTGAAATGCGTCACACTTGCCAAAAACCGGTGAAAATCACCAAAAAACCGGTGAAAATCACCGTTTTGAAGTTGCCGAAATCATTGAATAAATCACCTTGTCATAATTGACATACGTTAATATCCCGCAGGGCCTGACTTTGGTCCGGAACCTGCTTTTACCCTTCACTGCCCGGTTAATAGTCAAAACAACCGCTGAAAGTGGATCGTGGGTGAAAATGATAATGTCGCGGCATAGGATAACTAAAAGTGGGCGCCGGTGAATGGATTGCCGGTAGTTATCAACAGGTCACCGGCGCCCATTTCCTTATGCTCGGGTATATATTTATTGAATTAATATATACTGTCTACATATGGTAGACTATGGTGAGGGGTGTTGAAATGATTGAGTATTACGATAAACACCATCCATCATCATCAGCCCAGAAAAAGGCTCGATAGACTATGGTGAAGGGAGTGGCCAGGTGTGTCGGGCTGGCAGTCGTAAAAGGCGTGTGTCCGAGCGCTGTACTGTGAAAATCAATAGAACGAACGTTCTATTGACATATGGATTGTTATCGGATAGGCTTAAATCATTATGTTGTATATCAAGAAAATGTACCATATAGGACAGTCAAGGGCACTTGTCATACCACCGGCTATTCTAAGGTCTCGTGGGTGGGAAAACGATAAATATTTCATATTTGACGATCGTGATCCGGATATTTT
>Ga0315276_10005398_pt1 | contig 11782 bp, 7 predicted proteins | sample YL17G05_0_MG_FD_204542 | JGI IMG/M metagenome (GOLD analysis project Ga0315276, IMG submission 204542) | Sediment microbial communities from Yellowstone Lake, YNP, Wyoming, USA - YL17G05_0 | ecosystem: Environmental > Aquatic > Freshwater > Lake > Sediment | place: USA: Wyoming | collected... | reverse complement strand
TTTGAAATAACCTTCCTGCTCACCCTTCGCAACAAAAGAACCGAGCGGGCTCTGCTCTTCGCCTTCTTTCGTCTCCCAGTAGAGGCCGTTCTTCTTTCCGGGGTCGCTCTTGAATTTTTGAGCGTATTCGAGCAGCCCGTTGCTGTCGTGGCTCTTCATCGCGTATTCACGCTCGGCATCAACAATGGCGAGCATAACCTGAACGGTTTCCAGCTCGTTGCGTCCGATGCGGCGGTTCAGAATCTCTTCCTTGCCGGCGGCCGTGTCAAATACCCACTTCCTTTTCTGCTTAACGAGGGGAATGGGGAAAGGCCAATCATTTTTCCCGACAATAAGAACGAGTTTGTCACCTTCAGCATTGAGCTTGTTCTGCTCGTCGTAAGCCTTCAGAAACATTTCACGCCTTTGCTTGTCGGCGACCTCGTCACCCGAATAAATCAGCTCGTTTGCGTCAGGGCCGAATATTGCCAGCAATTCCTTGTTGTTAGAATCCTTAACGGCCTTTATATAAGCGTTAACACCTTCCTCGCCGGTACTAAAAACCTTCTGTTTCGAAGCGGCTGACACCGGCCCGCCAAAGGCAAAAGCCATAACAACCACTGCGGTGAAGATAATTTTTGTGCGGTGCAGCACCGGCATTTCTCTATCGTTTATTTTTGAAAGCATCTTTTTTTTTCTCCATTAAATGTTTATTTAATGATTCGTGTGTCATAACCATAGTTACCTCCTTCCCCCGCCACCGCCGCCGCGACCACCGCCGCCGCCGCGACTACCGCCACCGCCGCCTCCTCTGTATCCACCCTGGCCGCCGGACGGACGGCTATATGAACTGCTTTGGCGACTCGTCTGTCCGCGGCTGCTGTAGTTTCTCGCATAGCTGCCCTGGTCCATACCCTGCATAGCGCTGCCCTGACTATAATAGTTCGGACTTCTTGTCCCACTGCCTGTTGCTGGTCTTGTCCCTGCCGCGGGTCTGGTTACATCGCGGCTGCTGATATCACGCGTTCCGGGTGTGCCTCTTGTCGCAGGGGTGGCCTGCGGACGGTTTTGCATTCTGTCAGCACCGCCGGCAAGGTCCTGTCGTCCCTGCTCAGCTCGGCCGCGGTAAGCTTCGCGGGAACTGACTGCATCAGCCGTTGAGGCACGATTGAACCTCTGAGCGGTCGCCTGGTCCCTGTAGGGAACGCCCCTGCGGTCCGCCGGGTTATGCTGCCAATTCTGCCCAAGCTGACCGTTTTCTTTCCATTGCTGAGCATATTTACCGCGATCGATGAGAGGATTAACTTGTAAATTTCGGTCGAAATCAATATCAATGTCGCCTCCGTGCCAGTCAGTATGGCCCCAGGCGTATCCCCATGCCGCACCATACCCCACGCCCGCTCCACAATACCACATATTAATGCCATGATGATCCGGATCACATCCAGGGGAATTGTAGTTATAGGGCGGGTATGCTGAATATGGCCATGTTCCATAAACCACAGTTGTATTATATGTAGGGACATAAATCACACACGGGTCAGCAGACTCGAGGACGATGACATTTGGTTCAGCTTTGACAGCAAGCTCTTTGGTCGTATTCAGATTTCCTGCCTCCTGTGCCTTGCTGCGCAGTTTTTGAATCGTATCCATTACGTCCTTCTGCTGCGCAAGGAAGGCGTCACCGAGTTTCTGCGTCCAGTCGAGTTTCTCGTTCATCATTGCGAGCACCTGGGGGAAATTAACAAGCGACTTGACACTCGGGTCCCACGACTTATTCTCGAGGGCTTTGGCAAGAGCGTCGCCGCTGAGGTCCTTGTTCTGTTCAAGCCACCGCTGTGCATGCACGACTTCGAGCGGGTAAGTCGAGGCCATCAACATCTGCGAAAGCAGGGAATCCGGATAGAGCGCAATCGGCGCAAGAAGCTGGTCGAGTTCCTCCGGCTTAAACACCGGGCCGGTATTCGGCTCCTGCGAAATCGCCAACTGCGGACCGGCGCACAAAAGAACCAGAAATAAGACAACAACATTTTTGATACTCTTTTTCATACTTTTTTCCTTTCAGAAACACGTTATTTCTCTTTAAGATTTTACCGCCTTCTATCCTGTTGGAACTGTTATGACCGGCTGATTGGCACCTCTATCTGATTCCATCATTGAAAGAAGTATAAGTAAGCTTGAAAAAATCTGTTTGGACTTGAAATCAGTATCTTCGATCCAAAACCATTTACCCCTGTATGAGATTGATACAAAAGCATCCGCAGGCTTTTCCTTACCGCTGCGTATATGGATATTCATCCGTTCCGCCAAAGGGTCTTCTGTCTTGGCAACCGCATACGCCCGATTATGCTTAAGATCATCCGCGGGGATATCTATAGAAGAGGCTTGTTGAGTCAGAATCTCCATCACCGAACGGCTCTGGATTGCAATTTCATCCTGTTGAGCTGCCGAGCCATAGACAACTTTGAATTCACTGGCTTGAGGATTCAGTCCCAGTTTTTGCTTTACCCAGGCACGATCTTCAGCAATTTCCGGAGAAACGTCTTTGCTGAAGCAAAATAATGTGGTTTGCTTTTTTTCATCGGTCTGTGTGCGCATCTCGATCCTACCGGACTGTTGAATTCGGCGCATTTTCGTCAGTAGTTCTGCAAAATCAGGATTCATGGGAACACTTCGAAATGCAGCGTCCTGGCGGTTATTGATACCATTGATCGATTGAACGCACAGATAGAAAACTGCATCTACTGATCTACCCGATTGAATAAAGAAAATAATCGCAGAAGGCGGAATCGGGGTCAACATGGACTTCGTAAATTTTTCTCCTGTCAGCGGCGTATAAGTTATCGTCGGCCGCTCTGCGAATCTGCTAATTCCGCCCACGCTGGGACTTCGCACTGTAGGAGGATACGTCCATCCGAAACCATAGCTAATATCATTCTCGAGCATATACTGGCTGATTACGGATGACACATCGACGAATACAGGCATATCGCCATAACGCATCCTGACCATGTTAAGCAGCAATTGGTTTTTCACTGATTCAGAAATAGCCAAGCTATAGTCAAAGCGGTCCCGTGATACCGAATCAGGGCCGATTGACCGGCAACCCGCACCAAGTATAGCTATCCCGAATCCAATAAGCAAAAACCTCATCATAAAAATCTCCCGACCGTAGAGGCCATAATCATATAGCGCCTATAATAAACTTATTTTGCCGCAAGAGGAAGTAATATGTTGAAAATCTGACTTTTCGAAGATTTCCTTTCTCGCGTTAAAGAATAAAAGCCCCCGCCTCTTTCATCTGACGCACTAAATCAATCTCATTCATAGAAATCCTTTCACAGTCTCTGACACAATGTCGCCTTCTACAATTGGAGCAACCTGCGCGTTTGATGCGAAAATTCCGGCTTTTTAAAGTGTGCTTTTTGAGCTAAACCGTTGTGATTAAAGGAGTAAAAATTTTTTCAGATTTTCCGATTTTCCCCTCGGGGTACCAACACTTTTGATTGATTTTTTGCCACTAAGACGCCAAGACACGAAGGGGAACCAGCCACAGATGGACACAGATTAACACAGATTTCTCGCCTCGAGCCCCCTTTCCTGTCTTCCGACAGGAAGACAAGGGGGCAAAACGGCGGGGGTTGATGACGCTGATTGCGCTGATTGCGCTGGTTACGCAGCTTTTGGCCACCCCCACACTTGTCTGCGACAAGTAGCCGTGGGGGCAGGCAGATTTTTTGACGCAGATTGCGCAGAGGACACAGAGGATTTTGGGGGAGAATTGTAAGTCAGTTCAAAAGGCAAAAAAATAAGGGCTGCGAGTATTTTGCTCGCAGCCCATTGTTCAACAACGTAATTTCAGTTTATTTTCTGCGTTTTCGCAGGAGAGCCAATCCGCCGAGGCCAAGGAGTAAAAGCGTGGCAGGTTCGGGGACAGCGTTAACATAATCAACCGATAATTTGCCGTAATCGTAAGTATATTCTCCTCCAAAAAATAATCCTACTTTATCTATAGCCCAATTGTTGTTAGCAGATAATATAACCTGGTCATTCCACAGAACATCTACAAGTCCATTGACCCTTTTAAGAGTAATTTCGGCAGTGCCCGCATATGCCTGATATCCGCCGTCATAAGTATATTTCAGACCTTCAATTCTCCCATACCTTCTGCCGGCGCCGTACAGCATCGGATCGGTATATCCGCCTTGTACAGCCAGTGCACCGCCGCTATATACCCGGACATCTATTGTTTGAATAACTGAAGGTAACGACAGCGAATCCCAGGACAGTCTGCTTTTTACCTCAAAATCACCCGGTGCCAGAAAATTCCGAGTGAGCTCTACACCATTGGGAGGACCGGTAACCATATCGATATCACTAACAACCAGTTCCGTACCGCTTTCCGTATAAGACCAGCCGGTGGCATTTTGGAAAGAAACCTCCCAGGCCGGGTCCAACTGACCATTATTAAAATGGTCGAATACCCCGGCAGACGCCGGACAAGCGGCAAAAAGTATGACCGCCGCCATTAAACTAAACAAATTTCTGTTTCTCATGTTCTCTCTCCTTAAAAAATTGTTAGCGTTTCCTTCTTAAAATCACCGCACCGAGGCCGAGAAGTAAAAGCGTGGCGGGTTCGGGGACGGCGGTAACATAATCAATAGATAAAGTGCCAAAATTGCCGCCGGGGTAATTATCTTTGCCAAATATCAACGATAATTTATCAACAACCGAGTTGCTAAAACCTGTTAACATCACTTGGTCGTTCCATAGAACGCTGACAAATCCACTTGTCCTTTTCAGAGTAATCTCGGCAACACCTGAATACGAAAGCCCACTTGTACCGTCATACATATAAAGCGGCTCTTCGATTCTCGCAAATTTCATCCCATTGCTGCCTGTCCAGTAGTCTGTATATCCGCCTTGTGCCGCTATTTGGTCACCGCTATAAACCCGGACACCCACTCCCCCCAACGTTGAGGGTAATGATTCCGAATCCCACGACAGGCCGCATTTTACCTGAAAATCACCAGCCGCCAAAAAATTCTGATTGAGAGCAACTTCAGCCTGCCCATTGTTAGGTACTGCAATATCATGAACGGTGATATTCGTCCCGCTTTCCGTATAAGACCAGCCGGTGGCGTTTTGGAAAGTAACATCCCAGGCCGGGTCCAGCAAACCGTTATTAAAATGGTCGAACACCCCGGCAGACGCCTGACAAGTGATAAAAAGTACAACCGCCGCCATTAAACTAAACAAATTTCTGTTTCTCATTTTCTCACTCCTTAAAAAATTGTTGATATTTTTATTTTCTTTTTCTCAATCCCAAGAAACCGAGGCCGAGGAGGAAAATCGTGGCGGGTTCGGGAACAGTGTAAAGAAAGCCGTGGCTATTCTCGGAAGCGTCATAATAGGAGCCAACAATCCTGATGCCGTCGATGCCATAGGCCCATGTATTCGTTGCACCGGGTTTATTAAAAGTTGTCCAGGTTGACCCGTTATATAGAAAGCTATATATCGGACCACTTTCACTTCCGTACCAACCTACAATATTGATGCCGTCGATGCCATATGCATATTTCCCTGATTGGAGGGTTGTCCAAGTTGACCCATTATAAGTAAAGCTGTGCGGACCGAAGCCATCGGCGTAGAAACCGACAATACTGCTTCCGGAGATACCATACGGTATTGTATAAGTTGCCCCCGGCTTGTTGATAGCTGTCCATGTTGACCCGTTATAAAGAAAGCCTTGTGGATAATTACTATTTATTGCCCAGTAGTAGCCGACAATATTGCTGCCGTCAATGTCATATGGCACTGCTTTGTATGTCCCAGACTTGCTTAGGGTTGTCCATGTCGAGCCGTTATAAAGAAAACCTTGTTCACTGGATGCATCACGGTAGTAACCGACGATATTGCTACCGTCGATGCCGCATGCCCATGTATTCGTTGCACCGGGTCTGTTGAGGATTGTCCAAGTTGAACCATTGTAGAGAAAACCATGACTAACGCCGGAGGTGTCATAGTAAGAGCCGCTAATATTTCTGCCATCGATACCTTGTGGGTATGTCTCAGTTGCTCCTGGCGCATCGATGCTTGTCCATGTGCCGGCAAATGCATAGGCCGAACTCAAAGACAATATCATCGCGCAAATTACAATAGACTTAAGATGTGTTTTTTCTCCCATACCCTTCTCCTTCGCTCTTCTCTGATTTATCCCCCTCAATTATGCCCCTATAATAACTATTAAGAATAGGTCATGTCAAGGGGAAAAAGTGAAATGTTGCAAAATCCCGTAGTATTACGGGTATGGAAAAGACCGAAATCAAGTCTATTGGCAATTATCTCAAGACCATCGAAGAAGGGCTTTAGCGGTTTGAGATTGATAATTTAGTCTTGCGTGCTCAGGGCGGTCGCCGCAAAAGGTAAATAGTAAATTGACAATAATCAATTGTAAATGATTTCCCCCCACACCCCCCTTTGTACGATTTCGCTCCGTTTACGAATGAGCATTCTCGTATTACGTTACGTAAATATAATATTACGATTCGTATACGTATACGTAATAGCAAATCCCGTGCCAAACTCAAATTAAGTAAGAACTTTGAAAAAGCTAAACTACTGTGGATGTTTTTCGAGTATACTGCCGACGACAAGGGGCTTGTCCTTGCAGTTGTCGGCAGTATTTGTGATTACATGAGTTAGGGGGCTTACGGACATTGTGACATTACAACACTTCCCTGTTTCTCGTTAAGACGTAAAATTTTATTTGACAGGATTTACAATACATGTAAAAGTGATATGCGTTGAACGCAACATGTAAGAATCCGGATAGTATGACAACCTTAAAATGTTCTACGGAGGTGTTTTGATGTATAGTCATAACGATACAAAGCAAACGACGTCCAGAGAGTCTTTGGCCATTGCCGGTGCGGTTTCGCTGCTGAGCATGTTGTTGGCGATTAGCGGGTGTGCTGTAGGTCCTAACTTTGTCAAACCCGAAGCCAAACTTAAAGAAAACTGGAGCGAGAAAGGCGACCCGCGGGTTGTAACTCAGACTGACGTTAACAGCCAGTGGTGGAAAGCATTCAATGATCCGGCACTCGACCAATTAATCCAGCTTGCATACAAGCAAAACCTGCCGCTGCAGATTGCCGGTCTGAGGATTCTGGAATCCCGCGCCCGGTTAGGCATTGCCGTCGGCCGGCAGTATCCTCAGCAGCAAGATGCTTTCGGTAGTGCAACCAGGTTTGGTCTTAGCAAAAATGCGGCCAACGGCGCTGGTACCGATCGGAATTTTTGGGATTATCAGAGGGGCTTTGATGCGGCTTGGGAACTAGATTTCTGGGGCAAGTTTCGGCGGGGTGTGGAAGCAGAAACCGCCGGCTTGATCGCCTCGGTGGCCGACTACGATGATGCGCTTGTCTCGCTCACCGCGGAAGTCGCCCGCACCTATGCCGTGATTCGCACCTTTGAGGCGCTCATTGAAATAACCATCGCAAACGTCAAAGTTCAGGAGGAGGGACTGCAGATTGCCGAGTCTCGTTTCCGCAATGGCGCCACCTCGGAACTGGATGTGACACAGGCTACCACTTTATTAGAGAGTACCAGGGCTTCCATCCCCCAGCTGCAAACCAGACTGAAGCAGGCGCAAAACGCTTTGAGTACGCTGTTAGGGCAACCGGCGGGCGCTGTACAGACATTACTGGATGGCCCCAAAGCCAAAGCCATTCCGACGGCGCCTGCGGACGTGGCCGTCAGCGTGCCGGCTGAACTGCTGCGGCGGCGTCCGGATATCCGCAGCGCCGAGCTTTATGCTGCTGCACAGTGCGCCCGTATTGGCATTGCCAAAGCGGAGCTCTATCCAAGTTTTTCGCTTTTCGGCGAGATTGGGTTTCAAACCAGCAGTGACGGCGGGTCGCAGTCCAACGGAGCGAACCTTCACAATTTCTGGGACGGCGGCAGTTTCTTCTACTCCTTTGGTCCGGGATTTCGGTGGTCCATTTTCAATTACGGCCGCATAGAGAACGTTGTGCGCGTCCAGGACGCGAGGTTTCAGCAGTTGCTCGTCAACTACCAAAACACCGTGCTCAAGGCGGCTCAGGAAGTGGAAGATTCCATGACCGGTTTTCTCAAAGCCCAGGAAGCCGCAGTTTTTGAACAAAACGCTGTAAATGCTGCCAAGCGGTCGGTGAAGATATCCTTGGCGCAATATCGGGAAGGTGCCGTGGATTATCAGCGAGTCTTAGATGCGCAACGCTCACTATTGCAGGAAGAGAATAGCTTGGCCCAGACGCGCTCATCCGTTGCCACGAATTTGATTGCCCTGTACAAGGCCTTGGGCGGTGGTTGGGAATTGCGCCAGGGCCAGCCAATCGTGGCGGAAGGCACGCAAGCTGAGATGCAAAAACGGACCAACTGGGGTAAGTTGTTACCGTCGCAACCTGCGCCGGAAACCTTAACTCCGCCGCCGCCGGCCGGCCAGATACCTCTTTTACAAAAACCCGACTGGTGACAGCTTCCGCAGATAAGTCACCGCGTGAACCGCTTTGTCTACTTAGACGGCGAAAATTTATTTGACAGAATTTCTAATTCGTGTCAAAGTTGTAGGCGTTGAATAATGAGGATGAAAACTGTGAAATCGTCAGGGAAGTCGATTGCCGGAGTGTCGGTAGTGGATTCCACGAGGACGTCCGCGGCGAGCAAAGTCGCCTGGGTTGCCGGCACTGACTGTTTATTTTCTCTAACCGTTAACTGTTATGGAGTCTCCCATGTCTAAAGCCATCTCTAAAAAGTTACTGAACAAAATCATTCTGGTAGTCGCTGTTGTGGTCGTTGCATTCATCGGCTATAAGGTTTGGAAATCGCGGCAATTCGCGCTGCCTAAGGGAATCGCCTCGGGTAACGGCCGGCTTGAGTCCAAACTGGTTGATGTCGCTGCCAAGGAACCGCTGAGGGTCAAAGAGATCCTCGTCAAAGAAGGCGACCTCGTCCAGCCGGATCAGGTGCTGGTGCGGATGGATACCTCTACGCTGGAATCCCAACTGGCCGAAGCCAAGGCGAAGGTCGAACTCGCCGCGATCGAGGTCGAACGCACCCGCAAACTCCTCGAAGAAAACGCCGCCTCGCAGCGGGAATACGATGCCCGCAAGACGTCATTGGAGACAAACCAGGCAAACGCGGCAACGATCCAAACCCGCATCGACGATGCGGTGCTCAAGTCCCCCGTCCGCGGAAGAGTGCTTTATCGCCTGACTGAAGTTGGCGAAGTCCTTTCTCCCGGCGGGAAAGCACTGACGCTGGTGAACCTGGAAGATGTTTATATGGAGATATTCCTCCCCGCTGAACAGGCCGCCGGCCTGAAGATTGGCGCCGAAGCGAGAATTACCCTTGACCATGCCCCAGGGCGCGCGGCCGCCGGATATGTGAGCTTCGTGTCCCCGGAAGCGCAGTTCACTCCCAAACAGGTCGAGACACGCAGCGAGCGCGATAAGCTGATGTTCCGAGTCAAGATACAGGTGCCCGAAGAGCTGGTCGCCACTTACATCGAACGCATCAAGACGGGCGTCCGAGGCGTCGGGTATGTCAAGTTTAATGAATCGGCTGTCTGGCCGGACTGGCTGCAGAACCTCATTAAGCCGGACAATAAGCAAACCACCCAACCAGTGGATTCCAACTCCGAAACGGGGGTCAAATAAGAATGGCAGTGATGCCGATACAGCGCCGCCTCAAAGCCGTTAACTATATCACTTTGGAGATATAATCCATGGTGTCATCTGCGTCTCAGGTATCTTCGGCCGCATCCGCCGGCAAGCCGGTGGTTTCCATTAAGGACGTCACTCACCGCTATGGCAGAGTTGTGGCGCTCGATGGCATTTCCCTCGATATTCCAAGCGGCCTCATGGTCGGCATAATCGGCCCTGACGGCGTCGGTAAATCAACGCTCATGGCCCTCATCGCCGGCTCCAAGAAAATGCAGCAGGGAAAAATAACTGTCCTGAATGGGGACATCGCTGACGCCCGGCATCGTCGAGCCGTATGCCCGGAAATCGCTTACATGCCACAGGGTTTGGGCAAGAACCTCTACCTGGAACTCAGCGTTTATGACAACGTCGACTTCATGGCGCAACTCTTCGGACTATCCTCCGCGGAGCGCCCGGTAAAAGTTAAAGAACTTCTCGATGCCACCGGACTTGGCCCGTTCCCCGAACGTCCCGCCGGCAAACTCTCGGGCGGAATGAAACAAAAGGTGGGGCTTTGCGGCGCGTTGGTCCATGAACCGGACCTTCTCGTTCTCGATGAGCCTACCACCGGCGTCGATCCGCTCTCGAGACAGCAGTTTTGGACGCTCATTGACGATATTCGTGCAGGCCGTCCAAGTATGAGTGTCGTCATTTCAACCGCCTATATGGACGAAGCGCAAAAGTGGGACTGGATAGTCGCAATGGACGCCGGGCGTGTGCTGGCGACTGGAACGCCGGCGGAGCTGATGGGGCGGACGGGGACTAAAGATTTGGAGAAATGCTTCATAGCCCTGCTGCCGGAAGAAAAACGCATGGGGCATACGGAGCTGACCATCCCGCCGCGTGCGGCCGGCAAATCGGAAATAGCCATCGATGCCAAGGGCCTGACTCGCCGCTTCGGCAGTTTCACCGCTGTCGACCACGTCACTCTTTCGATAGAGCGCGGCGAGATATTTGGTTTTCTCGGTTCCAACGGCTGCGGCAAGTCCACAACAATGAAAATGTTGACGGGACTGCTGCCTCCCACCGAAGGGACCGCGACGCTCTTCGGCCAGTCGGTCGAAGCCGGAAGCATCGAAGTCCGCAAACGCCTCGGATACATGACGCAGGCGTTCTCACTTTACGGCGAGCTGACCGTTCGCCAGAACCTGATCCTGGATGCCCGTCTTTATCACATTCCACCCGATAAGGCGAAAAAACGTATCGAGGAGCTGGTCGAAAAATTCGGACTTGGTGCACATCTCGATTCGTTGGCCGAAGCTCTGCCGATGGGTTTGCGTCAGCGGCTTTCGCTGGCAGTTGCCGTTCTGCATGAACCGGAAATGCTTATTCTGGATGAACCCACGTCGGGGGTCGATCCGGTCGCCCGGGACAGTTTCTGGGAACTGCTGATTGATCTATCGCGAAATCAGGGTGTGACGATCTTCGTAACTACACATTTCATGAATGAAGGAATGCGCTGCGACCGGATCTCGCTAATGAACGCGGGTAAGGTGCTGGCATGTGATGCTCCACAGAAGCTTATAGAAGCGCGAGGTGCCCCCAATTTGGAGGAGGCCTTTATCGGCTATATGGAAGACGCAATTGCCGACGCCGCGTCCGGCAGCAAAAGCAAGGACAAAGCGCCCGTAAGTGCACCTGCGGTTGAGAAACCTGCAGCCCCGCAACCGCCGTCGAAGCCTACTTACTTTCAGTTGGCCCTTGGCCGGATGCTGGCATACACCAAAAATGAAACCGTGCAGATTCTTCGCGATCCGATTCGACTGGCCTTCGCCTTCATTGGTTCGGCGCTGCTGATGCTTGCCTTCGGCTTTGGAATTACAACTGATGTCGAAAACATTCGCTATGCTGCGCTGGATCTCGACCAGTCGCCGGAAAGCCGCACTTATCTCGAGCAATTCGCCGGTTCGAAAGTTTACTTTATCTCTACCCAGCCGCTCCGCTCTGCCGAAGAAGCCATGCGTCGGCTGCAATCGGATGACATCTCGCTGGTGCTTGAGGTTCCGCCTAATTTCGGCAGGAATTTCCGCAGGGGCTCCGGCCCGGAGGTCCTGGCGGAG
>Ga0315276_10005396_pt1 | contig 11784 bp, 10 predicted proteins | sample YL17G05_0_MG_FD_204542 | JGI IMG/M metagenome (GOLD analysis project Ga0315276, IMG submission 204542) | Sediment microbial communities from Yellowstone Lake, YNP, Wyoming, USA - YL17G05_0 | ecosystem: Environmental > Aquatic > Freshwater > Lake > Sediment | place: USA: Wyoming | collected... | reverse complement strand
AAACCTAATCCTTAGAAAGATAAAGAAACTTAAAAAGAAGGGAACAAATCATTGCAGCTAATATACCATACGAGCGCACGCTGACATGAGACGTTACGTATTGAATAGGACGAGGATTTTACAGCAATTATGAAAAACGAACTTGTCAAATTAGCTCAAAACCACAGCAGGTTAAGAGCAGAAAGAAATTTTGCTGTTGTGCGCAGCACGCCATAGGTACGCTTCGCAATACACCATGCGCGCGACGCAATACGAAAAAATCAATCAAACGCGCAGGTACCTGCACACCAAAAACGAGAAAAATCGGAAAAATTTTTACTCCTTTTCTCACATCGAGCTACGAGCGACTGGCAACGAACGACGATTAAAATTTTCGCATCATTCGCGCATCTTCGCCTTACTAATGAGGGGGAGGATTTCTAAATGCCCTTTGACAAGTTAATATTGTCCCCGGCCAACTGAACCCAAAAACTCTGCGCTCTCTGTGTTCTCCGTGGCAAAAAAACAGTGTTAATCTGTCCGCCGTAAGGCGAGACCTCGCCAAGGGCGGGTGTGAATCCGTGAAATCCGTGTCTAATTTCCCTTTGTGCCTTTTTGTGGCTATACGTTCAATCAAAATGAACAAATTATGCAAAACAAACCCAATTTTCCAAAAAGTCAAATGTTTATAATTGCAATTACAATAACGAGTTACGGCGAAAAATTCAAATTGGACACTTGGTCAAAACGAACCCAAACGAACCCAATTTTACCGGCCTCTGCCGGTAAAATTGCCCTGCCTGTCCGCCATAGCCTTGGCGACGGCGGAAGCGCAGTCGAAGGGCCTGTAGGGAGCTTGCCTGCCCTGAGCTTGCCGAATGGGGCAGTCGAGGGATTTGTTACGAGCGACGAGTCACGAGCGACTAGCGACGGATTGCTGCTCCGAATCTCTCGAATAAAACCTTGATTATGAAGTGGTTACATATTATCTTTAAAAAATTAAGGAAATAGAAAACTTAGGAATCTCTGTGAACTCTGTGTTCTCTGTGGCTCAAATAAAAGGAAGTTATGAAAAACGAACTCATTAAATTAGCTCAAAGGCACGGGACGCCGTTGTTTATTATCGACCACGACGTAATAAGAAAAAACTTCCGCAGCTTTAAGAAGAACCTGCCGAAGGTGCAGGCGTACTACGCGGTAAAGGCGAACTCGAATCAGGAAATAATCGAGACCCTCTTTAAAGAAGGAGCCAGTTTCGACGTCGCTTCCTACAACGAGTTTATGCAGGTCTACAAGTATTTAAAGCATTTTCAAAAAAGCGATAAATACTTTTTCATCTGGGACAAAATAATCTTCTCCAACACAATCAAGGACAGGGATACTCTGAAAAAAATCAAGAAATATAAGCCGCTGGTTACTTTCGACAACGTCGATGAGGTGAAAAAAATAAAAGAATTCTGCCCGACGGCAGGATTGATTCTGAGATTAAAAGTCCCGGACACCGGCTCGCAGGTAGAGATGAGCTCGAAGTTCGGGGCTGAACCCGGCGAAGCGGACGATTTGATAAAACTGGTCTTCGATTCGGGACTTACCCTCGAAGGTTTGAGTTTTCACGTCGGAAGCCAGTGCACCAATTTCGATAATTACTCATCCGCGCTGCAGATAACATCCCAAATTTTCAACGACTGCCGGAAAAAAGGCTACGATACGAGAATTGTCGATATCGGCGGCGGATTCCCTGTGCCTTATGATTCGCAGGTCCCCAGGTTCGAGCTGCTTGCGAAAGTAATAAATTCCGAATGTAAAAGACTTTTCCCGAAAGATGTAGAGCTTATCGCTGAGCCGGGCAGGTTTATGGTCGCGACGGCGGCAGTGCTGGTCTCGGAAATAATCGGAAAGGCACGCAGGGACAGCAAGATTTTCTATCATATAAACGACGGCGTCTATCAGACGTTTTCGGGGGTGGTTTTCGACCACTGGATACCTAATTTCGGAGCGTTCAGACGCGGCAAAAAAGAGGTCTGTGCCGTCGTCGGACCTACGTGCGATAGTTTCGACAAAATCTCCCTGTCGGAGCATCTGCCGGGCAATCTCGAAATCGGGGATTTACTTTACACCGAAAACATCGGGGCATATAGCACCGCATCTTCAACGAGCTTCAACGGCTTCGACGGAGCTACGATTATACATATCAATAAGTAAGCTCTGCCGATTAATCTTTGACAAAGGCGCTGTCCCAGTCTTTCCAAACCGGCTCAAGGCCGTGCGCTTTTATCATCTCGGCCACCTCGGCAGGGCTGCGAGTATCGTCAATTTCGAATTGCTCCACAGCGTTCCTCGGCTGTGAGTATCCGCCCGGACTGGTCCTGCTGCCGGCGCTGACTTTGGTTATTCCGATTTCGATTAAATGGTCTCTCAGGGCGGCGCTTTCGCGGGTCGACAGCACCAGCCCCGCATCAGCAAAGCACAATCGCAGCGCAACTATCATCTGCACAAGATTTTTATCGCTGAGGAAAGCAAACTGCGTTCGGTCGACGTTTTTTGCCGGCCGAAGTCTCGGAAACGAAAACGAAACGCGGGATTTCCAGTATCGCTTCATAAGGTAATGGGCGTGTTCGCCAAGGGCTAAAGTTTCAAGCCGCCAGTCGAACAGACCGAGCAGGACGCCGATGCCGATTTCTCTCATTCCTGCATGGGCGATGCTGTCGGGTGCGGACAATCGATAGTCATAATCGGCCTTGGGGCCGGAGTGATGATATTTGCGATATGTCTCGCGGTCGTAAGTTTCCTGGTACAAGGTGACGCCTTCGATACCCGCGGCGAAAAGTTTCGCGTATTCTTCGGTCGTCATCTGATAGATTTCAACTGAAAGAGAACTGAATTTAGGCCTTAGTTTCGACGCCAGCTCGCAGAGATAATCGACACTAACGAATTGCCTGTCTTCGCTGCTTACCAAAAGTAAATCCCTGAATCCCTCTTTTGCGATTATATCCGCTTCTGCCAGGGCCTTGTCGATTGTCAGCCTGATTCGCGGGAACTGATGGTCCTTATTAAAGCCGCAGTAAGCACAGCCGTTGACGCAGTAATTCGACAGATATAACGGCGCGTATAATCGAACCGTTCTGCCGAATCGCTGCAGCGTAAGCTGGCGGGCCAACTGCGCCATTTTTTCGAGATAATCTTCCGCCGCCGGCGAAATCAGAGCGAGCAGTTTCTGTGGACTATAACTGCCGGCTGGTGTACCCAAAGCCCGCTCAACATCACGGCTGCTGACTTCTCCTGAATGTTTTTGCGTGCTGAACATTTTTATTATTTGTTATCTCTTAAGAAACCAGTCAGCGGACTCGAAGCGTTTGCCCGTCTGCCGGAGGCAGCAACACCGGCTTTATAAGCTATTCGTCCCGCTTCGACCGCGAGCTTAAAAGCCGTCGCCATTCGGCCCGGCTCATTTGCCGTCGCGATTGCGGTATTAATCAAAACCGCATCAGCTCCCATTTCCATCGCCTCGGCTGCGTGCGAGGGCAATCCGAGACCGGCATCGACTATTACGGGGACATTGGCCTGTTCGATTATAATTTCCAAAGCTGCGCGGGTCTTGAGGCCCTGGTTCGAGCCGATGGGGCTGCCCAAAGGCATCACGGCAGCTGTGCCGATGTCCTGCAGACGCCTGCTCAAAACCGGGTCAGCATTGATATAAGGCAAAACAATAAATCCGTCTTTAACCAAAATCTCGGCAGCCTTTAGCGTTTCTATCGGGTCCGGCAGCAGGTAATACGGGTCAGGCGTGACCTCTAATTTCACCCAGTTAATACCTGTCGCGGCCCTGGCCAGTTTCGAGAGGCGCACGGCCTCCTCGGCGTTTCTGGCGCCGGAGGTATTCGGCAGCAGCAGATATTTTTTAACGTCGATTGCGCGGAGCGTATCGTCGTTTTCGTTTTCAATATCCACCCTGCGAAGCGCGACGGTAACGATTTCGGCGCCCGATTTTTCGAGGGCTTCAGCCATAATCTCGCACGATGCGAATTTGCCTGTCCCTACGAGCAGTCGGGAATTAAACTCTCTACCTGCGATTACTAATTTATCCATTTGGTCATCCTCCGCCGACAAAACGCACTAATTCGATACTCTGGCCGGTGCGAAGTTTTGTTTCAGCGAACTTCTCGCGTTCGATAATCTCGCCGTCAACTTCTGCGGCCGCGGTCTCCGCTGCGATATTCAATTGCTCCAATAATTCAGCTACGGTAGAAGGCAATCGGCCCGCCGGGAACTGTTTCTCTACGCCGTTTATTCTCAGCACTTCCATTTTCACGTCCGTAAAATAAAAAAAGCATCCCCGCAAAAGGAATGCTTCAAACCATTTTTCCGCCTTCCTTCGCAGGTCTTAACCTGATCAGGTTCAAGGGTCATCGCTGAATCGGCGATTTCTCAGCCCGAGGCGGGCATCGCCCGCGGCAGGCTCCCCTGGCTTATTCGAATTTTTCGTGTATATTGTAATATATCCAAATGGCCCATGATAATAAAAAATTCGTTATTCAGGAGCACTCAAAAGGTTCTGACATCCACTGGGATTTTATGCTCGAATCTGGCGATGTATTGCAGACGTATCGCCTCAACAAGGCCCCGCAGCAAATCGGCGACGATCCCGCTAACGCTGAGAAGATTTTCGACCATCCGCTGAAATTCCTAAGTTATGAAGGTCCTGTGAATAAAGGCCTCGGCAGTGTCCGCATAGTTGAATCCGGCTCGTATGAAATAACGCACCAGAGTAACGACCGAATTGAACTGGACTTAAATGGCAAATTCCTCAAAGGCAAATTCACGCTGACTCATAACGAAGACGATAATTTTATCCCCAGGGGATGGCAGTTCGGCAAAAGTAATATATAATCGAAAAAAAGACTGTCTAATAGATAGGTGGAAGGTGGCATTAACCCCGGAACAAAAAGAACGATACAGCCGGCATATAATGTTGGCAGAGGTCGGCGAAGACGGGCAGCAGAAGCTGCTCTCGTCGAAGGTGCTGCTAATCGGCGCAGGCGGTCTCGGCTCACCGGCTGCCGTTTATCTGGCAGCAGCTGGAATCGGCACAATCGGAATCGTCGATGCAGACAAGGTCGAGCTGACAAACCTGCAAAGGCAAATCATTCATTACACCGCCGACGTAGGCGTCGAAAAAGTCAAATCCGCTAAAACCAAGATGTGCGCAATCAACCCTGATGTCACCGTAAAAACTTACCACGAGTTGGCAAAGGCCGACAATATACGGGAGATTATCCGCGAATACGATTTTGTAATCGACGCTACCGATAATTTCGCCGCCAAGTTTCTCATCAACGACGCCTGTTTCTTCGAGAAGAAACCATTTTCGCACGCAGGCGTTCTCCGGTTCGACGGCCAGTTAATGACGGTACTGCCCGGCGAGTCGGCCTGCTATCGCTGCATCTTCGGTTCTCTTCCATCTGCGGATGTGGCCCGCAGTTGTTCGCGAGCAGGAATTCTCGGCGTCCTGCCGGGCGTTGTCGGCACGCTGCAGGCAACCGAAGCAGTCAAATATCTGCTGGGTATCGGCGAGCTTCTGACCGATGCGCTGCTAACCTACAATGCGCTGACAATGGAATTTCGCAAAGTTCGTTTCCACCGCAATCCGAATTGTCCGCTTTGCGGCAGCAATCCCGCAATTACCGAGCTAAAAGATGACAAACAATAAGTGGGACATCAAGTTGCAGAGGTCGAGCCATCTCTCGTGGCAGCCAGAAAAGCAAGCTGATAAACAAATAGCCGTGCTGATGAGCGGCGGCGTTGACAGCAGCACCACCGCATATCTGCTCAAGCAACAGGGCTGGGATGTCTTCGGCGTTACAATGAAAGTCCCCCTCTCAACCAATGTTGGTAAACGCACTTGTTGCGGAACCGATGCCGCCTTTGTTTGTGAGCAGTTAGCCATCCCCCATTATTTCGTTGACGTTATCGAGGCATTTGAAGAGATTATAATAGAGCCGTTCCGCCAATCCTATATAAGAGGAGAAACACCAAACCCATGCGCCGACTGCAATTCGCTGTTGAAATTTTCTCTGGTCTGGGACCTTTTGCGGGAAAAATTCGGCATCACCTATCTGGCCACGGGTCATTACGCCAGAATTTATAAACTTGGCCCCGAGGGCACAGAAAGAGGATTTCGCCTCGGCAAGGCAAAGGACGACGCCAAGGACCAAAGCTATTTTCTCTACGGAATATCCGCAGACAAACTCGCAAACCTTGTCCTGCCTTTAGGCGAATTTACGAAGGAGCAAGTCCGCGCAATCGCCGCCGACGCGAACCTGCCCGTTGCCGAAAAATCCGAAAGCATGGAACTCTGTTTCGCGGGTGAAGGGGACTACCGTGCCGTGCTGAACAACGCGGCCCTTAATAAGCCCGGCGACATAACCGATATGCAGGGCAACAAAATCGCCGAACATAAAGGAATCGCCAATTACACGCTCGGCCAGAGAAGAGGCGTCGGCTTTGCCGGCGGCAAGCCGCTTTATGTGGGCAGAATAAACGCGGAGAAAAATACCATTGCGCTGGGCACCAGAGACGAAGTAAGCTGCCGGACTGTTACGGCAAATCGGCTGAATATCCTTATACCTGAAGAACTTGTTGCGGGGGCGCAATTCTCCGGCAAAATCCGTTCATATAACGAGTCCCATCCGTGCAAACTTAGCGAAATAAGCAAAGACGCGATGACCGCTGAATTCGACCTGCCCCAATTCGCCCCCTGCCCCGGTCAAAGGCTCGTACTGTATAACAGCAACGGTTATATCGTGGCGGGCGGCACAATAGTTACGGCTTTGGGAAATAAAAAATAGCCTGGAAATAGAATTTTTACTCAAAAGCCCGCCTGCACCGCTGCCGCGACGGCTGAAAGAGGAAAAAAACACCCTAATTTTCTTAACATTTTAGTATTTTAGCATTGCAAAAAAGCCGTATTTAGTGTATATTTCACGCTGCTTTTTAAAAAATACGGTAAAAATGCAGAATCTATGGAACACAAAGCGGATTTTGCGCATCTTAACAAGGGCAACTGAACCTTAAGAAGAAAGAAAGGATTGTTATTATGTATAAGAAAAGAGCGTTCACATTAATAGAACTTTTGGTGGTAATAGCTATTATAGCAATGCTAATGGCTATATTGATGCCGGCCCTGCAAGCCGGTAAGGAACAGGGCGCGCGAGCAGCCGACCTTAATAACCAGAAGCAACTAACAATGGCATGGGTTCTGTATGCGGATAATAACGACGACAAGATCCCCGGCGCCGATATAGGCTTTCCGAGGGGTGATAATCCCAGATCCTGTTGGTGGATAGATTGGCCCACTGGACCCGCAGTTGTAGCTCCAGGACCTGTGTATAGTACGTTTAGCTATGTTGAGTTGACCAGGGTACAGTTCGGCATGCCTATCGCTGAGCAAATTCAACACGCGGAAAAGGCTCTCAAAGACGGCCGGTTGTGGCCATATATTAATGACTTAAAACTTTTCAAGTGTCCGACCAGCAGGAAGGGAGACTATCAATCGTACGCTATGGTTGATTCTATGAACGGCTGGTGTGGCTGGCCGGATCCGGTTAGAACCATAAAGAAGAGAATTACAACCAAGTTGCAGCTTAAAAGGCCGAGCGACAGGATGGTCTTTATTTGTGAGTGCCCGGAGGGTTACGGAGGTGGTAACGGAAGCTGGGGCATTTTCTATACTGACCCAAGATATGGTGATAAGCCGCCGCTGCGGCACGGCCAAGGAACGACCTGCTCTTTCGCGGACGGCCATAGTGAGTACTGGAAGTGGAAGGACAAAACCACGTTAGACGGACCGCCGAGCGGGACTTGGCTTGGTTGGACGCCGCCGGGATCCCATAAGGATTTGGAGAGACTGCAGAGAGCTGTATGGGGAGATTTGGGCTATACTGCTCCGTAAGCAGCACCATAAATGAGTTTTCTTGAAGCATCCAAAAGGGCGATGGTTTTACCACCGCCCTTTTTTTATTACAAGCCATTTCGAATTAGCCGCGAAAAAGCTCAAAAATCACAAAAGAACTCTTATGTTTTTTATTTTTAGCCACAGAGTTCGCAGAGAACACAGAGATATCAAAAAACAGTGTAAATCCGTGAAATCCGTGTCTGAAAAATTTGTGTCTATTCGTCCCCTTGGGACGGCCCGTGGGGCCGTGTTACCCGTCCTGAGCCTGCCTGTGGTGAGCTTGTCGAACCAGTCGAAGGAATCCGTGGTTCATTTTTCTCCCATTTCGAATTAGCCGCGAAAAAGCTCAAAAATCACAAAAGAACTCTTATGTTTTTTATTTTTTGCCACAGAGCTCACAGAGAACACAGAGGTATATAATTAAGGAGAAAAATGAAAACTACAAATAAATGAACCACGAATGAACACCCGCCCTTGGCGAGCCGCAGGCCTCGCGGCCTTCGAGCCGAGGGGTCTCGCCTTACGGCGGACGAATGGACACAAATTTGTTTCGGCAGGCACCGGCAAAATTGCCGAAGGTCAACGAAGTTGACCTTGCGGACGATGACAAAACTTTCGACAAAGCTCGCTTTAAGAGAAAGTTTTGTCGAGTACGCGTAGTTGGCCGAAACCTCTGTGGCCTCTGCGAACTCTGTGGCTAATTAAATCCGTATCACCTGCGCAATCAGCGGAATCAGCGTCTAATTTTCTTCGCGCCGGCGCCTTGCCTTATGGACGAAGTCGGAAGCCCTCGGCGAAGGAGGAGCGTCCATCGTCCCTCCTCCCTCGTCCATCGCCGCCTACTCCGGCAGCACTGCGCAATACGATATACGCTTCACGCAATACGAACCAATTACGGCCACATTTGCCCCTCTTCGAGCCAGTTTTCCGCCAGTATGGCGAAATCCCTGAAATTGACCTTATCATCCTCATAAAGGTCTGCCTGGCAGCAGGAACCTGTATCGAGCCACTGGTCTGTCATTATTTTCAGGTCTCGGTAATCAACCACGCAATCACCGTTCAAATCGCCTGCGAGGCTTTGAAGACATCTCGGCGGATATAATCTTATATCGTCAAAGTACACGGTACCAGGTTCAACGTAATCAGGAGACTGTACCCCGTCGCCGAAGCCGATAGTCATCTTTCTGACATTGCTCATAGTTATGCCGGCAAAGTCTGCCAGACGTATATTCCACTCGTGCCAATATAGCTCTCTCACATCGCTGGCATCTCCATCGTATGTTACTGTCGCACTGCTATCGGCATCTGTCAGTTTCACATACATATGCTCGTTAGCGTCGTTGCTTAGGCTGCCATAGAAGTACAGCGTCAATGCTTTAGAGCCGCCCAAGGTCCAGTCTCTCCCGATTCCGCTTGGCAGGAGGAGAGTATTCACGTCAGCCTCCGAACGGTACGGGTTAATATCGTTTTCGTAATAAAACTTCATTGACTTACCGGAGCGAACCTTTGTTGTCTCAAGGGAAATTCCCGTCGTACCCGTTTTAGCAAACCATACAACATCGAGCATAGCAGCGGTGTCCGCATACGAGTCAAAATCTTCCACAGTAAGCCAGTTAGCCGTCTTAAACCGCCAAACAGCGCCTTTCCATACGTTCGGGTAATTGACCTCATCAATCCGCCAGTAGTAGGTTGTGTAGGATTCCAGGATTCCGGGCTTATAGTAGTTAGGTTCCTGGTTCTCACTTACCAGCACGCCCAGCGGATTGCTTCTGTTGGCGTCATTGACATCATCAAAATCGGTACCGAGATATACATCGTGTTTATCGGCTTTTGGCCCCGGCCTCCAGATAAGAACAGAATTCCTGTCCACGTCTGTTGCACAATTGGTCGGCTTAGGGTTACTTGACCAGCATACAGGGGTGTATTCATAGGCGTTGTTTAAGGTCTCGCCTCCGCTTCTTATCTCGCAGTTGTTTGTGATTGTCCTGCACGGCTCGGCGCTCACCTTAACTTTCAGCGTAACAAAACCTGATTCACCAGGTTCCAGCGTTCCAATATGCCAGGTAACCGTATGGGAATTGGAATCGTAGGTTCCACACGGGTCTGATGAACAATATCCCACCCCATTTGGCAGATAGTCAATAATATTGGTATCTGGCAAGTTCGGCCCGGCAGGATAATTATAATCAATCCTGTAATTTATTTCATCCCCCGGCACGACACAATCATTGACATCATCAACTTTTTCGAGGATCGGAATAGCTTTATTAAATTCTAACGGTGCAAACTCTGCCGTACACTCATAAGAACAACCAGAGTATGCAGAGACGTCTTTATCACTCGTGATTTTCCATAATCCATTACCTGGATTGGCATTAACAATTTCCCCTCTGTCCAACGTATTACTATCTTGCCATGCGCCGGTCTGAGAGTTGTATAGGTTAATATGCGTATTATCTGTATGAGCAAGTATATACAAATATCCCCCACCCAAAGTTGGTCCGATGAGTTCTGTGCCCATGCCGGTACCGTCTTTGTTCGGTATAAAGACACCTTGGTAATAACCAGATGTCGTTGCTACCCAGGGTTGAACATCGACCGTTACAACTTTATTGCTTGTGATGGTAAAATATTGATCTGCTCCGATGGGATAGCTTTTTACATGGGCTTGGCCACTATCCAGAGTGCCTTCCCAAACCACCGTCTGTGTGTCGCTGTCCTTAATACTTACGAACGTGTCATTGTGATATGCAATGACTGTTAAGTCTTCCGGCCAATATTCAATATTGCTAACATAAGCGTAGAACTCTGTACCACTCCACCAGCCATTGGCAGAAGGCACAAAATATGATTGGTCGTAGCAGGTCAAAGCCGAAACCGGCTTGTCAGCTATTACGTGAAGGTATTTCGCTTCAAGGCTTGAATCAGACCAGTGTTCGCCTTTATCCAGAGTAAATGAAGCAATATCTTCGTAGACGCCGTTAGTAACTTCTTGTTGGATAGTTACACTTGTGCCGTCTTGGTAGGCAAAAACGATAAATTCACAGTGCTCATGCAATGCCGGCGCATAGGTGTAAAATTCTCTGCCCACCCCACGGCCTTGAGCGTCCATCGCATAATAACCACTAACACCGATTGTCGTCGCATCACCTGTAAGAACAGCAAATTTGTTCGAACCAGCAACAAAGTAAACACCTGTAGAAGTATTAACGTATGTATGCTCTCCCTTATCCAATACATTAGGCACGACCGAAACAGGGTTGCCAGCCGAATCATAGAGTTCTACCTGAGTTCCGTCTTCGTAGCTAAACAAAACAATATCATTCGTTGTAAATATATACGAACTATATGCCAACGAAGTTGATACTTCACGCTTGCTGGCAGCATGGATGACACCAACATCACGGTTTGCGATGTTAGCATCTACATACCCTGGTTTATCGGCCCTCATACCGTATGGCCCGAACGTAGCGGAACGCTGGTCTGTGCTTACACAGACCGATTTTGCCTCATCTGCCCCGCAAAAGCTGTTAATGAGCATAATTAACGTTAAAATTAGGCTCGATTTTTTCGCTAACATTTTTATTACCTCCATAATTTTGTGGTTATTTTTCATTAAGATGCGCAAATGCCTCTTCCTGTTCCATTTATTCCATTTTTTCTCCTTTCAAATTCAAGTTGGCCACGAAAAAGCTCAAAAATCACAAAGGAAAGTTAGACACGGATTAACACAGATTAACACTGTGAGGTGCTAAACAAATGACGGACACTCGATGATTAAATTTACGCTACCTGTTTCCGTTCATTTTCGCTCATTTCCTCGTATGCCGCCGGACTTACATAGCCAAGTGAAG
>Ga0315276_10005393_pt1 | contig 11785 bp, 9 predicted proteins | sample YL17G05_0_MG_FD_204542 | JGI IMG/M metagenome (GOLD analysis project Ga0315276, IMG submission 204542) | Sediment microbial communities from Yellowstone Lake, YNP, Wyoming, USA - YL17G05_0 | ecosystem: Environmental > Aquatic > Freshwater > Lake > Sediment | place: USA: Wyoming | collected... | reverse complement strand
GCGTCGGTGACCTCGACCCCGAAGGCGTGGAGCATCAGGTAGTCGTGGTACCGGTCGGACGTGAAGAGCTCCCGCGTCGCCCGGGCCATCTCCTCCCCGATCGTCGCCACGAAGAAGCCGGCGACGTCCCCACCCTCTTCCCGCGTCCGGAAGTAGTCCGAGATGCAAAGATGCGGCGGGTTCTTCTGCCGGGGGAAGGGAAAGGGCCACGAGCGCCCGTCGTGCTCCACCACCAGCGTGTCCCCTTCCGCGAAGGCGCGGAACCAGCCGTAGGCGACCTTCGGCGCGAGGATATTCTCCTCCACGCCGCGTCGCTTCAGCTCTTCATACATCGGCCGGACCTTCCCCCGCACCAGTTCCTCGTACGCCTCGGCGGTCATCTTTCCCCGCCGGTACCCCCACCGCCCGCGGAAGAGGGCCTGCTCGTTGACGTAGGGGAACAGTTCCCTCGGATCGATCCCTTCGACGCGGCGGGCTCCGAGGAACGGGGGCGTCGGCACCGGGTTGTCCCGGGCGACGGCCGCCCCCCGGGGGCCGGGGGTCATGGCGGGGGCGGTTCCGGCCGCGTCGAAGACGGTGGACGAAAGGGTCCCCTCGTCGATCCGGCGCATCGCCGACAGGCCCGCGAACGCGTCGGCGCAATAGACCACCGGGCCGGGGTACCCGGGGACGCACTCCTGCGCCACGAACTTCCCGGTGAGGGCCGCCCCTCCGAGGAGGACGGGGACGCGAAGCCCCGCGGCGGCGAACTGCGGCAGGTTCTCCCGCATCACCAGGGCGGATTTTACCAGCAGCCCCGACAGGCCGATCGCGTCCACCCGGAGCTCCCGTGCCTTTTCGATGATCGTCTCCGCCGGGACCTTGATCCCCAGGTTCACGACCCGGTACCCGTTGTTCGAAAGGATGATGTCGACCAGGTTCTTCCCGATGTCGTGCACGTCCCCGGCCACGGTGGCCAGCAGGATCCGGCGCCCCTCCTCGCGCTCCGCCTTCTCCATGAAGGGGGCGAGGGTGTCGACGGACCGCTTCATCACCTCGGCGGACTGGAGGACGAAGGGGAGGAGCATCTCGCCCCGCCCGAAGAGCTCCCCGACCCGGCGCATCGCCGGCACCAGCAGCTGGTTGATGATCGACGCCGGCGGCCGGCGCGACAGGAGGATGGAGAGAAGGTCCTCCAGTCCCTCCTTGTCTCCCGCCACCACCTTTTCGGCCAGTTCCTCTTCCGGGGGGATCGCCGGGAGGTTCTTCTCCGCCGCGGACTCCTCTTTCACGGGCTTCACGTCCGAGAAATGGCGGAGGAAAACGGAGAGGGGGGACTCGGCACCGCTCCCCCGGCGGTCGTGGATCAGGTCCAGGCAAACTTCCCGGTCGGCGTCGGGGATCTTCGACATCGGCAGGACCTTCGCCGCGTCGATGATGGCCGCGTCGAGCCCGGCCGCGACCGCCTCGTGCAGGAAGACGGAGTTCAGCACCCGGCGGGAGGCGGGGGAGAGGCCGAAGGAGATGTTGCTCACGCCAAGCAGGGTGAACACGCCGGGGAGCTCCTCCTTCACCCGCCGGATCGCCGCGAGGGTGTTCGCGGCGGCGTCGACGAGGGTCGCATCCCCCGAGCCGATGGTGAAGGTGAGAACGTCGAAGAGGAGGTCCGAAGGGCGCAGCCCGTACCGGTGCACGGCGAGGTCGTGGATCGCCCTCGCGGTCGCGACCTTCTCCTCCACGGTCATCGCCATCCCCTTCTCGTGGATGGTGAGGGCGATGACCGCCGCCCCGTACGTTTTCGCCAGCCGGCAGACGTGCTCGAGGTTCTTCCCGCCGTCCTCGAGGTTCACCGAGTTGACGAGGCACCTCCCGGGGTGGATCTTCAGCGCCGCCTCGATGCAGTCGGGGGTGGTCGAGTCGATCACCATCGGGATCTGGACCGACTGGGCGAAGAGCCGGACCATGGCGGAGAGGTCCGCCTTCTCGTCCCTCCCCGCGTACGCCGTGCACAGGTCCACGGCATGGGCGCCGTCCTCCTGCTGCTCGAGGGCGACCCGCAGCGCCCCCGGGTAGTCGTCCGCGAGGAGCAGGTCCCGGAACCGCCTCGAGCCGTTCGCGTTGCACCGCTCCCCGATGAGGAACGGGGGAATCTCCTGGGGGATCTCCGCGGCCTGGTAGAGGCTGGAAAGCGACGGCTTCTCCACCACGTTCCGCGGGGCAGGGGCGACCCCATCGAGCGCTTCACGGAGTTTCCGGATGTGCTCCGGCGTGGTGCCGCAGCATCCGCCGACGATCGAGACCCCCTCGTCGCGCACGAAGGCGGAAAGCTGCGCGGCGAACGCCTCGGGGGAAAGGGGGTAGTGGGTCTTCCCGTCCCGCACCTGCGGGATCCCGGCGTTGGGGATGCAGGAAACGCGGCCGCGATAGTGGCGGCACAGGTACCGGATGTGGGACGTCATCCCTTCGGGGCCGGTGGCGCAGTTCAGCCCGATCGAGAAGACGGGGAACGGCTCGATGGCGGCCAGGGCGGCGGCGACGTCGGTCCCCACCAGCATCGTCCCGGTGCTCTCGATCGTGAGGGAGACCATCACCGGAACGTCCCGCTTCATCCGTTCGAGCGTCTCGAAACAGGAGACCAGCGCGATCTTGATCTGCAGCAGGTCCTGGCACGTCTCGACGATCAGCAGGTCCGCCCCGGCCTCGACGAGCGCCCTCGCCTGCTCGGCGAAGGCGGCCGCCATCGGCTCGAAGGCGACGTGTCCCAGCGACGGGAGCTTCGTGGTGGGCCCGATGGAGCCGGCCACGTACGCGGGCCCGCCGTGCCGCCGGATCGCCTCGCGCGCATTGTCGACCGCCGCACGGTTGATCTCCACGACGCGGTCGGCCAGTCCGTACTCCGCGAGAACGATCGCGTTGGCGCCGAAGGTGTTCGTCTCGAGCACCGTCGCCCCGGCGGAGAGGAAGGAGGCGTGCCACTCCCGGATCACCTCGGGAGCGCTGACGTTGAGGAATTCGTTGCACCCGTCCCGGCCCTGCCAGGCGGACGCGGGGATCTCCATCCGCTGCAGGTTCGTCCCGCACGCCCCGTCGAAAAACAGGATGTTTCCGTCCCGGATCGCCATCGCCTCTCCGTCGATAAGTGCTCAATCTTAGAATAGAAATAACCCAGCGTCAAACCGGTTTTCTTTCCGCTTGACTTCCCGGATCCTTTCCTGCTAAGTAGATATCATTCGTGTATACCGTATACACCTTACGGCGCTGATTTCACGGCCCGTATTTAGACACAATCGATCGCGATTCCACCCGAAAGGAGGCAGGTACCGTGGCACCGGTCGCAGAAAAAACCGACGAAAGGAGAAGCGCAAACGTGTCGAACCTCAAGGCGAAACTCTTGGAGAAGATCCAGGCCCATCGGCCGCGCATTACCAAACTGGTCAAGGAGCAGGGGAAGATCGTGATCGACAATGTGACCATCGACCAGTGCATCGGCGGCGCCCGCGACGTCCGCTGCCTCGTGACCGACATTTCCTACCTCGACCCGTCGGAGGGGATCCGCTTCCGCGGCAAGACGATTCCCGAGACGTTCGCGGCGCTGCCCAAGGTGCCGGGATCCGAGTACCCCTACGTGGAAGCTCACTGGTTCTTCCTGATGACGGGAGACGTGCCGACGAAAGAGGAAGCGCTGGCGATCGCCGAGGACTTCAAGTCCCGTGCCCAGGTTCCCCAGTACGTGTTCGACGTCCTCCGCGCGATGCCGCGCGACACGCACCCGATGACCATGTTCTCCGCCGCGATCGTGTCGATGCAGCGGGAATCCATCTTCGCGAAGCGGTACAGCGAGGGGATGAAGAAGACCGAGTACTGGGACCCGATGTACGAAGACTGCACGAACATCATGGCGAAGCTCCCCGAGATCGCGGCCTACATCTACCGGATGAAGTTCAAGGGGGACACCCCGATCGCCCCCAACCCGAAGCTCGACCTGGGCGGGAACTTCGCCCACATGATGGGGTTCCCCAAGCCGTACGACGACGTGGCGCGGATGTACTTCATCCTCCACTCCGACCACGAGTCCGGCAACGTCTCCGCGCATGCGACGCACCTCGTCGCCTCGACGCTCTCCGACGCCTACTTCGCCCTGTCCGCCGGCATCAACGGCCTCGCGGGACCGCTCCACGGGCTGGCGAACCAGGAGGTCCTCTCCTGGATCCAGGACGTGTTCAAGCAGCTGGGCGGGAAGCTCCCGACCGAGGAGGAGCTCAAGAAGTTCCTGTGGGACACGCTGAACAGCGGAAAGGTCATCCCGGGCTACGGCCACGCCGTGCTCCGCAAGACCGACCCGCGGTACGTCTCGCAGATGGAGTTCTGCCAGAAGAACCTGCCGGACTACCCGATGTTCAAGCTGGTGAACATGATCTACAAGGTGGCGCCGGACATCCTCCGGGAGCACGGGAAGGCGAAGAACCCGTGGCCGAACGTCGACGCGCAGTCGGGCGTCATCCAGTGGTACTACGGCCTCACCGAGTACGACTTCTACACCGTGCTCTTCGGCGTCGGCCGGGCCCTCGGCGTCCTGGCGAACATCACCTGGGATCGCGCCCTGGGGTACGCGCTCGAGCGTCCGAAGTCGGTCACGACCGACATGCTGGAGAAGTGGGCCGCCGAAGGGGGCCGCAAGCTCGCGTAAGCGACACCGTCGGAAACACGGAAACGGAAAGGGGGCCGATCGGCCCCCTTTTCGTTCGCCCTGCGAGCGATCCGTCGGATCAGGTCGCCGCCGCCCCCTCGCACCCGGAGCAGGAGCCCATGACGTGCAGGTCGATGAGGGAAACGGCCGAGATCCTCTCCTCCTCCTCGAACCGGAGGTTCTCGAGGGCCGCGGGCAGCGGGATGTCGAGCAGCGCGCTGCAGCGGACGCAATGGAAGTGCGCGTGGGAGGTGTCCGCCCCTTCGAAGCGGGAGGAGCCCCCTTCGTTGGGCCGGATCTCCCGCACCGCCCCCTGGTCCCGCAGGAAATTCAGGTTCCGGTAGACGGTCCCCAGGCTGATGTTGGGGAGCACCTGGCGCGCCTCCCGATAGATCATCTCGGCGGTGGGGTGAGAGCACGATTTCCTCAGGATGTCGAGGATGACGCCGCGCTGCCGGGTGTTCCTGGTCTTCTTCATACATTTTCCTTTATGGATGGAGTACCGGGACATATCCTATGTACAGGAAAAAAGATTGTCAATATGATTGAAACGGCGCGTCGAATCCGTTATATAAGGGTGATGAAGCAGATCGACCGAAGGAGGATTCCTTGATCGTTCCCGTGGAACTGGTTCTGCCCGTTATCCCTCTGACGGCGGGGGTTTTCGACACCCAGGTGCTGAAGCACGTCATGCTGGCAGGGCCGATCGTCAAGCTCGTCCTGCTGCTGCTGATCGGGTTCTCCGTGGTCTCCTGGGCCATCATTTTTCTCAAGTTCCGCCTCTTCAAGGGGATCGAGCGGAACCAGGCCGGATTCGCCCGCGCCTTCGCCGAAGGGAAAAGCCTGTCCGCGCTCTACGAGCAGGCGGAAAAGGGGGGAAAGTCGCCCCTCACCGAGGTGTTCCGCGCGGGGTATCTCGAGCTGACCCGGATCCAGCGGGAGCGCGGCGAGGCGTCGCAGGCCGGACGCACGGCTCCCTTTCCGGTGGAGAACGTCTACCGCACGATGTACAAGACGACCCATGAGCAGGTGGGGGGCATGGAGGATCTCCTTCCCTTTATCGCCACCACCGGCAGCGCCACGCCGTTCATCGGCCTGTTCGGCACCGTCTGGGGGATCATGAACGCCTTCTCCGGCATCGCCACCACGGGAAACGCCACGCTGGCCACCGTGGCCCCCGGCATCGCCGAGGCCCTCGTCGCCACCGCGGCGGGGCTGGGCGCGGCCATTCCGTCCGTCATCGCCTACAACTACTTCCTGACCCGCATCCGGAAGATCCACACCCGGATCGACGGCTTCACCGCCGAATTCATCAACTTCCTCGAACGCAAGGTCGACAAGGGATGACGCCATGGCGAGGATGAGCTCTTCCGGCCGCGCCGGCGATCGAAGGGTCATGGCGGAGATCAACGTCACGCCGCTGGTGGACGTGATGCTCGTCCTCCTCATCATCTTCATGGTCACCGCTCCCCTGCTCACCCAGGGGGTCGACGTGAACCTGCCGCAGGCGAGCGCGAAGGCGCTGCGCAGCGACGAGGAGCGCCTGGTCATCACCGTCGACGCCAACAACCGCATCTTCGTGGGGAAGCAGCCCGTCGAGTTCAACCGCCTGGGGGGCGCCCTCCGGGAGATCGTCGCCCGGCGGACCGACCGTCAGGTGTATTTCCGCGCCGACCGCACCGTCCCGTACGGGTTCGTGGTGAAGGTCATCGCGGAGGTCCGAAACTCCGGGATCGAAAAACTTGGCATGGTCACCGAACCGCTCGAGCCGTAAAGGGCCGACGGGCTCGCCGTTTTTCACGGACCTCTCCCCGCCGCCGCTGCGGGCCATGCTCGCCCTCTCGGGGGCGGCCCACCTGGTCCTGGCGATCGCGGCGCTGGTCGTCCCCCCCCTGTCCGGGACCCCTCTGCGCCTCGAGCCGGTGGCCGTGGTGGACCTGATCGGCGGCGGGGAATTCCGCCAGGAAGCTTCGATGCCCCCGGGGCCGACACCGCCGGCCAGGGAGAACGGGAAGCCCGAACCCCGGGGCCGAACGGATTCCAAGCCTTCTCCGGCAACGCGCGAAAAGGGGGCGAAGGCCGCCTCCGACGCGGGGTCGCTGACCGAGCGGCTGCGGAAGATGCGGGAGGCCCGCGCCGGATCGGAGGCGGTCCGGGGGGCGGTGGAGGAGCGCCGGAGCGAGGCGGCAGCGCGTGCGGCCGTGCGCAGCGTGGGAGAGCGCGTGGCCCACCGGGTCGAGGCTCCCCCGCCCGCGAGGTCCGGCGCGCGCGGGGCGGCGGGCGGCGGCGGGGCGCAGGGAACCGTTCGGCTTTCCCCGGAGCTGCGCGACTATTTTCGCCGGCTCGAGGAGAGCGTCCGGAGCAGTTGGATCCTCCCCGGGGCGCTGGCGCGCGACGCGGCGAATCTCGTGGTGGAGTTGCGGATCGTGATCGAAAAGGACGGCCGCGTCTCCGGGGAGCGGATCGAGCGGGGTTCCGGGAACCCCTACTTCGACGACTCCGTGCGGCGCGCCATCCGGAAGGCGAGCCCTCTCCCGGTTCCCCCGGAACAGCTGCGAGGCGGAGAGGATCATTACGAGGTGGGATTCCGATTCCACGGCGGGGGTGCGGGGTGAAGCGATCGATCGGCGCGGCGGCGGGTGCGTTCCTCCTCGCGCTGTCCCTGTTCCCCTCCCCGGCGTTCCCGATCCTCTACATCGACATCAACGCCCCCGGCGGGAAGCGGATGCCGATCGCGGTGGCGGACGTCGTGGTCGATCCGGGAGATCCGTCCCTCTCCCGCGGGATTCCGAAGATCCTCTCCGACGACCTCGTCCTCACCGACCTGTTCGACCTGGTCCCGCCGACCGCGCACATGGAGACGGTGACGGCGGCGCACTTCTCCGGCAAGCCGCTGTCGTTCCCGGGGTGGAAGATGATCGGCGCCGAGGCGGTGGTCATCGGCAACGTCTCGGCGCGGGGCGATCTGCTCGCGATCGAGATGCGTCTCTACGACGCCACGCAGGGGACGCTCCTGGTCGGGAAGCGGTACACCGGCACCCCGACCCAGCTCCGCTCCATCGTGCACCGGTTCGCCAACGAGATCGTGTACACCTTCACCGGGGTCCGGGGCGTCTTCGGGACCGAGATCGCGTTCACCGCCCGCTCGGGGAAGTCGAAGGGGAAGGAGCTCTACATCGTGGGGATGGACGGGCAGGATCTGCGCAAGGTGACGGACAACCGCAGCTTCAACCTCTTTCCCCGCTGGTCCCCCGATGGGCAATGGCTGGCGTACACCTCGTACCGCACCGGCGCGCCCAACGTCTACCTGCGCAACGTCTCGACCGGGGCGGAGAAGGAGGTCATCCGGTTCGGCGGGTCGAAGGCCCCCGGGGGGTTCTCGCCCGACGGGGTGTGGCTCTACGCGGGCGTAAGCGAGGCCGGCGATTCCGACATCTACCGGGTCCGGGTGGTAGGAGGCGCCGTGGAAAAGGTGGTGGAAGGGTGGGGGCTCGAGGTCTCCCCCTCGCCGTCCCCCGACGGGCGGCGGATCGCCTTCGTCTCCGACCGCGGCGGTTCCCCGCAGGTCTACGTGAAGACGATCGGCGTCGCCGGAGAGACGCGGATCTCCAACGGGACCGGCTACGCCACGTCGCCGTCCTGGTCCCCCGCGGGAGACCGGATCGCCTACACCGCCCGGTCCGGTGGACGGTTCGTCGTCGCGACCGTCGCACCCGACGGATCCGACACCCGGGAAGTCGCGTCCGCGACGGATGGCGAATGCGAAGACCCGTCTTTTTCCCCCGACGGCCGCTCCCTGGTTTACACGTACAGGAAAAGGGGCTATTCTGCCCTCAGAATCATCTCATCGGACGGCCGGAGACAACGGACCCTCGTTTCCGGACTCGGGGACGCCGGTTCACCCGCCTGGTCACCCGGACGGTAGCTTGCAGGGCGCTCACGCGCCCGGATGCATCCATCAAAAGGAGGGGAACAGAATGAAGGGTACATTTTACTGGAAATGGGCCGTGCTCGTGTTGTCCGTTGCGGCCCTGGTGTCGGTGGGGTGCGCCAAGAAACAGACGGTGAAGTCCGAAGGTGCCCCGGCCGCGGCCGCGGTCACTGAAGCGCCCGTGAAAGAGATCCCGCCGGCTCCCGTGGCGGTCGCCCCTGCGACGCCGCCCCCGGCAGCGCCCGGGGTCGCGGTCACCGAGGAGAAGTTTTCGCAGTTCGACGACGTCCGGTTCGACTTCGACAAGTCGGAGGTGAAAGAGGACGGCCGCAAGACGTGCCAGGTCGTGGCCGACTACCTGAAGAAGAACCCCAAGGCGAAGCTGCAGATCGAGGGGCATTGCGACGAGCGCGGTACCGCGGAGTACAACCTGGCGCTGGGTGACCGTCGCGCGACGGCCGTGATGACCTACCTAGTGTCCCTCGGTGTTCCGAAGGCGGCGCTCTCCACGGTCAGCTTCGGCAAGGAAAAGCCGCTGGATCCGGGTCACGACGAGGGGGCGTGGGCGAAGAACCGCCGCGCCCACTTCATCCTCAAGTGAGGTGAACGGGGTGGCGCGCAACGCGGTCGTTTTCCCGCTGATCGGGGCGTTCGCCGCTTTCATGGCGGGGTGCGCGGTCGTGGACACCGGCTCCATGACGAGGCTCCAGGACGAGATGGTGGGGCTGAAGAAGGAGATGGCGGTGCTCAAGACGGCGCCCCCGCCCGCACCCGTTCCCGCGGCGGAGCGCGCCAACGCGGGCGAGATCCAGTCACTTCGAAAGAACTTCGCCGACTCGAACAGCGATTTCGACCGGATGAGGGCGGACCAGCTGGCCGCCACCACCCGGATGGACGAGGCGCGGGTCGAGATGCAGCGCATTACCGCCCGGCAGAACGAGCAGGACCGGGCGCTGCAGGAGATCCGGGGGAACGCCGACCGGATGAAGGAGATCGAAACGCGCCTGGCGGCGATCGAGGAGCGGACCGGCAAGCTCGCCGCCGCTCCGGTCGCAGCGCCCGGTCCGGAAAGCCCGCGGGAATGGAAAAGCCCGGAGGAGATGTACGAGGCCGCCGTGGGACAGGTGAAGGGCGGGAACCCGAAGAAGGGGCGGGAGACGCTCTCCGACTTCGCGGTGAAATACCCGAACCACAAGCTGATCCCGAACGCCCTCTACTGGAAGGGGGAGGCGTTCTACGCGGAGAAGGACTACGAGAACGCCATCCTCACGTTCCAGGACGTGGTGGACAAATACCCCCGGGGGGAAAAGGCGCCCGACGCGATGTACAAGCAGGGATTGTCGTTCCTGGCGCTGAAAGACAACAAGAACGCCCGCATCCTGCTCGATCTCGTCCAGAAGAAGTACCCGAAGTCGAAGGCGGCCGAGATGGCGAAGAAGAAGCTCAAGGAGATCCGGTAGGGGCCTCCCGACACTAGCGATGCGCGTTCTGGGGATCGAGAGCTCCTGCGACGAGACCGCCGCCGCCGTATACGACGTCTCCGCGGGGTTGCTCTCCAGCGTCGTTTCGTCCCAGGTCGCGGTCCACGGCGCTTACGGCGGCGTGGTCCCCGAGCTCGCCTCCCGCGAACATCTGAAATCGATCGTTCCGGTGGTCGGGAAGGCGCTGTCCGACGCCTCCACGGGGCGGGACGCGATCGACGGGATCGCGGTCACGGCGGGGCCGGGGCTCATCGGATCGCTCCTCGTGGGCCTGTGCTTCGCGAAGTCGCTCGCCTTCGCGTGGGGGAAACCGATCTACGGCGCGGATCACCTTGAAGCGCACGTCTACGCCGTCTTCCTCGAGAGCGACGTTCCCTTTCCCTACATCGCGCTGCTGGTGTCCGGCGGCCACACGTCCCTGTTCCGCGTCGAAGGATGGGGGGAGATGAAATTCCTGGGCGGCACGCGGGACGATGCGGCGGGGGAGGCGTTCGACAAGGCGGCGAAGATGATGGGGCTTCCGTATCCCGGCGGGGTCGCGGTCGATCGGGTCGGACGGGAGGGGGATGCGGCGCGGTTCCATTTCCCGCGAGCGTGGCTCTCCCGCGACTCGGCGGACTTCTCCTTCTCGGGTCTCAAGACGGCGCTGCGGACCTTCCTCGCCTCCCCGGAAGGGAAGGCCGCCCGGAAGGAAGACGTCGCTGCCTCCTTCCAGGAAGCGGTGGCCGACGTACTGGTCGGGAAGGCGCTCTCCGCCGTGGAGCGCGAGCGGGTTCCGCGGCTGGTGCTCGCCGGCGGCGTCTCGGCGAACTCCCGCCTGCGGGAATTGGCTTCGCTTCGGGGGGCCGCGGCGGGGGTCGCGACATTCCTCCCTTCGAAGGCGCTGTGCACCGACAACGCGGCGATGGTGGCGCTGCTCGGCGAGCGGCGCCTCTCGGCGGGGGTCTTCTCCGGGCCGGAGCTCAGCGCCTATGCCGCCTCCCGCTTCACCCGTTAAATGGCCCGTTTCATCAATACGGCAAAGAATACAAAGAGCGATCCCTCCGGCTGCGTCGCCTCGGAGGGCGGGGCTCCGTTCGTGGCTCGCCGTGCGGTAAACCCGCACGGCTGCGCTTTACCTCACTGTGCCCCCCGTTCTTCTACTGCGGGGGTACCCCAGGGAGCGCATTTCGTACGGGAGTGGGGCGCCCCCCCTCCTGCGGCGACTCCGCCGGACCCTCACGTTTTATATGGCTGCTGATTCTCCGCGGCGGACCCTCGCCGCCCTCGGTCTGTCCCCCCGCAAGTCGCTCGGGCAGAACTTCCTCGCCGACCGGAACGTCGCCGGCAAGATCGTCGCCCTGGCGCGCTCTTTTCACCCTCCATTCCTCGAGATCGGCCCCGGGCTCGGGGCGCTGACGGATCTGCTCGCCGATGCGGGAGCGCCCGTCGTCGCGGTCGAGATCGATCGCGGCCTGGCGGAGCACCTTCGGGGCCAGCTCGCAGGCACGAGCGTGGAGATTCTCGAAGCGGACTTCCTCGCCGTGCCGGAGCAGGAGTGGCGGTTGCGCTTCCCTGCAGGAGGTACGGTGGTCGGGAATCTCCCGTACTCCATCTCCTCTCCCGTCGTCCTGCGGCTGATCGAACTGCGGGTCCGTTTCCCCCGCGCGGTCCTGATGCTGCAGCGGGAGGTGGTGGACCGCCTGTGCGCCGGTCCGGGGGGGAAGG
>Ga0315276_10005392_pt1 | contig 11786 bp, 3 predicted proteins | sample YL17G05_0_MG_FD_204542 | JGI IMG/M metagenome (GOLD analysis project Ga0315276, IMG submission 204542) | Sediment microbial communities from Yellowstone Lake, YNP, Wyoming, USA - YL17G05_0 | ecosystem: Environmental > Aquatic > Freshwater > Lake > Sediment | place: USA: Wyoming | collected... | reverse complement strand
AGTTTCATAGGCGCTCCTTATACCCGGGGCGTATTTGCTGCTCAATATCCACGCTATAATCTTAGGGATTTCTTTGGGGTCTATCTTTGCGGTGATCATGGTCCTCATCAGCTTTGGGTTGAACTGCCCCTTTGGGACGTTCTTCCATATGTTGGTGGCCTCGTATCCGAGTATCACTCCGCTGTTCCTGATCCTCTTTAGCCTGGAATACACGCTGGGCTCCGATATGCCCAATTTCTTGCTGATGTCCCTGAGCTTCACCTGCGAGTTCCTCACAAGCATCTTCAGTATCTCCCAGTCCCTCTCGTCCACTTTCAACGTCTTGCTGGGCATCTTCTCTGTTATAGGTATGCACTGCTCGACATACGTCTTCCACACAGGTATCGTCACTATCGGCTCGGCATATCCTTTGAGGTGCTTCTCAAGGCTGTATAGCATCTTCTCGAGATGCTTGGGCTTTACTTTGAACTTGACTTTTATATTCAGGCAGTCGCTCGATATCAGATATGCGGAGAACACTCCCTCGAAATCGGATAGTAGTTCAAGAACTTTGAAGGCGTTTCCAGCTTTCTTAGGCTTGATCTCCAGGATGTATGTGTCAAGGCCCAATTTTCTGTAGTCTAAGACAGCTCCTATCTTGGCAGTCTCCAATGTCTGCATGAGCTTGAATATCTTCTTCAGCTTCTTCCTGTTGTACTTCAGGTCCTTTGCTATCTCGTCGAGCTTCATTGTCTTGAAGTAGGGTTTTGTCATCTTGACATAGCTGATGAAGTCAAGGACCTCCTGTATGCTCTCGCTCCGCTTTTCCATAGCAATCTTTTCCATGATAATAATAGCTAAAAAATAGTATAAAAGCCTTGTTTTTCTGGAAAAATATTAGTTTTAGGAGGCGATTTTTCTCAAAAATCTTAAGGAGGGTATATAGGCGCTCGTTTGTTAATTTCTTTAGGGAGCTTTGATTACAATGGACTATAATGAAATACACACAGCGTCGTTCTTTGATGATATTTACAAGAAGAGCCATAAGATAGTGAATCCAGACGTCAGGGAGAGCGTCGTCAGGCTCGCGAAGCTGCTGCCGAAAGGCTCTGCTGTTCTTGATTTAGGATCCGGACAGGGAGCGAACGCGATTTATCTGGCGAAGAAGGGCATGAAGGTGACCTGCATTGACATATCCAAAGTGGGCCTCCTGCAGACAGAAGAGAGGGCCGAAGCAATGAAGCTGGACATTGAGTTCGGATTCTGCAACGCCCTTGATTTCAGGCCGCAGAGGAAGTTTGACGCCGTCATAAGCATATTCCTTACCGAGTATCTTGAGACATTGGAGAAGGCAAAAAAGCACATAGAGCTGATGAAGCAGTGGACCAAGAACGGCGGCTATAACGTCGTCGCCTCCATGGTCGGCGACTCGACAGCCGAATCTGATTTTTTATTCTTCGCTGACAACGATCTTCTGAAGCATTACAGCGATTGGATGATAGATGACTTTGAAAAGGGCAGGATGCTCTACAGGCTGGAGAAGAGGGTTCCGGCCTACTATAATGAGATATTTGTGAAGAAACCCAAGGTTTCTAATAAATGACTGTAATAATTAACTTTTTTTAACTTTTATTAGTTAGAAATGTTCGTTCTTTGTTGTATGCCTAAAGAAGGTATAAAAGCTTCTCTGAACAACTGATTTTAGCGAGATGATTCCGGCTAGTGGCTGATTCAGCTCACTGGATTTTTTTCTCGGTTTGAAGAAGGTCAGGGATATGCGAGAAGGGGGGATCGGATGTTCAGCGGCTCGTTTGACTATACTCAGCGCTTTACTTCTCATAAACTCGATTTTTGCAGTGCCTGCCTATGCTTCTGCTCCATATACTCCGGATGTTAATGGCATATGGCCAAATGTCTCTGCAGTTATTTTTGCGGTAGCAGTAGCGTGGCTGCTTTATAGTGTAAGGATTGACAAAAGACACAGGACTCTTTCTGTTCACACCCTGAAAATCTCGATGATTTCTTGTATCATTCTCTCGATTTCGATGCTAGCCGAGCTTGTATGCAATATGATTGGACCAGAGACGCTTTTCTCCAGCATGTTTTTCATCGGTCCGATTGCAGCTATAGCGTACTTTTCATTGCTGCCGACAGTGGTCATATTTTCAATGTCATCCTTGTATCTGAACAGAGAATCAGGATTTCACAAAAACAGGATCCTCATAGCAATAACTGCTGTTTCTTTCGTTCTGTTGATATTAGGAAACTCGGCGTTTTTCCTTCTGGTAACGGTTGGAAAATCCGCTTTGCTGGTATATGCCATGATAGCTGCTCTATTGCTCATCATGTCGGTCTCTGAATATAAAAAAATTAAGGGGGGAGTTAGATGAATAAGCAGTTGATTGTTTTGGTTTCGTTGATATTTTCTTTGGCCATAAGTTTGCCGATTGTAATGGCTGTGCCAGCAAGCCCGGCTGTTCATAATGTAACTCAGCCGGATGGGACGTCGATACAGCTGATTATACGCGGTGATGAGTATTCTCACTGGATAGAGACTGTGGACGGATACTCGGCGAAGCTGGGTGATGATGGATGGTGGGTCTATGACACAGGTTCTTCGGAAGCACATGTCACTTCTGCATATGATTATAAGGTTGGAAAAATCTCTACTGAAACACTTTCTATAGAAAAGCATATCCATGATGATAAAATAGTTGATAGATTCAAAATACCTCCGGTGAGTATAGAAGCTGTGACGGGCGATGAGGAAGTGCTTGTGCTTCTAGTGGATTTTTCTGACAAAAGCCACGACACTTCTCATTCAACAGATGATTATAAGGAAATGCTATTCGATGATACCGGCGACAGCATGAGAAATTACTTTGAGGAAGTTTCGTACGACAAGCTTCATCTTTCCGGATTTGTTAGCAAATGGTATACCGTTCCAGACAAATTGAAAGATTACAATACTGCAACTAAAGGCGTTAATCGTTCACTGATCGAAGATATTATAAACCTGTCCGATGACGACATTGATTATTCTGAGTATGATAAAAATGGCGATGATGTAATAGATCATATCATCGTTATTGCTGCAGGATGTAATCAGGCTAGCGACACATCTTGCGACGACACCAACGGCTTTTGGCCGATTCATCAAGGTGTAGATTGGTGCACAGACGGATCCGGCGACTACTGCGGAATAAATGTGGATGGTGTGGATTTTGAGGTCTTTTCTATTTTAACAGAAGACACGAATATGGGCACCTTTGCACATGAATTTGGTCACGACTTAGGATTACCGGATCTATATGATACAGATCAAAGTTCTGCCGGTGTAGGTTACTGGGATCTTATGAGCTCCGGAAACTACCTGGACCCACCGGGGCATATAAGCGCGTGGTCTAAAGCGCAATTAGGATGGTTGACACCCACCAACGTGACCAGCAGTGCAATATACACAATAAGCTCGGTTGAGAGCAATCCCAAGGCCTATAAAATAGCTATCAGCTCCAATGAGTATCTTCTTATAGAAAACAGAGAAAAGGAAGGTTTTGACAAAAGCATTCCAGGTCAAGGGCTGATGATATGGCATATAGACGATAGTGTTGCAAACAATAACAATGAGGCTCATAAAAGGGTTGATGTTGAGGAGGCGAGCGGAGCTATCTCAATTTTTACTCAGAATATGGACACTACGGGATTTGGTGGCAACTCAGGAGACGCCGATGATCCGTGGTTCTATAGCTGTTTTTTCATATTATGCCATCAGAGCTACTTCATGGACTATACAACCCCAGATAGCAAGGACTACTCTGGAAAAGAGCATTATGTTCAGGTGATTGACACAAGCCCGCCAGGAAGCACCATGTCGGCAACATTCATTGTGCCGAGGACGCTGAGCGTTCCTGACGTGACGATAGGCGCTGTCCAACAGGGAAAATCCTGGGAGACGAAGATGAATGTCAACAGCGTCAACAAGCTGAAAGTAACTCTGAACTGGATCAATTCAGATCAGCTGACTCTGAAGCTCACAGATCCAAGCGGAGCGACTTGGTCTACTACAACTCCTAGATCGACAGACGGATTGAATGTGACCAATCCGAGGAATGGAGTTTGGACTATACAAATTAATGGAACAAGTGTTTCAAACGGATTCACGAAGTTCACAGTATCATCGAGGTCGCTGCCGAAGGATATAATAACTAACAGCAGCAACAACACGACCGGAGGCATAAACTTCACGGACATAAACCTCAACTATGTCTCAACTTGCTCCGAGACCGGAGACGGCTTTGTATTCGCCGTGAAGGGGACGCCTGCTGGCGCAGGCGACGTAGTCCTTAACTTATCCAGCGAGATGGACCACGCGATGGACGACTTCATGACAGGACTGGTCATACCAAACTACAAGCAGTGGATAACAATGGACCTAATACCAGACGGGTTCGGCTGGTATACAGGATCAGTCGAAAGAATAGACCCGATATTCCGGCAGACAGAGACGGCGCGCGTAATGTTAGATGCAGACGAGAAGCTGAAAGTCAACCAGTTCTCAAGCCCAGAGCAGAGGAAGCTCGACAAGGAGATGAGGAATTATTGGATAAATGATATAAAGAGCGGTCCTTACTGGAGTTATCTGAAATCCAAAGGGTACAATTCGATGCCGCAAGGAATCATGAGGACGTGGATTTATCCGGACTACTTCGTTGTCAATGGAACAGATTGCAATATTTTCATCGAAAAATCGCATATGAATGTCAGCATAGTATTTGACGGTATATCTCTTTCAAACCTGGATAGCTATGGCCTGAAAGCAGATGCGGTGACATATCTTGAAGACAGATTGGAAAATTACATGAATGTATACCTCCAGAGGCACAGGTCAGAGGTTACTTCCATCACTCTCGACGAGGTGAACAACGATCCGAAATATGAGCAGCTGAGGAGGGCATATGCCTCTCTTGCATTGGCTCAGTGGTACAAAAAGCAGGACAGGACAAAGATGCCATTCGGAAACAAGATTGACTCTGAGAATATCACGGGGCTATATTCAAGTCCGCCGTTCAACATGGAATACTGGAATCAGCATGCTCTGCAGTATCTGTACAGCCAGAATGATGTCTGTGGATTCTATGGAGGAACATGCACATGGACCGCATATGGAGGCGTGATGCTGGCAGGCATATCTCCTGAGGTGATAGACGACCTCGATGAGCAGATCAGCTCGCTTATGTCTGATGCTGTTAGTAACGGATTCAGCGAGAAGGATGACGAATACTACATCGGAGGTTCGATACAGACAGAAGAGCCGGACCTCAGATCCAATGCCATGTGGTTCAGCTCGGAGAACCCGTCGACTGAAGATATAGTCAACATATCTTTCATTGTCAGGAATGACGGGATGAATCCGGCAGGGAGGTTCAAGTTTAGTCTGTACGACGACTTCACCTATCCTAGCGGATTGAGGAGCGTAAAGCTGGTAAAGGAGCAGACGATAGACATCCTCGCATCGAATGAGGTCAGGACATTCGACGTTCAATGGAACTCAAGCTCGATAGGAGTACATTCCATATATGCGTCGATAGACTCAGGAAATTCAGTCAGAGAATCTAACGAGAGGAACAATGCCATATCGAGGAACATAACGATATCAACGCCATATCCGGAGGCTTTCATATCATATCCTCTCAACGGAGACGTGTTCTCTGAAGGCCAGAAGGTTTCATTTTCAGGATATGGAATAGATCCTCAGGACGGATTGTTAGTTAATGAATCTGTCAAATGGTCATCCAGCTTAGATGGAGATCTTGGTAAAGGCAATGATATTGAAGTCTCAAGCCTTTCAGACGGGACTCACGTGATAACTCTAACTGTCACTGACAGCGACGATCACTCCAAGAATATAGCAATAGGTCTGGTGGTGAATCCTCCAGGATATCCTTCAGCCAGAATAGAGTCTCCGAGAGCAAAGTCGTTCGCTGAAGGCGAGATGATTTACTTCTCTGGACGCGGATACGACCCAGAGGACGGAGCTCTCTCAGGCGATTCCATCATCTGGACATCTGATCTAGACGGAGAGATCGGTAAAGGTTCATTGCTGAATGTAAGGAATCTTACTGTCGGGAATCACAGCATAGAGATGACTGTCACTGACAGCTCAGGGCTCCCGAGCAGCACGTCTGTGAGCTTCGAGGTTTTCGAAGGGACGCCTCTCGCGGACATAGCATATCCTGAGAACAACACGCAGGCTTTCTACGGATATGCTGTTACATTCAAGGGAAACGGTTCTGACCCGCAGGACGGAATACTTTCAGGAGACTCTTTGATATGGAGCTCTGACATAGACGGGTACTTGGGGACAGGCGAGGAGATCAATGTCTCGACCCTTTCAGAGGGCGTGCACAAGATCAGGATGACCTCGGTGGACAGCCACGGGCTTCAGTTCAGCGACGAGATAGTTCTTACAGTAAATCCGACAGGATATCCGATAGCATTCGTCACAAGCCCGAGGAACGGCGAGAGATTCGTCCACGGTGACGACATATATTTCAAAGGAAGCGGTCTTGACGCAGAGGATGGTGCTCTTTCAGGCGACGTTCTTGTCTGGTCGTCAAACAGAGACGGCGTCATAGGAAAGGGAAGCAACCTGACCAAAACAGACCTAAGCGTCGGAGATCACACCATAACACTGACTGCTACGAACAGCAGAGGCAAGAAGACCTACCTGATGCTCTCGATCAACGTGACATCGAGGCCGCCTGCTGTGTTCATAACGAGCCCGGCTTCAGGCGAGATAATCCAGAAAGACACTTCAATAACATTTGACGGCTATGCCGACGACCTTGAAGACGGATCGATACCATCTTCTTCGCTGGCATGGACATCCAGTTTGGACGGCAAGATAGGTTCTGGAAAGTCGTTCGCGACGTCGAAGCTGTCTGTCGGAACACACAAGATAACCCTAGCAGCCGTTGATAGCCACGGTGTCAACAATACAACGATTATCAATATCGTCGTGGCCGCGCCTGGAAACATAACTACAAATATATTCTCTGATGGAAGCACTGAGAACAATTTAAAAATGCCAACTAGCGGAGGCAAGAAGACAATATACCTGAAGATAATAAAGTCATCGACAGTCGAGCTGGCCAAGCTCAACATAACGGGACTGGAGAACAATGATGTTATGTCGATAGTTTCAGAAGAATCAGCGAGTGAATCTGAAGAAACCGAGGAGATCCCTGAATTCGTCGAGCCGGATGCTCCTCCAGCGCCAGAGTTTAATTTAGGATATGAGTCAGGCTCAGACAATGAGACAGCAGAGACGCCTATCAACGAATCTGATGAAAATTCCACGGATGTGATAAAGGACCTCAGCGATGATTCGATGTCCATAATGGGCGGAAGCGATTGTACCGAGTCCGGCTATTCTTCTTGTTATGAATACACCAATAGTTATGGAGGCGCTACAGCTCATGCCAGGATAGCTTACAATATGCCAAGCCGTAATTATACAATCATAAATGGATCATGGCGCCCGTATGTTTTGAATGCCTACACTATGCAGCATTATTGTCTCGGAGACCAGATGACATACGATGTAGGTGTATCAGTCTTGCCGAGTTGTGATAGTGGTGGCTGTCCAGGAGACAGCACAAGCTTGATAGGGACATATGATATTGCGACAGCCCCGGCATCCAAGATACCGTCGTTCAATATGCAGTGCTGGGATAAGGACAAGCATGGCGGATCTTGGGCAACGGCATGGGTCGCATATGGACCGTTCAGTGAGATGAATAACTTCTATGTGCTGAAGTGTGCAGATGATTCACAGTGCTCCGGCGGAAAGATATGCGACAAGTCCGGAAGCTGGGACACCTGGGACTGCGTCATCCCGAACAAGCCGACAAACCCGAAGATGGACGCGTCGGCAGACGGCGATTACGAGTGGAGCTACTCTGGGATATACTACACTACCCAGAGGACGAATGACTTTTCAAAGGAGCTTCAGACCTACATAGACACCAAGTGCACATCCAACATATGCCTGGTGCCGGTGGTGTTCTCGTCCACAAGCAAGGGAACGCTCAAGATATCCGACCTTGACCTCAGATACAAGGTCCACGACACAGACAGCCCTGTGATCAATAGTTTAATCGCTCCGGACAGCGTCGAGACAGGAAAGTCGATAGCAATATCGCTGAACGCTACGGACAACACAGAGTTGTCAAACGCGAAGGCATACTTCAACGGAGCAGAATACAGCATGGCATATGACAATGCTACAGGATTGTACAAGGTCACGATAACAGCGCCTTCGACTGCAGGCATCTACGATCTGAAAGTCAGGGCGACGGACATAGTCGGATTATACTCAGAGCAGTCTAAATCAATAAAGGTCTATTCGCTGATACCTGATCTTTCGATAGCCTCAGACGGTATCAAGTACTCGCCTTCGTCTCCATTGAGCGGAGACGCGGTGAGCATAGACGCTGCAGTGAACAACTACGGCAACAAGTCAGCATCGTTTGATATAGAACTGAAAGTGGACGGCGCTTCAGTCGAGAAGAAGTCAGTCTCGCTGGCATCCTCATCAAACAGCACATTCGGCTTCAGCTGGACAGCAGTTCAGGGCAACCACACCATAAAGATCGTGCTGGACCCGAGCAACGCAGTAAAAGAGTCAAACGAGCTGAACAACGATGCGACAGCAAATCTCTACGCTAGAGACACAGAGCCGCCCAAGGTGAACAGCCTTGAATATAAAAAAGCCGTGTACCTTGGCGAAACGATAAGGGTCAAAGCAAACGTGACAGACAACGTCGGGATAAAGTCTGTAGTTGCTGTGCTGAACAGCTCGTATGCTCTGGCGTACAACAGCTCCAGCGGCCTTTACGAGGCGGATGTAACAGTCAACACGACATCGGTGACATCTGTGAATGTGATAGCGACTGATGTCGACGGGCTCACAGCCGGAAAGTCCGGAGAGATAATAGTATACGGATTGGAGCCTGACCTGGAGATCAAGCCTTCTGACATAAAGTACGAAGGTGAGCTCTCCGCTGGAAAAGACGCGAAGATAAACGTCACGGTCAGGAACAACGGTAAGACCAAGGTGGATGATGCAAAAGTCAAGCTTAGCGTAGCGGCCGCAGTCATGGAGAAGAACTTATCGATACCTGCAGGCTCTCAGGCTACAGCGGAGTTTGCCTGGAAGGCAGAATACGGTATGCAGAACATTACAGCATCCGTGGATCCTGACAACTCTGTTACAGAGTCGAACGAGCTGAACAACAACGCTTCGAAGGGCATATTTGTGAGGGACCTCGAGCCGCCGATCATATCCGACATTGAATACAGCCCGAGCATGCTGCACGACGGGGACGCCGTGGATGTTTCGGCCAGAGTTAGCGACAATGTGGGGGTGAAGAGCGTGAATGGCGAGCTCGGAGGAGAAGACTTTGTCATGGCTCTCGAAGGAAGTTATTACAAAGGCACGGTCTCGGCACCGGCGAAGGGCGACTATCTGCTGACTGTATCGGCAGCCGATATCTCGGGTATAAAGAGCCAGGCCCAGTCGCCTGTGGCAGTGTACAGCAGGAATCCGGACCTGATCATAGAGTCAGACGATGTGTCGATATATCCTAAGGCTCCGTCAGACTTGGACGCTTCGAACGTGTCAGTCTCTATATCCAACACAGGTGAAAGCGATGCGGATGACTTCGATGTAGACCTGGTCATTGACGGCAAGACTGTCGACAGGCAGAGGATATCGGTCGACAAAGGCTTGGCTGCCGACATAACGCTGGTATGGAACGCGACCTACGGCAACCATACGCTTGCAATATTGGCCGATTCGACAGGCAGGATCTCGGAGGACAACGAGTCTAACAACGAGTATGATTCGGCGATGTATGTCGTCGATATAACGCCTCCGCCAGCCCCTATATTAAATGATGATGTGAAGAACTGGAGCTCACAGAAGAAACATACAGTATATTGGGACCCTGTTACAGACGTCAACGGTATAGATCATTACGAGTACATGACAGACTACGGCTCATGGGAAGACCTGGGATCATCGACGTCGTTTGAGACCAGCGACCTTGAGGACGGCATGCACGTCATATCTGTTAGGGCTGTGGACAACCCTGGAAACCTCGGAGAGCTCGGCGAGATAAAAGTCTATGTCGACGACAGCGTCCCGAACGCCCCGTATGCATATGAGTCCCACTGCGGTGGTGATGTTACCGCCCATGGCAGTCCGTACTATTCATGGGATAATCCAGGAGATACTGGAAGCGGAGTTGTGTCATATATTGTAGAATTTGACGGCAAGACATCGGAGATATCTGACAGCTACTATCATCCGAACGCCTCTTCAGGCGAGCACACTTTCAAAGTAAAAGCCAAGGATGCGGTGGGCCATGAATCGGAGTGGTCCAACGATATAAGCGTCAAGACGGACATAACGCCGCCTAAGCCGCCGAAGATAGAGTCTACGACGCACCCGTCGCAGACAGAATACTACACTGACAGGATGCCGAAGTTCGTGCTGACGCCATCAGAGGACGATTCAGGCATATACGGTTATTATTACCTGATCGACTCTTCGGATGACAGCGTCCCGAACACATATGCGATATGGACTAACGACACAGAGTTCGATGCGAGCGCCTTCACGACGGTGATGCAGCAGGTCAACAACACCTCGATAGTGCTCGGTCTGGCTGATGGTACATGGTATCTGCATATTGTGGCTATGGACAACCTGGGAAATATGGGCACAGAAGCCTCGCATTACAGGGTGAACATAGAATCAGCGTCCTTAGAGAGCGCTGAGGGTGAGTTTGCATACAGCATGCACGGCATCACTGTACCGGTCAGCGACGATGTTGTGATGAGCCAAGACTTGAAGCCTTCCGACGGCTCGTATGTGCAAAACGCTCCGGAAGAGCTGAAGGTAGGTCCTATGGCCAGTCCGACAGGCATGGCAACGCTTGATGGTGATGTGAGCCTGCTTGACGCTCTGATAGCGTTGATTATGGTGGCGCTGATATTGGCGTTCCTGAAGCCTAGGAAAAAGAAGGCTGTCAGGAAGAAAGCTGCTAAGAAGAAGTCTGATCGTAGAAAGAGATAGTTCTAATAAACAGTCGCTAAATGCGACTGTTTGATTATTTTTTTAGAGCAATTACTGCATTTGTTACAAATTTCTTAAGGAGAGTATAAGAACGATTTTCAAAGTATACTTATCATGGAGAAGATTGGCAGCGTAGATGCCAGAAAAATAGACAGCACTGAAGCTAACTATTTTTCTTTGAGCCGAGATTGCTCTTTGAAGATGTTGGAGGATCCTTCGGTCTATAATAGAAAAACCGGCGACCTGTATAAGCTAGCTGGCGATGCTGAGAAGATGATGAATTATATCTGTCATAATCAGAGCATACCTTCGGATGATTTGCGGAGCAAAAGATGTCTTCAGCGTATGATTGATGAGGGCATATACGAACCAAGGGATGAGCCTGCCGAGGAAAGGAGTTTTAACCTGAGGCAAGCGCCGTCGCCATCCCTCAGATACATGCTTATTCACCTGACATCAGAATGCAATTTGAAATGCAGACACTGTTATCTAGGAGAGCCTGAAAAGAATAGTCTTCCCTACGATGATGTTGAGAAGCTTCTCAACGATTTGCAGAATATGCAGGGGCTGACGGTGCTGCTTTCGGGTGGAGAGGCCCTGCGATATAAGGATTTCTGGAAGATCAATGAGAAGATACCGGAGTATGACATGAGCTTTGAGCTGC
>Ga0315276_10005391_pt1 | contig 11786 bp, 9 predicted proteins | sample YL17G05_0_MG_FD_204542 | JGI IMG/M metagenome (GOLD analysis project Ga0315276, IMG submission 204542) | Sediment microbial communities from Yellowstone Lake, YNP, Wyoming, USA - YL17G05_0 | ecosystem: Environmental > Aquatic > Freshwater > Lake > Sediment | place: USA: Wyoming | collected... | reverse complement strand
GTTCACGCTATCCATGCCATCGTTTTCTTCCCTTATGTACCGGCAGACCGCTGCCGGATGGTCCTGTAAACCGGCAAACCCGTTGGGAACCTGAAAAATGCGCTAAATGCAATCTTTCTCCATCTTGCCCTACCTGTATCGGGTTTAACTACCAATTATACGGCGATACGGCGAAACGGACAACGCATCACTGCGAAGCTTTTAAATTAGGGATCCTGGCCTCGTGTAAACTTGAAGCCATTCGCTTTACTCAAATGAAGGAATCCGAATTTGCCGCGCTGCCGGCGGATGAAAAAAATGACCGCAGTCGACGTCTTGATGCTATTATTAATATTATTGAGAATGGTTTATAAGAGGTAAGATGTGAGGAAAAGATATTTTTTATTTTTGCTGATGGCTTCTATTATTTCTATCGACAGCGCCTGCAAACCGTATGACAGGACGTATGATAAAGAGTCCTGGCTAAATGCTTTTAAGAAGCAGGAAGTGCTTAACGTTAAGCCTGAAAAAGCAGCCGTGATCGAAGAATTATATAAACAGCCCGGATTAGCTGCTATCGATGACGACTATTTTTATATCTTTAATGGTACTGAACAAACCATGAACATTTATTCAAAAAATGATGCCCGCTTAAAGACGACATTTGGGGGAAAAGGCGAAGGACCGGGAGAATTTCGATGGATGCAGGGTTTCCGGGTTTGTACAAATTATCTATTCATCAATAGCCCGGGTAAGAACTCGTACTTCTCGAAGAAAGGTGAACTGTTGAAAGAATTAAAATGCCCTCCTTCATTAATCCCCTGCCAACCGGTGGGTAACAACTATGTTACCCGCGACTATTCGAAATCTTCTGAAAGAGATATTAATAGTCCATATATGGAGACAAAAATCATACTGGTAGGCCCTGATTTTAAAACAAAGAAAATTCTTTTTCAAAAAAACCTGAACTCTGCATATGAATTTAATTCAAAGACCGGGCAGAATGAAGCATGGATCTTTTCAGATTACTGTTCTTTCAAAATTTATAAAGACAATATATATATTGGGCTTTCATCCCTGGAAAGTTTCTTTTTCATGGTCTTTGATGCAAATGGCAAGCAACTGTATGAAATAAACAGGCCCTATCGGAAACAGGAAATCCCCGAACTTTTCAAAGAAACGATTCGAAAGAAGCAGTATACCATGATGAGTAACGAAAATCAAAAAGTGAAAATCCAGTTCTATGACTATTTTCCGTCTTTTTGTAATTTTGAAGTGGCCGACGATAGGATTTACGTTTTCCTGTACCCGGAAATAGATAGACAGAGAATTCTTATCCTGGATTTAAAAGGAAAACTGCTGGCTGTAAACCTGATCCCATTTGATTTGAAGTCTTTGGAGAGATCGTCATACCGGATTTTATTTTCAAATCTTATCCATAATGGGGAGAGCTATTATATTAAAGACAATCTTGAAACGGATAAATGGGAATTATGGCGCTTAAAAATTTGTGATATCGGCCAGGTTCCGGCCCGGTTATCCCAGGATAAATGAGATTTAAAAAAAATTAATGTAAATATAATAGAGAAAGGAGGTTCTCATGAAAATGTTTCGTATGAAAGTAGTCATTATAGGAATTCTTATTTTCCTGTTTTCCCTGGCGGCTTCGGCCCAATCAATCATTTTACAGGATCCACCGGCCCCGAAGCCGAAACTTACCTTTAAGTATTTTCAGCCCCATTTCAAAGAGGCTGAAAGCCCATTTACTTTTCTATCCGGCCTCTATGATTTAAGTCTAAGCATCCCGGTAAATGCAAAACTAAATGTCGTAGGGTCAGTGCCTTTCACAACATTCGCCTGGAAAAACAGTTACTATGATGATGAAGGTGAGAGCGCTTTTGGGAATATTTCCCTGGGTTTGCAGTATTTGCTGAAAAGAACTGCCGAACAAGCAACCGCTGTCCACTTTGGGGTCTATATCCCCACGGCCCCGGAAAAAGATGAAAACCCTCTTATATTGGGACTGTTAACTAATTATTATGAACTCCCAAAATTTTTCCCCAATGTGCTAACGATTTATGGAGGCCTGTCTCACCACGTTTTCAAAGCCAATGGTTGGCTGCTCAACGTGGAATTGGGGCCGTATTTTATGATACCTACCAAAGGTGGGGGCGACCCGGAATTATTTATCCATTATGGCCTTTCCGGGGGTTACCGGGTAAACCCGGTTGATTTCAATGTGGAGTTTTCCGGCATTGTTATTCTTACTGAAGAGGCAGATGAGTTTGCGGATCGTTTTGTTCATATGTTGGGATTTGGCGTCCAATGGAACCGCGGCTGGATTAGACCGGGGATATTTTACCAAATATATCTCAACAAAAGTTATAGGGAAACGATAAGCGGTGTTATCGGGATTAAATTGGAAATAGACCTGAAGAAATAAGTAGGGGTTTGATTAATCAAACCCCTACCTGGTTCCCTAACACCTTGCATACCGCCGCGGACAGCTCCTTATGCGATAAGGGCTTCATTAAAAATGCATCGACGCCATACATTTTATAATTCTCTTCATTAACGGCGTCGCTGAAACCGGTGCATAAAATAACCGGGAGAGTGGGCCTTATTTTTTTGAGTTCCCTGGTCAATTGAACCCCCGTCATAAGGGGCATGGTCTGATCGGCAATCACCAGGTCAAATTTCCCCGGTTCCGCCTGGAAAGCCTTCAACGCTTCGATGCTGCTGGTTTTCATAATCACCCGGTATCCCAGGCCCTCCAGGAACTCTTTCCCTAATTCGACAATGAACGGTTCATCGTCCACTATCAACACGGTTTCAGTCCCCCCCCGCATGGGTTCTTCAATTTGCCGGGCCGGGACGGCCACGCTCCGGCCGGCGGCAATGGGCCAGAAAACATGAATATTAGTCCCTTTTCCCGGGCTGGAATAAACGATAACATCACCGCCGCTGCGCTTAACTATGCCATGAACCATGGAGAGACCCATACCGGTGCCTTCGCCCTCTTTTTTAGTGGTATAATACGGTTCGAAAATCCGGGCCATGACCTCCGGCGTCATACCGTGCCCGGTATCGCTGACAGTCAATTGCTGGTACTTCCCGGGGGCCAGGTTGTTCGCACCGATGCTGCCGGATTCCAGGTCCACTTCTTTTAAACTCACCTGGAGAATTCCACCGGCCTCCCTCATGGCATATCCGGCATTGGTACAGAGGTTCATCAACACCTGGTGAATCCCGGATTCATTGGCCATTACCGGGCTCGTCGACGCTTCGATATTTTGATGTATCTCTATGGTTGTGGGGAGAATGGCCCTTATGAGTTTCAATAGATCGTCCACCGCCTCGCTTAACAATATGGGCTCCTGCTTGTCCTCCCCTTTACGGCTGAAAGTAAGAATCCGTTTAATCATCTCCTTCGCCCGGTTGGCCGCGGAGAGTATGCCGTCAAGATTGTAATTGGCGTCGCCCCCTTCCGGTACGACGCCGAGGGTCAATTCGGCATACCCGATGATGGCGGCCAGGATATTATTGAAATCATGGGCAATCCCCCCGGCCAGCGTCCCGATGCCTTCCATCTTCCGGGAATGACTGAGCCGCGCTTCCAGCGCTTTGCGCTCCTCCTCCTCTTTCCTGCGTAAGGTGATATCCGACACAAAATTCAACGTTGCCGGTCTTCCTTCCCATTGTATCGGCACCTGGTTCACTTCCAACCATTTTTCCTGCCCGTCTTTGCTTATTACCCGGAAAGGATAAAATTCCGGGAACTGCTCTCCTGTAAGTCTTCTTTCGTGGCGTTCCAGCACCATTTCCCTGTCGTCGGGGTGAATGATTTCTACAAAGTATTTGCTTTTTAATTCTTCCTGTGAGAAACCGATGACTTCCGCGGTCCTGGGATTGGAAAACTTGAATACCATATCCTGGGTCACAAAAATACCTTCGCCGGCATGTTCCACCACGTTGCGGTACTTTTCTTCGCTTTTTTTCAGGGCTTCCTGGGCCAGGTATCGCTCATTCACCTCGATCTGCAATTTTTTTGTCCGTTCCAGCACCTTGTTTTCAAGCTCATCGTTTAATTGCTTCAATTCCCCGGAATAATTTTCCAGTTTGGCCACCATAACATTAAAAGAGGCGGCCAGGCGCCCCACCTCGTCGTTGGCTGTGAAAGCGACCCGTTTGGATAAATCGCCGGCGGAAATCTCCTCGATGGTACGTACTATGTGTTTTAACGGGTGGGTAATCACCACGCTGATTAAGAAAACCGCCAGGGCCCCTAATATGAAAATCACTATACTAACCATGGCAATGGTCTGTTTGCTCCTGGCCACCTGGGTCCGGATATTTTCCAAAGACATGCCTAAAAAAAGCTGCCCGATCTGCCCATTGTTGTGAATAATAGGAGACGATGTACGGTATATAAATCCATCAGCGGTAACCGGTTCTTCCCGGGCCAGGAATTTGTAATCGGCCTGAACCGCTGTTTCATGATTAAAAACTGAAAAAACATCCCCTTTACTGTTAAGAACGACTAAATAGACGATATCCCGGTTCTGTTTTATGCTGTCGAGGATTTTTTTCATATCCTCCCTGTCTTCAAATATTAGGATGGAACTTACATTCAAAGCCGTCATACCGGTAATACTCCGCGCTTTATCGGCGGCGATATTCAGGGCCTGTTTTTCCAGTTTAAGCGGAAAGTAGAAGTATATGAAAGCAGAAATGATCCCGACATAGATTGTGAAAACAAAAATGAATTTCTTACGCAGGGTATTCTTAAACCTGCCGGTAAAACATGTAAATGGATTTTTCACTTTTCATTCCCCTTCATCGTATGTATTATCGTTACCAGCTTCAGTAACTGCGAACTGAAATCGGCCCCTTCGGTTTCGGCGGCATCCCGGTTAATAATAATCGCTGGGTTTCCGCCCTTCGAACCGACGCTCACCGCCACTCCCGCACTGCAGTATCCGGGGACGCCGGTTAAACTGGTAATATGAAAAGAGCGGCAAATAATTACCAGGTCTGTGATATCCACGGCCCGTAAGGGGGTGATATACATTACAACGACTTTCTCTTTTAACAGGGCGGTTTTCAGGCCCGCCAGGTCGTCCAATGCAAGCGGGACAGTGCGCAGGGGGATATCCGCTATTTTATTTCCCGTTAATTGTTCCAGGAATTTCTCAGCCTGGTTTTTGACGTTCAGGGACTTGCGAAATTTCTCCTGGAAAACAATCGCCAGGACAATCTCATTGCCATTTCCTACCCGTTTTTTTAGGTTCCGGTCGAAACTCAGGACTTTTAAAAAGATAGGAATATGAACATCCACGGGGGTTTCTATCACCTGCGCGGCCGCCGGGCCGGCCAAGCAGATGATGAAGATACTAAAAAGAAGGGTCTTCATGCCCCTATTCAATGCCCTGCCAACCGGTTTTATCCTTTTAATCGCTCTCATTTATTTATAATGTATTCCACTTTTAAAGAAAAATTGCGGCCGTTCTGGAGCAGCGCCGGCTGGACATGTTCAAAACCGCCGGGCGTCCAATATTTTACATCGAATAAATTCCTCACCTGCAAGGAAACGCTCAAGCGCTTGAACAACTCCCTGGAAAACAGGTGAATATTAGTTAATAAATAAGGTTTTGTCCAGGTCTCGTAGACGGTCTTACGACCGGATTCATAAAATGTTTCCAGGGAGGCAAAGAAATGTTTGCATAACGGGACCGAAACCCCCAATTTGAAGATAAATGAAGGGGAATTGCTAAGCCGTTGCTCCAGGAGGGCATCCTTACTGCGTTGATAGGTGCAATTCATATACCCTTTGAAGCCGTTTTTCAGCCGGGCCTCCAGGCCCATTTCAATACCGGTTCCCCTTACTTTTTCAATATTTTGGAATTGCATTAACCCATCCGCCGGGTCTTCTCTCTGTTCGATCAGTCCTTTCATTTCGAAACTGTACAGCGAAAGCGCAGCGAATATATGCTTCCCGATCCACTGTTCCAGCACCGCCTCAAAGGTATTTATTTTTTCAGGTTCCAGGGATGGATTCCCTTTGGCCTCATCTTCCGCTTCATAATGAATCTCATAGATACTGGGGGCGCGATAGGCATTGCCGTAGAGAAATTTAATAGTAGTGGACCCGGAAGGGTTATATACCAGGGCGGTCCTTGGGGTCAGGGAGGCGCCCCAATCGGAATGTTTATCATACCTGAGGCCGAAGGTGAAGGCCACATTGCGCAGGAGCTGGTATTCATCCTGGATATAAAAGGCGTATTCCCGGTAAGGAAAGTCCCGGTCGAACAAGGTCCCGCTTTCATCCCAGGTGCGGTAGGCGGCGCGAAAATGGTTCCTGTATTCTACCCCGGCCACCAGGTGGTTATCGGGCCGGATGTCCCAGTTAAACTGTGTCTCGATGCCGAGCCACCGCCCGATGGATTTATCTTCCCAGAGCGCTTTATAATCCGGGTAATCGGTGGGAAACGAGCTGCGGTATAAATAATCGTTAAAATAACCGCGCACCATGATTTTTTTACTGTAACCGATTTTCCCATTATACTTGAATTCGATAAAACTCCGGGCGTCAAGGGTCTTACACCGGTTATCGTTAAAGGCCGTGATATAGGAAGCGGTGGGGATGCCCTTCTTACGTGAACCGATACGCCCTTGCAGGGAAAAATCTTTGTATTTAAGACCGGCGAAAATTCCAAAGTACCGTTCCCAATCCAGTCCCCTGGCGATGCCGTTATTGGTTTCCGGCGCATCGAATTCTTTAAAATACAGGTCCGGGCCTTTAATATCCCCGATAAATCCTGAGACCAGGACATCCAGGCCATTTTTCATTTCCTTGCCAAAGCAGATTCCGCCCTGGATTTTCCCGTAACTCCCGGGTTCCACGCTTATTTTTAAACCGTCGGCCATTTTCCCGTCTTTGGTAATAATATTGATGACGGCCAGCATGGCATTGGTCCCGTAGAGCGCCGAAGCCGGTCCCCTGACGATTTCGATGCGCTCGACGGCATCTATGTGCAGCCCCAGTTCATTCCCGATATCCGATGATCCCCAGATATTATCGGTGGTGGAATTGCCGTTTATCAATATTAAAATCCTGATGTTATAATCGCTGGGCCGGCTGAACCCCCGTACGCCCGCATAAACATAGTTGCGGTCATTGGTGATGTAGAACCCTTTTACCTGCATTAAGGCTTCGTCGATGGTCCTATAGCCGAACCGATCGATATCTTCCGAGGTGATAATGGTGACCGACGCCGGGGCTTCACTGATGCTCTGGGTATATTTTGCCGCGGTATCGATCCGGGTATCCAGCAGTTTTTTCAATACATCTTCTTCCTGCGCCCACATTTTCTCTAAAATGCCGGGAACAAGCAGGAAAAAAATAACCGTGAGCCAACGTATCATCGCCTTATATCCACGTATTTCTCTCATAATCTACCTCGCTTCCGGCGTACGTTTTAAAACAACTTGCCGAACGCCAAGTATATTTTAAATTAAAAAAAAAATCTTTGCAACGTGTAGAAGAAAAATTTTTTTTATCCTACTGGGGGTTTCTATTTGTAGGACTGTACCATACGATTCAGTTCTGAACACTTTCCGCCCCACTGCGTGGGGTTTCTATTTATAGGACTGTACCATAATATACCATTTTAAACACCGTCAGGCTCGAGCCACTGCGCTAATATGGTGATGAAACCGGGTGAACAGGATAGACAGGATAAAAAGGAAAAATCTTTTCGCGCCTTTCTACCTGCCTATCCTGCTGTCCCGGCGAATTTCCAAACGGATTATCTTTTTGCCCAAATACCGAAATCGACCCAACGTTCCCGGGGTAATGTCGCTTTGATAATCAAGCGATTCTTACTGAAAAGGTCTTTTAATTCACTAACTTTTCTCTCCAGGGCTTGTGTTTGCTCTTTCAACTTACCTTTGAGAATCTCCTGTCCATTTTCAATGGTCTTACATTCTCCGATCAGTGTTTCAATGGCCTGGGCGCTGAGATCATTAACCCCATTGGCGGATAATGCCTGTTGATGTTCATTGATCCCGGAAATCATGTTGTTCGATCTCTTAATCCACTGGGCATAAGAGTTTGATATTCTCCTCCTTTTGATTTCCGTATTGTCGTCTTCGGTAATACTTGTTGAAATTTTTTTTTCTTCCATTGTTATCTCCTTAAGTTGATTTATAGAGTTTAAATTGTTTTATACCAATGATGGGTACATCTTCATAAAACGGGATGCTTACGGGAAAAATTACCGTTTTTTCGCGCTGCATAAGGTTTTTAGGTACATGCACGGAAGCCTCGTGCACATGCACGGAGACCTCGTGCACATGCACGGACACCTCGCGCACATGCACGGACACCTCGTGCACATGCACGGAAGCCTCGTGCACATGCACGGAGACCTCGCGCACATGCACGGAAGCCTCGCGCACATGCACGGACACCTCGTGCACATGCACGGAAGCCTCGCGCACATGCACGGACACCTCGCGCACATGCACGGAAGCCTCGCGCACATGCGCGGAAGCCTCGCGCACATGCACGGAAGCCTCGCGCCACTGGAAAATCCTTATATGGGCATGCGCGGAAATCTCGCGCCGGTTCATTAAGGCAACAATTATAAGAATGTGTCTTTGTTTCAAGAATTTCCGGCGTACGTCAACGGTAGAAGGAACTATTGTCATTACCGGGAGCAAGCCGGAACATAAATTGGAGCTGTCAATCGATTTCGCTAAAGGATAAGTTCCCATTTCTCCCTTTTGCATCGGCAGTTCGAGAGGATAAAACAGGGAATTGTGAGACTGTCGAAAGCAATCCTGCCGGGATAAAATCGGTTTTCTCCCTATTCCCTGGCCCGATTGACTCATTTCTTTCAAATCCTTACGACTCATCATTATTTCCCTAAACCGATGTACCTTACTTTAATTGAAGAAGAATACATTATATATAAAAAAATAGAAAAGTAAAGTGAAAAAAATAAAAAAATTTCCAGGAAATATTTTTTTTTGGCATTGACAAATTTTTTCTTTTTTGTTATTGTAGATGATGCTGGAAAACAAGGCTATTTCGAAACGCTTAGCAGGCTATGCATTGCACTTCTCGAGGAGAGTCCATGAAACCGTCAAACTATAATATCTTCGTCCATTATGAGCCGGATAATATCTACATCGGTTATAATGCCGTTTCCAATGGGTTTTATGTTTTCAATGAGGAGCAATACCGGCAGGTAAAGGATATCCTGGATAATGCGGGAAACGCCGGGAGCGTTAGTTCCAATCCGCTGAAAGACACCCTTGTAAAAGGACGGTTCCTGGTAGACGACGACCTGGACGAGCTAAAAATCCTGAAATTAAGGAACAATATCAGCCGGTTTAACTCTGAGGGGATCGCGCTGGTTATTGCGCCGACGCTGCATTGCCCCCTGGAATGCCGCTATTGTTAAGTCGATAGGGATAAAGCCGCCATGGACCGCCCCACCATCGACGCCCTGAAAAAATTTTATCTTAAAAAAATTGAACGCAGCCAGAGTGCGTCGGTTAGTTGGACTGGCGGGGAACCTTTACTTGTCCTGGATACTGTCGAAGAACTGAACTCTTTTTTTCTCAATGAAGCTAAAAATAAGAATATCCCGTATCGATGCATTATGGCAACCAACGGTTACATGCTGAATGCGGATGCCTGTGAACGTTTAAAACAGTGTGGGATAGACAAATTACAAGTCACACTGGACGGCTGCCGGGAATACCACGATCAGTTGAGGTATACACCGGGCGGTGGGAAAACCTATGACCGGATAATGGCCAATCTTGTTACGGCCGTAAACAGCGGGTTGAAAATTACCCTGCGCTCAAATATCAACAAGGATAATTATGACGGTATCTTCAATCTGATCGATCACCTGGATGAAGTTTTTAAAGATAAGGACAACCTGGTTTTTGCTCCCTGCATGGTAACGGAAGTGAAAGAGGTAAAGAATTTTTGCTCTTGCAATGTTTATACCAACCAAGCATTTTCGCGATTAGAACCCGGTATACTTTTTTATGCACTGCAAAAGGGGTTTAAAATGGGGACTGATAAATTATCTACCCTGAGGACATTTTGTGGGGCCAATACATTGAGTTTACAGGTTATCGATCCTCAGGCCAATATTTTGAAATGCTGGTGCAACCTGGGCCGGGCCGATAAGAATAGGGTGGGGTATATTAAAGAAGACGGGGAGGTTGTTTATACGGATTATACAGCGTTGGCTGGCTGGATGGATTGGAACCCGTTCGAGATCGAAGACTGTTTAAAATGTAAGGTATTGCCCATTTGCATGGGTGGTTGTATGTATCATAATCTCATGGGAGAGACAGACGCCATAGACATGGGGTGTACCCACCGAAGGCATAATATCGATGAGATTTTAAAATTGTTTTATTTAAGCCGGACAAAAGATGTTTCCCAGTTGAGAAATATCAACCTGGGGGACGTCATATAAATTAAAATAAAGGAGGTAAACTTGAACAATTTACCGCAAGTGAGTGAGCCGCTGGAGCTAATCGCGCCACTGCCGATCCAGTGGGACATTTCCCCGGATTTTGCGTCCTGGGACTGTAAGTCAGGTACCGAATGTGCTGATGGCACATGATGAAACGAAGTTACATTATTTAGCTTATCAAGTTGAGGGCTGCGTGACTGTGGAGAGTTCGTATCATCCGTTAATTGGGAAAGCTCTTACAGTCTCGCGCCCTCTATTTTTTCAAGTTGAAGAAAGTTATTTATGAATATTCAAAGGAGATCTAATGATGAAAATAAATGTTTGGATTTTGTTCGTTTTGTTTATTTTAATGGTCGTACCCAGTTTTATTTTTTCTATTGACTCGATAGACCTATCTGATAAATTATTAAAAATTGACGATGGTCTCCATACTTTTGGCGACAGTGGTTTCGGTCTCTACGATCGAGGGGCTAACACATTTAAAATTTTCGATTGGAATATCAAAATTAAAAATGAAATCTCTATTAAAGCTGGGGAAGGACCTGGCGAGACCAGGGGGACTATACGTACCGCATGCTTATATAAGGATAAGCTCCTGGTATGCCAGGCGGATGATAACAAGATCAGCATATTCACCCAGGATGGCAAATATTGCAAAGACTTGAAGCTTGATATTTATCCCAGGAAGATCATGACCGTCAAAAATATGGTTTATGTGTTCAATTCTCGATTCTGTGCACCAGAAAAGTCACCGCTCCTTGCCATAATCATAGACCCGGATTCGGGAAAAATAATAAAAGAAGTTCTATTAATAGAGCAGATAGTAGCGCCTAAACCCGGTCCAGAAAGAGATCTCACCGTTATGGGAAGCTACTTTGCAGTTGACGACAGCAATCATATTTATTTACTACTTAGATACGAAAATGCTTTGTATGAGATCGATGAGAACGGGAAATGCCTTGCGAAGACTCCGCTGCCGTATAAATGGCGAGAAAAAAGAAGGAATGAAATAAGTGAGGGCGGCAGTGTATTTGTGGTTTCAAACCTGGATCTATTTTGGGATATGAAAATAATTCAGAATACAATCTTCGCTTGCTTTGTTAAAACTATAAAGGAAGGAATAACTTATAAAGAAAATATCCATGAGACCTACGTTATTAAATTCTTTAAAAATGGAAAACATTCTGAAAAAATATTTGATGGAAGAGTTAAGATACTAGGAGAGGCCAATGGGAACCTATATCTTTTCAACCGTGACGATTATAAAGTGTTGCCGGTAAAACTCAGCGAATGGGATTA
>Ga0315276_10005390_pt1 | contig 11787 bp, 10 predicted proteins | sample YL17G05_0_MG_FD_204542 | JGI IMG/M metagenome (GOLD analysis project Ga0315276, IMG submission 204542) | Sediment microbial communities from Yellowstone Lake, YNP, Wyoming, USA - YL17G05_0 | ecosystem: Environmental > Aquatic > Freshwater > Lake > Sediment | place: USA: Wyoming | collected... | reverse complement strand
GCCCGATAGACGTCGCGCGCGGCGGGGTATGGACCGACCAGCCGCTCGAGGTAGCGCGACTCGAACTTGTGGGTCTCGGCGACGAAGGCCTCCAGGTTCCCGATCCCGAAGTAGCTGACCCCGGCCCGGAAGACGTCGCGGAACGCGAGGGCGGCGAGCGTGGTGAAGCCCGACGCGCTGCCTCCCTCGATCGCCAGGCGGGCGCCGTCCGCCTCGCCGCGGCGGGCCATCTCGAGGGCGCCGCCGGCGCAGTCGTCGACGTCCGTGACACCCCAGGTGCCCTCGAGGCGCTTCCGATACGCCTTGCCGTAGCCGGTGCTGCCCCCGTAGTCGACGTCGAGGACCGCGATCCCGCGGCTGGTGAGCACCTGGAACGGCAGGTGGAGGCCGGTGAAGGCCGCCGAGGTCGGCCCCCCGTGGCTCGTGACGACGAGCGGCGGCAGCTCCCCGTCCGGCGCCCGGAAGGCGGGGTTCGTCGGGCGATAGAGGATCCCGTGCGCCGTGCGGTCGCCTGTGGTCGGGAAGTCGACGGGCTCGCCGACGGAGACGACGGCCCCGTCCAGCTCCAGGTCGGAGGAGCGCCGCACGGTCCTCCAGGCGCCGGTCAGGAGGTCGATCCGGACGAGAGCGCGAAACATCGTCGGCGCGGCCACGACGGCCGCGACCTCGGAACCGCGCACGGCGAGATCGGTGATCGACGTGAACGGGAGGGCGAACGCCGACGGCGGCTGCGCGGCGGCCGGGTCGACCCGCCACAGACGATCCCGACCGCTCGCCCGCCCGATCGCGATGATCGAGCCGTCCCCCGCGATGCCGCACGAGGAGTACCCGAAGTTCCAGTCCGGCTCCGCGAACTCGGCCTCGATCCCCGGCGTCAGCGGCGCGAGCCGTTCGCCGGCCCAGCGGTGGAGCCCGATCCACTCCCCGCGCTCGCACGCCACGACGAGCGACCCGTCGGGTGCCCAGCGCGGCCGCGCGGTCCAGGTCGACGGGTCGCCGGCAACCACGTTCGGGGAACCCGGCCGCCCGTCCGCCCCGAGCTCGGCGACGACGCACTCGGTCCCGTCCCAGGGCAGGTTCGGGTGGTTCCAGCGGAGCCAGGCGAGCCGCGCGCCGTCGGGCGAGAGGCGGGGCGAAGAGACGAAGTCGCTGCCCTCGACGAGCACGGTCACCGCGGACGGGTCGGCCGCCGCCGAGCCGTCGAGCGGGATCGCCACGAGCGTGTTGACGGCCTCCCCAGGCCCGGTGTGGTCCTCGCGGACCGCGAGGAGCCGGCCCCGGGGCGCGTCGAGCTCCAGGTCGGCGTGGCGGAACGGCCCCTCCGGTGTGAGCGGAGTTGCCGTCCGGTCCCGGGCGACCCGCAGCAGGCGCCCGGTGGCGAAGTCGGAGACGACCAGCAAGCCGCCCGCCGCGAGGTACGCCGCGCCCCCGTACTCGTGGACGCGCGTGCGGACGTTCACGCCGATCGGGCTGACGTCCAGGGGCATGTCACCGGGACGGAGCCGCACCAGCGTCGCCCGGCCGCCGTCGCCCGGCCGCCCCTCGAGCCACAGCAGGTCGTCGCCGTCCCAGCGCACCTCGGCCAGGCGCACGACGCCGGCGACGATCGCCTCCGGCGGGATCGACGAGTGCCAGCTGCCGCAAGGCGCGACGGCCGGCGTGCGTGGTTCGTTCGTCATCGGTTCCGTTCGTCCCGGCTTACGTGCCGTGGCTCCAGGAGGTCCAGTACTCGGCCTGCTCCTGGGTCATGGCATCGATGTGGATCCCGAGTGCCTCCAGCTTGAGGCGGGCAACCTGCTGGTCGATCGCCTCGGGAACCACGTAGACCGTCGGCTCGAGCTCGCCGTGGTGCTGCACGACGTATTCGGCCGACAGGGCCTGGTTGGCGAACGACATGTCCATCACCGCGGCCGGGTGGCCTTCCGCGGCGCCGAGGTTCACGAGCCGCCCCTCCGCGATCAGGTGCAGCTTCTTGGGGCCCAGGTCGAACTCCTGGACGTTCTCCCGGACCTCGCGGACGTGCCCCTCGGCCAGGGCCCGGAGGGCGACCAGGTCCAGCTCGGCGTCGAAGTGGCCACTGTTGGCCATGATGGCCCCGTCCGGCATGGCCGCGAAGTGCTCGCGCCGGAAGACATTGACGTTCCCGGTGGCGGTGATGAAGAGCTCGCCCCAGGGGGCCGCCTGGTCGACGGTCTTGACCTCGAACCCGTCCATCAGCGCCTCGAGGGCGCGGACCGGGTTGACCTCCACGATGGTGACGTGGGCGCCGTGGCCCTTGAGCCGCGAGGCGATCCCCTTTCCCACCCAGCCGTAGCCGGCCACGACGCAGCGGCGCCCGGCGATGAGGATGTTGGTCGCCCGCAGGATCCCGTCCAGCGTGCTCTGGCCGGTCCCGTAGCGATTGTCGAAGAGGTGCTTCGTCTCCGCCTCGTTGACCGCCACGACCGGGAACCGCAGCGCGCCGTCGCGGGCCATGGAGCGGAGGCGGATGACGCCGGTCGTCGTCTCCTCGGTCCCCGCGAGGATGCCGGGGATGAGCTCGGTGCGATCACGGTGGAGGAGGCTCACGAGGTCGCAGCCGTCGTCCATCGTGAGGTGCGGCTTCGTGTCGGCGATCGCGTTGAGGTGCGCGTAGTAGGTGTCGCGATCCTCGCCGCGCCGGGCGAAGACGCCGATCCCGTAGCGGGCGGTGAGGGCCGCCGCGACGTCGTCCTTCGTCGAGAGGGGGTTGCTGGCGGCGAGGGCGATCTCCGCGCCGCCGGCGGCGAGCGTCCGCACGAGGTTCGCGGTCTCCGTCGTGACGTGCAGGCACGCCGCCACCCGCACCCCGGCGAGCGGGCGCTCCCGCGCGAAGCGTTCGCGGATCAGGCGGAGGACGGGCATCTCGCGCTCGGCCCACTCGATGCGGCGGACGCCCTCGTCGGCGAGGCCGAGGTCGGTGACGTCGTGGGGCGGCAGGGTGGTCGGGGTCGTCATCTGGGGTGGGGTCTCCGGGAGGTCCGGCGGGCGGGCGGCCCGCGGTCTGCCGATTATGCCCGAGGGGCCGCGGGGCGGCCCGCGCGTCGTGCCAGCCCCCGCGTCAGCCCGCCGGGCCGGCGCCGCGGCCGAGGAGGCGCTGGAAGGACGCCGTGAGCGAGCGGACCAGGCCGCCGTCGGACGCGCGGTGGACGAGCCGCTCCTCAAAGCGCACGTGCTCGCGGTAGCCCAGCTTGCGGTACGCCTGGAGCGCCGGAGGATTGTCGGCGCGGACGTTGAGCACCACCTGGTCGCAGAAGCGCAGCAGCTCGGCGGTCACGGCACCGGTGACGGCCGTCGCGTAGCCCCGCCCCCGGTAGTCGACCTGGGTCATCACGTTGCCCACCACGCCGAGACGAGCCTCGGGCGAGACGACATGGGTCCCCGCGGCCGAAACCAGGCGGCCGCCGACGCGGATGCCGTAGTAGACGGCGTCGGCGATCGCGGACGCCGGGAGCCAGGCCGTGAAGCCCAGCTGGTAGAGGCGGTTGAGGTCGCCGATCTCGACGGGGAGGAGCCGGGCAACGTCGGCCGGGAAGGGCCGGAACGAGGCCCGGTCGACCCACATCCGGACCATCTGGGGCCCGGGCTCCACCCGGTAGCACGCCTCGAGCGCGGGCAGGTTCGCCGGCAGCACCGCGGCGTAGGCAGTGCGGGTGTGGACGACGTCGCGAAGAACGGCCGCAATCCCGGCGCTCTCGCCCATGGCGAAGATCGGCTGCGGGGCGGAGCCGGCGTACTCGAGGACGACGGCGATCGGCTCGTCGTCCACCAGCGCGACGCCCCAGCGGGTCCGGGCGAACTCCCGGACGTCGAGATCGCACAGGGCGTACGCGGCGAAGAGCCGGTCGCGCTCCAGGAAGGCGCGCAGCAGTCCGCGGTCGGCCGTCGAGCGGGCGGTGATCCCGCGGGTCGCGACCGAGGAGACGGCGGAGGTGGCCACGTCAGGCGTCCGCCGCAGCGTCGTCCGGGCCGCCGGCGCCGGGCTCCGGGGAGGGCGGCCCGTCCGGACCCGGCGGCGGGGCGGGACGGCGGACCTCGCGCGCCTCGATCGCGGCCGCGATGGCCGGCCCGTACGGCGCCCGCAAAACGCCGGCCTCGGTGACGATCGTCGTGATCAGGACCGCCGGCGTGACGTCGAACGACGGGTTGAACGCCGCCGCGCCGGCCGGGGCGATCCGCCTCCCGCCGAAGGAGGTCACCTCGACGGCGCTCCGCATCTCGACCGTGATCCCGGAGCCGTCGGCGGCGTCGCCGTCGAGCGTCGCGGTGGGGGCCACGACATGGAAGGGCACCCCGTGGCGGGCGGCGAGCACGGCCAGGGGGTAGGTGCCCACCTTGTTCGCGGTGTCCCCGTTGGCCGCGATCCGGTCCGCCCCGACCAGGATCGCGTCGACCGCGCCCGAGGCGAGGAGCCAGCCGGCCGCCGCGTCCGCCAGGAGCGTGTAGGGGATGCCTGCCTGGCCCAGCTCCCAGGCGGTGAGCCGGGCGCCCTGGAGCCAGGGACGCGTCTCGTCGACGTAGACGTGGACCTTCCGGCCGTCCGCCGCCAGGGCCTGGACCACGCCGAGCGCCGTGCCGATCTGGCCGCACGCGAGCGGCCCGGTGTTGCAGTGCGTCAGCACCTGGAGGGGGCGATCCCGCGGGTTGGGCAGGAGCTCGACGCCGAGACGGGCCATGACGGCGTGATCGGCGGTCGCCTCGCCGATGATCGCCTCGGCCTCCTCGCGCAGTGCTGCGGCGACCGCCGGCCCATCGTCCAGCAGCTCGCCGAGCGCCGCGTAGCGGGCGAGCATCCGGTTCATGGCCCAGCGGATCGAGACGGCGGTCGGGCGCGCGTTGACGAGGGCGTTGGACGATCCCCGCAGGATCGCCCGTCGCGCGTACGGCTTGCTGAGCTTCGCTCGGCCGGCCGCCAGGGCGAGCCCGGCGGCGGCCACCTGGCCCAGGGCCGGCGCGCCGCGGACGACCATCTCGCGAATCGCCTGGGCGACGTCGCCGGCCGATTCGCAGACGACCTCGACGAGCTCGTCGGGGAGGCGGCGCTGGTCGACGAGGACGAGGCGGTCGCCCTCCAGCCGGAAGGGGCTCCGGAAGCCGGACGGCGCGGCGGGAGCCGCGGACGCGGCCGGCGCGCTGCCGGTCGCGAGGGAACCGCTCTCCCCGAGCACGCTGTTCGCCATCTCCTGGGTCGTGTCGCGCAGGGCCCCGGCGGCCCCCACGAGGGTCGCGGCGGTGCGCACGGCGTCCGTCGCCAGCGTCCGGAAGAAGCGGCGCCGTCCCAGCCGGAGCGCCTCGTCGGGATCCGGCGGCGGGGTGGCGTCCTCGCCACGCGTCCCGGAACGGTCCACGTCGTTCACGGACGGAGGGGCCTGGCGCGCCGGGTACGGGCGATCGGGCCGATCAGTACTTGATCACCGACGTGACGGCCTGGCCGGCGAGCCGGTCGCGGCCCTTGAGGAAGGAGAGCTCCACGAGGAAGGCCAGGCCCACGATCGTGCCCTGCAGCCGCTCCACGAGGTCGACCGTGCCGCGCACGGTCCCACCCGTCGCGAGGAGGTCGTCTACGATCAGGACCCTCTGGCCGGGCTGGATCGCGTCGCGGTGGATCTCGAGGGTGTTCGACCCGTATTCCAGCGCGTACTCCACGCTGATCGTCTCGGCGGGCAGCTTGCCCAGCTTGCGAACGGGGACCAGGCCGGCCCCCAGCTGGTAGGCCATGGGGGCGGAGAAGATGAAGCCGCGCGACTCCATCCCCACCACGACGTCCACCTTCGCGGTCGCGTACGGCGCCAGCATCGCGTCGATGGAGGCCCGGTACGGATCGGCCTCCTTGAGCAGGGTCGTGATGTCGTAGAAGAGGATCCCCGGCTTCGGGAAGTCCGGGATCTCGCGGATCTTCGCGCGGAGCTCGTCGGGGGTCATGGTGACGGGATCCTCCAGGGCGCGGACGGACGCCGGGACAGCGGGCTCGTTGGGGCGGTCGGCGCCGCCCGTCGGAAGTCTACCGCAGCGGCGTCCGGGCCCGACCGCCGGGACGCGAGCGGGGCCGCCCGCTCACTTCGCACCGAACTTCCGCTCCTCTCCGCGCAGCAGCCGCGCGATGTTGTCGAGGTGGAAGAGCCAGATGAGAAGCGGCGCCCCGATCGCGAAGACGAGCAGGGCCGGCGGCAGCCCGGTCACGACCACCTGGACGGCGAGCGTGATCCCGCCCACGGCGGCGCCCACCAGGGAGGCGAGCGACGTGTAGCGCGAGACGGCGAGGACCCCGACGAACACGACGAGGGTGACCGCCGAGGCCAGCGGCGAGAGCACGAGCCCGGCCCCGAAGGCGGCCGAGACGCCGCGCCCTCCGGAGAAGCCCAGGAAGGGCGAGCGGCTGTGGCCGACGATCGCGGCGAGCCCGGCGAGGACCTCCACCTCGACGCCCGCCCCCACGAACCGGGCAAGGAGCACGGCCGCCGTCCCCTTCAGCATGTCGAGGAGACCGGAGACGAGGGCGAGGCGCGGTCCCAGCGCCCGCATGACGTTGGCGCCGCCCGTGCGGCCGCTCCCGATCGTCCGCGGGTCGGGGCCGCCGGAGAGGCGGGCCACGATCACGCCCCACGGGATGCCGCCGATCAGGAACCCGGCGACCGTGAGGGCCACGGCGCGCAGAACGACGAGGGGGTCCATGCGCCGCGAGTATAGGGGGCCCGTCAGGCCGTCGGTCCGGCGCCTCCGGCGGGCCCCGCGGCGCGGGCGAGGAGGACGGCGGCAGCGTCGCGGACGACGGTTGCATCGGGCGCGACGAGGGCCGAGCGCGCCAGGGCCTCGAGCTCGAGCCGGGTGCAGGCGGCCAGCGCGCCGCGCACCTCGTCGAGGGACCCGGCGTCGGCCGACAGCTCGTCGACGCCGAGGCCCACCAGGACGAGCGCGCCTGCCGGGTCGCCGGCGAGCTCCCCACAGACCGCCACGGGGATGCCCGCCGTGTCGGCGCCCGCCACCACGCCCGCGATCGCTCGCAGCACCGCCGGGTGGAGGGCATCCTGGAACCGGCCCAGGGCGGCGTTGCCCCGGTCGGCGGCCATGAGGTACTGGGTCAGGTCGTTCGTGCCGATGCTGAAGAAGGCGACCCGGCGGGCAAGCTCGGGGGCGAGGAGGGCGGCCGCCGGGACCTCCACCATGATTCCCGTCACCATCTCCGGGGCGCAGGGGTGGCCGGCCGCGACGACGGCGGCGCGCGCCTCGTCGCGGAGCGCGTCGAGCAGGTCCACGTCCTCGAGCGTCGCGACCATCGGGGCCATGACGTGGGGCACGACCCCGGCGAGCCCGCCCGCACGCCAGATCGCCCGCAGCTGCGTCCGCAGGAGCTCGGGCTGGCGATAGGCGAGGCGGATCGCGCGGACGCCCAGGAAGGGGTTGGCCTCGGCGGGGAGCCCCAGGTAGGGGATTCCCTTGTCGCCCCCGATGTCGGCCAGGCGGACGACGACCGGACGCTCGGGCCCGAAGGCCTCGAAGGCGCGCCGATAGGCGACGACCTGCTCCTCTTCGGCCGGCGGCGCCTGCCGCTGCATGAAGAGGAACTCCGTCCGGAAGAGCCCGACACCCTCGGCCCCGGCTTCGAGGGCGCGGGCGGCGTCGTCCGGGCTCCCGATGTTGGCAACCAGCAGGATGCGGGCTCCGTCGGCCGTGGATCCCGGCCGCCCGCGCGCCGCGGCGGCGCGGGAGCGACGCTCGGCGAGGGCCTCGGCGCGTTGCAGCAGCGCGGCGCGCGCCGCGGCGTCCGGGTCGATCAGGACGAGGCCGGCCTCGCCGTCCAGGGCGATCTCGACCGCGCTGCCGGCCCCGGCGGCGTCGTCGACCGCCTCGATGAGCCCCGCGCACCCGACGACGCAGGGGATGCCGAGGCCCCGCGCCAGGATGACCGCGTGCGCCGTCCGCGACCCGCCGGCGAGGGCGATGCCGCGCAGGAAGGCGGCCGGGATCTCGGCCGTGACCGACGGTGGGAGGTCGTCTGCGACGGCGATCACCGGCCGGTCGGGCAGGGCGAGCGACTCACCACGGAGGATGCGGGCGATCCGGGCCCCGACGTCGCGCACGTCCGCGGCGCGCGCGGCCAGGAGCTCGTCGCCGAGGCTCGCGATGGCCGTGGCCGCCTCCCCCGCCGCCCGGATCACCGCCGTCGCGGCGTCGGCCCCGGCCGCGACGAGCGCGAGGGCCCCGTCGACGATGGTGGGGTCCGTGGCGAGGACCGCCTGCGCCTCGAAGATGCCGGCGTCATCGGGTCGGCCGGCCGCGCGGATCCGCTCGGCGAGTGCCTCGAGCTGGGACTCCGCGGCGGTCGCGGCTGCGCGGATCGCGTCGCCGGGGTCGCCGGGGTCGCCGGAGGCCGGCGCCGCGGCCCCGGTCGCCTGCTCGCGGTAGCGCCACGCCGGCGCGACGGCGATGCCGGCCACGGCTCCGAGCCCGGCGAGGCGACGCGCTGTGGGGTCCGGCGGAGCCCCGGGTGTGGCGGCCGGCACGGGTGTGGCGGCCGGCGGAGCCGAGGGTGGAGCAGTCGGCGGAGTGGGCGCCGGCATCGGTCCCGCGGCCGGCCCCGGCTCCGCGATCTCCTCCCCCAGCCCGGCCTCGATCGCGGCGCGGATCGTCGCGATCGCCTCGACCTCGTCGTCGCCCTCCGCCGTGATCCGGACCACGTGGCCCATGCGGATGCCCAGCGGCTGGACCCGCAGCATCTGCTTCGCGTTGACCGGTCCTGCCCCGGTCGCCAGGTTCTGGATCGTCACCCCGGACCGGGCCCGGCCGCAGGTGCGCACGAACTGCCCGAGCGGTCGGAGGTGGAGCCCGTTCGGGTTGCGGATCTCGATCTCGAGCGTCTGCACGGTGTCCTCCCGGGTTGGATCAGCGCGTTGGCCGGCGGGGCGAGCGGGCGACGAGGTCCACGATCCGGGCCGGCTCGGCGGCGAGGGACGCCGCCAGCTCCGGGTCGGCGGTCGCAGCGTCGACGAGGGAGGTGAGGGCGTCGTTGACCGGCGTCGGAACCCCGTGCAGGACGCCCGCCCGTGCGACCGCGCCGTTGAGCCAGGCGACCTCCGACGGCCCCGACGCCCCGCCCCGCAGGTGAAGCCGGAGCGACGGCGACTTCCCGCCGCGGGCCCCGCCGACCACCCGGCCGAGGACGCGCCGGGAGAGCGGGGCGGGCAGGCGCACGCCGACGGCGAGGAGGGGCACGTTGGCGCCCGGCAACGCGATCACGCCGATCCCCTGCGCCCGCATGACGGCGAGCGCCTCCAGCAGCTGCCGGCGCTCCAGGTCGAACAGGGCCGGGTCGGCGTAGATCTCCCCGGGGTCGCGATCGGCGAGCGCGGACAGGGCGTTCCCGACGAGGTTGGCGACCAGCTTCGACCATTTCATGGCGCGGGCGTCGCCCAGCCGGCGCGCCGGGAGACCTGCCGCCGTGAAGGCGCCGACGAGCTCGTCCACCAGGTTGCCGACGGAGCCGGCCACCGGCGCCAGGCCGATGCCGCCGCGGCCGCGCCAGCGCACCTCGTTGGCGCCCGGCCGCTCGACCGGGGCCGTCAGCGAGCCGGCGACGTGCCCGACCCCGGGGCGGGCGGCAGCCACCAGCTCCTCCGCGCCCACCCCGTTCTGGATCGTGAGGACCGGCGTCCCGGGCCAGGCGCGGAGGTCGTCGAGGGCGGCCTCGATATCGAACGTCTTGACGGCGAGGACGGCGAGGTCGGGTGCGGCGGCGAGCTCGGCGGGGGCGGTCGTCCGGGCGATGCGGGCCTCCACGCGGCGGCCGTCGGGCTCGTGGATGACGATCTCGTCGCCCGCGTCGGGCGCCACCCGCGGGTCCAGGAGGACCACGTCGGCGCCGGTGGACGCCAGCAGGCCGCCCAGGAGCGTGCCGACCGCGCCCGCCCCCAGCACCGCCACCCGCCGCGGCGCGCCGGGCAAGCCCGTCGCCGCGATCCCGCTCACTCGGGGATCTTGGGCAGGCTGGCGGCCTCCTCCGCCGCCGCGAGGACCGCGGCGAGGTCGTCGCCGACGCTCGCCTGGACGGCGGCCACGATGGCGCCCTCCACGAGCGGCCCGCGGGAGAGCCGGACGTGGGCCGCGACGGCCTCGCCCAGCATCTCGAGCGCGGTCAGGGTGGCCAGCACGGCGCTGCCGAGGTCCATCAGGACGAGGACGCCGGCGCCGCCGTCGGCGGCGACGATCGCGGCCATGATCGCCGCAGCGTCCGTGCCGAGCGATCCGTCGGCGGTCCCGCCGGCGGCCTCGATGCGCAGGTCGTCACCCGCCATCTGGCGGGCGAGCTCGACGGTGCCCGCGGCGATCTGGGCGGAGTGGCTGACGACGACGATCCCGACGAGCGGTTCCATGGCGGTCAATCCTACGCGGCGTTCAGGATCATGGCGAACAGGGCCACCCCGTAGACGACCGTGACGATCCCGACGAGTGACAGGACCTGCGTGATCAGCCGCTCGGCGCCCTCCCCGAAGCCGATGTCGAAGAGGATGGCCCGCACCCCCAGGAGCGCGTGGAACGTCACGAAGGCGAGGAAGGCCACCTCCACGACGACGACCACGGGGTGTCCCAGCCAGGCGATGACGTCCTCGTAGTAGCGGAGGCCGGTCGGGACGGTGAGGTGCTGGGCAGTCATGTGGACGGTCAGCAGCACCAGGAGCGCGGCGCCGCTGATCACCTGCGCGAGGAACGACCGGACCGAGTGCGCGCCGTCGTCGCGACCATCGCCGGACCGGGGACTGCCGACCACCCTGCCCTCCTACCCGCCCGCGAAGACCCGCAGCGCCCCTGCGAACGCCAGGAGCGCCGCGATGACCAGGATCCCGGCGAGGAGAGCCCTCTGCGGGCTCACGACGAGCCCCAGCCCGACGAGGGCCAGGCGGATCCCGTTCAGGCCGTGGAGCAGCATCCCCGCCAGGAGCAGCACGTCGAGGGCCAGGAACGGAGGGCTTGTCGCAAGGTCCACGAACTCGTCCCAGGCGTCGGGGCCCCGGACGAGCATGGACAGGAGCAGCAGGTGCAGGTAGAGGTAGGCGACGAGGGCGAGCCCGGCCAAGCGGTTGGCGACGAACGAGACGCCCTCCAGGCGAACGGCGACGATGCTGCGCGAGGGCGCGGCACGCGTGGTGGCCGCCACCCCGGGTGCGTCCGGGCCGAGCGCCCCGTCGCCGTCGATGCCCCCGGCCGTGGTCAGCTCCCGGCGGCCGCGACCGGCCCGCCCTTCGTCGCACCCGCCGCGTCGCCGACGCGGTAGGCCTGGAGCAGGATCTCGATCGGATGCCGCGTGCGGGTCCCCGTCGCCTTCTCGATCTGCCAGCGACACGTCTCCGAGTCGCAGGCGGCCTCGGGGGCGCCGCTGGCCCTGATCTTGTCGAAGAGCGGGGCGCCGACCGCCATGCCGATTGGGTACTTCTCCTTCTTCATCCCGTAGGTGCCCGCGATTCCGCAGCAGTCGTGGTCCATGTCGGCCGCGCGGAGCCCGGGCACCAGCGCGAAGAGCTCCATGGCCGGCAGGCCGATCCCGTGCGATCGGAGCTGGCACGGGGCGTGGTACGGCAGGTCCTCGTCGAGCCGCCCGAACCGCGTGTCGAGCTTGCCCTGCTCGTGGAGATCGAGGAGGAATTCGCAGATGTCCCAGGTCGCGTTCGCCACCACGGTCGCGTCGTCGTCGTGGATATCGAGCATCTCGCGATACTCGGCCTTGATCGTATGCGTGCAGGAGGTGGAGGTGCCGATGATCCGGTACCCCTGGCGGGC
>Ga0315276_10005387_pt1 | contig 11791 bp, 9 predicted proteins | sample YL17G05_0_MG_FD_204542 | JGI IMG/M metagenome (GOLD analysis project Ga0315276, IMG submission 204542) | Sediment microbial communities from Yellowstone Lake, YNP, Wyoming, USA - YL17G05_0 | ecosystem: Environmental > Aquatic > Freshwater > Lake > Sediment | place: USA: Wyoming | collected... | reverse complement strand
GGGAAACCTTCCAGGGGAAAGAAGAGCCGTGCCTGATCGGCACGGGGATCGACATTTCCGAGCGGAAGAAACTGGAGGAACAGCTGCGCAAGTCCCAGAAGATGGAGGCGATGGGCCTGCTGGCGGGGGGGATCGCCCATGACTTCAACAACCTGCTGACCGGCATCCTCGGGTACGCGAACCTGCTCTCCATCCGGGAGGGAGGCGACCCGGAGGTCGCCAAGGCCGCCGGGGTCATCCGGCGGTCGGCGGAGAGGGCTTCCCAGTTGACGGCCCAGCTGCTCGGGTTCGCCGAACGGGGGAAGAACCTGAACATACCGATGGAGCTTGGCCGGGTGATCGCGTCCGTGACCGGCGTCCTCGAGAGGACGCAGAATCCGGGCATCCGGATCGTCACCTCGCTCCGTCCCGAGGAGGGATGCGTCCTGGGGGATCCGTCCCAGCTGGACCAGGTCGTCATGAACCTCGCCATCAACGCGTGCAACGCCATGCCCGGTGGGGGGCAGCTGAAGATCACCACCGAACCGGTGACGCTCGATGAGGTGTTCTGCCGGGAGCGGAAGTGGATGTCTCCCGGGAAGTATCTTCTCCTCTCCGTCTCCGATACGGGCGTCGGCATTTCCCCGGAGAACCTGGAGCGGATCTTCGACCCGTTCTTCACGACGAAGGCCCAGGGGAAGGGGACGGGGCTCGGCCTGTCGATGGTCTTCGGCATCGTGAAGAACCACGGCGGCTGCGTCGACGTCCGGAGCGAGGAAGGGGCCGGCAGCGTTTTCCGGGTCTACCTCCCGGAGAGCCCAGAAGGTGCTCCGAAGGAGACGGCGGCGATGGATCCGACCCTCCCTCGCGGGCGCGGCAGGATCCTGCTGGTGGACGACCAGGAACCGGTCCGGGAGGTGGCAAAGGATATGCTCGAGGCGCTGGGCTACGAGGTGATCACCGCCGCCGACGGCCTGGAAGGAGTTTCGCGGTACCGCGACCTGTGGAGGGAGATCGACCTGGTCCTCCTCGACATGATCATGCCGAACATGTCGGGCGGGGACTGCTTCCTCCGGATGAAGGAGATCAACCCGAAGGCCCGCGTCGTCCTTTCGTCGGGGTTTTCGATGGACGGGGCCATCCAGGACGTAATGAAGGAGGGGGTCCTCGCGTTCATCCAGAAACCGTACCGGCTGGAGGAACTCTCCCGCGTGGTGGGAACGGCGGTGGGAACGTACCAGTAGGCCCCCTCTGTTTCTGTTGAAGGGACGCTCCGGGAACGCCATAATGGGGGCATGAACCTTCTCGACCTGATCCTTGCCGTACTGATCGCCTGGTTCGCCGTCTCCGGAATCGCCCGTGGCCTGGTCCGGCAGCTCTTCTCCCTCGGGGGGCTGGTCGCCGGACACCTCTCGGGGATCCGATACTACGCCTTCGCGCAGGGGAAACTCGGCCTCTCTTTCCAGTACGCCGAGGTGGTCGGGTACGCGGTCGTCTTCCTTGCCGCGTACCTCGCGGTCCGGCTGATCGGGGGGCTGATCGAGGACCGGGTACGGAAGTCGAAGCTGTCGGGGTCGGACCGGCTCGCGGGGATGGCGGCGGGGCTGGTGAAAGGCGCGTTGTTCTCGATCCTGATCGTGTTCCTGCTGGTGATCCTGCTGCCGCGGGACGCCCGGCTGCTGCGGGAGTCGAAGGCGGCCCCCACGGCCATTGCCGCCGGAAAGCGGCTCGCGGCCGCCTTCCCCGAGCGGTTCGCGGAGTCGTTCCGGGAAAAGGTGCAGTCGGTGGTCCCCGCGAAATAGCGGAGATTCGCCGGGCACTATCCTTTCCGGATCGCCTTCCGCGACGTCTTGATGGCGCACAGGTCCGCGCACATCGTGCAGGCCGCCTCGTCCGCGGTGGGAAGGGATCCCCCCCGCCAGGCGCTCGCCCGCTCCGGATCGATGGACAGCGCGATCTGCGCCTTCCAGTCCAGCGCGGCGCGCGCATCCGCCATCTGGTTGTCCCGGTCCATCGCCCCCGGGATCCCGCGGGCGATATCCGCGGCGTGCGCGGCGATCCGGGTCGCGATCACCCCTTCCCGCACGTCCTCCACCGGCGGCAGCCGCAGGTGCTCCGAGGGCGTAACGTAGCACAGGAAATCCGCACCGCTCCACCCGGCGATCGCGCCGCCGATGGCCGAAGTGATGTGGTCGTACCCCGGGGCGATGTCGGTCACCAGGGGGCCGAGGACGTAGAACGGCGCCCCGTGGCACAGCCGTTTCTGGAGCACCATGTTGGCGGCGATCTGGTGCATCGGGACGTGGCCGGGCCCTTCGACCATCACCTGCACATCCTTCGCCCAGGCGCGCTCGGTGAGTTCGCCCAGCGTCATCAATTCGTGCACCTGGGCGCGGTCCGTGGCGTCCGCCAGGCACCCGGGGCGCAGGCCGTCTCCCAGGGAGATCGTGATGTCGTACTCCCGGCAGATCGCGAGGAGGCGGTCGTACTGCTCATAGAAGGGGTTCTCCTGCCCGTTGTGCTCCATCCACTCCGCCAGGAGCGACCCGCCGCGGCTGACGATATCGAGGCGGCGACCCTCCCGGACCAGCCGCTCGACCGACGCGCGGGTCACGCCGCAGTGGACCGTCATGAAGTCGACCCCGTCCCCGGCCTGCTTCTCGATCCCGGCGAAGAAGTCGTCCGCGGTGAGCTCGACCCACGATTTTCCTTTCAGGTTGCCGTCGACCGCGGCCTGGTACAGGGGGACGGTCCCGACGGGGACGGGGCACCCGGCGAGGATCGCCCGCCGGATCTCGTCGATCGGCCCTCCCGTGGACAGGTCCATCACCGCGTCGGCTCCGGCCGCCACGGCGGCGCGCATCTTCTCCATCTCCAGCGAAATGTCGGCGCGGTCGCGGGAGGAGCCGACGTTTGCGTTCACCTTGATCGTGAGGCCTTCGCCGATGGCGACGGGGCGGATCTCGCGGCGTATCCGGTTGCGGGGGATGACGACTCTCCCGGCGGCGATAAGGTCCCGAAGCTTCTCCGGGGCTACATGTTCCGATTGCGCCGCGAGGGCGATCGCCGGAGGGATCTCCCCCTGCCGCGCGCGATGCATCAACGTCATGGCGTACCTTCCTTTCCGTTCGGAAAAAGAAAAACCGCGCCGGGGGGATACGGCACGGTTCGAAGAGGACCACGCTCCCTGCGCCGGCATTACCCGGGTCAGGTTCGACGGGTTGCCCGAAGGGGAAGGTGCACACGGTGCGTCCCCCCGAAGGCTCTCAGCGAAATGCACCCCTGGCGGTTTCCATTGATGATACGGCCGGGGGAGCGGGGCTGTCAAACCGCCCTGCGACCTTTACTTGCCCGGAGGGGGTGGGGTAAACTTTCCCCATCGCTCATCTCGCTTCCCCGGGAGGTTCCGGCTTGGCCCGGCCCACGGTGGCGGAGATCCGCCTCTCGGCCCTCCGACACAACGTTCACGCGATCCGATCGATGCTTCCGCAAGGCGTCGGCCTTCTCGGCATCGTGAAGGCGAACGCCTACGGGCACGGCGCGCTTCCCGTGGCGCGCGCCCTCGAGGCGGAAGGGGTGCGGATGCTGGGCGTGGCCACGGTGGAAGAAGGGGTGGAACTGCGCGAGGGAGGGATCCGCCTTCCCGTCCTCGTGCTGGGGGGTGTCGATCCGCCCCAGGCGGCGGAGGCCCACGCCCACGGCCTTTCGGCGGCACTGTTCGACCTGGGGCAGATCGGCTACCTTGCCCGCGCGGCGGAAACGGCGGGGCGTCCCTTCCCGGTGCACGTCAAGGTCGACACGGGGATGGGGCGGCTCGGACTGCTGCCGCGGGAGGCCATCGAGGCGGCGGGGCGGATCGCGTCGACTCCCGCTCTACGGATGGAAGGGTGGATGACGCATCTCTCGTCGGCGGACGGTCCGGCGGCGGAGGACCGGGAGTACACGGCGGCGCAGCTGGCCACCTTCCGGGGATTGCTCCCCGCCGTGCGGAAGGCGTTCGGGGGCGGGGTCGCGGTCCACGCGCTGAACAGCGCGGGGATCCTCCGGTTCCGCGAAGAGCCGTTCGACCTCGTCCGGCCCGGCATCGCCCTGTACGGCTGCTCCCCCCTTCCTCCCGGCGACGCGTCGCCGGACCTTCGCCCCGTGATGCGGGTCGTCACGAAGGTGGTGTCCCTGAAGGAGCTCCCCGCGGGACACGCGGTGAGCTACAATCGGCGGTACCGCTGCGACGGCGCCCGCCGGATCGCCGTCGTCCCCATCGGGTACGCCGACGGCTATCGGCGCGGGTTGACCGGCCGCGCGCGGATGACGGTGGCCGGGCGCTCCGTCCCCGTCGCGGGAACGGTGTGCATGGACCACACGATGATCGATGTCACCGGGGTGCCGGGCGTGGCGATCGGGACGGACGTCGAGGTGATGGGGGAGGCGTCGATGGGCGCGGAGGAGATGGCGCGCATCTGCGGGACCATCCCGTACGAGATCCTGGTCCAGGTCGGACCGAGGATCCCCCGGGTGACCATTGACTGATTCCACGGCAAGGAAGAACGGCGCGGCCCGGCTCGCGGAGCTCCTCGGGCAGCGGGTCTACGCCATGGTGCTGGACCTGGGGGCGATCTTCACCCTGTTCGTCCAGGTCGTCTCCTGGGCGGTACGGCCGCCGTCGGAGATCCGCAACATCGTCAAGCAGATGGAAGAGGTCGGGGTCCGGTCGATGCCCGTCGTGCTCGTCACCGCCACCTTCACCGGCATGGTCCTCGCGCTGCAGAGCTACTCCGGGTTCCAGCGGTTCGGCGCGACCAGCTTCGTCGGGTCGGTCGTCGCCCTTTCCATCACCCGGGAACTGGGGCCGGTGTTCGCCGGGCTCATGGTCTCCGGCCGCGTCGGCGCCTCGATGGCGGCGGAGCTTGGGACGATGAAGGTGACCGAGCAGATCGATGCCCTGGTCACCCTCGCCACCAACCCGGTCAAGTACCTCGTGGTGCCGCGCGTGGTGGCCGCCACGCTCGTCCTCCCGGTGCTCGTCGTGTTCGCGGACCTTCTGGGGATCGTCGGCGGCTACTTCGTCTCCGTCCACCTGTTGGGCGCCAACCCGTACGTGTACACCGCCAAGACGTACCAGTACCTCATGTTCAAGGACATCTACACGGGGCTGATCAAGGCCTCGGTCTTCGGGACGCTGATCGCCCTCATCTCGTGCCACCACGGATTCGTGGCGCAGGGGGGCGCGGAGGGGGTCGGCCGGGCGACCACACGGGCCGTCGTGGCGTCCTCCATGATGGTGCTCATCTCGGACTACTTCATGACGTCGCTCATGTTCTGACGGGAAAGGGCCGGAGCCAGCGTGATCGCGATCCGGGGTTTGAGCAAACGCTTCGGGAAAAAGGTGGTCCTCGACGGCCTCGATCTGACCGTGCCGAAGGGGAAGAACACCGTCGTCATCGGAGGAAGCGGCACCGGCAAGTCGGTCCTCATCAAGTGCGCGGTGGGGCTGCTCCGCCCGGAAGCGGGGGAGATCCTGATCGACGGCCAGGACATCCTGCGGATGGACGAACGGGAGCTGGTCCGGGTCCGCCGCCGGTTCGGGATGCTCTTCCAGGGGGCGGCGCTGTTCGACTCGATGGACGTGGGGGACAACGTGGCGTTCGCCCTGCGGCGCCTGAAGATGCACCCGGAGGGCCACATCCGGGAGGTGGTGGAGGAGAAGCTCTCCATGGTCGGGCTGCGGGACATCCAGCGGCTGATGCCCGCGGAGCTGTCCGGCGGCATGAAGAAGCGCGTGGGGCTGGCCCGGGCGATCGCCTCCGAGCCCGACATCCTGCTGTACGACGAGCCGACGACGGGGCTGGACCCGATCATGGCCGACGTCATCAACGACCTGATCATCTCGCTGCGGGAGACGATCGGGGTGACCTCGATCACGATCACCCACGACATGGCCTCCGCCTACAAGATCGCGGATCAGATCGCGATGCTCTACAAGGGGAAGATCATCGAGGTGGGGACGCCGGAGGAGATCCGGACGACGTCGAACCCGGTGGTCGCGCAGTTCGTGCAGGGGCGCGCGCACGGCCCCATCACCGACGAGAGCGAGGAGTTCGTCCGCTTCGTCAGCCGATGATATAGTATCCCCGATCCTTCGGGGCGAGAAGTCCGGCCGGCGAGGTCCGGTCGGGCCGTATTCAAGGGGGTGCATCGTCGATGTCCAGGGAGGCCCGGGTCGGGATCTTCGTCCTTCTGGGGCTGATCGTCCTCACCTTCTTCACGTTCCGCGTCAGCAAGTGGGGGTTGATCGCCGAGAAGGGGTACCGGCTCACGGTAGACTTCGACACGGCGTCGGGTCTGGAGCCCAAGTCGGACGTGAAGATGGCCGGGGTCCCGATCGGGAAGGTCGAGGAGATCCAGTTGGTCGGAAACCGCGCCCGCCTGGTCCTGCGCATCCATAAGGAGATCCGGATCCCGATCGACTCGGTCGGTTCCATCCAGACGCAGGGCCTCCTCGGCGAGAAATACGTCGAGATCCTCCCCGGCAAGGACGCGCAGCGCAACTTGCCGGCGGGGGGGCAGGTCGCCAACACCCTGAGCCCCACGAATCTCGACGAGATGGCGAGGAAGCTGTCGGCGATCGGGGACGACGTCAAGAAGTTCACCGGGACGCTCTCGGCCACCTTCGGGACGGAGGAGGGGAAGAAGGCGCTCGGGGACATCCTTCGCGATGTCCGGGCCACCACCGCGTCCCTGCGGACCGTCGTCCAGGGAAACGAACAGCGCTTCGAGCGGATCCTGGCCAACGTCGACCGGCTCTCGGAGAGCCTCTCCGACATCTCCTCCGCGAACAAGGAAGACGTGCGCGCCACCATCGCCAACCTGCGCGCCTTCTCGGAGACGCTGAAGACCGAGACCCCGGAACTGGCGCGCAAGCTCGAGGAGATGAGCGAACGGGTAAGCGGGGTGGTGGGGGACAACCGCGAGAACCTGAAGGAGAGCATCCAGAACCTCAAGACCGCCTCCGCGAAGCTCGACAACACCCTGGACGCCGCCGGCAAGGTGATGGCGAAGATCGACCGGGGCGAAGGTTCCCTCGGAAAGCTCGTCAACGACAACACGGCGGTCAACTCCCTGACGGAAAGCCTCGAAGGGATCAACCGGTACTTCCGGAAATACGACGTCCTCCGGATGACCCTCGTGCCGTGGGCGGAGTTCCAGACCAGCACCTCGGACTGGAAATCGTACATGAACCTGAAGATCCAGCCGACGGCGGACAAGTACTACATCCTCGGCGCGGTCAACAGCCCGCAGGGGAATCGCACCGTCACCACGACCGCCACGTCCATCAACGGAGGGACGCCGATCACCACGCAGCAGGTGGAGTACGAAACCAAGTGGACGTTCAACGCCATGATCGCGAAGCAGTTCTCCCGCTTCACCCTCTACGGAGGCGTCATGGAGTCCACCGGGGGGTTTGGGGCCTCATACGACGTGGTGAAGAACCGTTTCAACGTCGGGGCGGAGGTGTTCGATTTCAACCGGCCCGACAACCGCGCGCATGTGAAACTGTACGGCAACTATGATATCATCAAGAACTTTTTCATCACGGGGGGGGCGGACGACATCCTGAACCGCGATTCAAAGTTCCGGACCCCCTTCATCGGATTCGGGATCAAGTTCCCCGACGACGACCTGAAGACCGTGATCGGGGCCATCCCCTTCAAGCCGTGACGTCGTAACCCCGCTCCTATCCAGCGCGAAGGAAGGGCCGCAGACCATGGCGAGAATCCATCGGGCGATCGTCAGCGTATCCGACAAGACCGGCGTGGCGCAGTTCTGCGCCGCGCTCTCCCGGCTCGGCGTCGAGCTGTACGCCTCGGGGGGCACGGCGAAGCTGCTGCGGGAGAAGAAGGTCCCGGTGCGCCTCATCGAGGAGTACACCGGGTTCCCCGAGATACTGGACGGGCGGGTGAAAACCTTGAACCCGAAGATCCACGGCGGGCTTCTCGCCTTGCGCGGGAATCCGGCGCACATGAAGACGATCGGCGAGCACGGGATCGTCCCGTTCGACATGCTGGTCGGAAACCTCTACCCCTTCGAGGCGACGATCGCGCGCCCCGGCTGCACGCGGGAGGAGGCGATCGAAAACATCGACATCGGCGGGCCTTCGATGCTGCGGTCCGCCGCGAAAAACTCCCGGTCGGTCGCGGTGGTGTGCGACCCCGCGGACTACCCCATGGTCCTCGCGCAGCTGAAGAAGAATGCGGGAAACCTCGACGAGGAGACCATGAAGGAGCTCGGGCGGAAGGCGTTTGCGCTGACCGCACGGTACGACGCGGCGATCTCGAACTACCTCGGCGCGGGGCAGGGGGGGGTGGAGCCGTTCCCCGTGACCTTCTCGGCCCAGTGGCGGAAGCTCCAGGGGCTCCGGTACGGCGAGAACCCGCACCAGGCGGCGGCGTTCTACGCCGACACCGCGCTGCCCGACGAGCCGACGCTGGGAGGCGCGCAGCAACTGCAGGGGAAGGAGCTCTCCTACAACAACATCGTCGACATCGACGCGGCGCTGCAGCTCGCCCTCGAATTCGCCATCCCCGCCGCGGTCGTCATCAAGCACACGAACCCCTCCGGCGTGGGGGTTTCGAAGCGCCGTCTCCTGGACGCCTTCAAGAAGGCGCGCGAGTGCGACCCCGTCTCCGCCTACGGCGGCGTGATCGGCTTCAACCGGCCGGTGAACGCCGAGACGGCCCGGGAAGTCGCCACCACCTTCTTCGAGGCGATCATCGCCCCCTCCTACGAAAAGGAGGCGCGAAAAATCCTCTCGGCAAAGGCGAACCTCCGCGTGCTCGCGACCGGCAGCGAATTCCGGTGGTCCGGCGCACCGACGATCGAGATGAAGCGGGTGAGCGGCGGGTTCCTCCTGCAGACGGGCGACCGGCACGTGCTCGACCCGAAGGACCTGAAGGTGGTGACGAAGCGGAAGCCGACCTCGGACGAACTCGAGGCGATGCTGTTCGCGTGGAAGGTGTGCAAGCACGTAAAATCGAACGCGATCGTCTACGCGATGAAGGACCGAACGGTCGGGGTGGGCGCGGGCCAGATGAGCCGCGTGGATTCCGCGAAGATCGCGGTGATGAAGGCGCAGCACCCGACGAAGGGGACCGTCGTCGCCTCCGACGCCTTCTTCCCGTTCCGGGACGGCCTCGACGTGGCCGCCGGGGCGGGGGCCACGGCGGCGATCCAGCCGGGCGGGTCGGTCCGCGACGCGGAGGCGATCGCCGCGGCCGACGAGCACGGGATGGCGATGGTGTTCACCGGAGTGCGGCACTTCCGGCATTAGCCGAGCGAAGCGGAGGAAGGGTAAATGGGCATTTCTGTCCTCATCGTCGGCGGCGGCGGCCGCGAGCACGCCCTGGCATGGAAGATCGCGAAAAGCCCCCTCGTGTCGAAGATCTACGCCGCGCCCGGCAACCCCGGAATCGCGCGGCACGGGGAGTGCATCCCCCTGGCGGTGGACGACCTCGACGGGCTGCGGAATTTCGCGGTGTCGAAGAAGATCGACCTCACCGTGGTCGGTCCCGAGGCCCCGCTGGCGGCGGGGCTCGCCGACCTGCTCGCGAAAGAGGGTCTCCTCGTCTGCGGCCCCGACCGCGCGGGCGCGCAGATGGAGGGGTCCAAGGTCTTCATGAAGAACATCCTCCGGAAGTACGGCATCCCGACGGCCTCCTTCAAGATGTTCGACGAGTACGACGAGGCGGAGCAGTACCTGCTGACCCACCGGCTGCCGGTGGTCGTCAAGGCGGATGGACTCGCGGCGGGGAAGGGCGTCGCCGTCGCGCAGACGTACGAGGAGGGGATCGCGTTCCTGAAGGACGTGATGGAGCGGCGGGTGTTCGGCGACGCGGGGGAGCGCGTCGTGATCGAGGAGTGTCTGCCGGGCGAGGAGGCGTCGTACATCGTCTTCACCGACGGGCACAAGTTCGTCCCGCTGCCTTCCTCGCAGGATCACAAGAGGATCGGAGACAACGATGCCGGACCCAACACCGGCGGGATGGGGGCATATTCCCCCGCGCCCGTCGTGACGCCCGAAGTCGTGGCGCGGGTGCATCGGGAGGTCTTCGAGCCGCTGCTGGCGGGTCTTCGTGCCGAGGGGATCGTCTTCCGCGGCATCCTGTACGCGGGGCTCATGATCGAACGGGGGGTCCCCCGGGTCCTCGAGTTCAACGTCCGCTTCGGCGACCCCGAGGCGCAGCCGCTCTTCCTTCGCCTGAAAAGCGATCTCGTCCCCCTGCTCCTGCAGTGCGCGCGGGGGAAGATCACGGACGCGAAGATGGAGATCGACCCGAGGCCGACGGTCTGCGTCGTGATGTCGTCCGGCGGCTACCCGGGGAAGTACGAGAAGGGGCGCCCCATCGGGGGAATCGAGGAGGCGGAGAACGAGGAGGGCGTGGTGGTGTTCCACGCCGGCACGGCGATGAAGGAGGGTCGCCTGGTGAACCACGGGGGGCGCGTGCTCGGCGTCACCGCGATCGGCGACACGCTGAAAGAGGCGATCGCCCGCGCGTACCGCGCCGTGGACAAGATCCACTGGGAAGGCGCCTACTGGCGCACCGACATCGGGCGGAAGGCGTTGGCGCGGGGGAACGGATGATGGCGGGGAAGGTCCTGATCCTTATGGGAAGCGCCTCCGACGCGGAGACGATGCGGGCGGCGGCGGAGGTGTTGTCGGGCTACGGGATCCCGTGCGAGATGACCGTCGCCTCCGCGCATCGCTCGCCGGGCCGGACCCAGTCGCTGGCCCGCAACGCGGAGAAGGAAGGGTTCTCGGTGATCATCGCCGGGGCGGGGGCCGCGGCGCACCTCGCCGGGTGCGTGGCCGCCGAGACGGTGCTCCCGGTGATCGGCGTGCCGCTGGCCGGGTCGCCCCTTGGCGGGTTCGACGCCCTGCTCTCGACCGTCCAGATGCCCGCGGGTGTGCCGGTGGCGACCATGGCCGTGGGAAAGGCGGGAGCGCAGAACGCGGCGCACCTTGCGGCACAGATCCTTTCCCTTTCGTCCCCGAAGCTTCGCGCGAAGATCCGGGCCGGCCGGAAGGCGATGGCGGACGCCGTCGAGAAGGCGGCGAAGCGGCTTCCATGATCCGCCCGCTCGGGGGACGCCCGGCATGACGCGCCTGATCCTCCTGGACTCCGATCGTGCCAACAGGTCGATGACTCCGAAACCGCGTTTCCCCGCGGAGATGATCGCTTCGCTGCGCGCCGGAGGGGTGGTGATCTTTCCCACCGACACCTTGTACGGACTCGGCGTGGACCCATGCTCGGAAACGGGGCTCACCCGGTTGCTCGCCGCCAAGGGGCGGGACCGGGGGAAGCCGATCCCGCTGCTCCTGTCGGAGGGGGGGCAGGTCGACCGCTGGGCGCGGCATGTTCCGCCCGCCGCCGCCCGCCTCATGGACCGGTTCTGGCCCGGGGCCCTCACGCTGGTGCTCCCTGCGGATCCGGGAGTCCACCCGGCCGTGACCGGCGGGGGAGACACGGTAGGGCTGCGCGTCCCCGACCACCCCGTCCCGCGGGCGCTGGCGGCGGGGCTCTCCGGCGCCATCACCGGCACGTCAGCCAACCGGTCCGGGAACCCCGGGGCGTGGGGGTCCGCCGAGGAGATCGTCCGGGAATTCACCGGGGCGGTCGACTGGGTCTTGTGGGGGGGCAAAGCGGCCGGTGACTCTCGCCGGGAAGGCGCCGGGAACCGCCCCGGATCGACCGTGGTGAGGATGATCGACGACCACCCGGTCCTGTTGCGGGAGGGGGTTCTCCCGTTTCGAGATATC
>Ga0315276_10005383_pt1 | contig 11795 bp, 6 predicted proteins | sample YL17G05_0_MG_FD_204542 | JGI IMG/M metagenome (GOLD analysis project Ga0315276, IMG submission 204542) | Sediment microbial communities from Yellowstone Lake, YNP, Wyoming, USA - YL17G05_0 | ecosystem: Environmental > Aquatic > Freshwater > Lake > Sediment | place: USA: Wyoming | collected... | reverse complement strand
CTTCCGTGTCGGTGGACCACGGAACGGACCAGCCCTTCACGATCACGCCGGACACCGGATACCAGGTCGACAGCCTGGACGTGGACGGGGCCGTGGTCGTCGCGGACACGAACTATGCGTTCACGAACGTGACCACGACCCACACCATCCGGGCGACCTTCATGGTGGACGAGGCCGCGGCCACGGTGAACGCGGAGACGCCGCCGTACACGATCTCGCCAAACCACACGAACGTGACGGTTCCGGTCAGGGTCTTGCGCACGGGCACGAGCCAGGCAAGGACGTTCAGCGCGACCTTCCGGCTCTCCTCGCACCTGACCCTGCCCGCGGGCCTTGACGGCATCACCGAGGGGGGCTTCCTCAGCGGTGGCGGGCGCACGACCAGCTTCCAGGCCAGCGACCTCGGCAACGGGCTGTACCGCGTGGATGGCACGGTCGTCGGCGACCCGTGTGGCTCGGACCAGACGCTCGCGACGCTGTTCGACGTGGTGCTCTCGAGCCCGGCCGCGAGCGCCGTGGACACCCTGACCGTGCTTCGGTGGTCACTGAGCACCTGCGATGGCTCCAAGCTGCCGACGGTCGTCGGGACCGCGGCCGAGGTGCGCATCGACCACGCGGCTCCGGCGGTGACGCTCACTGCGCCGAACGGCGGACAGTTCTGGGCGGTCGGCTCGCCGCAGACCATCACCTGGACCGCGAACGACGACGTCGCCGTGGCGAACGTGGACCTGGCCTACTCGGCCGACGGCGGGACGACCTACCCGGACACCATCGCGACCGGGGTCGCGAACTCGGGCTCGCATGGCTGGACCGTGCCGGACGCGCCCTCCACGACGGTCCGGGTGCGGGTGACCGCGCACGACGTGAATGGCAACTCGGCCGGGGATGGCAGCGACGCGGACTTCACGATCGGGCTGTACGAGTTGACGGCCAGCGCGGGTGCGCACGGCTCGATCGACCCGCCGAGCGCCTCGGTCACCCACGGCGCCAGCCAGCCGTACACCATCACGCCGGATCCGGGTTACCACGTGGACAGCCTGTACGTGGACGGGATCCCGGTGGAGGTGGTCCTGCCCTTCGCGCTGGCCGGCGTGCAGGCCGACCATGCCGTGCACGTCACGTTCGCCATCGACACGTTCACGATCGCGGCCAGCGCGGGGGCGCACGGCGGGATCGATCCGAGTGGCGCGGTGGTGGTGGACTACGGCGCGGACCGGGAGTTCACGATCAGCCCGGCGGCCGGCTATCACCTGGACAGCCTCTTCGTGGACGGGGCGCCGGTCGCGCCGACGACGGACTACACGTTCACGGACGTGACGGCAGACCACGCCATCCACGCGACGTTCGCCATCAACACCTACACGATCGCGGCGAGCGCCGGGTCGTACGGCACGATCGATCCGAGCGGCCCGGTGCCGGTGAACCACGGCTCGGACCAGGGCTTCACGCTCACGCCGGACCCGGATTACCACGTGGACAGCCTCTTCGTGGACGGAACGCCGGTCGCGCCGGCGGCGAGCTACACCTTCACGAACGCGACGGCGGACCACACCATCCACGCCACGTTCGCATTCAATGACTTCACCATCCTCGCGACCGCCGGCCCCCACGGGCGCATCAGCCCGCAGGGGACCGTGGGCGTCAGCTCCGGCGCAGACCAGGGGTTCACGCTCACGCCGGACACCGGCTACCACGTGGACAGCCTGTACGTGGACGGGTCGTCGGTCGCGCCGACGACGAGCTACACGTTCACGGACTTGTCGGCGGATCACACGATCCACGCAGCGTTCGCGATCAACATCTACACGATCGCGGCGAGCGCAGGGCCCCACGGATCCATCGATCCGAGCGGGTCGCTGCCGGCGAGCCACGGCTCGGACCTCGGCTTCACGCTCACGCCGGACCTGGGCTACCACGTGGACAGCCTGTACGTGGACGGGTCGCCGGTCGCGCCGACGGCGAGCTACACGTTCACGGACTTGTCGGCGGATCACACGATCCACGCGACGTTCGCGATCAACGTCTACACGATCGCGGCGAGTGCGGGGGCCCACGGATCCATCGATCCGGACGGGCCGGCGCCGGTGAACTATGGCGCGGACCAGGGGTTCACCATCATGCCGGCGACCGGGTATCACCTGGACAGCCTCTACGTGGACGGGGTCCCGGTGACGCCGGCGAACAGTCACTCGTTCACGAACGTGACGATGAACCACACCATCCACGCCACGTTCGCGATCGACGTCTTCACCATCACGGCGAGCGCCGGGGCCCACGGCACGATCGACCCGAACGGCGCGGTGGCGGTGGACTACGGCGGGAGCCGGGCGTTCACGCTGGCGGCGGACGCGGGATACCACCTGGACAGCCTCTACGTGGACGGCGTCCCGGTCGATCCGGTGAGCCCCTGCACGCTCTCGGACGTGCAGGCGAATCACACCATCCGCGCCACGTTTGCAGTGAACCCGCCGGTGCCGTCCATCACGCTGCTGACGGCAGCGCAGCAGAAGACCGGCAACGGTGCCGCCAGCACCACCGCGATCCGCATCGGCTGGCCCGCCGTGGGGGCGGGCGCCACGGTCGAGATCTACCGGGCCGGATTCGGCAACTACCCGGAGTACGACGACGGGCCGCTGCCGGGCTCGGTGCCGTCCCTGCCGCCGGCGTATCCGCCGGCGGGCCGGTGGGTGCCCGCGGGCTCGGTCGCGGCGCCGGGGACTTCGTACGATGACCGGACGTCGCTGCGCGACTTCTACTACTACGTCGCCGTGGTGACCGACCGGTACGGCTCGCACTCGGCGGTCTCGAACATGACAACGGGCACGCTCAACTACCACCTCGGCGACGTGGTGGATCCGGCGGATTCGCTGCTCGCCGGGGACGACGGCGTGGACGTGGCCGATATCTCGCTGCTCGGCGCACACTACGGGACGTCGCTCGTCTCGGGCGCCCGCTACAGCGCGCTGGATGTCGGGCCGACCGCCGATTACTCGCCGAACACGTTGCCGACGACGGACAGCGTCCTCGACTTCGAGGACCTGGTGGTGTTCGCGATGAACTTCGCGCGGGTCTCTGCGCCGCGGGCGTCCATGCAGCCGGTGGCGGCGGAACGCGACGAATTGCTGCTCGAGTCGGCGGATCGCGTCGCGGCGGGCAAGGACGTGCAGGTGAGCCTGCGGCTGCGCAGCACCGGCGCCGTGCAGGGTCTCGCGACGAGGCTGTCGTGGGATCCCGCGGTGGTGACGCCGGTGGGCCATGGGGCGGGCGCGCTGGCGGAGAGCCAGGGCGCGCTGGTGTTGTCGGCCCGGCCCGGGACGGTGGACGCCGCGGTCCTCGGCGCGGGTACGGGTTTCCGGGGCGAGGGCGTGCTCGCCACGGTGACCTTCCGCGCCCTCAAGGCTGGCGACCCGAAGATCCGCCTCGCCTCGGCCGACGCGCGCGATCCGCAGAACCGAAAGGTGAGCCTGGCCACGTCGGAGCGGGCGGTGAGGCCGCTGCCGGCGGTCACGCAGCTCGCCCCGGCGATGCCGAACCCGTTCCGCCAGACCGCGACGATCAGCTTCAGCCTGGCGCAGGCCGGGCCGGTCGAGCTGGGGGTCTTCTCGGTGGACGGGCGGCGGGTGCGGACCCTGGTGCGCGCGTTCCGCGAGCCTGGCGAATACCGCGCGACCTGGGATGGCCGGGACGATCACGGCAACCCGATGTCAGCGGGGATCTACTACGCGCAACTGAAGGCCGCGCAGCGTGGATTCACGCGGACGCTGACCTATCTGAAGTAAGGACCCAGGCGCGACCGGTGGCGCGACCCGCGCTTCGCGCGGGTGTCCGCCGCCCGGCCGCGGAAGCAGACGGGAGGGAGCTGTGGCGCTGACACGATTCCGGGCGGCGATTCCCCTTGCGCTCGCGACCGCGCTCGGGCTGTCCGCCGCTCCCTCACCCCTCCACGCCGATGGTGTGACGGCCGCGCTGCTCCCCACGGGGCAGACGGTCACGCCGGGGGCGGAGTTCGACCTCGTCCTGCAGTGCACCGAGACGGGTGCGCTCTTCAACGCGTTCAAGGCCGTTGTCTCGTGGGACCCCGCCGCCCTGACCTTCATCCGGCGCTCGCCGCTCTCATCGCAGGAGGGCTCCTACATGAAGGACGCGTGCGGGAGCACCTTCCACGTCTTCGGCCAGGGGGCGAGCACGGACTCGATCTCGGACGCGCTGATGTGCAACAACATCTTCCTCGCCGGGCCGGGCCCGCTCTACCGGCTCCGTTTCCGGGCCGCGGACACGCCGCAGGTGACCTCGGTGAGGTTCCTCGGGCTGCAGTTCTACAAGGCCGGGATGTACGTCAATCCCGCGCACGGGACCGGCGCCGTCGTCGGCATCGGCCTGCCGGCCCCGGCCGGGGTCGGCGACCCGGCAGTCCCGAACCTCGCGCTGAGCGCCGCGCCCAATCCGAGCCGCGGAGCGCTGTGGCTCACGGTCGGCGCGGATCGCGCGGGCGTGCAGCGCCTCACCGTGCGCGACGTGCAGGGCCGCCGGGTGCGCCGCCTGTCGGAGGGCTGGTCCACGGCGGGCTCGCGCGTCGTGGCGTGGGACGGTCGCGACGACGCCGGCGGGCGGCTGCCCGCTGGCGTCTACCTGGTGACGCTCGAGATCGCGGGCCGGGCCGCCTCGCAGCGCGTGACGCTGCTGCCTTGAGGAGCATCATCGGGAGCCCCGTCGGGGAGACTCGCTCCCCTACGGGGCGGCGCATCAAGGCCGTTGGGGCGACTCCTCCTCCCTCGGCACCCTGACGCTCGATTCGCGGTCCCGGCCTTCCGCTGGATGTGCTCCCAGCACCGCCTTCCTATGTTCGGACGGGCAATCCGGCCAGCACTGCCGGTCGAGGGGAAGCCGACCCTGAAGATGAAACCGCAGCATGCCCTTCGCCTTGGCAGCGAGCCAATTGCGCGGATTGTGCGCCATCCACGTCGACAGGGCCGTGTGGACGAGACGATTGGCGAACGGCTGGACCAGCGGGTGGAAGACGACCTGCTGGCGCACGGGTTTGGCCATGAACCCCATGCGGAACTTGAACTCGTCCACGCTCGCGGGCGCGTCGAGCGATTGCAGACTGAAGAAGATCCCCTGCACACCGTCGCGTGCAAGCATCTCCTGGCTGGCGACGTAGAACAGCGCGTTGTTGACGCGCATCTTCAGATACCTGCTGTCGGCCTGGGCGCAGGGGACGAAGCAGGTCTCCTCCACGCGTGCGGTGAGGATCGTCGCGGCCAAACGGCCTTCCACGATCGCGGCCCAGGCTTCGAACCCCGGCAGATCCTCGGCCGAAAGGCAGGTGCGTTCCCACCTGGCCTGGGTCATGCAGCGCAGACGACCCTGGCGCTCGAGCGTATCCCGTTGAAGCGCCCAACCCTCCTTCGCCAATCGCCGCAGAGGAATCGGTTCCACGCTGCAATGCCCCAGTCCCCGGCGAATGGCGTTGCGCGTCTGGGAGCGCAGATTCTCCATGTTGTAGGGGCCTCGCAAGACGACGTGATAGCTGATGGCGCCTTCGGGTGCGCTGACCGGTGTCGAGAAGCGAAGGGCGAGGTTGCCCCTGCCGAGCGTGAGCTCGCGGACTTCCTGCGCTGCGGGGCGGATGAGCCAGTGATGAGGGAATGCCTGCAACACACGTGGTCCCGCATCGTACCAGTAGCTGCTCTTCGTGCGAATGACCCGATGACCCTGACGGCGGAGCCACTCACAGTAGCACTCGACGTTCAAGAGGGGTCACTCCTCCCCGCGCTCCCGGAGTGCAGGATGCGCGAGCCGCAGGCCCAACCGAGCGGGAGACTCGCCGCGATCCTGCGAACACCTGCGGAGGGCCTGGAAGCCGCCGACGGAACCCATCCTCGCGATCCAGGTCGAGGGGCCATGGGGTTCCCTCAAGAGGCCCCGCGCATCATCCTCGAATCGGCTCCCACCGGCTTGCTCTTGTCCTTCGCGGTCATCAGGGAATCATAGGCCGCGAGGTTCTCCGCCACCATGCGCTCCACGGAGAACCGGGCTTCGGCGCGGCGCCGCGCTTCGCGGCCCATCTCCCGGGCCGCCTCGGGACCCTCGAGCAGGCTGCGCAGCGCCGCCCCCAGTGCCGCGGGGTCCGCCGGCGGGACCAGGATCCCCGTCTGCCCGTGCTGCACGATCTCGGCATTCCCCGCGATCGTGCACGCCACGCTCGGCAGGCCGGCCGCGGCGGCTTCGATCAGCGCGATCGACAGCCCTTCCCGGAGCGAAGGCTGCACGAACACGTCGAGCGCCGCCATCACCTGCGGGATGTCCTTGCGGAACCCGAGAAGATGAACGCGGCCGGCAATCCCGGCGTGCTCGCACTCGCCACGCAGCCGGGCCTCGATGGGGCCCGTGCCACACAGGATGAGCCGCGCGCGGGGAAAGTCCGCAAAGACCGGCGGCAGGGCCCGGATCAGGTACTCGAATCCCTTGAAGCACTGCAGCCGGCCCACCCCGCCGATCAGCACATCGTCCGGAGCGAAGCCTAGTTCAGCCCGCACCAGCCGCCCGTCGACTCCGGCGAAGCGACGCAGATCGATGCCGTTCAGCACCGTGCGAATCCGTCCCGGCGCATCCACGCCGCACACGAGGGCTCCCTGTCGGTGTTCCTCGCTGACCGTGAGCGTGAGGTCGCCGAAGCGGGCCGCGAAGCGCTCGATCGCCACGTAGAGGGCCTTCGACAAACCCGGAGACAAGTGATTGAAGAAGAATGCGTGCGCCTGGTAGACGACGTGCGGCACTCCCGCGGCGCGGGCGGCCAGCCGGCCGAGAACGCCGCCCTTCGAAGTGTGCGTCACCACCAGATCGAAGCGCTCACGGCGGCAGAGCCGGTAGATGTGCACGAGAGGGACGACATCGAGCGGCTGGAGCGAACGCGTCCACAGCGGGGCGCGCACGATCCGGGCGCCCGCTCCGCCGAAGCCTGCCGCATTCTCATCGTCGGAGCACAGCACCCACACCTCGTCCCCACGCTCGATCAGGGCGCGACAGATCGACATCACGACCACCGAGCCACCGCCCCAGCCGCTGCCGCAGATGACCTGAAGGATCTTCATGGCGCGCCCGCCCGGGTCATTGCCGGGCCACGCATTCCGGGGGCCGATGCGCTGCGAAGCAGATCCTCCTGCGCGTCCACCGGCGAGGCCAGGGCCGGAGGATGCGGGGGGCTCACGAGCACTTCGTCCGGATTCCAGGTGTCAGTGGGCGTCTCACACATCGAAGTGGGTTCTCCCTTGCTGCTCCGTGAAGCCCGGAAACCGCAGGCCGCCAGGCTCCCGAGCCCGCTGTGCGTCCGCCCCCGGGCTGTCTGGGTCTGATCCTCCTCAGCCGGATCTCAGCGCAGTGGAAGCAGTCTGCCCGGAAACGGTTGCCGAGACAAGTCCACCGCACGTCCATTCGTTCAGAACCACGGCATCGTTCAAGGGGATCCTCCTGCCTGTCCGCTCGGAGACGATCCTGCGCAAGGGGAACGCCACCCGGATGCGACGCCCAGGACACCCGGGCATATCCAACTCGGACAAGAAGCCGCGGGTCCTTCCCTCCGCAGTGAGAGTGACCTCGATCTTCTTCCAGCTCTCGATCCCCACCATCTCGCCGGGCTTCAGTCCAGGCTCGCCTGCAGGTGGTGCCGCCATCGGCCCCGCGAGCCGGCGGCCGAAGAATCGAGACATCTTCCCGCGTGTCGCGCACAAGAGCGCACGGGCGAGTCGAACGACGCTGGCCTTACCGCCGGGAGATCCGGCAGCAGATTGAGGACGGATCCCGCCGGAAGAGAAGTGTAAGTGACCAGCTTCAAGTCGTTGGACTGGCAGCAGTAGTGACCGTTTCGGGTGACCGCCAAGGCCTGCTCGCCGACGATTCTTGCGACCGGATCGCCCCCACGAAGCCCACACACCCACGTCAATTGGCCAGGGCACCGCGAGGACGGGCCCGGCCCCCGACGGCTCAGCCACGCGGGCACGAAAGTACGCTGCTCGGTTCCTGCGCACCCAGCGACCGGGGCTTGCAAGCACCGCTCCACTGACTTGCGTCGCCGCCGCTGTAACCTCCTAATGGGTTGCCTGGCAGGCTGTAGTTCAATGTCGATTCGACCGTGGCCGCGGCGCGGCGCATCAGGAGCCGTGGCGGTCCCAGCTGAGAGAATGTCGGTATTCCCGACAAGACCTCACGACGCCCTCGTCCGGCACGAGAGCAGTCGCGGTGGATGGCGACGGTCGTGAGCGAGTCCATTGAAGGGTACCCGGCCATGTGCAGGGCACCCGGGCTGAAGGTCAACGGCATCCTCCGGCGCGGATGGCCAAATCACCGGTGAAGCAGGGGGAGCCCGAGCGCGTCCGACGAACGCGCGTCGGGGGCCACGCCGACCCCCTTGACACCACCCCCTGCGTCTTCTCACCCGGGAGCAGGGAAGGAATCCGGGTCGGCCGCCAGGCGGGTCCGGCGGGGGGCTGTGCGTGCCGATGTCCGCACGGAAACGGCTCGATGTCCGCAGAACGGTGACATTTCCTGCCGAAGTGAGCGCTTGGCTCCGCGTCGGGTCGTCCCGAGGCACCGGTAGTATGGGGTTCGCAGCCCAAGTGCCGCGTCCGTTCACGGGAGCGTGGCTCGGACTCCTCGCGGGTCTGGACCCTGGCCAAAGGGGAATGGTGGCAGGATGGGGGGCCGGCTACCGTCGAGCGGTGTGCGGGTCTGCGGCTGCGCGTGGGTGCTACGAGCGAAACGACCCTTGGCCCGATCCGACCCTGGTACCGTCCGCGAAGGCGCCAGATGCGGACGGTTTGGGGGCATGTCGAGCAGGGGGACAGTTCCCAGGGCGGGCACACCCAAGCCTATCCTGGGGCACGGCCGGTTCCGGGGCCTGGTCTCTTCATGCAACCCCTTGTCCAGGACCACGGTGCGCGATTCCAAGGTGCCGATGACAGCGCGTGGAGCACGTCTTGCAATAGATTGTAAGTGTCTTAGAGTAGGCGAACAGGCGTCGGCCAGCGGAGAGGTGGTCCGCATTCTCGCGGATCCGCCCCTGTCACGGGCTATTCACGCTTGTAGGGCCGAGGTGATTCGCTGATCTGGTTCGCGCGCGTGGGAGTTCCATGTCACGAAGGGTTGCTGCGGCGGCTGCCTCCATGCCGACTCCGATCGTTGGCAGCGACTGGGTGGCTTCCTGTCATGCGCCTCCGACTGATCCACCGCTCGAAGCGTGGCGCATGCGCGTCGCTCACTTCTTCGGCCTCCTGCTTCCTTCATGGTTGACGCTCTTCCATCGTCGTGGCCGGGAGTCCCTGGCGCACGACGTTCCAGAGCGTTCTCTCGCGGCTCGACGCAGGCTTCCGAGAGGCCGACTCCACCGCGCCTGCGAGCAGCGGGCGCAGCTCCAGCCGAGGTGCTTCCACGGGATGCTGAAGCTCTTGCCGGCCCGCTTCCTCGCCGTCTCCGCCGTCAGCGCACTGGCATACTCCAGCGCGCTCGCGGGGGCATGGTCGCCGGCTCTGGACTTCGGGCTGAGGGTCGACCATGACCGGAAGGCGACGGTCGCCCGGCGGGACACCGTTCTCGGGTTCCTTTGGCCGCGACTCGGACTCGACAGCGGCACGAGCACCTTTCGCTTGCAGGCGTTTGTGGACGGTCTCTTCGGCTACAGCCTGGAACCGGCGCCGCCGGGCAGCGAGCCGCGGGCCCGCTCGTTCGACCTCATTTCCGATCACGCGGCGCTGCGCGCCGGGACCTCATGGTCGAAGTTCGACAGCCTGTACGTGGGGGGGGAACACCTCCGCTCGCACGATCCCGTCTATCTGGGCGTGGGCGCCTGGTCCGCGCTGGCGCTCGAGGACGTTCGCGAATGGGACGCCTGGGGGCGGGGCAGCCGGCGCGGCTTTGAAGGGGCCTATCGGATAGACGGTTGGTCGTACCCAGCGGCGGGGGAGAGGGACGCGAGGGTGACCGAATGGAGCGCCTCCGTGCTGCCGGTGCGTCATCGCGACGAAGCCTGGCTGGTGGGCTGGCGCGAGCGCCGGCTGGGACTGGGGGACGCTGCTTCGGTCGCCTCTCGGGCTGCGGTCGCGGGCTATCGGCGGAGACTCTCGCCGTTGCTGTGGCTCGCCCTCGAGGCCGGGGGGGCCGACGTGCGATACGGCGACGGGACGCGCGAGCGGGGTCCGATCGCCGGGGTCACCCTGGATGGCGCGGATGTGGAACCGGGACTCCTGACGCCGAGGGTGCACATCTGGCAGGATGTCACCACGAACGTGACGGCCGAGGTGGGGCGCCGGCTCGGGAGCGGGCGTGTGTCGCTACGCTGGGAGTCGCTGGCGGATGTGCAGGGCAGGATCTCCCGTGACCCGACCTTCCTGCGCGAGTTGAGCGTCGCGGTACGGGACACGGTGGCCCGCGCCACGCTGGTCGCGATCGATGCGAGTTACGGCCGCGCGCGACTGCTCCGTATCGTAGCCCCGCAGGTGGAGGTCGTCCGGGCATCGGGGTGGGTGGCCCGGCGCATTCGCCCCTGGTTGACGAGCCGTGTTGGCTGCTCGTTTCTGGGTCAGGCCGGAGTCGGTTCTTCGAGCATCCCCGTCCTCCGCCGCATCCGATGGGAGGTGGCTTTCGCCACGCGCGCCCCGTAATCTACCGGGTGCGTGGAACCAGGCGAGTGCCCTGGCTGCTCTTACCGAACCGAGGAGACAATGATGCGCCTGCGAAGACCGATCGCCTTGATGATGCTGGTGGGACTGATGGCCAGCGCGCCGGAGGTCCGGCCCCAACCGGCGTCCGACGCCGCGGACCCGGGGGACGTCCTCCAGATCACGATCTACGCCGGCGGGGAGAAGCAGGAAGATTTCACCGCCACGGTATCGGCGGAGCGGACGATCACCTGCCCGTTGATCGGGGTGTGGAAGATCGGGGATGGTGGGACGGCCGAGATTGCCGCGAGACTGGGGACGGCCCTGGCCCAGGGCTACTACGTCGATCCCCAGGTGCTGGTCAGCGTGAAGGAGCGCGGGGCGAAGATATTCGTCCTTGGCGAGGTGAAGAGCCCGGGTGTCTTTCCCCTCCGCGACGGTCCCACGGCGCTGAGTGCCTGTGTGCTGGCGGGTGGCTTCACCGATTTCGCCTCGCCGCGACGAGTGAAGATCACCCGTCTCGTGGACGGGAAACCGAAGCTCATCCAGGTGGATCTGATCCGGGTGCGGCGAGGCAAGGCCCATGACCTGCCTCTGCGGGACGGCGATCGGATCGAGGTCCCGCAACGTCGGTTCTAGCCGCGCGGGGAGGGGAATGCCATGCAAGACACAGCCAGTTTCGAAGCCGTGGGTGTCCGCACCTTGGTCGGCATCCTCAAGCGGCAGAAGCGCGTGATCTACATCTCTGTCGCCGCCTTCGCGGTGCTGGGACTCTGCCTCAACGCCTTCATCCCGCCCACGTACCGGGCTACCGTCCGCCTGGAGATCCGCCGGCCCGTGGACCGCTCTCCGCTGACCGGCGAGGCGCTTGGGAGCGCCGGCTTTCAGTCCGAGAATCTCAGCATGTTGACGGCGGCCGAGCAGATCACGAGCCGGCGGATCCTCGGCCAGATCGCCAGCGATTTCAGTCCGCGGGGTTGGATCCGGACCCTGTCCCCGGCGGTGTCGGGGCAGTCGGACTTCGCCGGGCTGATCCGCTGGCTGCGAAAGCCGACGGTTGGGGCGTCCAAACGCTCCTCGCCTGCGACCGGAGACGCGCAACCGGTGGACCCGGTCACCTTGAGCGGGCGGGTAGCGTTTGGA
>Ga0315276_10005380_pt1 | contig 11799 bp, 9 predicted proteins | sample YL17G05_0_MG_FD_204542 | JGI IMG/M metagenome (GOLD analysis project Ga0315276, IMG submission 204542) | Sediment microbial communities from Yellowstone Lake, YNP, Wyoming, USA - YL17G05_0 | ecosystem: Environmental > Aquatic > Freshwater > Lake > Sediment | place: USA: Wyoming | collected... | reverse complement strand
TGGGAAGGAAGTAGTACTGCGCCTCGAAGACGGAGACGCGTCCGCCCTGAATCTCCTGCAGCAGGCCATCGGCGTTCCGCTCCCACAGAAGGAGCGCCACACGGTGAGCGGCTGCACTCCCCACCGCTCCGAGCTCAGCGTCCCTCGGGACGCGGCTCAGAGCCGCCCGCAGCGTGTCGAGCCGTCCCTGCCAGCGAACGTAGGTCCATCCTCTCCAGATCGTTGCCACATGTAGGTCCGGCGCGAGACTCAGAGCTCGGTCAAGTGCGCGCACCGCATCGGCGTAGCGATGCGTCATGTCGTAGGTATGGCCACCGAGATCCCAGAACCAGTCCGCGTTCCGGGGATCGAGCTGCTCGGCCTTTTCGATCGCCGCGAAGCAGTCATTCCAGTTGCCCAGTCGCCGGTTGGCATAGCCAGCCCAGGCTAGGAGCTCGGCGTCATTGGGCAGGCTCTTCATCGCTATCGCGAACTCGTCCAAGGCCCGGCGGTAGTTGCGGTGCCCGCAGTAGTGCGCCAGGCCCATCGCGATGTGGGCTTGCGGCAAGTCCGGAGCGAGGCGCAACGCGGTCTCCGCCTCCTCGCGCTGGCGCGCCGCTCGCGTTGCGGAAGGATCGTAGCAAAACCGATACATCATGCCATGCACATCTGCGAGCGCCGCGTGCGCGAGCGCGAAGCTTGGATCCGGTCCCAGCGCCCGCTCGTAGAGTTGCTGCGCGGTCTCCAGGTTGCTTCGGAGATAGCCGGGGCGGTTCAAGTACTCGCGCCCCTGCAGGTAGAGCCGGTAGGCCTCGGCATTCGCCGTCGGCGGCGCCGTAAGCCTCCCCTGTTCGGCACTGGTCAGCGCCGCCCCCACTGCCGTCACAATCCGCTGCGCCACGTCGCTCTGGATGGCGAACGCGTCGTCCAGCGTGCGGTCGTAGCGCTCCGCCCAGAGATGCTCGTCCATCACCGCATCGATCAACTGCACGTTCACCCGCAACCGCTCGCCCACCACCTGCACGCTTCCCTCCACCACGCTCCCCACCCCCAGCTCGTTCGCGATCTGCCGGAGCGGCTTCGACGTGCCCTGGTAGCCCATCACCGACGTTCGACTGATCACCTTGAGCGCCGCCACCTTGGCGAGCTGGGTGAGCAACTCGTCGTGCAGGCCACCCGCGAAGTAGGCGTGTGGTCCGTCGCCACTCAGGTTCTGGAGCGGCAGCACGGCGATCTTGCTAAGCTCGCGGACGGGCGTTGACGGAACCGGCGGGGTCGGTACCCACTCCCCATGGGCAAGTGCCTCGGCGAAAAGGGCGACGGGGTTGAACCGGTCGGCCGGGGTCTTGGCCAGCGCCCGCTGCAGCGCAGCCGCCACCGCTGCCGGCACCGCTGGGCGCAACTCCGTCACCGGCCGCGGCGTCAGGTTCAGGTGTTGGTGCGCGAGGCTCTCGGCCGTCGTTCCCGCGAACGGCGGCACTCCCGCCAGCATCTCGTAGAGCACACAGCCTAGGCTGTAGAGGTCCGAGCGGCCGTCCAAGTCGCGGCTCCCGGCGGCCTGCTCCGGACTCATGTAGGCCGGTGTGCCCACCGCGATCCCCGTCCCCGTCAGCTTCTCCCCCCCTGCCGCGGCGACGGTCCGGGCGATCCCGAAGTCGGTCACGACCGCGTGCCCTTCCTGCAGCAGGATGTTCTCAGGCTTGATGTCCCGGTGGACCAACCTGCGGCTGTGGGCGTAGCTCAGGGCGTCAGCCACCTCGCGGGCGATCCGGAGCGCGTCGTCCAGCGGCAGTTGTCTCTCCCGGGTCAGCCGGTCACGGAGCGACTCGCCCTCGACGTAGGGCATGACGTAGAAGAGGAGCCCTTCCACGGCGCCCGAGTCGTGGAGCGGCAGGATGTGCGGGTGCGCGAGCCGGGCGACGGTCTCGATCTCGTGCAGGAAGCGCTCGCGGCCGATGGCGGCCGCGACCTCGGGGTCGAGGACCTTGATGGCGACCTGGCGGTGGTGCTTGAGGTCCTCGGCGAGGAACACCGTGGCCATGCCGCCCCGGCCGAGTTCACGCTCGATTCGGTAGCGGCCGGCGAGGGCGTCCTGCAGGCGCTGCGTCAGGTCGGGCAAGGGGCGGCCTCCGGGTCGCGTTGTGTCGTCAATCTAGCACACGGTCCCGCGGGTAGTGCCGCCCGAGTGGCTGGCCAAGTCCACTCCGATTGCGCCACGCCACTTGGTCGCCGATTTGTCGCCGGATCAAAGTCCACTCTTGTCCCTTCCTGTCCTCTCCTGACCACATGAAGAAGCCCCGGTCGCGGCGCTAACCGCAAGCGGGGCATTGCGTGACAAGGACTTCGGCGAATGGGCCGATTCTGCCCGTGCAACCTTAGGAAACCGCTGCTCTATCCGTCTGAGCTACGGGGCCACAAGAAAGCAGGGCAAACGCCGCCAGTCTGGAGTTACGCGGCCCGGACGCTCCACTGCTCGTTGTGGGTGGTCAAGGTTACCCTCGTCGCGGTTGCCTTCTTGACGTCGATCTTGGTCAGCCGCTCCGTCGGGTAACTGGTCGTCAGCCTGCCCTGGGCCACCAGGAACCGCAGCAGTCGGTCCGCCTGGGGCCCGATCGGGGCCGCGTCGTTCTCCCAGCGCGATACCGTCTCGTCGGCAACGCCCATGTGCTTCGCGAAGTCCGCGCCCGACCAGCCCAGGCTCTTCCTCAGGAACCGTACCTCGTCGCCAGTGAAGCGCGTCGACTTCTCAATGAGAACTTTGGCAAGCAGCCGGTGGAGCGCTTCGAGGTGCGGGATCGAGATCTCGTAGTTGTTGCAGTGTGGGCAACGGGTCACTTCCACGCCGACGAGCGTGACGTACTTCAAGCCGCACTCGTCGTAGCGGTAGTTCTCCTTCCGCGTCTTCATCGGGGTGCCGCACTCCAGGCACTTCATAGCTCACTCCAGTTCGCTGCGCGCATTCAGCGCCCGACCCTCCACGCCGTCACGACGACCAGCTCGTGTTCCGACCTGAAGGCCACCACCATTGTGATCCGGCCCGTTTCGACACGGTACCTCCAGCTGCCATTCTCGAATTCCCCCGGCCGCACTACCCCTCCCCGAATCACGTTCTCGCAGTCGACCGTGGTAAGGCGGTCGGCGAGCAACTCCTCCTTCGCGTGTTTCGAGTAGATGAAGCGCCCGGCGCGCAGGATCTCGCGCATCAGCTGTCTTGCAGCATCCGGTGCCAGCGGCTCATCCATGACGTCGGCCATCGTAGTCGCGGAATTGACTATTTGTCAAGCCGACGCACGTTGCCAGCCCATGGGACCGGAGGCCGCACGCGCACTGTGCCAGCAGCGCGTACCAGCCGAGAACCACGCCCGATCGACCGCTCATGCGTGGTCGCCGATTCGTCAGAGACGATGAAGGATGGGCGCCTGGTAGCCGTTTGGTAGCCACGTCCGCGTCCACTTCCCTCCCACGCTGGCTACACCTGTCCCCCAGAGACCAAGCGCCCCAGGAGGCGCTAACCCCCTGGGGCGGACGGAACTTCTTGGCGGCGATGCTGCTACTGCGTGAGGGCTGTAGAACGTGTGCGGGAGCTCAGGAAACCGCTGCTCTATCCGTCTGAGCTACGGGGCCGTGCAGCAGCAAGATAGCGCACTTCGCTCAGTGGGCAAATCAAGCGGACTCGCTGTCCAATAGCCCGCAGGTAGGCATGCCTGCGAGGCGCTCAACGCTTCTGCGCTTCCGAGCTGGCCATCCCGCGCGCGCTCCTCACTGCGGTCCGCGCCTCGTCGAGCATCCGGCGCACTTCGGGATCCGGTCGGTCCCAGATCCTCTCGGCCGACATGAGGTGACGCTCGGCCTCGGCCAGGCGGCCCAGGCGGACGTAGAGGAGAGCTAGGCGGTGATGGATGTATGAACTGTGATCGGGCTCGAACGGGATCACGAGGTCCCGCTCCAGGTAGGCGGTAGCCGAGTCCGGTTGGCCCAGGGCTTCGAACGCGTCCGCGAGGGTCCAGCGCGCAAAGGTGAGGCCTCTCCCGTTGTTGGGCATCCCGAGCTCGACCGGTGCTGCGGCCGGCTCCCCGAGCAGGTCGATCGCCTCCTGCGGATGACCCTCGAGCAGCGCCACGCGGGCCCGTAGAACCAGCGGCGCCGAGCCCTGGTCGGCGACTCTTCGTGCGGGGAATGAGCGCGCCTCGTTTGCGCAGCGCTGGGCCAGCGCCCGGTCCCCGCCGACCGTCGCCCACAGGCCACGGGTGACGACCCCCATCGGGGTAGTGTCGCGGGGCTGCGGCTCCGCAGGCAGTGGGAACACCCTGCCGCTCACCGCCACGGCCTCGACTGCCAAGCCCTCCCAGAAGCGGGCATCGGTCCCCGCGCCGGCTGCGTTCGATTGGGCTACCGCACGGGCGAAGCTCTCCGCCGAGGCGCGCAGGGAGCCGCGCGCATATTGAATCCGCGCGAGCGTGGCCCGCGCTACACCGGGAGTCTCCTCGTTCGCCCGGGTATCGTCCAGGTTGCGGGTCACGATGCTGTCGGCTGTGGCGAAGCGACCGGCTGCCATCTCGGTGAGGGCTAGGTTGCCCCACTTCCAGACGCCCAGATGGGAGAACGCCTCCCGCGCCTCGTGGAAGCGGCGGAGCAGGCGCATGTTGATTCCAAGGTTGAGCCACATGACGTCGGAAGGGCCGAAGGGGCTCAGCTTCATCGCCCGGCGGAGGCGCTCGGCGGACTCCTCGAACCGCGCCATGCCCATCAGGGCCCCGGCGCTTGTCACCAGCGCCCCTGCGTCATTTGGGTTCTCGGCGAGGATCCTGTTGCAGATCGCGAGCACGCGGCGTAGGTCATTCTCGTAGACTGCGAACCTGACTCCGATCCCGTCGCGCTGCGCGGCGGTGAGCCGGTCGGGATACCGCAGTGCCTGTTCCAAGCAGTAGCAAGCGGAGTCGGTGAGACCCACGTTGAAGTAGCTCGTTCCCATCATGCTCCATGCTCTGGCGAAAGATGAATCGAGCGCCACGGCCTCACGGTAGAGCGCGAGCGCCTGGCGGTTCGCGGTCTGCGAGCGATGGACTCGCTCGGCCTGCACGTAGAGCTTGTAGGCCTCGAACGACGGAGTCATCGCCACCGTCAGGGGCCGCGTGGCCCGCAGCGCCGCCCGGTTCTCCCCCAGCCCCCGGCGCAGCTTCTTTGCCAGGTTCCCGATCACCGGCATGAGCGCAGTCTCGTCCTTCGCCACCGCGCTCTCCGTCAGGATCACGCGGGTGGTGTCGGCGTCGACCAGCCGTAGCACGAGCGAGTACGCCGGTCCCAGGCGGCCCACCTTGCCCTCCAGGACCGCGCGGACCGAGCCCCGGTAGGCCAGCTCCCGGGCGAGCTCGGCGTCCACCCGCGCGTTTCCGGGTTTGCCGGCCATCGTCAGCGCCCGCCGGATCTGGTCCGGAGGCACCGTCGCAACGATGCGCGACTGGTCCAGCGCCGCGCTCAAAAGGTCGTGGCTCGCCACCGCCACCATCGTGTCGGCCGGTGCACTCTCGAACTCCGCCACGAGGATCCAGTCCTTCTTCGTCGGCGGCGGCCCGCCCGGGCCTCCGAACGGCCACCAGGCCTGCCACACCGCCACTGCGACGAGAGCGACCAGCACCGCGGCGATGGGCACCGCCCACCAGCGCCCGCTGCGAGTCCTAGGCGCTGGCAGAGGCTCGACCTCCGCCGTCAACGCCGTCGCGAACTCACCCGGGGTCGCGTAGCGGTCTGCCGGCGTCTTGGCGAGCGCCTTGGTAATCGCGCGCTCCACCGCCAGCGGCACGCTCGAGCGCACCGCCGTCACCGGGTGCGGCGCCACCGACAGGTGCTGGTGTACCAGGCTCTCCACTGTCGGCCCCGTGAACGGCGGCTGCCCCGCCAGCATCTCGTAGAGCACGCAGCCCAGGCTGTACTGGTCGCTGCGGCCGTCGAGCCGGCTGCTCCCGCCCGTCTGCTCCGGGCTCATGTACGCGGGTGTGCCAACCACCACGCCCGTGGCCGTCAGCTTCTCCCCTCCCGCCGCGGCCACCGCGCGCGCGATCCCGAAGTCCGCCACCAGCGCGTGGCCTTCCTCGAGCAGGATGTTCTCGGGCTTGATGTCACGATGGACCAACCCACGGCTGTGGGCGTAGCTCAGCGCGTCGGCCACCTCGCGCGTGATCCGGAGCGCGTCCTCGAGCGGCAGTTGCTTGTCCCGCTCGAGTCGCTGGCGCAACGACTCGCCGGTCACATACGGCATGACGAAGAACAGCAGGCCGTCGGCCTGGCCGGAGTCGTGGAGTGCCAGGACGTGGGGGTGGGTGAGGCGCGCGACGGTCTCGATCTCGCGGAGGAACCGCTCAGGCCCGATGGCGGCGGCGACCTCGGGGTCGAGCACCTTGATGGCCACGCGCCGATGGTGCTTGAGGTCCTCGGCCAGGAACACCGTGGCCATGCCACCCCGGCCGAGAGTGCGCTCGATCCGGTAGCGGTCGGCGAGGGCGGTCGTCAGGCGCTGCGACAGGTCGGGCAAGGGGCGGCCTCCGGGTCGCGCTGGTAGCTCAATCTAACACACGGTCCGGAAGCCGCCGTCAGGGTTTCCTCGTTGCGTCGTACGTTCGGGCTTCACCGTATCCTCCGGCGCGAACTCCACCCTGGTCGGCGTCACGTTCACGCCCTTGCGGTTCCCTTGAGTCCCTGTGACCAAGTTCCGGGAGGACTCTCACCGGCAAGTCAGTGCCCATGCTGGGCGTACACGAAGAACCCCCGAGGGCAAGAGCCCTCGGGGGTTCTCAATCGCCGTCCCGTCGCAGGGACGGCCTCAAGGCCTGAAGTTCAGACCCCCTCTTCCCTGTTCGCAATCGCTGCAGCAAGAATCTTTCTCGCGATCGCCCTCCGCACCACCCTCTTCACGATGGCCTTCTTCACGAGCTTGCGCTTGATGGCCTTCTTCACGAGCTTACGCTTGATGGCCTTCTTCACGACCTTGCGCTTGATGGCCTTCTTCACGACCTTGCGCTTGATGGCCTTCTTCACGACCTTGCGCTTGATGGCCTTCTTCGCGATCCTGCGCTTGATGGCCTTCTTCTTGACTGCCACTGTAAAGCCCCCTTCCGTGGTTCAGGACGAGACTGCAACCGAGTCCGGTTGCCAGCAATGCCAACAGGGACGCATACCGGGGATGGCCACCTCTGTGGCATCGCAGGATGTCCCAAATCTGGCCAAGCCACTTTCATGCCACAGTGGTTCCGGGGCAACCGAACTGTCTAACCCTTTCGTATGCAGCGCGTTAGGTCACACGTCGCGAGATTGGTAGCCGGGGTGTCTTGCGTGTCGAATCGACGTAAGTGTCCATTCTATTACGTACTTAGCTGGCCTGCATCGGTATCTATTTGGGACTTGGCAAGTTAAGGGTCAGATGTCCAGTGTCAGGTTGCTGGACACGTATCAATTATCTGGACAGTTCTGCCTTCCGCCCGATGTGACTTGCGGGTTCCGGAAACTCTGGCCCCGCGAATTCCGAAAGATACGGCCCCTTGAGGGGCTCCGATAACCTGCGCTCCGAACGACCGTGGAGGAGCCGCGGCGTCGGGGGCCGGATGGGGCATCCTGGTAGAGGGTGATGTCCGTGACCGCCCCTTTGGAGTGGGTACGACCTTGTCTTTAGAAGCAGCGCCCCACTGGTGCTCGCGGTAGTCGTCCCATTCTACTCCTCCGCCTTCGTTCTCTCAGCGAGATTCTTGATCCGTCTCCTCGCGCTCGACGAGGGCGGACGTAGCCGCCGGCGCATGGTGAGGTCTCCGACGGGGTGCGGGGCGCCAATCGGCAGCACGGTCGCGCGCGGCAGCGACCACAGGCCGGACCGCCCGCCGATTCGCCGGACCCGAACCGCCACGATCGCGAGAGCGAGGCGCGTGCTGTGGTCGCGCGTCTGCTGAAGCGGCGCGAGAGTCGGGCTCGCTTCGCTCAGCGCCCGCGGATGTCTCCTGTGGGCCCGATCGAAACGTGCCGCCGAGGGCGGTTCGGCGCTCAGCGGACGGCGAGCGTGTCGGCCGTGACGTTCCACATGACCGGGCCCCCGCTCGCAGGAGACGTGATCATGCCGCCCGTCGTGCACGCCCAGTACACCGTGGTGCCGGAAGTGGTTGTGGGGTGGTAGGGCGAGAGGTGGAATGAGCGCTGTGCGCTGCCCTCCACCCCCTGCCCCGGCACATACGACACGTCCACAACGACGGTGGCGGAGCCGCTCGACTGGTACGTGGCCTCAGCTCCGGGCGCTAAAGCCGGGAAGGTCTTGTCCGCGACGACGACGGTGACGACGTGCGAGGTGAGGTTCGTAACGGTCAGGTTCGCCGTCTCATCGCCGATCGCAATGGCGAAACAGCCAGATACAATCACGACCGCACCGAGCGAGCTGGCGCGCATCCTGCGGCGAGATGGACTGTCGGCCCGCGTCCCTTCGGGCGAACCCAGACCGCTGTGCCGCCCCATGAAGGTCACCCTGGAGAGGCCAGCGCGCGCGGTGCGATACCTCGCACGGCAGGTGCACGGGCGTTCGCACTCGACTCGACATGGCGCGTCTGGAACCTCGACCGCTTGAAGCTTGCGCCCGCATGGCGAGGGCGTCAAGCGCGTCAAGCGCGATCCGGTCGTAGCGGCACCGCCATGTCGGCTATCGGTGAGCCGCCCCCCCCCACCCCCGAAACTGCGCGAACCGCCCATCACAGCGTCGCAAACGCCGAACGGCCAGCCCAGCGGGACCGGCCGTTCGGCGCGTCGACATTCTCAGCAGCCACCAGGATCGCCGCCCGCTCGACCACGTCCTGGTGACGCTTGGAGAACGCGATGGTCTCGCGCTTGTGGTTGGCGCTGTTGTGCCGCAGCAGCAGGTCCAGGCGATTGGCCGGGAAGAGCGGGTTGTTCACGGTGCGGGCCTGCACCGAGGGGGTGCAGCGGTGCGTGATGGCGTACTCCGGCAAGTGCTTGAGCGCCCGCGGATAGGCCGGGTGCTCATCGGAGAGCACGCTCAGTGCCTCCGGCCGGGGCGCGGACACCTTCAGCGCGGCCAGCATGTCGAGCTCGATGGCCCGGGGCTCCGCCCGGCCGTGCTCGGCCTCGAGCCCGCCGCGATGGCGCGTCATGGGGGCCCTGCCGCGCGAACACGACACGGGCCTGCTTGTCGCCGGGCTCTGGCAGGCGTTCGTCGGCGACCTGCGGGTGTGGGCCCTGGGGCTCGGCCTGGTGGGGGTGATGTCGCCGCGGTCTCCGCATCCCTGCTCGGGCGCTTCGAGTTCGGGCAGCGGATCGGTGCCGCCTGGCGGTCGCTGGCCACTCCCCCGGAGCGGGGCTGGAGGCGGTTCCTGTACGGACTCCGGTGCGCTCAGAAGTTCCAGTTCAGGCTGGCGACGAGCGGCACGAACTGCGCGTTGTCGTAGATGGAGCCGCCGATCTCGACGCGGTTGTAGGTAATCAGCACACCCGCCGCGAAAGAACGTGAGATCCGGAACTCGTAGCCCAGTCCACCGTACCAGCCCCAGCCGAACTCGTCCTCCGTGAAGATCGGCTCGTAAGTGTTGCCGATGGGGCTCTCGTCCGGAGCCAGCGGCTCGAGGAACGTCAGCCGGCAGTGGGCGTAGCCCCCGCCGGCGGTGAGGTAGAGCCCATTCCACGCGGTGCCGGGGCGCCCGGGATACGCGGTCACACCCAGCGCCTCGAGTTGCACGCCGGCACGGATCTTCAGCTCCTGGAAGCCCTGCTCGCGCAGCCACGCCTGGTGCTCGTAGCTCACCATCAAGGACGGGTTGAGCAGGCGGCCGAGCCGGATCGACTGGGCCGGCCCCTCGAGCCATTCCGTGTTCAGGGAATCGCTGCCCTGGATCTTCGCCCGCGCGGGCCCGTAGGCCACGCCGACCACCCACCCCTCGCGGACGTACGGTTTCCGCGGCGCGCTCGCGGCCGGGACGGCCGACAGCCCGAGCGCCATGATCAGCAGGGTGAGCAGGACTCGCATGCGGGTTCCTCTCCGATCGTCAGGGTTTCGCCTTTCCGGCAACACCGGGGGCACCGTAGCAGCGTCTCGCCCGCGCCGCAATGCCGGGCGTCTTGCAGTGGACACGGGCCCGCGTGTAGTTTCCGCCTTCATGGTGCGAGACCCCGCTTGGAGACCTGCTGTCATGTGGAAGCCCTTTGCCTTCGCGATCGCCCTGCTGGCGTGCGGCCTGCCGCCGGTCGCCCGGGCCCAGGATCCGGTGGTCCCTCCCGCGCCGCCCGACTCCCTGTCGCCGCCCCCCGCAGAGAAGCACTTCACGCGCGCGGCGCTCGAGGTCACCGGATCGAACGTGGGCATCTGGCTCTGGTGCCGGTACGTCAAGGACGGTGGGACGAACACCGGCTTCCGCATCAGCCTGCAGTCCTCGAAGCAGAACCTCCTGAATGGGTTCGAGTGGGACGACAACCACTTCTCCACGAACCAGCTCGCGCACCCCTACCACGGCAGCATGTACTTCTGTTCGGCGCGCGCGAACGGTTTCGACTACTGGGAGTCGATCCCGTTCGCGTTCGCGGGCAGCGCGATGTGGGAGTACCTCGGCGAGGTCCACCATCCGTCGATCAACGACTGGATCGCCACCAGCGTCGGCGGCACCGCGATGGGCGAGATGCTCCACCGCTTCTCGGGGATCATCGTCGATCAGCAGGCGACGGGCTCCGAACGGGTGTGGCGGGAGATCGGCGGCCTCGTCGTGAATCCCATGGGTGGCATCAACCGGCTCATCACCGGCGACATGACGCGCGTCGGCGCCAACCCGCCCGGCTGGGGCGCCCAGCGACTCACCTCGGCCGTGCGCGTGGGCTCCCGCTCCACGGGCGAAGGCTCGCTCTCGAACCAGGACACGACCCGGGCGTTCTTCCGCCTGCGCCTCGTCCACGGCGACCCGACGGGCAGCGTCTGCCGCACCCCCTTCGACGCGTTCAGCTTCGACCTGCAGGTGAACCCCCAGGATGCCTCCGTGATCGGGCGCGCGCAGGTCGTCGGCGTGCTGCACAGCTGGGAGACGCACCGTGACGAGCGGTCGGCGTCGTACTTCGCGCTCGTGCACAACTACGACTACATCGACAACTGGGCCTACAAGATCGGCGCGCAGAGCATCGGCGCTTCCCTCCTGCACCGGCGGGGATCCGGCGACTGGACCCTGCGGGCGGGGCTCGACGCGAACTGGATCGTCCTCGGTGGCACGACGTCCGACTACGCGAGCTACACGGGGCGCTCCTACGACTACGGTCCCGGCGCGGGCGGCAAGCTCTTCGCCGTGCTGCGGCATCGCACGCGGAGCGCGCTGGCGTTCGAGAGCGACCTTTACTATCTGCGGGTCATGAACGGCACGCCGGCAAACCATGTCGTGACCGAGAACCGCCTGACCGCCTCGTTCCCGGTCCACGGGCCGCTCAACCTCGGCGCCGAGTACAGCATGTACCACGCGGAGCGCCACTACGCGGACTACCCCGACGTCAGCAAGCGCGCTCCCCAGCTGACCGTCTATCTCTCGCTGCTGCGCTGACCCTCCGCCGCGCGCGCGCGGTCCGGGGAAGGGCCGTAGCCGCGCGGGGTGTAGTCGCGGACGTAGTTGATGAGGTCGTCGAACCAGTCGTGGTACCCGAGCAGCCGCAGCTCCTCGATCGCGGCGGACGTCGCCCAGCCCTGGGCCTCGATGCGGTAGAGCGCAGCCATCGTCCCGGTGCGGTCCACGCCGTAGGTGCAGTGGATGAACAGCGGGCGGCGTGCCGGATCGAGCGCGATGCGGAAGAAGGTGCGAACCTGCTCCTCGG
>Ga0315276_10005376_pt1 | contig 11801 bp, 10 predicted proteins | sample YL17G05_0_MG_FD_204542 | JGI IMG/M metagenome (GOLD analysis project Ga0315276, IMG submission 204542) | Sediment microbial communities from Yellowstone Lake, YNP, Wyoming, USA - YL17G05_0 | ecosystem: Environmental > Aquatic > Freshwater > Lake > Sediment | place: USA: Wyoming | collected... | reverse complement strand
TTCTTTATTTTATAAGGTCTAGGTTCACGCGGTTTAAAATTATCCATAAATAGAATTATATCACCTCCCCTATATATGGCCGCATCCTGATAATTTATTCCTATAGTAAATTGACGCTCAACTTTGTGTCGTTTAGCATTAGATATGGCCAAGAAAAAAGCTTCTTCAAAATCCTCTGAAAAAGGCCAAATGAGCATTTTTCTTGGCATCAGCCTTATTATCGCACTGACGATACTAGGTTTTGTCATCAACGTAGGACTTTTTGTTAAAGCAAAAATCAATTTGCAAAATGCAGTAGATGCAGCCGCATTCTCTGGTGCTGCGGTTCAAGCAAGACAGTTGACCAATATTGCTTACCTCAATTGGGAAATGCGAAATACCTACAAAGAATGGATGTTTAAATATTATGTTTTAGGGCAACTTTCACTTATGAAAACCAATCTTGCCAATCTTGATAATTCTGATTGGAAAAAGGGGCAGCCATCCGATGTTATGAGTTTTAGATCCAATCCTTTTTTCGATGCTGGATCGGCCGATTATAAACCCGATATTTTTGATAAATATAATATGCCTTCAATTTGTATTCATATCGGAGCATCTCATAATATTTGCGAAACCTATTCGCTTCCAGGTCTTCCTCGTTTTGATTCCATTGGGATGCCCGGGGTTGGCGAAAAGCACGAAGAATTTCTTGATTCAATTGTTAAATCTAAGGCAACGGATTGCTCCACAAGAAGTACGATAAATTACAATACTGCCTTACTTTGGGCCTATGGGACGGGGAATAAATCAGTTCCTGGTGCTCCCCAAATAGCCGCTGATAGAACCGGGGCATGGGTTGAGGCCTTAGAGTTGGGTTTAAGAATGCGAAATCTTGAGATGATGGTTAATCGTCCTGCGGTAAAAAGACCAATTTGTGTTACTGGATCAAATTGTATGCCAGTCTCAAATCTTGATTCAGAAGTTCAGAATATCCCTTTAAATGAAAGACCAATTAAGGCATTTTGGTCTGCTTATAGAAACCTTTCAGGAGGGGCCAAGAAAGAAAATGATGCGTTCTCTGGCACTTTTAAATTAACTGAAATACCAACAATGAGCGCTACTACCAACCAAAATCAATTGAGCGGATACTTGATTCCAACCGGCGCCCATATTGGACAATCTGGAGCGTTGGCATCAGAAAAAGAATTTTTGGATCTTCAAATTTATCCGGTAAATCTAGTTACTTTTTTCACCTCGTTTATAACCGACAACAGTCAAGCAGCCGGAGTTAGTGCTCAAGCCGCCTGTCCCAGTTCAAAAACTGCCCTACCAATTCCTGGTTATATTATGGGGTTTATAAAAAATAATGAGGTAATAACTTATTATGCAGTTAAAGGTGAGGCGAATTTTCTAGGACTTTTTTATCCATTCTCAGAAGATACTGGAATTGTACTAAAGGCCTATGCTGCTGCTAAGCCATTCGGTGGAAGAATTGGGCCAAGAATTTTTGGGTTTTCAGGTAGCGGGGCCGTCTCCCCGCGCTTTGCTGACCAAAATAGATCAGCTGCATATCTTACTGGCCTTGATGTAACTTCTCTTGGAACTTCTTATCTAGCCGGTTTTCCCATTCCTATTACGGATAGGTTCTGGGTAAAGGATGCCTCTGATATCATAGGTGGAGTCCCTGCCCAAACTTCGGTGGATCCTAAATTCTCTATCCCCAATCTTATATATGCTTTTCCAGATAATAACATTGCCCAAATAGGTCCAATGGCCAGACCTCCTACTGCGATTTTAAAATTAATTCCGGCCATAGATGAGCCGTCAACCCATAATCCTTCTGAAAACCCGGCCCTTGGGCTTTATGACAAAGAAGTTTTCCGTCTTTTTGCCAGCAATTTAACCACTCCCTCAAGCTCGGCTTCTTCTCTTTCTGCCGGAGATGTTGAAGATGCTATAAGAAAGGCCAGAGGTCCAACCAACTACGAAGCACTTAATTATTTAATACCCACCATGGAAAACGAAAGTGAAAATCTAAATTCAATATCAAGAATTTCCTTGGGACCGGATGGACAATATGACCTTTTTGCTCCGTTATATGGAGAAAATACCCTTTATAAAACCATCGATGATATCGGTGTTGTTTTAGATCAATACTTGTCCAATACTGAGGTTGCAGTAAATACCTACTTAAAGGCCTTGAAAGAAGTCGCTGACAAGATTAAGGCCACTCCAGGTCCAGTCGGGGCCTACGATGCCGCAGCAAGAGTACTTCATCCGGACGGGGCATCGGATCCTGGTACTTATGATACTGACCTAAATGACTGCACAGAATTAAGTATGGCCTCAAGATTTTATCAATTGTTTCAAGGTAAAAACATTAAATGTGGAATTAAGCCTTTGAGCTTGGCAGTTGTTGAGTATTGGCATGAGAAAGACGCCGCCTATCCTAATTTTGGATTATTTTATAGAACTTCTTACGAAAAACCTCCTAATTTAACCAACTCTGCCCTTATGACTGCCTATGTTCCTGGCCTTAGAGATGGCGCAAAGGATGATGGAACTTTCGTTCATCCTTTTGGCGCGGCGCCTGATATAAAAGGGAAAAGAAATTATTATTCCACCAAATTTATTGCGGTTGAAAAAATTTATAATGGTGGCCAAGCAAATTACGGAGAAAAGGGCACCTACTACGAAAATCCGCAATTTGGAAGTAATCCTGCAGATGTCACCCAAGGAGCCACTAGTTTTAAAAATACCATACAAAGAGCTATGTTAAATGAATGGCGAGAGATAAATAACTAGATGCACAATTTATTTTTTCCTCTTGATAATATATTTAAGCGACATTAAATTTAGACAAAAAATAACAAGGAAGCTCCCATGGCCAAAAAGAAAAAGACCGTAAAAAAGAAGCCTGCAAAAAAAGCTAAAAAAGTGGCTAAAAAAAAGGCGCCTGCAAAGAAGAAGCAAGTAATAAAAAAAAAGAAAGTTGTTGCAAAGAAAACACTTGTTAAAAAAGTTGTTCCTAAAAAAATACAACCAAAAAAAGAAGTTCCTACAGTTATCCTTCCACCAGTAAATCCAGATGAAGAACTAGATACAACGGAATTAAATGTTTCTGCTGATGAGGATTTTGATTTTGAAGGCGATGAAGAAAAAATCGAACCTTACAACGACGCTGCTCCCGTTAAATCATCTTTTTCTCGTCCTTTAAATGACTTTGATTCCGATGAGGATTCTGAGGAAGAAGCTTCCGGGGAATACGGATATGGCTGGGGTTACAATGATGAATTAGAGGAAGAAGAAGAGGAAATACAGGACGAAGATGAGGAATACGCCGCTAGCCACGGTTTATCCGAGGATGAAGATGATACTTAATCTGTATTATTATGACTCCTGTCCCTTTTGCCAAATTGTTTTGAAAGTAATTAAAGATCTAAACCTTTTAGTCGACTTTAAAAATATCCACCAAGACGAAAAAAATCTTCAAAAACTATTAAAAGACACGGGCAGAAAAACTGTCCCATGTCTCTACATAGACGGAAAACCATTATTTGAATCCCTAGATATAGTTGCATGGCTCAAAAAAAATGCGGATAATCTAGAAAAGGTTCAAAATGGAAATTCGAGATCCGGTTCACGGTTTAATTAAAATTTATGACGAAGAAATTCCTTTAATCAAAAGCGATTTCTTCGGCCGTTTAAGAAATGTTAAACAATTAGGTTTTTCCGAAAACATTTTTCCAGGGGCTACCCACTCCCGCTTCCTTCATTCACTAGGTGCCATGCACGTTGGAACTAGGGCCTTTGATAAGTTATTTCCAATCCAAGGAAAGGGTTATTTGCGAATTCGAGAAACCTTTAGGCTGGCCTGTCTACTCCATGATATTGGGCATCCTCCCCTTAGCCATTCCACAGAACTAGTGATGCCCAAGCTAAAAGAGTTAAAAATTCCCGCTGAATTTTTAAAAAAAGGCGAAAATCTAAATAGAAAGGCCACCCATGAAGATTATACAATTAAGGCCATTGCCGATAGTTCGTTTTCAGAAACATTTCATGGCGTGGAAAAAAATTTTGGGGTTGATCGAAAAACCATTGCAGACCTTATCACTGGAGTTCAAAGAAATAAGGAATATTTCAAAATAGATGGGGTGGACTACTATTCCCTGCTTCATCAGCTAGTAACTGGAGAAATAGATTGCGACCGCATGGACTACCTTTTAAGGGACAGTTACTTTTGTGGAGTCAGCTACGGTATTTTTGATCTCGATTGGCTTTTGGATAATTTAAAGGTTTGTATCGTAGGAAAGGAAGCATTCCTTGGAATATCAGAACGAGGTCTTTTAACATTTGAAGATTTTCTCTTAAGCAGATATCACATGTTTATTATGGTCTATTTCCATTATCGGGCGGTATGTTTAGAACAGTTGCTTTACAAGTATTTTAAAACTTCCCAAAATGAATATTCCTTACCGGCAGATATCGAGGAATATATTGAACATGATGATCATCTTTTAATGAAAGTTCTTCGGAAAAGTAAAAACCCTTACGCCTCTGCCATTATCAAGAATAATATTCCTCCAAAGATTTTTGAATCTTTTAATGAAAAACAACATAAAAAACTAAAATTAATCGAAAAGTGGCTTATTGAAAAAAAGGTCGACTATATCAAGGGCTCTTCGGAAAGTAGGATTTCCAAATATTACAAGGGTGAATCCGCTACTAACTCGATTCCCTTAAAAGTAGTAAGGACATTACCTGGCGGCAAAAAGTCGACATTTTTGGAAATTTCCAAAGCTACAGATCTCTATGAAAAATTTAGGAAGGCCAATTCTATAATGCGACTTCATTGCTACCTTGAGGATCTTAATGCCAAGGATAAACGCGAAATACAAAAATTAATAATGGATTCATAATGGGAAAAATCTCTCTTTATATCCTTTTGACTCTAATCTACATTGGGTTTTCTAAAAGTACTGGCTCATTTAAGGAAAATCGCCCCCTTTTAAAATCAGAGAAGATTTTTGATCCGTTTTTTCAGAATGCCCCTGTTTCAGTTGTGCTTATTGGAATGTTTGAACAAGGATTTTTCCTGAAATCATATTTTCTAAGACTTAGACTAGTGCATGCATATTTTCCCACTGAAGATATTGTTATCCAAACCTCGAGGGAATTTTACGAAAAAAATTTAAATAATCTAGGCATGTCTATATACCAGAGAAGATCATTAGAAATTCCTGGACTGTCTATCCCCCAACCTAGCGGAACTATCTTTTTGGGAGACCTAACTTATGGGCTTTGGAAGTTAGATAAATCGGGGGAGCGAGTATGGGAATTCCACCGTGCCTTTCGAAATTTCCCCGAAATTTTAGGTTGGGGTAAATTTAGACCCTCAATGGATTTTTTTCATAATCTAAAGATCCACGATTCTTACAAGCAATCCTATTACGGCCCAAATGGTGAGTTTGGGAAAAACGGGTCCGTTAGCTCAAAATATTTCTTTCCCTCGACAGATCAAGACAGCAGAAAAACCGAAAGGTTTCTCCCTCATCTGAAAAAATTATTTTCCCTTTCGATTCAAAAAGGTGCAACCAATGAATGATATCCTAGATGTTTTTTTGATTAGATTTTTATTTGTCTTTATAATTTGCGGCTTAATCGTCCTTTATAAATATACTCATTTTCTACTTTATCCATCTTCCAAAAATCAATTAATAAAACGTTTTTACCCTTCTCGAAATCCCGCTGAAACCATCCTAATATTCTCTAGAATTTTTGGAATAGGACTTATTTTTTCCAATTTTAAAATTTTCTTGAACAATGGTTTTTTTTATGCAGCTTTTGATTTTATTTTAACCTCAACAATAACATTTTCCCTTTATCTTCTTTCCCTTTACATCCTTGAGAGTATTGCTCTTTCCGAATTTGAATATACCGATGAAATTACCCAAAAGAACAACATCCCCTATGCAATGATTTCGGCTTCCTACTCCATTGGCATTCCAATAATCTTTAGGGCCTTTCTAACTCATTCAGTATCTGAAAATTTCCATAGCATAATTTACATTATTTTCATGTGGTGTTTTACTATTGTCCTGCTTGGGTTTGCAGTTAAATCCTATTCTTTTGTTTCCAAACTAAGCCTTAATTATCTCTTAAGCCAAAAGAGTTATGCGTTGGGTTTTTCCTATTTTGGCTTTTTTCTGGCATGGATTATTATTATCTCTTCAGCACTCAATCAGCCAATAGTAGATATTAAAGATTATGGAATAAGCCTTATTTTAAGAATAATTCTTTCACTTCTTATAATGCCAATTTTCAAAGGAATAATTCCATATATTTTTCAAATACAAGATGATTTGGAAATCAATACTACCGTAGGAAAATTACAATTGCCTTCTTACGGCGTAGGGATTTATGAGGGCGTAATGTTTATAACTTCCGCTTTCATGACGACATTGGTGACTTCTAATATCGTTTTTCCTTCATTTTAGAAAATTGTTCGAGAATTACTAATTGAAGTTGCGATTCCACAACAGATTCCTATCGTTAAAAGATTTGAACCACCATAAGACATTAATGGAAGAGGAATTCCGACAATTGGCATAAGGCCGGTTACCATGGACATATTTATTAACGTATGACAGAAAAAAATTGCCATAATCCCAACCACCAAAATGGAATCAAAGGGATTACTAACCGAAGAGGCCAATCTTAAAAATCTAAAAAATAAAAAAAGATAGAGGCTTATAAGCACTATTGAACCAAAAAGTCCGTGTTCTTCATTAAATATGGAAAAAACAAAATCGGTGTGATTTTCAGGAAGGTAGTTTAAACTTGCTTGGGATGATTTTTGAAATCCTTTACCAAAAAATTGGCCCGAACCAATGGCAATCTTAGATTGATTTGCATTATATCCAATACCTTTGAGTTCAAGCTTTGGATTTATAAACGTCATAATTCTGCTTTTTTGATAATCTTTTAGAATAAAATGAAAAGCCCCAATCCCAGAGACCATTCCCACTATGGCCAAAATACCGATTATTCTCCATTTTAGTCCGACATAAAAGGCCAATATACCAAAAATAAAAATTAACACCAATCCAGTTCCTAAATCAGGTTGCTTAATTACAAGCAATGCAGGAATAAGGGTTATGATAGAAGGTATTATCAAATCTTTAAAATTCATTCCCCTAAAATAATCGTCCCTAGATAAAAAACGGGCGAGCACAAAAACCAAGGTGATTTTCATAAATTCCGATGGCTGAAATCTGAAAAAACCAAAGTTGATCCACCTGGTGGCCCCCATTGCCTTGCTGCCCATTAAATAGACTAGGATCAGTAAAAAAACATTAACTAAATAAAATGGCCAGGATAATCGAAAAATTGTCTTAGTACGGATTAAACTAAGAGCGATTCCGATTGTTAATGAAATGGAGAACCAAAAAATCTGAGTTTTATAAAGACCGGCAACCGTTAAATCGGTTGAATAGGCCGTCGCTGAAAACAGATTTGCCAAACCAATTATAAAGATTGTTAATGCCGTAAAGAAAAAACTAAAATCATATTTTTTAAAAAGATCAAGCCACTTCATTATTCCTCATCTTCCTTGGCCTTAACCAAATTTTCTTTTTTTTCGGATGCAATAAATCTGACCAACATTTCGTTATGATATTTTTTCATATATTCGGTAATTATATCTCTGGCAATCGGTGCAGCTGCTGAAGATCCATGGCATCCATGCTCTACTACTACTGCAACTGCAATTTTTGGATCTTGATATGGGGCAAATGCCACAAAAAGACCATGGTGACGAAACCGGTATTCTAGCTGCTCACATTTGGAATAAATCTTATCTTGGCTAAAACGAACAACTTGAGAGGTACCTGTTTTCCCCGCCATATTAATACCGCTACCCTTATACCAAAAAGCTGTACCAGTTGGGGAATTTACAACCTCAAAGAGGGCTTTTTTAATAATTTCCACAGTTTTAGGTTTAAGCTTTATTTGCGAAATTAACTCTGGTGTTGTTTTTTTAATAATTTCACCTTCGTTGTTAAAAACCTCTTTGATATAATGGGGGCGATAAACTTTCCCACCATTTCCTATTGCTGCATATGCGGTCATAAGCTGAATTGGTGTTGAAAGCACAAAGGATTGGCCTATAAAAGTTGAAAGGCTTTCTCCCTGCTGCCATTCTTCCTTCAAAGTTTTTTTCTTCCATTCCTTAGTTGGAATAAGGCCTGTAGTTTCCTTTGGGAGACCTATCCCCGTTTTACTTCCAAACCCCAAAAGCATGGCATATTTTGCCAAAATATCAACATCCATTTGGGTTGCGAGTTTATAAAAGAAAACGTCACAAGATTCCCTTAATGCCTTATAAATATTTACTTTTCCATGGCCTTCTTTTTTCCAGCAGTGAAATCTACGACGTCCTAGCTGAAAAGAACCATTGCAATAGATTTCTGTTTTTTCGTCTATAATACCTGTTTCCAATCCAGCTACGGCAGAGATTGTTTTAAAAGTGGACCCTGGCGAGTAATGTTCTTGGATATTTCTATCCCACATAGGATTATTTTCATCTTTTAATATGGAACCCCAATATTCGTGGGATATTTCCCTTCCAAATTCTGTGGGGTCAAAGCTTGGTCTGGAAACCATAGTAAGAATTTCTCCAGTATTAACATCCATGGCAATCACGGAACCGACCTTATTTTCAAGGCCTGCCCAAGCGATTTTTTGCATATCCCGGTCAATAGTAATGCGTATATTTTTCCCGCGCTCAAAATCCCGATTATTGATTCCCTTTACAATATCCTCAGTAATTTTCCTTCTTATTCTTCCTCTGGCATCAACTTCCATAATCTGATGACCATCTCTTCCTCTTAAATCGAAATCTAAAACCTGTTCAATGCCTTGCTGACCAATATAATCGCCCAACTTATATTCAAATTTATTTTTTTTCTTAAATTTTTCCAACTGTGTTTCATTAACTTCGGATGTGTAACCTAAAAGGTGAGCTCCAATTTCCTTGTCGGTATATTGCCTATTCGTAATTGGTCTAACAAAAACTCCAGGCAGTTTAAAACTTTCAGTTTCTAAAATTGAAAGTTCTCTCATGGAAATATCTTTTTTAATGGTGACATTTATATATTTTGCCTGAGTCGAAAATTTACTCAAAGTCCTGTTGATGTCTTCAACAGAAATAGAAATGATTTTAGATAATTTCGCAATTGTTTCCTCGGGTTCTTTAAGGTATTGGGGAGTTATAATGACATCAAAACCTGGAATATTTTCAACAAGGATTTCATTATTTCGAGAGAATATAATTCCTCGCTCGGCCTGGATGTTCTCTTTTCTTAGACTATTTTCTAATGAGTAACGATAAAGCTGATCTCCGTTATATATTTGCAGATACCATAACCTGCCAAGAACAATGGCAAAGCATAGAATCATTAAATTCCCGAGCATTTCTCCTCGAGATTTATAATCCTTTACCCGATCCTCCTGATTAAACATTGGCTAAACCCCTCCGAACTCTCTTTCTTTTCCTGAAAACCAAATTCTGTCGAGCAAGGAAAAGAGGTGGTAAGAAATAAGGGAGGCCACAAGACCTTCGAAGAAGGTGGTTACAAATCTTTCAAAGAAAATTGTTTTCCCACCTGTCTGAAAATAAAAAAAACTGGAATAGATTAAATGCCAGCTCATTAAAAAAACTTGCATTACGGCAACCGTTAAAGGGTAACTGGAAATTTGGATCAAATCTCGAAATTTAGAAACCACTCGGCAAATTAAAATACCGATAAAAGTTCCAACTGCCCAATTTTCTATCGTAAAAAAGGAATGGGTGTATTGAACAATGAAAACTAGAAAAGCCATAAATGGCGTTTCTAATCGAATGGCAAGATAAAAAAGAAGAACCAAATTCAAAGGAATATGGAATCGGGAAAACCCTAATATGGATACGATTGAAGAAGTTAAGATCTCCAACAAAATCAGAAAAATTAAAGTAATTAAAAAGGGTCGAATAATTTTATTTAAGGGAATCTTCAAATTTCGCTCTCCATTTTTGAGCCCTTAAGTATTTCTTCCGATTCTTTTTGTGGTTCTTTGTTTGTTTTTAAAACAATCACCTCTTCCAACTTATCAAAAGTCACTGAAGGTTTAATTTCAATCGATTGGGTTACCCCATAACTATCTTTTTCAATTTTAGAAACTGTCCCCACCTTGATTCCTTTGGGATATATATTTCCAAAGCCTGATGTTATTACCAAATCGTGGATAATTACCGTTTCTGATTTAGGGATATATTTTAAGCTTATTATCCCATCGGCACTTCCTTCTAATATTCCTTGGCCTCGGGTTCTTTCCAGCAAACCATCAACGTGATTATTTGAATCTTCTATAGTTAAAACGTCGGAAAAATTATCCGTAAGTCGTTGAACATACCCTACCAATCCAAGTGGAGTAACTACAGGAGATTGAAGTAAAACCCCGTCCTTTGCTCCTTTATTAATCCTAAGAACCCTAAATTCAGAAGAGGAATTCCAAGAAACTACCTTGGAAATAATTTTTGATGGGTAAACTTCTTTCCCATAATCGATTAGCTCCTTAAGCCGTCCATTTTCCCTAGTAACCTCATCATTTAAGAAAAGGTCATTTTCCAATTCCAATATTCTTTTTTTCAAAAGAGCGTTTTCCTTGCTTGCATTAACGTTTAGAAAGTAATTATCAGCACTACTACTAATTTCCTTTCGAACGGAATTAAGTCCATTTTGAAGCGAAGCAGTAATATCAATCATCAAACTTTTAAAGGGAGAAACCATTTCACTTTTTGGAGACCATTTTGACACTCCATATAATGAAATTGCCAGAAATAAAATATCTATGGCCAATTTTAGCCGATTTTTTTCTGCTATTTGAATATCTATCATAAGAATAGGGTAACCATAAAAAATTTAAAGTGCCAATATACTTTACTGAGCTAATCTCAAAATGCTAGTTTTGCCTTTTAATTTTTAACCTTAAAAATCAGGACCTAAAATATGAGCGGAGATTTCAGAAAAAAGACTTCAGGGATATTTATTACAGTATTTATCGGCTTTATAATCGTTTCCTTTGTTATTTCGGGTTATAACGGAGATAAGGCAGGTTCAAGCACAATTGGAGTGGTTGGGGATTATAAAATTGATTACTCAGAGTTCCAAAATGTTTATGAGCGCCAAATTGCCTTTTACCGGCAACTAGGAAAGGAGCTTACCAACAAGGATATTGAACAATTAAAATTAAAAGAAAACGTAGTTAAGCAACTAGTTCAACAAAAACTTGTATTGGTTTTTGCCGATAAAATAGGTGTTTCACCGAGTCAGGCTCAAGTAAAAGATTCTATTACCAATTTCTCTCAAGGTGATCAAAAAATATTCCTAACCAATGGTATTTTTAATGTAGATCTTTATAAAAAGATGCTGGCATCTGCAAGGATTTCACCTGCCCAATTTGAAAAACAAAATGAGATCATGATTAAAAATAAGATCATCTTAGATTTTATTTCAAAAATCCCATTATCTAAATCTTTTGCCCAAGAAATAGAGGTACTAAAAAAGAAAAGAATCAAAACCGATTCAATTCAAATTAATAAAAAAGGGATGGAAACATTTGTAGCTATTTCCGATAAGGAAATTTCCGATTATCTGGCCAAAAATGAAAATCAAGTTAAGGCCAAGTTTGATATTGAAAAAAGTCGCCTCGCAAAACCTGCAGAAGCAAAAGTTAAACATATTTTAATTTATAAAGATGAAAAAGACGCTGATAAAATC
>Ga0315276_10005375_pt1 | contig 11801 bp, 9 predicted proteins | sample YL17G05_0_MG_FD_204542 | JGI IMG/M metagenome (GOLD analysis project Ga0315276, IMG submission 204542) | Sediment microbial communities from Yellowstone Lake, YNP, Wyoming, USA - YL17G05_0 | ecosystem: Environmental > Aquatic > Freshwater > Lake > Sediment | place: USA: Wyoming | collected... | reverse complement strand
GTCGCCCCGCGTCGGCGCGGGTGCGGACCTTGGCCGCTTCGACCTTCGCCCGGGCCTCCTCGATGACCTCGCCGTAGCGGACGCCCGATGGGCAGGCGGCGAGGCAGGCCATGCAGCCCAGGCAGGAATCGATGTGCCCCACCATCTCCGGGGTGGGCGCGGCGCCGTCGAGCATGGCCCGGGCGATCTCGACGCGTCCGCGAGGCGAGTCGGGCTCTCGCCCCCAGGCCACCCAGGTCGGGCAGACCGGGAGGCAGAACCCACAGTGAACGCAGTCGAGCGCGGGGTGGCGGCCGGACATCAGATGCCCCCCACGAAGCGGCCGGGCGAGAGACGCCGGTCGGGGTCGAAGCGCTCCTTCAGGCTGCGCATCAGGTCGATGGCCGGCGGCGGAGCGCCCCACGGGTCGAAGGCGCGCCGGACCGCAACCGGGGCCTCGCAGAGGACGAGCGACCCGCCCACCGCAATCACCGCGACCCGTGCGTCGTGCAGGCCGGCGACCAGGCTGGCCGCCGAGGCCGGCTCGCCGGAGGCGAAGGCGAGCCCCAGCGTGGGATAGAGGACCGCCGCGGACGGGGAGAGCTCTCCGAGGACCGCCGGCAACCATCCCCGCGCCATCTCGGGGAGGCGCGAGGGGGGCGCCGAGAACTTCACCCGGAGAGAGCCGCCCTCCCGGACCGCGTCGTGCCTTCGCCAGAATTCCGCCGCCTCGACGTCGCCGAGCCGCGCGCCGGCGAGCCCGGCCTTGCGCCCCAACCCCAGCATCCGGGCCGTCTGATCGGCCACGCCGGACTCGAACCCCTCGAAGCGCACCCCCAGGTCGAACCGATCGGAGTCGAGAATCGCCGCCGCCGAGGTGGGCTCGAGCTGTGCCGCCCGCCAGCCGGAGGTGAGCGCCCAGGCCTGGGTCGCGTCGAGCCCCGGGAAGAGCACCGTCGCCCGCGCCTCCGGGAGTGGGTGGACGCGGAAGGTGACGGTGGTGAGGAGCGCCAGCGTCCCGAGCGACCCGACCATGAGGCGGGGCAGGTCGAAGCCGGCCACGTTCTTCACCACCCGCCCGCCCCCCTTTGCGGCCGTTCCGTCGGCCCGGACGATGGACACGCCGAGGACGAGGTCGCGCGCCGCACCGAAGCGGGCGCGCCGGGGGCCGAAGGCGTTCGCCGCCACCACGCCGCCCAGGGTGGCCCGGTCGGGGAAGGGAGGATCGAGCGCCAGCCACTGCCGGTGAAGGGCGAGCGTCTCGCGCAGCGAACCGAGCGTCATGCCCGCCTCGGCGGTGACCACCTGATCGGCGGGCGCGTGGTCCACCAGGCGCGAGAGGGCGCCGGTGCGGATCACCGCGTCGAGCCGGGCCGGCCTCCCGCCCAGGCCGAGGTCGGTGCCCCCTCCGACGAAGGTCACCGCCAGCCGGTCGGCGGCCGAGCGGCAGAGCGCCGCGGCGGCTTCCTCCAGGGTGGCTGGCTCGAGGACGATGCGAGGGATCACCCCCTGCACGGCGTCGTCGTCGGTGCCCTGGCGCTCGCGTATCACCAGCGCTCCACTTCGCCCGACTTCTCGGCGGGGTGGAGAACCCTGCCCCCGGGGCCGGCCGTCTCCCCGCAGAGCGGGGTCGAGGGGAAGACCTTGCCCGGGTTGAACCCACACTCGGGGTCGAAGGCGGCGCGGACCCACTTCATGGTCTCGAGGTCCGACTCGCCGAACATGTCGGCCATGTATTCGGCCTTGTCGGCGCCCACGCCGTGCTCGCCGGTGATGGATCCGCCGCGCCGCACGCACATGCGCAGGATCTGGCCGCCCAGGTGCTCGGCCCGTTCCTCCTGGCCGCTCTCCCTTGCGTCGTAGAGCACGAGCGGATGGAGGTTGCCATCGCCGGCGTGGAAGACGTTGGCCACCCGCAGCCCCTGATCCTTCGCCATCGACGCGATCTCGCGCAGCACCGACGCGATCTCCGAGCGCGGGATGACCCCGTCCTCCACCATGTAGTTGGGCGAGATGCGTCCCACCGCGGCGAAGGCGCTCTTGCGCCCCTTCCACATGAGCTGCCGCTCCGCCTCGCTCTTCGGCAGGCGCACTTCGAGCGCGCCCACCTCGTGGGCGATCTTCACCGCCCGGGCGGAGGTGTCCTCCACCTCGGCCACCGGGCCGTCGGCGTCCATGAGCAGCGCCGCGCCGACGTCCGGCCAGTCGAGGCCGGTGGCGGCCTTGGCGGCCACGATGGCCAGCCGGTCCATCATCTCGATGGCGGCGGGCAGGATCCCGGCCGCGATGATGCGCGAGACCGCCTCCCCCCCCTCGTCGGTGGAGGGGAAGGTGGCGAAGAAGGTCCTTGTGGCCTCGGGCTTGCGGAGCAGCCGCAGCGTCACCTCGGTGACGATGCCCAGCATCCCCTCGCTGCCCACCAGCGCGGCGAGCAGGTCGTGGCCGGGGGAGTCGAGGGAGGTTCCGCCGATGTCGACGACCCTCCCGTCGTGCAGGACGAGGCGGGCGCCCAGCACGTGGTTCGCGGTGAATCCGTACTTGAGGCAGTGGGCCCCGCCCGCGTTCTCGGCCAGGTTGCCGCCGATGGAGCAGATGCTCTGCGAGGACGGGTCGGGCGCGTAGTAGTAGCCGGCGCCGGAGACCGCCTTGGTGACGTCGAGGTTGAGGACGCCCGGCTCGACCCGCGCCCAGCCGTCCTCCAGGTTCACCTCGAGGATGCGGCGCATGCGCGAGAGCGCCACCACCACCGAGCCGGGAACCGGACGGGCGCCGCCGGAGAGGCCGGTGCCCGAGCCGCGGGGGACGATGGGGCGGCCGGAGGCACGCGCCAGCCTGACGACCTCGACCACTTCCTGGGTGGTTCCCGGAAGCACGACCAGGTCGGGCCGGGTGCGCCCGTGGGTGATGCCGTCGCACTCGTAGGTGAGGAGGTCCGGACCGGACGAGAAGCAGTTGCGCGCCCCCACCACCGCCGCCATGCGGCGAGCGAGATCGGGGAGGGAGGTGCGCTCGCTCATGGTGCATGACTCATGCGGCGTCGTAGGCGCGAAGCGCGGCGGCCGCTGCGGTGCCGGGAGCGACCGCCTTGCCCTGCTTCTTCATGCCCTGCTCGATGGCCGAGAGGACCGCGAGCACGTTCGCCTGGCTCGACCCGTATCCCATGAGGCCGATGCGCCAGAGCTTGCCGGCGAGCGGCCCGAGCCCGCCGCCGATCTCGATGTCGTGCTCGGTGAGAAGATACTTGCGCACGGCTGCCTCGTCGACGCCCTCGGGCGGGGTCACCGCGTTGAGCGACGGCAGGCGGCTGCCCTCCGGAGAGAGCGGTTTCGCGCCCAGCGCGGCGAATCCGGCGATGAGGGCGGCGCTGTTGCTGCGGTGGCGGGCGAAGCGCTCCTCGAGCCCCTCCTCGGCCACCAGTCGAAGGGCCTCGCGCAGCGCGTAGACCATGGTGATGGGTGCGGTGTGGTGGTAGACGCGCTTCCCTTCGGCCCAGTAGTCCGCGACCATTCCGGCGTCGAGGTACCAGGATTGCACCTTGGTCTTCCGGGCCCGCACCGAGTCGAGCGCGCGGGGCGACAGCGTGAGGGGCGCGAGCCCGGGCGGGCAGGAGAGGCACTTCTGGGTGCCCGAGTAGATGGCGTCGGCCTCCCAGGCGTCCACGGTCACCGGGATGCCGCCCAGCGAGGTCACCGTGTCCACCACGAGCAGCGCGCCGTGGGCGTGGCAGAGCTTGCCGAGCCCGTCGATGGGCTGCATGGCGCCGGTGGAGGTCTCGGCGTGGACGATGCCCACCGCCTTCACCGGGGCGTGCTTCTCGAGCGCATCCTCGATGGCGGCGTGGGGGAAGACCTGGCCCCAGGGGACCTCGAGCTTCACGAGCTTGCCGCCCGCTCGCCCGACGATGTCGGCCATGCGGTTTCCGAAGACGCCGGCGGCGCAGATGATCACGGTGTCGCCCGGCTCGATGACGTTCACGAGCGCGGCTTCCATGCCCGCCGACCCGGTTCCGGAGACGGCGATGGTGAAGGGGTTCGTGGTCTGGAAGACGTAGCGGAGCTGGGCCTGCACCTCGTTCATGATCCCCAGGAACTCGGGGTCGAGATGGCCGAGGAGCGGCGTGGTCATGGCGCGGTAGACGCGCGGGTGGACGGGGCTCGGACCGGGGCCGAGCAGGAGGCGGATCGAGGGGTCGAGCTCGCCGACGGTGGGGGCGGGAATGGACATGGCCACGCATGGTAGCGTCCTGCTCGCCGTCAGGCGAGGCGAATCGGAGGGCCTCCCCCGTGCTTCAGGACCTCCTCGGCCACTGCTCCTACGCCGACGGCTCGTCGAGCAGAGGTCGAGCTGCCTCGATGAAGGACGCCGCGGCCTGGTGATAGACCGCCCGCCGCGCCCGCAGGTCGTTCACCAGCTCCAGTCCGGTCCGGTCGCAGGGGGGCAGCGCCACGTCGCTCGCCCCGATCGGGGTGGTGCGCTCGCCCCATCGGACCACGTGTGCGCACCAGGAGAGCCCGGCGCCGAAGGCGGGGAGGAGCAGCGTGGCCCCGGGGCGGACTCGACCCTCCTCGAGCGCCTCGACGAGCGCCACCGGAACGGTGGCCGCCGACATGTTCCCGTAGCGCTGCACGTTCACGAAGACCTTCGAGGGATCGATGCCGACGCGCTTGCCCACCGCGTCGATGATCCTCTGGTTGGCCTGGTGCGGGATCATGAGGTCCACGTCGCCGATCCCGAGCCCGCGCTTGGCGAGAGCCTCCAGGCTGGCCTTCGTCATGCCCAGCACGGCGCGCTTGAAGATCTCCTGGCCGTCGAAGTTCCAGGAGGTGTAGCCGCAGGGGATCCCCTGGTTTGCGTAGCGGGCGCCCACGCCGCGGATGTCGAGGATGTCGCGGCTCTCGCCGTAGCAGCCCAGCCGCTCGGCCAGCAGCCCCTCCTCCCGGCTCGTGGCCTGGAGCACCGCCGCGCCGCAGCCGTCGCCGAAGAGCACGGCCACGTTGCGGTTGTCCCAATCCATGAAGGGCGTCGGCGCCTCGGCGCCCACCACCAGCGCCGTCTTCACCACCCCGGTGCGGATGAGGGCGGTGGCCGTCGAGAGCCCGTAGAGGAAGCTCGTGCAGGCGGTGTTCACGTCCATGGCGGCGGCGTTCTTCGCGCCGAGCCGCTTCTGGGTGCCGGAGGCCACGTTGGGCGCCAGCTCGTCTCCCAGCGTGCTGCCCACGATGATGAGGTCGAGCGCGTCGGCGGAGAGCCCGGCGCAGGCCAGCGCGCGGGCCGAGGCCACGTGGATCAGCTCTCCCAGCGGCACGTGCGAGATGCGCCGCTCCCGCATGCCGGTGCGCGATGCGATCCACTCGTCGTTGGTCTCGAGAAAGGTGCCCAGATCGCGGTTCGAGAGCACCGCCGGCGGGAGGCACTTGCCCCAGCCGACGATGGCCGCGTGCGTGCCCCGCCCCTCGACGTGCCGGGTCACCGGTAGATCTCCCGGATGAGCGGGGCGAACTTCTCGTAGATGGTCTTGCGGCGAACCTTCATGGTGGCGGTGACCTCGTTGTCGTCGTGGTCCAGCTCCTTCTCGAGGAGGCGGAAGTTGCGGACCTGCTCCACCGGGGCGAGCCCGGCGTTGACGCGCTCGACCTCGCGCGTCACCAGATCGTTTACCTCCGGCAGCGCCGTCAAGCTGCGGAAGTTGGTGTAGGCGAGCTTCCGTTCGGTGGCCCACTGTCCGACGTTCTCGAAGTCGATCTGCAGGAGCGCCGAGACGAACTTCTCTCCCTCGCCCAGCACCACCGCCTCCTTGATGTACGCGGAGACCTTGAGCGCGTTCTCGATGAGCGATGGGGAGACGTTCTTCCCGCCCGAGGTCACGAAGATGGCCTTCTTGCGGTCGATGATGCGGACCTGCCCGTCGGGGTCGAGGGCGGCCACGTCGCCGCTGCGGAGCCAGCCTCCGGCCAGCACCTCCGCGGTGGCCTTCTCGTCCCGGTAGTAGCCGAGGAAGATGGTCTCGCCGCGCTTCAGCAGCTCACCGTCGTCGTCGAGCCGGAACTCGAGCCCCGGGATGGCCCGCCCCACCGTGCCCAGCCGGACGGCGTCCTGGCGCTGCACGAAGGAGAAGCCGGTGCATTCGGTCATCCCGTAGCCCTCGCGGACCGGAACGCCCATGGCGTGGAAGAAGAGGAGCACGTCGGGGGAGATGGCGGCGGCGGCCGAGAAGGTGGCGCGGGCTCGCCGCAGCCCGACGAAATTCTGGAGCGCGCGCCGCACCGTCAGGTGGTCGAGGGCCGCGATCAGCCGCTCGAGCGCCCCCACCCGTTCCCCGGCCAGGCGGCGCGTGGCCAGCCGCCGGCCCCGGGCCATGGATCCCTCGAAGAGCCAGCGGCGCAGCCGCCCGGTCTCCTGGATCTTGACCAGGATGGTGGCCTGCAACTTCTCCCAGATGCGCGGGACCCCGAGGAACACGCTGGGTGCGATCTCGCGAAGGTCCTCCTGGATGGTGCGGATGCTCTCGGCGAAGCTCACGGTCATGCCCAGCTGGAGCGGCAGGTAGACCGAGAAGATCTGCTCGGCCACGTGGCAGAGCGGCAGGTAGGAGACCACCGAGTCGCCTCCGTCGATCCCGGTGGCCTCGGCCGCGGCCCGGGCCTGGGCGAGCACGTTCCGGTGGGAGATCATGGCGCCCTTGGGAAAGCCGGTGGTGCCCGAGGTGTAGATGAGGAAGGCCAGGTCGCCCTCGCGGGTGGACGCGACCATCTCCTCGAAGAGGCCGGGGTTCGCGGCCCCGTGCTTCTCGCCTCGCGCCTCCAGCTCCTCCCAGGAGACGAGGCGCGGATCCTTGTAGCCGCGCAGCCCCTTGGTCTCCGGAACCACGATGTGGCGGACCAGGGGCAGCCGGTCTCCGACCTCCAGGATCTTGTCCACCTGCTCCTGGTCCTCGGCGACCACGATGGTGGCACCGGAGTGATCGATGACGTACTGCACCTCGTTCGACGGGCTGGTGGGGTAGACCCCCACGCCCACCGCCCCGGCCGACATGGCCGCCAGCTCGGCGTAGAGCCACTCCCGGCGGTTCTCGGAGAGGATGGCCACCTTGTCGCCGCGCGAGACCCCCAGCGCCGCGAAGCCCATGCAGGCCCGGCGCACGTGGTCCAGGTATCCCCTCCAGGTGACCCGCTGCCAGATCCCGAACTGCTTCTCCCGGAGCGCCACCGCATGCGGGTGAAGCCCGGCTCGCTCGGCGAGCAGCTTCGGCAGCGTGTCCGGCGAGCCGGGTGGCGTGCTCAGGAGAGCCAACGCTTCCTCCGCCTGTAGTGCTTCACTTCCCGGTAGCTCGAGCGGCTCCCGCCGCGGCTTCCCAGGTAGAACTCCTGGACGTCGCGGTCCTCGCGCAGCTTCTCGGCCGGACCGTCCAGGACCACCTTGCCGTTCTCCATGATGTAGGCGTGGCGCGCGATCTGGAGCGCCATGCGGGCGTTCTGCTCGACGAGGAGGATGGAGACCTTCTCGTCCCGGTTGATGGCCTCGATGATGCGGAAGATCTCCAGCACCAGGAGCGGCGAGAGGCCGAGCGACGGCTCGTCGAGCAAGAGGAGCGACGGGCGCGCCACCAGCGCCCGCCCGATGGCGAGCATCTGCTGCTCCCCGCCCGACAGGTATCCGCCCAGCTGCTTCCGTCGCTCCCGAAGACGTGGGAAATAGGTGAAGACCTTGCGGAGATCCGCGCTCAGGTCGACGGCCCCCGACCGCGCGTACGAGGCGCACTCGAGGTTCTCCTCGACCGTGAGGTGCTCGAAGATGCGCCGCCCCTCCATCACCTGGAAGAGCCCCTCCCGGACGATGCGGTGGGGCAGCTTCCCGGCGATGGAGCCCCCGCGGAACGCGATCTCCCCGTCGACGATCTCCCCATCCTCGAGCGGAAGGAGGCCGGAGATGGCCTTCAGGGTGGTGGTCTTCCCGGCCCCGTTCGAGCCGAGGAGCGCCACGATGGCGCCCTCGGGCACGGAGAGGGAGAGCCCCTTCAGGACCTGGATGGTGTGGTGGTACACCACCTCCAGGTTGTTCACGCGGAGGAGAGGCGAGTTCACTTCACGTAGATCCAGTCGGAGGCGGGCTCGAAGATGCCCTTCTGTGCGTTGGCCTTGTAGACGCGCCCGATCCCGGCCTTGTGGTTCGTGAAGGTGACCTTGCCGCTGAGCCCGCCGGTGTCCCAGTCCTTGATGCCGTCGAGCGTGGCGGCCAGATTCTCGCCGGTGATCGGCTTGCCGGCGGCGACCACGCGCTTCACCGCCTCCACGTAGACCATCCCGGTGAACCACCCCTGGATGTAGGAGTTGGGGCGGTACTTCACCTCCGGATGGGCCTTCTGGTTGAAGGCCCGCATGGCGGCGATGCCCGGCGCGCCCTCCTCGTAGTAGTAGGCGTAGGGGTTCACGCCCATGTAGCCGTCGGCGTCCTGGCCGAGCTTGTCGATCATGGTCGTGTCCATCGACCAGAAGGTGCCCATGAACCTGGTCTTGAGGCCGAAGTCCTTGGCGGCGCGGACGACCTCGGTGATGGGGGCGAGCACGTACCCCTGGAAGATGACGAAGTCGGGCTGGGTCTTCTTGAGCTGGAGCACCTCGCTCGTCACGTCGACCGCGCCCACCTTGGTGACGATCTCGCCGACCACGTCGATGCCCAGCTCGGCGGCGCGCTTCCTGGCGTAGGCGATGGGGTCCTTGCCGAACTCGGTGTCGCTGTAGAAGAACGCCACCCGGGGCCTCGCGGCGCCCTTGTTGCGGGCGATGTACTCGAGCAGCACGCTGAACATGTCCGAGTAGGTGGGCCCGGAGATGAAGGAGTAGGGGTGGGTCTTCGGGTCGGCCAGCTCGCTGGAGAAGGAGGCCGAGGCATAGAGCACCTTGTACCGGGAGGTGAGCTCGGGGGCGATGGCCTTGCCCAGCCCGGTGGACTCTCCGTACATGATGACCGGCGAGTGCTGGGCCATGATCTTCTTGAAGCAGGCCACGGCTCGCTCGGTGTCGTACCCCGAGTCCTCGTAGACGTAGTTGAACTTCTTGCCCGGAACCAGCCCCTTCTCGTTGGCGTAGGTCAGGTAGTCTTGCAGCCCGGCGTTGATGGCCACGCCGGCGAAGGCGAAGCGGCCGGTGATGGGCTGGCAGGCCCCGACGGTGACGACGTCGTCGGCGGCGCGAGCGGTGGGGGCGAGCAGGGTCGAGACGGCGAGGAGCAGGGCTCCGAGTCTGAACTTTGGATTCATGCGGGGTCTCCTTCTTCGGTTCACTTCTCGAACGGCCACAGCGAAAAGAAGCGCTTCATGCGATTCCACACCTCGGCGAGCCCGTGGGGCTCGAAGATCAGGAAGACCACGATGAGCAGGCCGAACACCACGTCCTGCAGTGGGAACAGGTAGGACTGGGCGGTCGGCCAGACCTGGCGGGCCAGCCCGGTGGTCGCCTTGAGCAGTTCCGGCACGAGCGTCATGAAGACCGTGCCATAGATGGTTCCCTTGATCGACCCCAGGCCGCCCACGATGACGATGGCCAGGCACTGGATGGAGAGGGAAAGCGGGAAGTTCTCCGGGGTCACCACCTTCGTGAAGTAGACCCAGAGCCCGCCCGCGATCCCGGCGAAGTAGCTCGAGACCATGAAGGCCAGGATCTTGGTGCGGAAGAGGTTCACGCCCACGATCTCGGCGGCCACGTCCCGGTCGCGCACCGCCACGAAGGCCCGTCCCCAGCGGGTTCGGCGCAGGTTGGTGGCGAAGAGGTAGTGGGCCACGGCCACCGTCATGATGAGGAAGTAGGCCCGGGCGTCGGTGTCGATGCGCCAGCCCGCCAGGCTCGCCGGAGCGACGTTCAGCCCGCGGATTCCGCCGGTGACCGAGGTCCAGTTGGTGAAGATCCACTCGAAGATCACCTGCGCGGCCAGCGTGGCGATGGCCAGGTAGAGCCCCTTGATGCGGAGCGACGGCACCCCCACCACCATGCCCGCGCCGCAGGCCAGCGCCCCGCCGGCCGGGATGGAGAGCCAGAAGGGAACGCCGAGGCGGGAGGCCAGGATGGCCGTGGCGTAGGCCCCCACCCCCATGAAGGCGGCGTGTCCGAGCGAGATCTGTCCGGTGAAGCCGATGAGGATGTTGAGCCCCAGCGCGCTCAGCGCCAGCACGCCCATGAGGTTCGCCAGGTAGAGGAGGTAGTCGCCGGCGACGAAGGGGAAGAGGACGGCCGCGAGGAGCGCCAGCCCCATCCAGACGCGGGTGGCCGGCGTCCGGAAGATGGCCTCGTCCGAGGCATAGCTCTCCTGGTAGTTGCCGATGAGCACGGGGTCCGGGGCGGTCAGAGCCGCTCCACCTCCCGGGTCCCGAAGAGGCCGTAGGGGCGCACCATGAGCGTGATCACCAGCACCACGAAGGGCACGACCTCCTTCACGCTGGTGCCGTCGAGCATCGGGTCGATGTAGCCGCCGGCCAGGTTCTCGAGCACGCCGATGATCACGCCGCCGGCGAGAGCGCCCCCGATGCTGTCGAGGCCGCCCAGGATCACCACCGGGAACGTGCGCAGCCCGATGGCGCCCAGCTGCGGGCTGATGCCGCCGATGATCCCCACCACGATCCCGGCCACCGCGGCGGTCATGGCCGCCAGGCTCCAGGACAGGGAGAAGATGCGCCGGATGTCGATGCCCATTCCGAAGGCGGCCATCTGGTCGTCGGCGGTGGCCCGCATGGCCACGCCGGTGCGGGTGAAGCGGAAGGCCAGCCCGACCAGCAGGATGGCGCCGACCGCCACCAGGAACGGGTAGAACTGCCGGGACGGGATGATGAGCGGCCCGAGCTCGAGCGGCGCGCGCGGGAAGATGGCCGGGAAGGTGCGGTAGTCGCCCGACCAGACGATCTGGGCCAGCCCCTTGAAGATGGCGGCCAGGCCGATGGTCACCATGATGACCGAGATGGTGCGCTGGCCCAGCAGAGGCCGCAGCACCAGCCGCTCGGTGGCCATGCCCAGGAGCGCGGCGGCCGCCACCGCCACCAGCAGCGCGACCGCGAAGGGGGCGTGAAGCGCGCTCATGGCCGACCAGCCGAAGAACGCGCCCAGCATCATGAACTCGCCGGTGGCGAAGTTGATGACCCGGGTGGCCTTGTAGACGACCACGAAGCCCATGGCCACGAGCGCGTAGATGCCGCCGGTGACGACGCCGGAGACCAGCAACTGGAGCAGGTGGACGAGCCCATCGCTCACGCCGCCTCCTCGCCGAGGTAGGCGCGGATCACCTCGGGGTCGCGCTGGATCTCCTCCGGCGTGCCCAGGGCGATCCGCTCGCCGAAGGAGAGCACGGCGATGCGCTCGCACAGGTCCATCACCACGCCCATGTCGTGCTCGATGAGGACGACCGTGACGTTCCGCTCCTCCTGCACGTCGAGGATGAAGCGGGCCATGTCCTCGGTCTCCTCCTCGTTCATGCCGGCCACCGGCTCGTCGAGGAGCAGGATGCGGGGCCGCATGGCCAGCGCCCGGGCCAGGTCCACCCGCTTCTGAAGCCCGTAGGACAGGCTGCCCACCGTGCGGTGGCGCAGGTGCTCGATCTCCAGGAACTCGAAGACCTCGTGTTCCACCTGCTCCCGCAGCGCCAGCTCCTCGCGACGTGCACCTGGAGTGAATAGCATGGTGGAGACGATGCCGGAGCGGAGCCGGGAATGCGCACCGAGCTTCACGTTGTCGAGGACGGTCATGCCCTCGAAGAGCGCCACGTTCTGGAAGGTGCGCCCGACGCCCAGCGCGGCCCGCCGGTCGGGCGCCACCCGGGTCACGTCGGCGCCGTCGAAGGTC
>Ga0315276_10005373_pt1 | contig 11804 bp, 10 predicted proteins | sample YL17G05_0_MG_FD_204542 | JGI IMG/M metagenome (GOLD analysis project Ga0315276, IMG submission 204542) | Sediment microbial communities from Yellowstone Lake, YNP, Wyoming, USA - YL17G05_0 | ecosystem: Environmental > Aquatic > Freshwater > Lake > Sediment | place: USA: Wyoming | collected... | reverse complement strand
TTAGTCATATCCCAGTTCTCGATGCGAAACGGCGCGGTCCAGCCCTGTTCGATGACCTCTGTCCGGGCGATTTGCCTCCACTTGCCGTTTTCTTTGACCTCGAGCCGGACGTTTCTGTCCTCGCTTTGCTGCAGCGGATACAACTGAGCATTTAGCTTCATTATGTTGTTGTGAACCGTGTAGAGAGCAAAGCAAATCACCTTGTCCCTCGAAACTTCCGGGATGCTCAGAAGGTCGGCTCCTGCTTTGGCCGGCGCGGTCTTATTCACCGCCGCAGCGCCACAGCCGGCAGCACAGAGGCCGACCACAATGATCCCCACCAGGACTTTTCTGACGATTGACTTATCCATTGTCGTTGTCCTCCTTTTGACATTCTGACCGATGTTTTCGGCCTGGACTTCAGCGGTCCCGGCGAACGTGGGCGAGACCATTATTCGATCAGACTATCAAGTCCCTCCATTGATTTCAAGTGCGAGCATCCCTACGCGCCGCGAAAGAATCGTGGTCAAAGTCGGAACAAAAAAAAGGCCGGGTCAGCTTGGCCCGGCCTTTCTCTCTCAGCTTAGGGACAGAGGTCATTCTTTATTGGAAATGGCTGCGACCTCTTCGGGGGTCATACCGTAGCTGTAGATGCGGACATCGTCGATGAGACCGTTCCAGCAGCGGCCCGGTTTCTGGGAATTGTCGCCAATCAAGACGGCTCTGTCATCGAGACGTATTCTGCCGGACGCCGGTTGGGAGACATCGAGCCTGCCGTCGATGTAAAGACAGATTTTTTGGCCGTCATAAACTCCGGCGACGTGATGCCACTGGCCGTCGTTTGCGTCGATGGTCCCGTAGAGGCTGCCCCACATGCTGCCGGGAATGACCAGGCCCGTGCAGGCGAATTCGAGGGCATAGCCGCGGCGCTGCCCCTGGAGCCGCCAGGAGCGGTCGCCCTTTGTGACTATGGCCTGCCATCTCTTGTCGATTTTGTCGGTCTTTATCCAGGCCGAAACCGTTATCTGACTGGTGATAGTGAAATCGTTGCTGTCAATGATCTCGATGTAGTCGCCCTGGCCGTCGAAGTTGAGTGCGCCGCCGATTATTCCGCCGGTCCAGGCCGGATTGCCGACGAGCTTGCCCTGGTAACCTCCAGCGATGGCGTTGGCGGCGGTGTCTCCTGAGCCGTCATCGAGCTTCCAGTGGGCGACGAGTCGGCCCGTATTGAAGCTCCAGGTATCTCCCGCAGCAATTGAACCATCGGGCTGGACTTCGTCCACACGCCAGTAGTATGTAGCTCCTCTCTGGAGGGTCGCCGGTCCGGCAGACTCGGTTGTGACCTCGCCGAGCAGTGTCAGCTGGTCGGGGTGGACGCCGAAGTACACTTTGTGGGCGATGGCATAAGCTCCTGGCATCCAGGCGAGCTTTAGCCCCGTCAGCACGGTTCCTTCGCCTCCATCGGCCGGGTAGGGCTTGATGGCGGTGGGCTTGGGATTCAGGGACGCGGCTTCGAGCTTTTCCAGCTCCTGGGGTGCGACCTCCCCGACAGACAGATCACCGAAGATCACCTTGTATTTGCCGCTGTCGGTCTTCCACCGCATCAATACGGCGTGGGGGAATTCGGCGGTGACTATATCGCCGTGGTACGCGAGGTCCTTTCCTTCCGATGTGAGCTTCGCATAATACGTACCGGCCATCTGGAGGTTCATCATCTTCTGGCGGCCTTCCGGCTGGTTCGGTTCGGTCATTGGGTCGCCGAAGTGGGTAATCATTTCGTGCTGAAATTCCTCCATGATTTTTATCGCATTCAGCTCGCTGGGGTATTTGCCGCCGCTGACCTCGGCAAATAAACCGAGCACTTCGAGGTAAAATTTCTCGTCGTCCGAGAATTCGACCTCAGCCATAAGTTTGTAGTCGTCCGGTATAGTGGGGGTTAAGGCGCCGGGCTCGACCTCGACATCCCATTCAAAACCATAGACCATCATATCCATCATCATCTTGCCGTCCTCCGCGAGGATTTTGATGTCGTACCGAACGGGCAGCTTGGTGCTCGTATCGACCCAGAGCCGGCCGATCACATTGCCAAGGACGTTTTCGACGATATTCGGGTCATTTGATTCAAAACCTTCGACTTCGATACCGTCCACCACGCTGCGGCCAAGCTCGGTGTATTCGTTCTCCGTGAACTGCCTGACTATCGCCCGCGGGTCGCCGTTTTCTTTTTGCATCTTCCAGAAGATATCGTCGGTCAGCTTTATGCGCATATACTGTTTTTGATCGGGCATAACCGAAACAATCGCCTTTTCGTCCAGCACAACGTATGTCTCGCTGATGATGCTGTCGCCGGTGCGAGCGGTCATCCTCATTCCAACGTCCTTCGCAATGACGGCTTTCATTTCCACCTCGATAGGACTGTTTGCGGGCATACCGGGGACATTCGCCATATTCATTTTCATGTTATACGTGAACGCCTTGACGCGCTCGATCTTTTGCAGCACTTCGGCCAGCGCCACACCGCCTCCGGATTCGATGACGGTGAGGCCCACCCACACCGCGGCAATTATCACGGCGGCAGCGGCTAATTTTGTGATTCTACTTTTCATAATGGTTCTCCAAAGATCCGACCGGTTTGCGGTCGGTATCGCTCTTTCTGTCTGTTTCATCGCGGCCAGGGCATCGCCGAGGATTCTCCCATCCAACTCGGGGCCGGCCGACGTTTCAATACTGTCAAGATACGAATTCTTAACCAGACGCTCTATGTTCTTTAAGTGTCTCATTTTTCCAATTGACCATCCAAAATTGAACGGAGCTTATTCAAACCGTACCGGTATCGGCTTCGAGCCGTGTTGGCGGAAACGCCCTGCGATGCGGCGATTTGTCCGAATCTGACGTTGCTCTGCAGATGAAGGATTATTGTCTCGCGCTGCTCATGAGGAAGCTGCGTCATCGCATGGCCCAATTGCCTGGCCAATTCATCACGCAGTGCAGACCGGTCCGGGCGGTCCTTGTCCGCACGAGCCTGCTCCGCCTTATCCAGACCAGCGGTCTGCGCCCGGCGAATCGCTCGGTTCCTGTCGCGGGCGCGGTTGGCGGCACAGATTGCCAAATAGCCCTTCAGACTCCCCCGCAGCCGGAAATCGCCCACGCTTCGAGCAAAGGCAACGAAGACGTCGTGCACAACATCTTCGGCGGCGCTGCTGTCATTCAAGATGGCAGCAGCCACCTTGAGCAAATCATCTCGATACTTCTGGTATATCCGACGCAGGGCATTGCCGTCGCCACGGTTAAACTTGCGTATGAGCAGCTTGTCTTCCAACATCGATGCGTCGCTCGCCAAAACACATAACAATCGATTGCTGTCTTTGAAACGACCGAACCTGTGATTTTAGTCTAAATAAAACCATATTTTTTCCGCACCTTCAACAGTAACAACCCGGAATCGAGCATCAGATCTCGTGGGAACTATGAATGCACCGGACAAAAACGTGGAAAAATCTAAAATTAACCACAGATTGCACGGATTACGCAGATAAAAATATTCAGGATTAAATCGTATTTGAAAAATTAGATGCTATATGCTATACGCTAAACGCTATGAATGAGTTATATGGTTTGATATTTGATGTCGATGGGGTTATAGCCGACACCGAGGCGGTTAATGCTAAGGTGACTGCGCGGGTTTTTGGGGAGCTGTTCGGGCTTAAAGGAGTAAGGGATGAGGATTTTATTGCGGGGATCGGGCGGGGCGATGAGGAGTACGTCAGGGCCGGGGCGAGGGCGCACGGGCTGGAGCTGAGCGATGAGCAGGCTAAGGCGGGCACGCGATTGCGGGAGAGGTATTTTATGGATGCGTTGATGAAGGCGCCTCTGCCGATTTTTGGGGGCGTGCGGGAACTGATTGATGCGGCCCTGGCGAGCGAGAATTTCAGGCTCGCTATTGCGACATCAGGGTCATTCGAGAAGTCGCACGCGATTGTGAAATCTGTGAGAGTACCTTATGAGAAAATGGTTCACGTGAGCGGCAATGACGTCAAGCGGAGAAAGCCTGCTCCCGACCTATTTCTGCTGGCGGCGGAGCGTATGGGGATTAAGCCGGTGCGCTGCGTGGTAATTGAAGATGCGCCGGACGGCGTCCGTGCCGCCAAGGCCGCCGGCGCAAAGTGCATCGCCGTCACCAACACCACGAGTGCGGGGAATCTTGCAGGTGCGGATTTCATCTGCAATTCGCTCGAACAGGTCAACCTCCAGACCATTCGAAATCTCATCGACTGACCCGGCTTGGCGAGAGCATCTTATCATTTAGGCTGGCCAAGCGGCCATACCCAAATTTCAGCGCCGACCTTATTGACTTTCTACTTGTGCTGTGTTACAATGTTGTTGGCGTTAAAGATGAAAGACGATATGCGAGACATAAGAGAATCATACGGGCGGATCGGCGATGACGATGGCCGCTTCGACATCGAGTTCTGGCAACAGCAGGGAGATCAGGCCATTTTCAACGCAGCGCTCGATATGATATTGGATTACCTGATGCTTAGGGACGGACATGCTCACAAGCCCAGACTTCAGAGAACTGTTGAGTCTTTTGGAAAAATATGAGGTCCGCTATCTCGTGGTCGGCGGTTATGCGGTCATGAAGTACACCGAACCACGTTTCACAAAAGACCTGGATCTATGGATCTCCACCGACCAGGAGAATGCAAAAGCGGTTTATGCGGTTCTGAAGCAGTTTGGTGCGCCTCTCAATGGTCTGGCTCCGGCTGATTTTAGCCAAGAGGGCTATTTCTACCAGATGGGGAATCCTCCATTCCGGCTGGACGTTATGATGTCCATAGCTGGGGTGGCTTTCGAGACCGCATGGGCAAACCGGGAAAAGGTGCAGGTGGAGGGATTGGCGATTCCGTTCATATCGAAAGCCGATTTGATAAAAGCAAAAGAAGCCAGCGGCAGGGATCAAGATTTGATAGATGCCAAGAAGCTCAGAAAAACCGACAGTTGAATCCGGCCCCACGGTTGACTTGCCCGACGTACCGTGGTATGATTTCTGGCGCAGTGAAAAAGAACCGGATGTTTGGGAGTGCTTGAGATTGAATATTGAATGGCGAAGCAAGCCTGGCCGAAAACTTAGAACAACATCGAAATGAGTATGGCGTGCCTGGAATTGCCGATATAAGAATAGTGTCCCCCAGAATTCCAGAACTGCCAGAATTAAATATGGAAGAGCGAAGCGAAGTTGATCGTAAACGGGAAATGTGACATTAGATAGATACTAATCCATACGTGGAGGCCAAGACATGGATCCGATCGGGAAATGCCCTGCCTGTGATGCTACTATAAGTGCCAATGACAAGGAATGCCCGGACTGCGGCTTGAACCTGTCTATCGATGAGGCGGACCTTAAGGAATGGTTCTGTCCTGTGTGCCGAGCGTTCATAAAAGGGAGAGCAAGTGAATGTCCGTCTTGCCGTGCGGAATTCGATGATGAAGGCAACTTGGTCATTCATCGAATTGATGATCACCTAAAAGAAGGGGAAAAAAGACTTGCCAATTTCCCTTGTCAACTTGAGGCCACAAAATGTATAGGTGAGATAGTCATAACTGATCGGTCATTCTACTTTCTTGGCTCAAATGCCTCATTTTCACAGATCCTTATACGCCAGTTTGTTGTCTTCGGGATATTCTTCCTAGTGCCAGCAGCGTTTCTAGGCGTGACGCTGAAAGAGTCTGCAATGTTTGGCATAGCCCCTTGGTTTGCTATTATCTCAATCGCTGGAAGCGTGACCTTCTCAAGTATGCATAGTAAGAAGGTGAGTAAGATTGTCGGTCACCTCAGTATGGATGACGTCGTGTTTGAAGCCAGAAAGGACGATCTTGTCAAATGCGAAAGTCTAGGCAGCGTGAAATTCAGAGTTTACCAGAAATCAGGATTGAACCCTGATTTCCATGAATTCGGACTTAGCCGGTACGACCAGGAGTCCCGTGAGAATAGGGAAAGCATCATAGAGTGCATAAGCAGATGGATTTCGGCACCTGCTTAATGCCCTCATGTAGGAGATACACTGCGCGAATTCCGGAGACGTCATACTTTGGAATTCCCGGGACGCCTTGTTTATTTCGAGGCGTTCAGGGTCTGATCGGGGCCAAGTGCGATTTCCCGCAGGTTTTTTTATCGTTGCAGAAGCTGCTTTTGCGTCGTGTATAATGTAGCTATGACGACTAAAGAAATAGCTTTGAAGACAATTGAGCAGCTTCCTGCGAATGCTTCCTGGGAGGATATTCAAGAGCGGATCAACTTTGTCGCTGCTGTGCGCAAAGGTCTGGGCGAGCTGGACGAGGGCAAGGGTATCGCCCACGACAAGACCAAGGAGAAGTTTGCCGAATGGCTTACAGAATGATTTCTGCCACGGTGCAAGAGGAATACCTCAGCTATAGCGTTACTGAATCCGGGGATAGGTCGATGATGGTTGCGGAGGGGAGTTTCTGCGTGATGATCTCGCCGGCGAGGTTGGTCCACGTTTGACAGCCGTCGAGAACAACGCTGTCGCTGCTTGCCACAATCAAGTCGGTTCTTTTCAGCTCGGTATCGGGACTCAAGGCCAGCTCAATCTGCCAGTCCCAACCGTTCTTTCGTGCCAGCTCGCCAATCAGCGTTTTCAATCGCCCGCTATTGGAGACGGGCCTGTCTAACAGCCACAGCACCTTGCTGGCGTGGACTTCTTTGAGAAACCGCCCTATCAGCTCGACAGCCGGTATGGTCTCGGTGACTTTGCGGTAGGTCCCGTGAATACTCGCCAAGTCTCGATAGCAGCCGTCCCGGCCTTTGAAAATGACGCCGCTGCTCATCGCCGCCTCGATCGTTATCAGTACGTTGTAGCCATCGACGGCGATATCCCGGCCGGGGAGGTCTTCTATTGCGACACGCCGTTGACTTCGCGATTCGAGCTGCCGGTCGGAGCAAGCGCTGCGCATCACGGCCAGCCTTTGCCTCTCGGTCAAAGAGAACTTGTCACCGACTAATTTGAGGGCGCTTTTCTGGGCGTAGCCTTTGGTGAGCAAGAGCGAATAGTCCGCGAGCGCGGCCCGCAAGCCGACGATTGCTTCGGGCGCAAAGAGCTTTCGGTCATCAGGGTGCGGCCCTCTATGTGTTCGCTTATCGGGCATTAGATAGTTGCCTCTGTCTCGTTATACTCTCTCGCCCTTTTCACGAGCCTCATTGATCTGCTTTCGGCTGCGATGCTGATATTCGCGGAGCGTTTCAATTTCGTATGTTTTCAATAATTCGCGGGCGCGAACGCCCGGCTTGGTCGCCTTAAACAGCCACCACGGGGCAAGGTCTTCTTCGCTGAGATTCCGCTCGATGGTAATATCGCCTGGGTGTTCGTCGAGCATCTTTTTGACTTTTTCCCGGTTGAAATCGTGGTGGGCAAACGCACGATCCAGGTCCAGCGTCGCGATGAACTGCTTGTCGCGGGGCTTTTCAATGTCTGCGCAAGTCTTGCCGGTGATGTCGATGATGTTGCCTGCTCCGACTGGCACGATGTAGTAATGGTAAAGAATGGCGAAGGCATTCAGAGGCGAGCCTCCGCCGTACGCGCTCGGCCAGAATACGATATCCGCATCCAAATCATCGCACTTCTGCCACAGCTCCGGGTAGTTCAAGTCGAAGCAGGTCAGGATGCTTATCCTGCCGAAATCGGTCTCGAAGACTTTGACGCCTTCGGTGCTCAAGTTGAGGCCCTCGCCCCAGAACACAAATATCTTGCGGTAATAACCGGCGACGCTGCCCTTGCGGTCAATCAGGACCGCGGTATTGTACTGCTTATCGCCTGCCTGCTCGCGTATCGGGCAAATCACGTACATACTGTACTGCCTTGCCAGCTCTGCGACGGCCCTGGTAGTAGGTCCCGGTATAGACTCGGCCTCGGTGCCGGCGAATTCCTCGGGCAGGCAGGCAACATCCACCCCATTCTTTCCCGCCGTATGCAGGTGTTCAATTGCCTCTTTTAGCTTTTCATCATGCTTGCCGCCAAAGCCTATACAGATGGCCGCAACCCTGACCTGCCTGCCCGGCAGACTGTCCCGGTCAAGCTGCGGGACGGTCGGCGACGTTTGACCGGCGAAGACCATACCCGCTAACGCTGTAATTAGAAAATACGCAAGAAATGCCTTGCAAGCTCTCATAATCGTTCCCTTCATACTCCAAATCCTGATTGCCCAGGCTCACGATTCGCTGCTTGTTTGCGGTTCTTGTCAATGAACCATCTGTTCAGTGTACAAACGCCGATAGTTATGTCAAAAACAAATTGACACAGTTGGCGGACGCCTCTACCATTAGGTGTTTGTGCGATAGCCAATAATCAATAATCATTGATCAATAATCAATTGCGATGCCCAGTCACAATTTAGCACGAATAGAGATAGACGACCTTGAGGTCATCGGTTATTCGGTGGCCGGGGAAGAGACCGTCGTGGCAATACCGCAGCTTGACGTCTGTTTCGACATCGGCAAGGCCCCCGACCAGCTCATTCACATCAACCACGTGCTTCTGACGCACGGCCACATGGACCACGCGGCGGGCTTTGCATACTACCTCTCGCAGCGGAAGTTCACGGGGCAATCACCCGGCACTATTCTCGCCCCCAGGAATCTGCTGGGCCCTATCCGCGAGATAATCGATGCCTGGGGGCAACTGGACGGCAATAAAATACCGGCCAATCTGGTGGGGATGAAGCCGGGCGATGAATACCAGATAAAGCCGAATCTGTTTGCCAGGGCGTTCCCGACAAAACACAGCAAAGGTTCTGTGGGCTTTGCCGTGATTGAGAAACGCAAGAAGCTAAAACCCGAGTACGTGGGGCTGACAGGGCCGCAAATCGTCGAGCTGAAAAAGCAGGGCATTGAAATCGATTACCCGCTCGATATCCCGATCGTAAGCTACTTAGGCGATACGCAGTACGTCGATTTCTCACAATTAGAATACATCGCCAAGAGCAAAATCCTGATTGCCGAGTGCACTTTTTACGAGGAAGAGCACGCCGGAAGGGCCGAGGCCGGGCGACATATACACATCGACGAATTCGCAACGCTGCTCGATAAGATGCAAAACGAGCACATCATCATTACGCACACCACGCAGCGAACCCCCATGCGCGAAATCCGCCAGATACTAAAAGACGCCCTGCCCGCCGAGCAATACGAGAAGATCACGATCCTGGCGTCGCGAGGGCCGAAATAGGCCGCGGATGGGTAAGGGGACGGCATGCACCTCGATTCCCTTGACGAACGGAACATCCGCGAATCCTGATTCAGTCCAGAGCCGCAAGTTCGACTACTTCTTCTTTCTGACTTCTTCCTTGATCCGCTGTATGTGTCCTCTGCCGAGGGCTTTTACCTCGCAGCCGAGCTCGAAGTATCGGCGGATTCTATCATCGTTCAATATGCCGAAGCAGTCGATGACGGCCAGCGGCGCGCCGGCCCATTGGACTATTTTATCAGGGTCGAGGTCGAGATACGGCGAGTGCGGGACAGCAAGGATAACGGCCTGGGCGCCGGCCAGGGCCGCCGCAAGATCATTCTGGACCCGCATATTAACCAAGCCTGCCTGGTTGCGGAAGAAGCGCGAGAGCGAGTGTCCGGGCGACGGATAATCATCCTGACTCTCCAACTCGTACCAGTGATCGATGTATGGGTCGTGGACCCGCATTTCGGCGCCCATCTCGGTCAGCTTTCTGACGACGACCTCCGAGCCGCTGTAGCGCGTATCGCCGACGTCCTGGCGGTAGCTTGCACCGCAGAGCAGCACCACAGCGCCTGCTATCTGACGGCCCATATTTCTCAAGGCGTCGCGCGTCAAAGTCGCCACGTGAAGGCTGCGAGTGTCGTTCACGTCGATTGCGGTAGTGGTTATTTTGAATATGTCATCCTCGAAGCCGAGGATATGCTTATAGGCCCAATAGCCCAGGCCTCCGTCCTTCGGCAGGCAGTAGCCGCCGATCCCAGGTCCGGGGAATATGATATTGCTGTGGGTCGGGCGGACCTTGATGGCCTTGATGACTTTAATCAGGTCAACGCCGTTGCGCTCCGCGAACAGGCTCCACTCATCGAGAAAGGCGAGTGTGGTCGCGCGAAAAGAGTTCTCAACGATCTTGGTGGTCTCAGACTCAATCGGCCTATCCATCACGGTAAGCGGGAATTCCTCGGTGTTGAGGACTTCCCGCAGGAACTTCTCGACCCGCCGCCTCGCCTCGGCGTTGCAGCCCGAGCAGACCCGCCAGAAATCGCGTATCGAGGCGACGTAATCCCTGCCCGGCATCACCCGCTCGAAACTGTGCGAGAGGAGCGGCTCGGAGTTTATGCCGCGCTCGGCAAATGCCTTTTTCATAATCGGCCAGGCCACGAATTCCGTCGTGCCCGGCGCAACCGTCGTCTCGATTAATGTCAGGCAATGGGGCGGGACCTTCTGAGCGATTGTCCTGATTGTCGCCTCCAGGGCGCCCATCTCCACTTTGCCGGTCCGCATATTGCCGAGGTCGTTTTTCGTATAATCGCACTGGACGTCCACAACCACGCAATCCGCAAACTTCAGGCAATCGCTGTTGTAGGTGGCCGCCAACGTCTTTTTCTCACGTACGCAGCGGGCTATCATCGGCTCAACCTCGGGGTCCTCGGCCTTAACGGGCGAGACGCCTCGGTTAAGCAGTGGTATCTTCCAGTAGCTTCGAGTGCTCGGACGCTGACAGCCGATAACGAACTTGCTCGGCCTGCCCGTCTGCTTGTCAACGGTATCGGCGATAATCGCCGCCATAACCGCTCCGACAAAACCAACTCCCATCACAACAACGATTTCCTTGCCCTCTTTCCTCGCCTCGGCCACCAGAGACTCTATACGCTCCAGCTCGCGGGCGTATTCCTGCTCTGTGGGAATGGCGAACTTCTCACCGGACGGACTCACTGAATAATCACTCATTACAGACAACTCCTTTTGGCAGAACAAATCAGCACATCACAACTTTTCGTTTCACGCTCCTGCAGGAACCGCCGCAAGTTTAACAACTATCCACACTTAGTCAAAGATTTTCACCTCCGCTTAGCGGCCCGGCAGCTAAATTACGGTTATTTTGACTTGCTTTGGCCAGGCCAAAATGATATAGTGAATTTCGGCATTCGAATTGTGCAGAACCGGCCTTGTGCAATTCGGTACATAGTTGGCCCGGAGGGTATGAATGAAACAGGTATTTCTGATTGCCTCGGCTCTAATCACCCCGGTTGTCTCGCTCTGCGGCACGGCTTTGGCCGACCAAACGGCTTTTGATTACCCATGCTGCCTTGTTAACGCATACGACCCTGAGGGCGAGGGGTGGCTGGGTATTGACGACCAAGGGACGTGGCCGGTCTGGGTGGACCCCCGGGAAAAGCTCTCGGGGCCTCCGCCGTCGCCATTTTCCGCGGTCACTATGCCGCCGGACCACTGGGTCGAATTGCAGTTCCGAGGCCCCATCGTGGATGGGCCGGGCCACGATATAATCATCGTGGAAATGGGCCGGCGAGGAGAACAAGCCCTCGTCTTCCTCACGGACGGCGCAGGTCAGGAGTATCTATTGGACAGGGCCACCGCCCTTGACACCGGCGGCCAGTTGCCCTCGGAAATCCTGCTCGACATCTCCCGGGCCGTCCTGCCGTTCGAGCCGCGGGCCGTCCGCATCGTTGCGATAGACAGATTCGGGGACGCGCCCGGGTTCGATCTGGCCAACGTCCGCGCCAGAATCAGCAGCCTGTGCAGTCCTGATGCCTACAATCCCTGTCCGGTCGATGGCGCCACGGA
>Ga0315276_10005372_pt1 | contig 11805 bp, 9 predicted proteins | sample YL17G05_0_MG_FD_204542 | JGI IMG/M metagenome (GOLD analysis project Ga0315276, IMG submission 204542) | Sediment microbial communities from Yellowstone Lake, YNP, Wyoming, USA - YL17G05_0 | ecosystem: Environmental > Aquatic > Freshwater > Lake > Sediment | place: USA: Wyoming | collected... | reverse complement strand
CGTGACGCCGGCCCGTTTGCCTTCTGACGATAGCAGGACATAGTAGCGCTCGAACAGGTCAAGCTGCTTAGGTGTGAGGCTCAGGCCGAGTTCGCTGGCGCCCCGCGAGAGAATGTCGAGCATAGCGCCTCGTTGCTGAATGAAGTGGGCCGATTATAGCACCCGCTCTCCCAGCGTGGCCAGAGAAGGTGTGCAATTGACACCCCCAGTCCTGTCCCCCTACAATCAGATTCGAGAAAGGATCGCGATGAGCCCTTCAGAGCAGAACCCCACCCTTCGAGAAGCAGCAGCCACATACCTTGCCGGCCTCCCCCCTGAAGAACGACAGGGGGCCCAGATCGACGTGAACAAGTTCGTTCGCTGGTACGGTGCTGACCGCAACATGGGAGAGATGACCGGCCACGACGTCTCCGGCTATGCCGAAGGTCTGGGCGTCACCCTCACCGATGCCGCCGCCAAGCTCGAGCCCGTGCGCGCCTTCCTCTCCTTCGCCAGGAAGAAAGGCTTTACCGCCGCCAACATGGCCGTTCACCTTCGTCCTCCCAAGGCCACGAAGGCGTCGAAAGCCCAGCGGCGCGTCGTCAAGGAAGAGGTGATCTCCCTCACCCGTGAAGGGATAATCGTCCTCGAAGCGGAACTGGAAGACCTTCGTGCTCGCCGTCCCTACATGGCTGGCGAGTTGCAGCGGGCCATGGCCGACAAAGACTTCCGTGAGAACGCCCCTCTTGATGCCGCCCGCGAGGCGCAGGGCCACCTGGAAGCGCGGATCAGAGAGCTGGAAGCCACCCTGCGGCATGCGGTCGTCAGAGAGGCGGCGAAAGAACCGGCCTCGGTCGTTATCTTGGGCAGCACCGTCCTCCTGCGCAATCTCAAGTCCGGCGCCGAGTTGAAATACACGATCGTCAGCCCCCGCGAGGTCAACCCGGGTCAGGGAAGAATCTCCGTTGCGTCGCCGGTGGGAAGGGCGCTGGTGCGCAAACAGGAAGGCGAAGAGGTGGAGGTCGAAGCCCCGTCGGGTGCCATCAGATTCCGGATCGAGAAGATCCAGGCATAGTTCCTGTATTGCCTTGGCAGGGCCGGAGCGCGTCGCCGTTTTCGACTCTTAACGCACTCTTAACATTGGACGGCTGGGGATCGGTAGCCTTACCCGGCAAATCGTGATATGATTCACATTCATTCTGGGTACCCTGGTTCGGCCAATTGGGCGGCCTCCTTGCTCCCTCCCGGAGAGCCGCCGTGGCACAGGAGTTGCGTGAGATGGATGCAAGCGCGCGGACAGCAGAACAGACCGTTGAGATGGGATTGGCGGCGACAGAGGTGACGCCTCCCCAGCTCGCTGAGGAAGAGGAGGGTGATATGGCGGAAGCGATGGAGCACGGTTACGTACCTGGCCTGGCAGGAGTCCCTGTCACGCGCTCTCGGATAAGCTACATCGATGGCCAAAAGGGCATCCTCAAGCTCCGGGGTTATGCAATCGAGGAGCTCGCCCAGAAAAGCACCTACGAGGAGACAGCCTATCTCGTTCTCAAGGGGGAGCTTCCCCCCCAGCATGAGCTGGAGCGGTTCGAGGAGGGGCTGGCAACCCATCGACCGGTCGAGCCGGCCATTCTTGAGATGATGCGCTTCATACCCAAGGCCGCTCACCCCATGGCGGCTCTCCAGATGAGCATCGCCGCAATGGGATTGTTCTATCCCCGCCGGGTAGACGATGAAGAGCTGAACCACGACGCCTGCTGCCGCCTCATCGCCCAAGTGCCGACTCTGGTCGCCGCGTTCCACAACGTTCGGCAGGGAAAGGCTCCGGTCGCGCCTCGCCCTGATCTCAGACATGCCGCCAACTTCCTCTACATGCTGGATGGCGAGGTGCCCGAGCCTCTCGTCGAGAGAACGTTTGACGTCTCTCTGATATTGCACATCGAGCACACCATCAACGCCTCCACCTTCACCGCCATGGTGGCCAGTTCTACCCTGGCCGATCCCTACGGAGCCATGGCTGCAGCCGTCGCTTCGCTGGGTGGCCCCCTGCACGGCGGCGCCAACGAGCGGGTGCTCAAGATGCTTAGCGAGATAGGCTCGCCTGAGCATGTCGAAGCCGCCATCGACAGGAAGATCGCCGAAAAAGAGGTCATCTTCGGCATGGGTCATCGTGAGTACAAGACCATGGATCCCCGTGCCCCCATACTGAAGGGAATGATCAAGCCGCTCATGGAGAGGTTTGGCTCTACCCCTCTCTACGATATCGCTGTCGAAGTCGAGAGGGTTGCCGCCCAGCGTCTCGGCGAGCGCGGTGTCTGGCCCAACGTCGACTACTACTCCGGCATTCTCTACGATTGCATGGGCATCCCAACCGACCTGTTCACGCCCGTCTTCGCCATTTCTCGTATCGCCGGTTGGATCGCCCATTGGGACGAGCAGATCGCCCACAACCGTCTCTTCCGGCCCACCCAGGTCTACGAAGGGCACGACAGCCGCGATTACCTGCCCATAGAGCTGCGCGCCTAGGTCGAGCCCTCGGGGCCTCCAAGTCCGCGGCTGCTAGCTCTCTAGACCGCTGTCGCCCGACTCTTGCCTTGACCGGCCCTCCCGCTGGGGCGATAATTTCAACTCAACAGAAACTCTGTCGGTTGGGAGAAGATGCGCAGTCTACGTGTTGGCCTCGCCCAGATTAACGTCACCGTCGGCGACCTCAAGGGCAACGTCGCCAAGATACTGAGCAGCGTCGAGCAGGCTCGCTCTCTGGGCGTAGATCTCCTCGCCTTCCCCGAACTCGCCGTCACCGGTTACCCGCCGGAGGACCTCCTCCTCCGACCCCAGTTCGTCCGCGACAACCTCGACACCCTCGATACAGTGGTCAAAGGTAGCGCTGGTATCACCCTTGTCGTTGGCTTCGTCGACGCTGAGAACGATATCTACAACGCCGCCGCCGTGATCCATGACGGCCGGCTCGTCGACGTGTACCGCAAGCAGTTCCTCCCCAACTACGGCGTCTTTGATGAAGACCGCTACTTCGAGGCGGGTAGCGCCTGCTCGATCTACGAAGTGGCGGGCGTGGATGTGGGTGTCAACATCTGCGAGGACATCTGGTATCCCGAAGGCCCTGCCCAGGCCCAGGCCTACGCCGGTGCTCAGGTCATCCTAAACATCAGCTCATCGCCGTTCCAGGCTGGCAAGCGCGTCTCCCGAGAGCGCATGCTCTCCACCCGCGCCGGTGATGGCGGCGTCATGCTCTGCTACCTGAATCTTGTGGGTGGCCAGGACGAGCTCGTATTCGACGGCGGTAGTATGGTCTTCGACCCCGAGGGCAAGGTGCTGGCTCGCGCTCGCTCCTTCGAGGAAGACCTCCTGGTATGCGACCTCAACCTCGACAAAGTGATGCAGTCCCGTCTCCACGGCCCCCGCCGCCGCAAGGAACGTCCCGCTTTCACCGGCAAACAGCCCGCCCGTGTCCGGATCTCGTCGCAGCCCTTTGCGGCGGAGAAGCCGCCGTTGTCGCTGTCGTCGGTGGAACCGCTGGATGACTCCGCCGAAGTGTATGCCGCTCTAGTGCTCGGCACGCGCGACTACGTGCTGAAGAACGGTTTCAACAAGGTCGTGCTTGGCGTCTCTGGCGGCCTCGATTCCGCCATCGTCGCGACAATCGCCGTCGACGCTCTGGGACCGGAGAACGTTATCGGCGTATCCATGCCCTCCCGCTATTCCTCCGAAGGAAGCCGCACCGACGCCCAGGCCCTTGCCAATAACCTCGGCATTCGCCTGCTGACGGTACCCATCGAGAAGGCGTTCTCCGCCTATCTCGACATGCTGTCGGAAGAGTTCGCCGGCACCGAGCCCGGCGTTGCTGAAGAGAACCTCCAGGCGCGTGTCCGCGGCAACATCCTCATGGCCCTCTCCAACAAGTTCGGCTGGCTGGTGCTGCCCACCGGTAACAAGAGCGAGATGGCCACCGGCTATTCCACCCTCTATGGCGACATGGCCGGCGGCTACGCTGTCATCAAAGACATACCCAAGACCCTCGTCTACAAGCTGGCCATCTACCGCAACGCCCGCGACGGCCGGCCCGTCATCCCCGAGGCCTGCATTACCAAGCCTCCCTCAGCCGAGCTGAAGCCCGATCAGATAGACCAGGACTCGCTGCCCCCTTATGAAGTCCTCGATCCCATCCTTCAGGCCTACGTGGAGGAAGACAAAAGCCTCGCCGATATCCTGGCTATGGGCTTCGATGAGGAGATGGTGAAGCGCGTCATCCGCATGGTCGACAGCAACGAGTACAAGCGGCGGCAGGCTTCCCCGGGTGTGAAGATCACTCCTCGTGCATTCGGCCGTGACCGCCGCCTTCCCATCGCTAACCGCTACCGCGAGTGGTAGCCTGTTGATTCAGGATTTCCAGCCGGCCCGTCGATTATGATCTCAGGCGGTATCCAGTTAACCGGTGGGAGAGACAATGACCGACAGCGATACTCCACGCGCCCTCGCCCTGACCCACGCTCGCATCATCACCCCCGATGACGACATCGGCGAAGGGACGGTTGTGCTTGCGGGAGGGCGCATAATCCAGGTGGGCGCCGATCCGCTGCCCCCCGAAGTCGACACCATCGACCTCCGTGGCCTCATCGTCGCGCCCGGCTTCATCGATCTGCACGTGCACGGCGGCGGCGGTTTCTCCCTGACCGGCGACGACCCCGAGCAGCCTCGCTCCTATGCCCGTTGGGCCGTCTGCACGGGTGTGACCTCCTTCCTGGTCACCCCCATCGGCCGTGACCGCGACGACCTAATCCGTCAGATCCGGGCCGCCTTGCCCGTCATGTCGGGAGTCTCCGGCGGGGCGCGGCCGCTGGGCTTCCATCTCGAAGGGCCCTTCCTCAATCCCGAACGTCTGGGGGCCTTCCGCGCGGAGTGGCTGTCCGAGCCCACTGTCGAGGAGTTCCTCTCTTACCTGGAGGCGGCGAGCGGATACCTGTGCCTCATCAGCCTAGCGCCCGAGCTTGCCGGCGCCGAAGCCGTCATCGCTGAGGCTATCGCGGCGGGCGTCGTGGTTGGTCTTGCCCACAGCGATGCCACCTACGAAGAGGCCCAGCACGCCTTCTCCCTCGGCGTGTGCCACGTTACCCACTGTTACAACGGCATGCGCCTCTTCCACCATCGCGACCCCGGCTGCTTGGCGGCCGCCCTAAACTCGCCGGACGTGACGGTGGAGCTTATCGCCGATGGTGTTCACGTCCACCCCGGCGCCATCGAGATGGCGCTGCGTGCCAAGGGTGTGGATAAGGTGGTGCTTGTTACGGATGCCATCCCTCTCGCCGGTCAGACCGGCGGCTCGTTCGATCTGGGCGGCGAGAAGGTACGAGTGGAAAACGGTGTCGCCCGGCGCGCCGATGGCACCCTCGCCGGCAGCGCCTTTACCATGAACAAGATGGTGGAGAATGCTGCTCGCTGGCTGCCCGTGGGGCTCCCCGGCGCGATTCGTATGGCGACCCTCAATCCGGCGGCGGTGATCGGTGTGGCAGACCGAAAGGGAAAGGTCGCGCCCGGTTTCGATGCCGACCTTGTTGTGCTTGCGCCCGACCTGGAGGTGGAGATGACCTTCGTCGCCGGCGAGCTGGTTTTCCGCCGCTCCCAGTAGCCGCTCGCGCGACGTTAGCGCTTCGCTACGCCTCTTTGCCGTTCAGGCGGTCTACGTACTCCACCACCTCTGCCAGCCGCTTAATCACCAAGTCCGGCCTGCTATCTCCGGGGTCCTCCTGACGGTACTGATGCGTCAGAACTCCCTTCATCCCTAGCGCCTGCGGCCCCAGCACGTCGGCCCAAACGATATCGCCGACGAAGACGGTCTCCGCTGCCGTCACGGCTAGCTCGTCCAGCGCTGCCTGGAATATCGCTGGGTGCGGCTTCGTCAGGCCCACCTCCGATGAGACTACGAGCGCGTCCAGATAGCGCCACAGCCCATGCTCCGAGAGCCTGCTCGTCAGCGCCGCCCGCGACTGATACGTGTTGGAGACCGCTGCCAGCCGCAGCCCTCGCTCCTTGAGCGCGCGCAGCGTCCTCGGCGTCTCCGGGTCAACGGTGTAGCGTATTCCGGGAAGGAGGATCGAGTCGCCCATCTCGCGCAGCAGTGCCTTGGGAACGTCGAGACCCAAACCGGCGAAGCCCTGACGGAAGACGTCCTCCGTCGGCAACTGCTCCAGCTTGCCCTTGTTTAGCCACTCGTTCGTCTCCCTCAGAAAGACTGCTGCCACGGCGTCACGCAGGGTCTGAGTGTCGGGCACGCCTTCTCCCAACGCTTCGACAATACGCTGCCTGACCTCGGCATATGCTGCCACCTCCCCGGAGTAGCTCACGTCCCAGAGCGTGTAGCCTAGGTCGAACATGACAGCGCGTATCTTCAAGCTTCTCTCCTTGACCTTCCTTGTTCGGACCTGTATTGAACGGTAGGCCCTCTGCGTTCTATCTTTGGGACTCCAGAATACCGGCAGCGCCTTGCCCGGTTCAAGCGGTCCGAGCTACCCGGCGTAGAGGACTGGGCTCGAAGGTGCTAAGATAGGTGGGCACGCTCCAGACAGCGTGAGGAGACCCTTGAACGTATATCTGCTGGTCCTGTTTCTAGCGGCCGGCATTTCTCTGCCGGTGTCCGCCATCCTGTGGGCGTTTTCCCACCGCCTTCGCATACCCGGCGTCTTCCGGGTTAACCGGATAGACGGGGTGAAGCCCTGCTGGGGCGGCGTTGCCGTCTTCGTCGCCTTCGCCGTCACCCCCTTCGTCGCCTCCGCGCTGTCCGACGAGGCATCCGAGTTCTTCTCCCCCAAGTCCGGCGACTTCCTGGGCTTCTTGGGCGCCGCTGCCATCATCTTCGCCATCGGCCTCGTCGACGACTGGAAAGCACTGGGCTGGAAGCCGAAGCTGCTCGGCCAGATCGCCGCTGCTTCCGCCGTCTATTCCGCCGGCTACAGCATCGACCGGCTGGCCTTGCCGTGGGGAACCGAAGTTGAGATGGTGGGCATCCTGGCGCCCGTCGCTACCGTCGTCTGGATAGTCTTCTTCACGAACGCCATCAACCTCATCGATGGCAGGGACGGTGTCGCTCCCGGAGTCGCCATATTCGCCGCTGTCACCCTCGCCCACATCGCCGCCAGCTCGCATCACCCGGCCGTGGCGGTCCTCCTTGTAGCGTTGGCGGGGGCCGGCCTCGGCTTTATCCCCTTCAACCTGCCGCCGGCGGCCAGCTACCTTGGCGATTCTGGGGCGCTCCTCCTCGGCTTCGTCCTTGGTTCCCTCTCCATACGAGCTGCCACCGGCATAACCGACGCCGTCTTCATAAGCGTGCCGATCATTGTCCTCGGCTTCCCCATTCTCGATACCGTCCTCGCCGCCGTCCGCCGTACCCTCGACTGGAAGCATCCTTTCGCCCGTGACGCCGATCATATCCATAACCGGCTGGAGAAAGCGGGCTTCGGGCCGAGAGGTCTCTTGGTGGTCGTCTACACGATAAGCATAGCCCTGTCGGGAGCGGCCATACTCATCCACCACGTCGATGTCTTCCTTCTGGAGCTGGCGGTGCTACTGGCGTTTGCCGGCTTTGTGGCCGTTCTGCTCGCCAGACTGGGGTATCTGGTGACTCTGTGGAACAGCCACGGGATCGTCTGGCTGCGTCGCCGATTCGCCTTCCTGCCGCCTCCGAAGCCCCTCGACCCCGGCGCTAACCCCCCTGATCGCGGCTAGGCCCTCTGCCGCCCGAACACCTGCTTCGCCCTGTTCCACGTCAGCAGATAGCCGCAGCGCAGTGCGATCCCTCCCGCCACCACCAGGTCGAGCAGCCATCCCCGCCGTAGGTACTTCTTGTAGTAGTGCCACATGCTGCGGTGCCGCTCGATGATGCTCCGCCCGGGCAGCGTGTGACTGCTCCGCCCGATATGGTGCGTCACCGCCACCTCAGGGAAGTACACCACCTTGTAGCCCGCCCGGTGCACCCGCTGGCAGAGGTCGACGTCCTCGATGTACATGAAATAGCCCTCGTCCAGCGGCCCGATCTCCTCGAACAGCGATCGGCGCGCCATCAGACAGGCCCCGGCGACCCAGTCCACCTCCGCGATCGCCGAGTGGTCCCAGTCCGTCAGCAGATAGCGAGCCGAGAAGCGATTGCGGGGGAAGAGGCGGGTGAGCAGCGAATAGCGATTGAACAAGGCCACCGCCAGGTTAGGGAAGTGGCGACAGGAAAGCTGCAGAGACCCGTCGTCGTCGAGCAGCTTCGGCGCCAGTACGCCGATGTCGGGGTGGTCCCCCAGATACGCCAGCATCGGCCCGAAAACGTCACCCTCGATCTCGGAGTCGGGGTTTAGGAGGACTATCGCCTCGCCCGTGGCCTCCTTGAGCCCGCGGTTGACTCCCGCCGCGAACCCGGTGTTCTTCTTCAGCGGCAGCAAGTGCGCCTGGGGGAACTCCTTCTTCACCATCTTCGGGCTGCCGTCCTGGGAGGCGTTGTCGACGACGATGACCTCGTGCCAGACGCTGGGCCCGTGCTCCGCCAGCGATTGCAGGCACTTGCGCAGATGCTCTCGCCCGTTATAGCTCACGATGATGATCGATAAGTCCATTCTTCCCGCCTAGCGCTTGGCCGCTACCTCTTGATACACCGCAACCGTCTCGCGGGCCGCCCGCTCCCAACTGAACTCCTTCGCCCTTTCGATGCCGCGCCGCTTCAGGGTGGCGGCGAGTCTCTTGTCCCGTAGGATGCGCTCCATCGAGTCGCATAGCTGCTCCGCATCGCGCGGGTCGATCAGGAGCGCCGCCTCGCTCGCGAACTCCGGTATCGCCGACACGTTCGACGCGACGACCGGCACGCCGCAGGCCATCGCCTCGATCACCGGCAGCCCGAATCCCTCGTACAGTGACGGGAACACGAACAGGTCGGCGGCGTTGTACAGCGCGGGCATCTCCTCCGGCATGACGTAGCCCGTGAACAGGACGTCTTCCTGAAGGCCGAGGTCCTCCACAAGCTCCAAGTCGCCATCGAACTTCCAGGCCCGCTGCCCGGCGACGACCAGCTTCTGCTCGAGACCTCGCTTTCGCAGCTCCGCGTACGCCTTGAGCAGCGTGGTCCGATTCTTCCCCGGCTCCAGGCTGCCCACGCTGAGAATGAACCGATCCGGCAGCCCGTAGCGGCTCCGCAACTGCGCCAGAGCCGCCTTGTCCTTGATCGGCTGGAACTCCGGCGCTGCCGCCTCCGCTATCGGATGCACCTTCTCCGGCCGCACGTGCAATATCCGCACGATGTCGTCCCGCACCGCCTGCGAGGGACAGATCAGCGCAGCGGCAACCCGCGCCGTGGCCCGGCTCACGCTCTGGAAATAGATGCGACGCTTCCGCGGGTAGCGGTCGGGCAGGATGAAGAACGTCAGGTCATGAAAGGTGACGACGCGACGGCTCCCGGCGACGACCAGCGGCGCTGTGTGATGGGGCGAGTGGAGAACGTCGATCTTCCGCCGTCGCAGGTGGATGGGCAGCGCGAACTGCTCCCACAGCAGCCGCGCCGGCCGCGAGCCCAGCGATACGTGGATGGTGCGAAACGGCGGGTCCTCGCGATTGAGATCGTCGAAAGCGTCGCTCTTGGTGAAGACGACGTACTCGTTCTCCCTGTCCACCGCTGCGAGGGCCCGGATGAGGTTGTAGGTGTAGACGCCGGCTCCTGCCATCTGGCGGGGGATAGACGTAGCGTCGATAGCGAATCTCATGCTCTCTCCCGAAGCTCCCTAGGCCGCCCTAGAGCTGCTCCACCTCCAGCGTTCTGCCCATGCGCCCGCGATAGTAGTGCCACACGCCCAGCAGCAGCGCCCGTAGCATCCGCCCCTGCCGTCGCAGCGCATACCGCGCGATGTAAGGCACGCGGCCCGCCAGGAAGAAGAGCGTGAACAGCGCGAACCAGAAGCGCGATTTCTGATGCTTCTTGACCAAGTAGAGCCGGTTGCGGGTAGCGTAATACTGCTTGAACGGCGTCATCCAGCCGCCGCCGCTCGATGCGCTCTCCTTGTGATAGATCACCGCCTCCGGGTTGTATCGCAGCCGGAAGCCCTTCTCCAGCGCCTGTTGCAGCCAGTCCGTCTCCTCGTAGTACATGAAGAACCGCTCGTCCAGCAGACCCACCTCGCGCAGCGCCGCCGCCGGGACGAGCGCGCAGCAGAAGCTCGCCGTCTGCAGATCGCGCGGCTGGTTCGTCGCCGGGCCGTCGGGTTTGCCGTGATATGTGTTGCGGAAGCGACCCCAGCGCCAGTCGAAGCCACCGGCGTGGGTGCTGATGATGTTGTGGTCGTAATAGTAGAGTATCTTCGGCACGACCACCGTCCGCTCGTCCGCCGCTGCGACCAGCTTGGCGAGGAAGTCCACCGTTACCACCGTGTCGTTGTTCAGGACGAGTGCGTAATCGAAGCCCTTCTCCAGGCAATAGCGGAAGCCGGCGTTGTTGCCGCCGGCCGTCCCCCCGTTCTCCGGGCAGCGCAGCACTACCGCGCCGGAGCAGGCGCTCTGGATGATCCCCTCCGAGCCGTCGCGCGACCCGTTATCGACGATGATCACCTGGAAGTTGGGATAGTCGACTTCCGCCAGCGAGCGTGCGAACTCTTCGGCGAAGGCGGCGCTGTTGTAGTTCACAGCGACTATCCCGACCGACGGCGCTTCCTTCGCAGGGCGTGGCTCTCCGCCCATTGTCGACAATGCCTTCCGCTAGACTCAAAACGAGACTGCCCCATCTTACCATAGTCTCGTATACCGTAGGGTCGGGCGTTTGACCTGTCCTTCCGCGGAAGGCCTGCCCGCCGCAGGCAGGATGCCCGACCCGCGTGGCTGTCAGTAATCGTAGGGCGGGCATCTTGCCCGCCCGCGCCCATGTATCATCTCGACCATTCCCCTTTGTCATCTCGACCGCAGGGAGAGATCTCAAACGCTCTCTTGATACCAGATTTCTCCCTTCGGTCGAAATGACAGGCTGAGTGTGGCATGTCTCCACTAATCGTAGGGCGGGCATCTTGCCCGCCCGGTCAATCCCTGCCTAGGCCTTTAGGCCTATTCGTCGTACTGCTCCGGCCCGTATCCGTCAACGCCCGGCTCGATCATCCGTCCCTCCCGAAGCGCACGGCAGCCGTGTTCTCCCTCTCAACTCCCTCTACGGCGTTTCTAGGTACTCATCCGCCACAGCGGGTACCCAAGCGGATTCCAGCGGTATCTCATGCCCTTCTACCTCTATCGTCTCTCCTTTAAACATCCACGCCGGAACTAGGAACTCATATGGTGGATCGTGTTCCGCCGAGCCTCCAACCAAGCCGACATAGGCCAGGCCACCGCCAATGAAATTGAATTCAAGATCACCGTCATAGCGAATGGCGTACCACTTGCACGCACGCAGGCGATCTAGTGCCGAGGCCTGCGAGACGATGGGATACTTGCCAGCGGCACGAGGTTCTTGCCAAGAGTAGTCCAGGTCCTTCACCTGGCCGTCCGCACCTACTACAACGGATATGCTCTGGTATCCCGGCGGACCACCCATGGGGATGGTCGCTGCCTCGAAGACTACCTTGATGGCCCCGCCGGGCTGAGGTTTCCAATCGGCCACCGACACTTCCACACTGGGAAGTAGGCCGTGGTCGCGTAAGAAGTTTCGCGCCACCTCCTCCGCCTCTGCTTCTGATAGTGCCTGCCCAGCAACTTCCCTTACCCCATCCGACTTCCGGCTAAAACTGAGGTAGGATGAATTCTCAAAGAGGAAGACTTCAGCTTCTTCGTCCTCAGCGAGGTAGTAGGCCTGCTCGCCGGCATGGTACACGG